>Ga0163153_10006559_pt1 | contig 13031 bp, 9 predicted proteins | sample OliLakLV19MP6IB1_FD_148629 | JGI IMG/M metagenome (GOLD analysis project Ga0163153, IMG submission 148629) | Freshwater microbial mat bacterial communities from Lake Vanda, McMurdo Dry Valleys, Antarctica - Oligotrophic Lake LV.19.MP6.IB-1 | ecosystem: Environmental > Aquatic > Freshwater > Lake... | reverse complement strand
CCGAAAGGCTCCGATCAACGACGTCGTCCCCGCGCCCGCCCCACGCTCCCGCTCGCGCGGCGCTTCAGTGCCGCCCGAGCTTGAGCTTCTCCTTGAAGTCGCTGAGCTGGCGGGCGACCTTGTCGGTCGCCGCGTCGATCGCCGCGTACAGGTCCTGCTCGCGGGCGTTGGCGACGAAGTCCTCGTGCTTCTCGACGTCGACCACCACCTCGGCGTGGAAGTCGGTCTTGCCCGGCTCGAGGATGTACGAGACCTGTTGGGTCAGGTCCATGATCTTGATGAGTTTGGCGGCCTTGCTCTCCGCGTAGGCGCGGATCGCGTCGGTCACCGTCAAATGCTTCCCGACAACATCGATGCGCATAGGGGCCACCACTTCGGTCGGTACGCCGCCCCGGCCCGCCGCCGCCGCCGGCCCGTACGTCTGGGGCCCCGCGCGACCTCGACCCCGCCGGGGCGTTCGCCAACCGAACAGGTTAGCCGCTCGGGGTCGCCACCGGCAGCGTCTTGGCCGTCGCCGGCGCCGTGCCCGGGATCAGCACCCCCCCGGTCAACAGGAACCGGATCGCGTCGTCCACGCTGATATCGACGTCCACGGTGTCGCTCGCCGGCACGATGATCGTGAACCCCGTGAACGGTGTGGGGGCGCTGGGGACGTACACCGCCAGGAACTCCTCCGGCCCGCCGCCCAGCGCCGCGGCCTGGGTTCCCACCGGTCGCGCCAGCGCGATGCCCGGCACCCCGGGGGTCCAGGGCCCCGTCACGAACGCCACCGACCAGATCCCCTTGCTCGGGTACTGCACCATCACCACCCGCTTGAACGCCGTCGAGCGTTCCCCCAGCACCAGGTCCACCACCTGCTTCACGTGCGGATAGATCGCCCGCACCAGCGGCACGCGCATGAGCAGCCGTTCGACCACCTCGTAGAACGTCCCGCCCAGCAGCCCGCCCAGCAGCACCCCCGCGAGGTAGATCAGCGTGATCGCCACCACCAGCCCGATGAACCGGAAGTACCAGTGCCCGTCCCAGAACCGCCGCAACGCCGCGGCCCGGATGTTCGCCTGCAGCTGCGCGTCGCTGAGCTGCGCCTGCGCCTGGGCCTCGAGCGTTCCCTGCTGCTCGAGCGCCGCCCGCTGCTCACGGATCTCCTCGGGCGTCACCACGAACCACGCCGGCAGGGCCGAATCGCCCATCGTCCGCGGCACCACCCACAAGACCGCTTGGCGGATCCCCGAGTTGATCGGCTCGGCCACCCGCGACTCGATGAACAGGTACGCCGCGACCACGATCCACAGCGTCAAGACGCTCGGGAGCAGGATCGCCAGCCCGCGCAGGAAGAACCGCTTGAAGTCCGCGTTGAACGTCTTGCGCAGCGACGCCATGCCACGATCGTACCGACACCCGTCATCAGCGCGGCACCGCTTCCTGCGAAACGTTTTCCACCTGCCAGTCACCGTCGGGGGACCAGAAGTACCGCACGACGTCACCGCCCGAGGCTTCCGAGGTGAACGCGAAGACGCTCAGCATCCCCGTCGGGGCGGCCAACCCGCGCACGCTTGACGCGGGCAACGGCGCGCCGGGGATCAGCGCCGACAGCGGCGACACCACCCAGTCCTCCAGCCCCGGTGACCACCAGTAGATCACCAGCTGCCCATCGGCGTCCAGTCCCGCGATGTTCAGCCCGCCCCACGGCGTCACATAGCTCGTCAACTCGCCCACTCTCAATCCGGGGTGCTGAAACTGCTCCGACAGGTTGTTCTTCGCCCACGTGCCCCCGAACTCGGGCACCCACCACGTCACCACTACGTTCCCGTCCGCGTCCACGCCCGCGAGGTTCAGCCCGCCCCAGCTCGTCACGTACGCCGTGAGCTTGCCCACGATCGGCGCGGCCCCCGTGATCTCGCTCAGGTTGCTCGATTGCCACAGGTTCAGGCCCGGCGCCCACCACACCGACCAGATCAGGCCCTGCGAATCCAGCCCGGCGATATTGAGCCCGTTCCACGGCGTCACGTACGAGGCCAGCTCGCCCGTGAACGCCGGCTTGGTCAGCCCCTGCGGCTCCAGGTGGTCGCGGTACAGGTTCGAGTACGACCAGATCTTCCGGCCGTCCGTGCCCAACTGGCCCGTCTGCCAGTACATCACCAGGTCGCCCGCGCCGTCGATCCCCGCGACGAACGCCACGCCGTCGAGCGACGTGAACGTCGTCGTGGCCCCGATGATCGACGTCGAGCCCGGGATCTCCTGTGTCAGGTTCCGCGCTGCGTCGCCCGGGATCTCGGGCGACACCAGCCGCAGGCCCGTCCGGGACGCCGCGGCGACGTACACCGCCTGGTCGTTCGCGTCGACGAAGCTCTCGCTACGCAGCGCCTCGGGCGAGCCGAGGTCGTCGTACTCGCTCACGAGCCAGCGCGAGCTCGCCGCGTCGAACGTCAGCGCGACCACCACGCCGTTGTCCCGCACGAACGTGGTATGGACATCCCCGTCCAGCGCCGCCGACGGCGAGAGCATCGTCGCGATGCACTCGTCGGCGAGCCCGTCGAAGTTCAGGTCCCGCTGCGTGCCGGCCGCGAACTCCGCGCCGTCACTGACGCCGTCGCGGTCGCAGTCGGGCAGGCTCTGGCACGCATCAGGAATGGCGTCGGGGCGGGCCCGCGTGCCCAGGTCGCTCAGGTACGCCTCGATGTTCGCGAAATCCGCCGGCGTGTACTCGGTGTGCGTCCCGCCCGTGTGGCCGCTCGGGGGCAGGAGCACCTCCCAATGGCGAATTCGGGGCTTGTTCCTGATGTCAGGTCCGGCTTGCCCGCTCCCCCCGCCCCCCCCACTTCCCGTCGCGCCGTGGCAGCTCGCGCAGTCGGTCGCGAACCGCTCGCCGCCCAGCGTCGGCGATCCAGTCGGCCCGCCGTCCTGGTCGGTCACCATCCTCAGGTCGATCTCCGCCCGATCGTCCCACCCGTTGGCGTTGCAGTCATTCTGCACAGCCTGCGTCGGCACGAGCCGGAACACTTCGCCGTCCTGGAAGTCGATGACGTACATCCCGCCGAGCTGATCGACGCCGAACGACACGACGCTCGCAACGTCCAGCCCCCCCGCTCCCTCCGCCCCACCCACCGTCAGCGGCGTGTGCTCGCGAAGGTCGGTCGCCACGCCGGCGGCCATGCGGATCGACCAGATCTGCGACGAGCACAGGTCCCCGAAGAAATATCGCCCGTTCAGGTCCGGGTCCGGGCCGCGGTACACCACGCCGCCCGTGATCGAGCACGCCGCGCCGACGTGCCCGTACTCGAACACCGGGGCCACACCCCGAGGCGAATCGCACGGGTCGACGGTGCTCCGATGGTTCCCCTCCCAGCACCGCCACCCGTAGTTGCTCCCGCCCGCGTGCCCGGCGGCTTCGACGTTGATCTCCTCCCACTCGCCCTGACCGACGTCGGCGATGTACAGCTCGCCCGTCGCCGGGTCGAACGCGTTCCGCCACGGGTTGCGCAGGCCGTACGCCCAGATCTCGTCATCGCCCGCGCCGCCGACGAACGGATTGGACGGCGGTACGGTGTAGTTGCGCAGCACGTCCAACGGGAGGCTGTCCTCGCGAGGGTCCACCCGCAGCAGCTTGCCGTGCCACTCGTGGTCAATCGTCTGGGCGCGGTCGTCGGGGTCGTTCGAACCCCCGCCGTCGCCCGCGGCGATGTAGAGATAGCCGTCGGCAGGGCCGAACCCGAGCCAATGCGACTGGTGGTTGGCGAGCCCCTGGCCGATCTTGAGAATGACGTGGCGCGAGGAAGGATCCCCCGACGTGGGGGAAGTCGCGTGGAACCTCGCCACGACGTTGGCCCCGCTGACGTCGTTGTAGTTCACGTAGAAGAAGCCGTTCTCGGCCGCGTCCGGGTCCCAGACCATCGACTGCAGCCCGCGCTCCAGGCCGCGCCAGACCTCCTCGGGGGTTTCGAAGAACACCCCGCTCGCGCCGGTGACCACGTTCTTCCACAGGATGCGCCCGATCGGCTCGTCGCGATCGATGAGCTCGACGATGTAGATGTACTCGGGGAACGCGGGCGTGGACCGCACGTCCACCGGCTGGTGCAGCCCGGTGAACACGGGCTCCGCCCGCAACGAGGTCTGCGCGCCGGCCGCGTCGGCCAGAAGTCCCGCGGCGAGCAGGCAACACGACACGCCTCTGAGCGTCATCTTCGTTCTCCGTCGAGACCCCGACGAGGGCCTGTCCGCCGCCGAGGGCGAGCGGGCGTGAGAGAACATTCACATCACGCGGGGCCAACCCTCGCGTTCTCATTCTGCCCGCGCGAACGCCCCAGTTCTACCCTCGCCGGAATTTCTCACCCGCTTCCCGCCGGCCCGGCGCCGTCAACGCGGCACCGCGGTCTGCGAAACGTTCTCCGCCTCCCACTGGCCGTCGGGGGACCAGAAGTAGCGCACGATGTCACCGCCCGAGGCTTCCGAGGTGAACGCGAACACGCTCAGCATTCCCGTCGGCGCCGCCAGCCCGCGCACGCTCGACACCGGCAGGGGCGCGCCCGGGATCAACGCCGACAGCGGCGACACCACCCAGGCGTCCAGCCCCGGCGACCACCAGTAGATCACCAGCTGCCCGTCCTCGTCGATCCCGGCGATATTCATCCCGCCCCAAGGCGTCACGTAGCTCGTCAGCTCGCCAACGCGCAGCCCCGGGTGCGCGAACTGCTCCGACAGGTTGCTCTTCTCCCAGTTGCCCGCGAACTCGGGGACCCACCACGTCACCACCACGTTGCCCTGGGCGTCGAGGCCGGCGAGATTCAGCCCACCCCAGCTGGTCGTGTACGCCGTGAGCTTCCCCACGATCGGCGCGGCCCCCGTGATCTCGCTCAGGTTGCTCGCGCTCCACAGCCCCATTCCCGGCGCCCACCACACCGACCAGATCAGGCCCTGCGAATCCAGCCCGGCGATATTGAGCCCGTTCCACGGCGTCACGTACGACGCCAGCTCGCCCGTGAACGCCGGCTTGGTCAGCCCCTGCGGCTCCAGGTGGTCGCGGTACAGGTTCGAGTACGACCAGATCTTCCTGCCGTCAATATCCACCTGGCCCGTCTGCCAGTACATCACCAGGTCGCCCGCGCTGTCGATCCCCGCGACGAACGCCAGCCCGTCGAGCGACGTGAACGTCGTGGACGATCGCACGATCGGCGTCGACCCGGGGATCTCCTCGGTCAGGTTCCGCGCTTCGTCGCCCGGGATCTCGGGCGACACCAGGTGCAGCCCGCCCGTCGACGCCACCGCCACGTAGCACGACTGGTCATTCGCGTCGACGAAGCTCTCGCTCCGCAGCGCCTCGGGCGCCCCCAGGTCGTCGTACTCGCTCACGAGCCAGCGGGCGCCGGGCGCGTCGTACGTGAGCGCCACCACCACGCCGTCGGCCCGGACGAACGTCGTGTGGACGTTCCCGCCGGGCGCCGCCGACGGCGAGAGCATCGTCGTAACGCACTCGTCGGGGAAGCCGCCGAAATCCGTGTCGCGCTGCGTGCCGGCCGCGAACTCCGCGCCGTCACTCACACCGTCGCGGTCGCAGTCGGGCAGGCTCTGGCACTCGTCGGGGATCGCGTCAGGACGGGCCCGGGTGCCAAGGTCGCTCAGGTACGCCTCGATGTTCGCGAAATCCGTCGGCGTGTACTGGGGCCGGGTCCCGCCGGGGTGGTTGCTGGGCGGCAGCAGCATCTCCCACAGACGCGTCCGCGGCTTGTTACGGATGTTCGGGCCAAAGAACCCGGCACCGTCCACGCCGTGGCAGGACGCGCAGTGCATCGCGAACCGCTCGGCCCCAAGCGCCGGCCACCCCGTCGGCCCGCCGTCCAGGTCCGCCTCCATCCCGACGTCGATCTCCGCCCGATCGTCCCAGCCGTTGGCGTTGCAATCGCCCGGGACGCTCGACTCGGGCATGAGCCGAAACACCTCGCCATCCTGGTAGTCGACGACATACATCGCCCCCAGCTGGTCCACGCCGAACGTCGACATGTACGCGATTGTGCGCCCCGGCCCGGCGTCGATCGGCGTGTGCTCACGCAGGTCCGTCGCCGCGCCGCCGACGACGCGGATCGACCAGATCTGCGTCGAGCAGAGATCCGCGAAGAAGTACCTCCCGTTCAGATCCGGATCGGGGCCGCGGTACACGGGGCCGCCGGTGATCGAGCACGTGTACGGCGCCGGGGCGCTGTGCGGGTACTCGTAGATCGGAAGGACGCCACGGGGCGAGTCGCACGGGTCCACCGAGCTGCGGTGCGTGCCTTCCCAGCACCGCCACCCGTAGTTCGCGCCGCCGAGGCTCCCCGCGGGCTCGTAGTTGATCTCCTCCCAGGCGTACTGCCCGACGTCGGCGATGTACAGGTCCCCGGTCGCCGGGTCGAACGCGTTCCGCCACGGGTTGCGCAGCCCGTACGCCCAGATCTCGTCGTCGCCCTCGATGCCGACGAACGGGTTGCTCGGGGGGATGCTGTAGTTCCGCCGGTCGTCCTTGGGGAAATCGTCGCCGTGGGGATCCACCCGCAGCATCTTCCCGTGCGGGCTGTTCACGATTCGCTGGGCGCGGTTTTCCGGGTCGTTCGAGCTCCCGCCGTCACCCACCGCGATGTACAGGAACCCGTCGTTGGGCCCGAACCCCATCCAGTGCGAGTTGTGGAACCCGTAGGTCTGCCAGATGGTCGTGATGACCCGCTTGCTCAGCGGGTCGGCGAGGATGGGCGAGATCGTGCCGAACCGCGCGACGACGTTCGTCCCGGTCGGGTCCGTGTAGTTGACGTAGAAGAACCCGTTGCTCGCCGCGTCCGGGTCCCACACCATCGCGAGCAGCCCGCGCTCGAAGCCGGTCGAGATCGGGGTGGGCGTCTCGAAGAACACGCCCGTGTCCCCCGAGAGCACGTTCATCCACAGGATCCGCCCGACGTCCCGCCCGCGCTCGTTGAGCTCGACGATGTAGATGTAGTCGGGGAACGCCGGCGTCGACTGCACGTCGACCGGCTCGTTCAACCCGTCCATCACGCACTCAGCGCGCAGCTGGGTCTGTCCCGACGCCGACGCGGCGCCCAGCGCGAGCCACACCCCCATCACCAGCCCGATCGTCAGCCAAGGCCGCGTACGCGCGCAGGTCAGCATGGAGCTTCTCTCCTCACCTCCATTCGCGGGGTGATGCGGGTAGAACACACGCCCTCCCGATCGAGCGGGACGGGGCCTTGGGATCCGAGTTGAGGCTTTCCTGGAACGAGAACCGAATTGTTGGCGTCCGCCGCGGGCAAGCGGGGCGCTCAGTCCGATTCGCCCACCCGCCCCCGGGCGGTTTCCCGCGGCATGGGAAATCTTTCATCGTCGTCCCCCGCGAGCACCGGTCGGACACCGCGGCCGCGAAAAAAAGCGCCCTGCTCGCGTTCAGGCGATCAAGGCGCCGGAGGAGAGCGAGACGCTTGATTGTGATGCAGATCCGTCGGGGTCACCGCCGCCGCCGCGCGGCGAGCACCCCGTCCGCGGCCAGCAGACCGATCGCCCCGGGCGCGGGGACGCACAGGGAATCTCGATGACGCGCAGCTGATCCATGCCCACCGCGACCCTTTCGACGGAGACTTGGCGCGACACTCTCGCTTCGAACACGCGTGACAAAGATACTTTCTCGACCGCGGCCCCGAGCGCACCGCCGCGCGGCGGAACAACACAACGGAGCAACCTACGCGCGCTGCGCGCCCCGCACGCGCCGCTCACCACATCGGGAACTTCTCGCACATCGCACGCACCGCCGTGCGCACCCGCTCGCTCTCGCTCGCCAGCGCCGTCTCCCCCGCCAGGCCCGCCGTCAGCGCGCGGTCGATGCAGTCCGCCACCGCGCTCATCTCCGCCTCGCCCAACCCGCGCGTCGTTACCGCCGGCGTCCCCAGCCGCACGCCGCTGGTGAACTTCGGCGGCCGGGGATCATCGGGAATCCCATTCTTGTTGCAGATGATCCCCGCGCCCTCGAGCCAGCGCTCGGCGTCGATGCCGGTGAGCGCGTCGCTCTTGCCGCGCAGGTCCACGAGCATGAGGTGGTTGTCGGTCCCGCCCGACGTGATGCGGTAGCCACGCTCCGACAGCGCGCCCGCAAGCGCCTTCGCATTCGTCACCACGCGCTTCGAGTAGTCCTTGAACCCCGGCGCCAGAGCCTCACCGAACGCGACCGCCTTCGCCGCGATGACGTGCATCAGCGGCCCCCCCTGCACGCCCGGGAACACCGCCTTATCGATCTTCTTGGCGAGCTCTTCGCTATCGGTCAGGATCAACCCTCCGCGCGGGCCGCGAAGCGTCTTGTGCGTGGTCGTCGTCACGACGTGGGCGTGCGGGAACGGGCTCGGGTGCACGCCGCCGGCGACCAGCCCGGCGATGTGCGCGATGTCCGCCACCAGCAGCGCCCCGCACTCGTCGGCGATCGCCCGGAACTTCGCGAAGTCGATCACGCGCGGGTACGCCGAATACCCGCACAGGATCACCTTGGGCTTGTGCTCGAGGCACACCCGACGGGCCGCGTCGTAGTCGATCCGCTCAAACTCCGCGTGTGCCCGGTCGTAATGCAGGGGGTAATGCACGGGTTTGTAGAAGATCCCCGAGAAGTTGATCTTCATCCCGTGCGAGAGGTGCCCGCCGTCCTTGAGCACCAGGCTCGCGAACGGGTCGCCCGGCTGCATCGTCGCCATGAACGCGGCCGAATTGGCCTGCGCCCCCGAGTGCGGCTGCACGTTCGCGAAGCGGCACCCGAACAGCTTCTTGGCCCGCTCCTGCGCGATCCGCTCGATCTCGTCGTGGAACACGCACCCGCCGTAATATCGCGCCCCCGGGTACCCCTCGGCGTACTTGTTCGTGAGCCACGACCCCATCGTGTGCATCACCGCGGGCGAAACGTGGTTCTCGCTGGCGATCAGCTCGAGCGTCGTCCTCTGCCGGTCCTGCTCCTTGCTCATCCACCCCGCGACGTCCGGGTCCGCCCCGCGCAGCATCTCGAGCAGCCCGTCGGACAACGCATCGGCATGGGAATTCGTGGCCATGGCGCATGCTAAGCGGGCCGCGCGACGCCCGTCTGCACATCGATCACCACCACGCTTGCCACACCCCCGCCGTCCACGTAATTACCGCGATCACGATCATCGTCAAACCGGTAACCCCACTGAGCATCACCGCCACAAACCACGGTCGCGGCAGCTTCAAATAAGAACTTGAGCCCGCACTCGCCGCACAGCCCGTGACCGGACATGATCCCTGTCCCGCCCATGTCGCGCGGAGCCCCGCGCTGGTCATAGCCGCTGCGCGGGCAATCGGGACTGGCCATGGGGAGTTCCACGGGGCGGTTGTACCCGTTCCTGGTGCCCGCCGTTGCGGTCCCGGCCGTTCCCTTCCCCTTCCGCGGCAATACCCCATCGGCCCGCCCGTTACGCTCCGCCACCGGCGGACACCCATGCCGCGCCCCCCACTGCTCCTCGGCTCCATCGCTTGACGTCGTTCGCCGCCGCAATGCCAGCAGCTCCTCAATCGTATCGTCGATGAACGCGACGCGCCACGCGCGAAGTGATGCGGTAGAACCGATCGAACTCCGCCGGGTGCCGCCGCGGGCATGACGCCCGAGACTGCTTTCGACGTCTCAGCACGGTGCCCCACCGATCCGCGGCCGTCGCCGTAGCCCCGTCGCGAAGAGCGATCCGGCGCAGAACAGAGTCGCCACCGACGACGGCGCCGGCACGGCACGAGACCCGTTGGCCTCGCCGTTCATCGACGCTGTCCCGACGCGCCTCCGACCTCCGCCTGTGTAGTCTGAAATCGCATAGCTGAAGTCGATCACGAGACTTCCGCGGGCGGTACCAAGATCGGCCGTGCTCAGGCTCCCGCCGTCGGTGCCGTCGAACATCGCTTCGTCCGCCGCGACCGCGATGCTGTCGATCCCGACGACGGTCGAGACTTCCCCGTTGTCGCCGAAGCTCATCACGCCCGTGAGCATCATCGTCAGCGTGTCGCCGTCGACGTCCGTGAACACGACGGTGCCGAACACGTCCGCGCGCTTGGCGCGGATCTCGCCGATCGACAGTGTGAGGCCCACATCGGCCGGATTCGGCTCGGCAACAAACCCCGTGTCGAACAGCGCTTCTCCGGCCGGAACAACATTCCGCCACACGAGTCCCGCCGTCATCCGCCCCGGCTCATTCACCGCGCCCGCCGTAAACGTCCCGCCAGTCCCGCCCGCCTGGAATGTCAATACACCCCTCAGATCCCCAAATTCAACCGCCACCAGCGGCTCGCTCGCGCTAACGGTCGCGCCGCCCAGAGCAAGTACGAACGCCGCAAGAACACGGGATGTACACATGGTCATCTCCTCATTGCCGGCACGGACGCCCAGCACCATGAGTATGCGGCCCTTGCCTGACAACCCCGTGAGCAGGGGGTGAATCGAGTCTCACGTTTACACACGGTTTCAACGCTCGCGCCAGAACGCTCTCTTCACCTGCAGAGAAATCGCCTCCCTCGCGGCCCGTTATCATGGGTCGCTAGACGCGACTACGTTCCTCGCCCCCCCCACTGCACCCCTCATGTCCACCGCCATCACTATTCGTCAGCTCGTCAAGTCCTTCCCTGGCGGTCTGCCGGGGTCGGGCGTCCGCACAACCACCGCGGTGGACCACGTCGACCTCGACATCGCCCCCGGCGAGCTCTTCTTCCTCTTAGGCCCCAGCGGTTGCGGCAAGACCACGCTGCTGCGCATGATTGCCGGCTTCGTTGAGCCGACTCGCGGCACAATCGCCTTCCGCGGCATTTCCGGCGAGGAGCGTGACGTTACTCACCTTCAACCAAACAGACGCAATACTGGGATGGTGTTCCAAAGCTATGCCCTATGGCCTCACATGACCGTGGGTGCCAACGTTGGATTTGGCTTGGGTGTGCGTAAGGTTGCCGCTGCTGAACGCGACCGGCGTGTCCGCGAAGCTCTCGCGCTCGTGCGTATGGAGGCGTATGTCGACCGCAAACCCAATCAGCTTTCCGGTGGCCAACAGCAGCGCGTAGCCCTGGCTCGGGCCCTGGTGGTGCGGCCGAGTGTGTTACTCCTCGATGAGCCACTGTCGAACCTCGACGCCAAGCTGCGCACGGAGCTTCGCTCGGAGATTCGCCGGATTTGTAAGGAATCCGGCTTGACCACCGTCTACGTCACGCATGATCAGAAAGAAGCGCTTTCCATGGCTGATCGCATCGCGCTGATGCGCTCCGGCCGTCTTGAGCAGGTCGGATCGCCGCGCGACATTTACTCCCGCCCGCGATCGCGGTTTGTCGCCGAGTTCCTCGGTGAGTCCAATTTTCTTGAGGGCACCGTGCAGGAAGTCCTGCCGAATGGCGTTGCCAGGGTTGCGACCGCGGCCGGACAAGTCTGCGCTCCCGTGATGTTTCACGTGGAACGCGGCACCTCTGTGTTGGTATCAGTGCGGCACGAAGGGGTCGACATTTCACCCCCTTCGAGTACGCTACAGGCAACCGTCGAAGCGGCAACGTTTCTGGGCGACGCCATACACGTTCTCATGAAACTCCAGAATGGGCAGGCCATCACGGCGCTCTCCCCCCCCCGCGGCGTTGACCCGATTGTTGGCAACAAGGTCGGCTTACAGCTTGACCCAAGTTCAGTCGCTATCCTGCCCGCATAGTTCCACGTGAAACATCGATTCGTGATCTAACCTCGCAGCTAGAAGTAATACATTAACAAAATCACATTACAGGGGAGTCAATGGGCGATTTGGGAACCACACCGGCGAAACGACTCGGCAGAGGACTCGCATCTATGCTCGCCCAACCGGTTACAGTCGTCGAACAAACCACAAACGATATGCCGATGCGTGATCCTTCGGGCCGCGAAATTCACCCGGTACGCTCGGTTCCGTTGGCGGCGATCTTCCCCAACGGTCAACAACCTCGCAAGGTATTCGATGACGCGGCCTTGGCGCGGCTCGCCGACTCAATCCGCGTTGCCGGCGTGATTCAGCCCGTGCTTGTCCGCCGCAACAGTGGGGGGGCAGAAACGTTCGAACTCGTCGCGGGTGAACGACGGTGGCGGGCCGCCAAGCTCGCCGGGCTCGAGCGGATCCCGGCTATCGTCGCCGAAATTACCGACGAGCAATCCGCCGAGTGGGCGTTGATCGAGAACATCCAGCGCGAGGATCTCAACGCGATGGAGCGCGCGCGGGCGCTCAAAGGCCTGATGGACCGCTTCGGCGTGTCCGCGGCTCACCTGGCCGAGCGCGTCGGCCTCGACCGTACCACGGTTGTCAACTTTGTGCGTCTGACCGAGCTTGAGGGCCAGATTCAGAAGCTCATCGAGGATCAGCGGTTGAGCGGCGGTCACGGCAAGGCGTTGCTGATGGCGCCCGCGGGCGATGACCGAGTGTCGCTTGCCCGGATTGCGGCTGAGCAGAAGTGGTCGGTGCGACGCACGGAGCTCGAGGCCGCCCGAAGGGTCAAGCCGCGCCCTTCGGCTCCGGCGGGCGACGGCGAGCGGACCGCCGCCGTGATCGATGACCTGGAACGCCGCCTTAGTGTGCATTTGGGCACGAAAGTACAGATCCACTCGCAGCGCGGCGGGACGCGCGGCCGGGTCGTTGTCGAGTATTACGATCTTGATCACTTCGATTCTTTGATGTCGAAAATAGGATTTCGAAGCTCGTAAAATTGCCGAGAGGTGCGGCGTCTGTTCGCAACACATAAATGTGTGCGGACACGGGTGGCACTAATATAGAATGTGCGCTAACATTGCGTTGCAGAACGCGGGTCGTGGGCCGCGCTTAGGCGCGGTGACGCGTCGTCAGTGCGCGATTGAGAATGGCTCTCAAACGAGGAATGGAAGATGGCGAAGAAAGCAGGTCGTCGGTCGGGGTTGTCGTCGTTGTCGGTAGCGGATTTGCAGCGGGAACTCCGTCGCCGGCAGGGGACCGTCGGGCGTTTAATGAAAAAGCGGGACCGGGTGGCGTCGAAGCTCGCTGCCCTGGATGCCGAGATCGGGGGGTTGGGGATTGCCA
>Ga0163153_10006558_pt1 | contig 13032 bp, 6 predicted proteins | sample OliLakLV19MP6IB1_FD_148629 | JGI IMG/M metagenome (GOLD analysis project Ga0163153, IMG submission 148629) | Freshwater microbial mat bacterial communities from Lake Vanda, McMurdo Dry Valleys, Antarctica - Oligotrophic Lake LV.19.MP6.IB-1 | ecosystem: Environmental > Aquatic > Freshwater > Lake... | reverse complement strand
GCGGCGTGCACTCGAGTGCGAGCGGTGCTCCCCACGCCGGATTCCGCCACCGCGGCATCTGCGCCGACGACCGGCAAGGGAATGGAATTGGCCTGTGCGGTCGTCTGAGTATTGGTGAGCGCACTTAGCGTCACATTGCCTGTGCCGGCAATTTGCGAGGCGCCGTCAATCAACACTTGTGCCGAGGCGTCGACGTTCACCAGCGCCGCGAGATTGGCGGTGTTCGTGGCCGTGAGTGCGCTCGACGCCGCCAGCGTGATGTTGCGTCCGCGGATTGTGCCGCCCGTGACAGTGATTTGCGCATTGGCGTCCGCGACCGCATTGACCGCCGCCGCGGCGTTGATCGTGACGTCGCCAGCCGTGAAGCCGCCGTCGGCGTCGGCCAAGAGTGCCGCGCCATTGGCGAGCGCGACATTGTTGCTCGTGAAGAGTATATCGCCCGAATTCGCGCCGGCCGGGCGCGTTGAAACACTCACGCCCGCACTGACCGTGATCGACTCGGCGCTCACCGTCAAATCGCCACCGGGCAGCGCCAAGTCGCCGGCGAACATGACCGAGTCCGCGCCGCCGTCGCCGTTAATCGAGAGCGATGCGCCAACCGCCAGCGTGAATGAGGTGAGCGTCAACGTATCCGCGCCGCCGGCCATGTTCACGACGAGCGACGTCGTCGGTACGTTGAACGACACGCTCTCCAACGTGCCGTTCAGAGCCCGCACGCGCAGCATGCCGGGGTTGCCGGGGTCTTGTTCCAGCACAAGTTGATCGTCGCCAGCCGTGGCGTCGATGACGACGTTGGCCGGATCGGAGTTATCGACGATCGGTTCCAGCCCGGCGTAAGTGATCAGATTGCCGTCGAGCCGCACGGTGCCGGAATCCGGACCGTAGGCGCTGTAAACCACGGACTCATACCGTCCGCCTTGCAGCACCAGCGTGTCGAAGCCGCGGTCGCCGCCGTGCAGCAAGCCGTCCAGCCGGCCGCCCGGTTCAAATACGAACTCGTCCTGGTTGTCGTCTCCGCCCCGCAAGTTTTCGACGCCGGTGAAACGCACCGCGTCCGACCGGAACACATATCCCGCGTTGGCGGCATTGACCGTCCACGTGTTGTCGTGATTCGGGCCGCTCAGAACGTCGCTGCCCAGGCCGCCGTCGAATTCGATCGCGTCCGCGAGCAGACGTTCTGCCACCAGCGTGTTGAATTCCAGCTTGAAGGAGTCATCAAAGCGGGAACCGACGATGCGAATCGGTCCGCGCAGGTCGTCGATGCGCTGGCGAGCGAGGGTTTCGCCCGTGGCGCTCAACAATTTCAGATGTTCGACGCCGTCTTGGACGTCGAGCTGCAAGCGCAGATCGACGCCCTGTTCGGCGTCTTGGGCCGTATAGAACGGGTCGCCGTCCAGGAACCAGCGCGGATTGAGCACCTCGAAGACGGCGTTGCGCCACCGCTTCAAGGTCGTCATGCGCCGCTGGCCGAAGGTGCGTGGCGGCGATTTTTGCTTCCGCACGGTCGCCAAGGGTTGATGCGACTCGTCTCTCATGGCAGTTCCTCCGGAACTTTCCGAGACTTGCGGGCATCGAAAACACGTCGACGCGAAGGCGCGTCAACGGGATTCGGTGCGTGCGCAAGCCATTGCTAGTTGCGAGCGGCGAGAAGTCGCCCAAAGCAGGCGGAGAGGATGCGACGCGGCAATGCGAACTCGCGCGGCGGCATAGGCCATCCGTGGCGGCGAAGGAAACGCAGTACCGACGAAAGACGATGCCAACTGCCCCCGCACAGCAAGGTGTCTTTCAGCGAAGCTAATTCCGGCTCTCTAGGTGCGACTAACGGCGCCTCGATTTGCGGTTCATGGGTGTGGAATCGTTTACCTGCGCGCAAAACTCAGCCCAACACGCGCGGAGGTCGCCGGAAGTTCTACCCCCCCTGAGACCGGATCGTCAAGCATCTTTCGTGGGGAATTCAGAGTTTCTTGCTGCGCGTTGAATGACCAGTCACGCGACTAGGATATGGAGACGTGCGATTCGATCAGCGCCACCGCCCTGCCTAGCGAGTCCTCGCCCCCGAGCCGCTGCGACCAACGCTGCGCCTTACGTGTAAGTGCAACATCTTCCCTGGCGTGGCGCAACGTGTGGGCCAATTCTTCCGGGCGCCACGTCATGACGTTCATTCTCCCAGCCAGAAGTCCTTGCCGTGCCAGCAGCTGCGCGAAGTACTCCTGTGAGGCAATCTGCGGGAGCAAAATCGACGGACGCCCGGCCCGAAGCGCCGCCGCAACCGTACCCGCGCCCCCGTGATGGATCACCAAGGAGCATCGCGGAAACAGCCAGTCGTACGGGATCGCGTGCGCGAACATCAATTCGTTTTCTGGCAGTTCGGCGGTTGCCTTGCTCCAGCCTCCGATCAAAATCCCGCGCTGACCGGTGGCATTCAACCCGTCTCGTAACGTGGCGACGAACGCGGCAGGATCGAACGACAGCATCGAGCCCATCGTGATCGCGACTGGTGGCGGACCGCTGGCGATGAAATCGATCAACGCTTGCGGCGGTTGCCAGGCTGGTGGCTCGTCGTCGCGCCAAAAGCCGGTGAAGTGAAATCGGTCTCCCCAGGCGTCATCGGGATCGACAAGCTCCTTCGGCAGCGCGACGAGTTCCAAAATCGCCGATTCATATCCAGCCAGTTGCGCCGCGTACTTGCGAATCGCCGCGATGTCGCCCACGGGGTCGTAGGTTACTGATGCGCCGGGAATGATTCGTCCTTCGCTGCGCCAGACGCTGCGAAGGTTGTTGATGAAATAGTCGGTCCGCGCGAGTTGCGCCTTCAGCGCGTCAAGTGAGTGCGCCAGTTGCGGGCGCACCCAACGCTCGGCATAGGCGCGCACGCGGACGCGAAAATCAGGTTCACTGGCGAGCGATCGGAAAAGCATGCCCAGCTCATATTGCGTGCCATTGCCGATTGGCAAGAAGTCGAGCCCGGTCGCTTCCATGCGGTCGCGATAAAACGGCGAGGCCGCCAAGGTCACGCGATGTCCGCTCCGTGACAGCGCGCGGCCCAGCAGCCGGAACAGTTCCCCGTCGCCATGCGTACCCAGCGTGAGCAACAGGCAGTTCATGGCCTAGCTCGCCAACCGCTGAGCATAAAGTCGAAACAACCGCACGGCACGGGCGACTTTCTGCTGGACGATCGCCGCGTGCCAGATCTCGGGCCCGCGCGTGTACCACGCCCTCAACATGCCAAGCACCTGCGCCATGCGGACCGGCAGATAGCCGAGGCCGTACTCCGACGGGATCTCGCGCAAGGAGAGATAGCCGGACAAAAACGAACGCGTCAGTGCGAGCGGGCAGTAGTAGTCGAGATACGCGTGACTGATCGCCAGATCGATCAACGGGTTGCCGATCCAGGCGGACTCCCAATCCACCACAGCGGCGACGCGCCCTTCATGGACGACGCACTGCACTACGTGAAAGTCACTGTGACAAAGCGATTCGCCGACGGCCGACGGCATTTCCAAGGCACGGAATCGAGCCACTTCCTCAACGGTCAACAGGCTTTGCTCAGCGAGCGCCGCGGCTGTCGCGCCCAGCGTTTCCAAGTAGTTGGCGACTCCTTGCGGAGAAACGCGATCGGTCGCCGAGAGCGGCAACCCGTCCGTCGGCGCTTGATGAATACGCGCCAGCGTGCTGCCCATTTCCGTCAGCAGTTGATGCGCGACATCGCCGTGACCAAGCAGATCGGCGACGGTTTGTTCGCCGGAGCTGCGCATCAGTATGAAGGGACGCCCGGCAAGTGCGCCGTCCGCATCGGCCCGCTCCACATCCGGCGTCGGCACGCCGTGGCGCGCCAGATGCTCGATGAGCAGCAGTTCCTTGCGCGTCGCGGCGCCGTCGGGCGACTTTGAGATTTTCAGAATCCGCGAGCCATCCGGCAGCGCGCAGCGAAACACTGGGTTATTGAACCGCGCCAATGGCTCGATCGCGGATGGCTCGGCGCCGCACGCAGCGAGAATTCGCCGAGCGAGATCCCGTTCCGCTGATTGTTGCATTGCCGCTGTCGCCATGGCGGCATTGTAATCCGCGGCGCGCGTCACCGCACCTCACGGTGCATTAGCGTCGGCGATCTTTTGTTCCCAAAACCTTAGCGCGTCCTCGTGATAATGCAACACTTCGGCGCGTTGCGCCGGGTCATCAAGTTTTACGCGTTCCTTGCGTTCTTTGACCCAGTCGCGAAAATACTCGGCAGACGTCTTGCTGATGCGCGATTTTTGTTTGCCGATTTCCACGTACCACGGGCCGGTCGAGGCGAAGCGGAAGGTCTTCGGGTGTTCGCAGATCGCGCGGACCAGGAACCAGCCCGAGGCGTCGAACGTCACCGGCGGCAATCGTCCCGTCTTGGCGTAGTCTTCCAGGCGAATGCTCTGAAACACCTGGCCGTCCTTGATGATTTCCAGGTATTCGATTTTGTCGCGCGTCGACATGCTGAGGTCGATATTCAGGCTCAACTTCTCGCCCGCTTCCGCTTGAAAGACATGCCCTGGGAAGCGGCCGTCGGCTTGTGGGCGAAGAATCGGCCCGTTGGTGACGACGACACGGCCACGCCGGAGATTCTCCCACCAACTCTCGTAGGTCAGCTCCTCGCCGCACCAAACATACATGCGGTTGTAGCCAATGGGGTTTTCCATCACGCCCGAGGCGCTGCCGGCCGACGGCGGAATTCGCAGCCCCGAGTTCAACACGTGGTAGTAAATCTCCTGCGTGTATTGCCCGTTGCCACGCGGCATGCGGAAGAGTTTTTTATCGCGCGGGCGTCCCCAGGCCTCGTCGGGATAAACTCCTTCGCGCCACATGTGGTTGTGGCAAATGCCGATGGAATCGACCAACCCGCTCGCCAACCAGACCGGCGTGTCGTACCAGAAGTCTTTTTCGATATCGATCCACGCGTTGGGATCGAGCTTCGCGGCCTCGGCGAACTTGAGCGGCGAGGGATACTCGCGCTGCGCGCCCAGGATCGGCAACGGCTTCGCCAGATTGAAATACAACAGCGCACCCCCTTCGCGCTCGTCTTCACCGGCCAGTAAATGATAAAATCGATTCTTGTCGAACTGCACGAGCGGATTTGCCGGCGCGGACTTCGCAGCCCATTCGTTTTGGTCATTCCACCACGTGATCACGGGGCAGACATATAAGTCCTCGGCCCGCATCAAAAGTTCGATCTGCTCTTTCGGCCGGTGAACGTGCGTCTCGCCCGCCCACCAACCTTCCTTGGCCATGTTGACGAATCGCTGCAACGTGACGGTCTTCGTGTCCTCCGAGGCGCGCTCCATCTCGAAATGGCCGCTCATCACCGGATATTCGGGACCGCGCTCGATCTCGAACACATACTGCCCGGGCGGCAATGCGAGTTTCGCCTTGCCCGAAAACACCGCGTGGTCTTTGTAGAAAATCGATTCCCCGCCCAGTTTCACCGGCCGCTTTTTGGCGTTCCTCAAGTGAATGCGGCAAGGAATAACTTCCTTGGTGTCGCCGTCGACGACGGTGAGCTCCAACTCGCCCCGCGCTGGGGCGGCCTTACAAGGCGCAGTGCAAGTACCAGCAAAGCAAACGAGCACGGTAAGTGCAGCGAGGCGTCGCATGTCGATTCTGCTCGGGGGGCTTATTAGGGGATTGTCTCCGTCACAAGTTTAGCACGCGCCCGCAGTGACTTAGCCATCGCCCTCGACTGTGGGAGGCGTCTCCGACGCCGATGGGAACGACGCGAGCATTCTGGTTCCGTCATTTCTCGCTAAAATCGCCAAATCGATCGGCGTCGGAGACGCCTCCCACAGTCGTTCCGCTCGCCAATGCAGATTATTGGGTCACACTTCACATCGACGGCAGCCATTAGCAATCCAGACGAGTTGCGTGTATCCTGGGGTACGGCCCGTGGCGGAGCATGAGGCCAGAGTGCGGGCTTTTTGCGCGCATTCCGGTGTTTCGAAATTCCGCCGTGGAGTTGGTTCGCATGTCGATTCGGGTTGCGCTGTATCACGAGACCTCGTACCTTTACGACCGCTTCATCACGCTGGGTCCTCAAACGGTCCGGCTGAGGCCGGCGCCCCACTCTCGGACGCCCATTCACGCCTACTCGCTGACGATCGAGCCGGCGGGGCACTTCCTGAATTGGCAGCAGGATCCGCAGTCGAACTACCAGGCGCGGATCGTTTTCCCCGAGAAGGTCGACCGGTTTCGCATCATTGTCGACCTGGTGGCCGAGATGACGGTCATCAACCCGTTCGATTTCTTTCTGGAGCCGGAGGCCGAGCGCTATCCATTCGAGTACGCCTCGTGGCTGTCGCGGGAGATCGCCCCTTTCCTGATCAAGCTGGAAGGCGGTCCCGCGTTCGCGAAGTGCTTGAAAGAGGTCAACACCAAGGAGCAGCGGACGATCGATTTTCTTGTCGGCGTGAACTCCCTGCTTAACCAGCGGATCAAGTATTTGATTCGCATGGAGCCCGGCGTGCAAACGCCGGAGGAGACGCTGGCGAAGAACTCGGGGTCCTGTAGGGATTCCGCTTGGGTGCTGGTGCAGTTGTTGCGCCACCTGGGCATCGCGGCGCGATTCGTTTCCGGCTACCTGATTCAGTTGAAGCCGGATCAGAAATCACTGGACGGCCCTTCGGGCGCGGAGCAGGACTTCACCGATCTCCACGCCTGGTGCGAAGCGTACTTGCCCGGCGCAGGCTGGGTGGGACTTGACCCGACCAGCGGACTGTTCGCCGGCGAAGGGCATATTCCGCTCGCGGCCACGCCGGATCCCCAATCCGCAGCGCCAATTTCCGGCGCGCTCGATGAATGCGAGGCCGAGTTCGAGCACGTGATGCGGATCACGCGCGTGCATGAGGACCCGCGCGTCACGAAGCCGTACACCGAGGAGCAGTGGTCGCGGATCGAGTCGGTCGGCCGCGCCGTCGACGTGCACCTCAAGAGCGACGACGTGCGCTTGACGATGGGGGGCGAGCCGACGTTCGTCTCCATCGACGACATGGACGGCGCGGAGTGGAACGTCGCCGCCGTGGGGCCGAATAAGCGGCGGTTGTCCGAAGTGTTGTTGCGGCGCTTGCAAAAACGCTTCACCAAGGGCGCGCTGCTGCATTTCGGTCAGGGCAAATGGTATCCCGGCGAGCAACTGCCGCGCTGGGCGCTGGCCTGCTACTGGCGCAAAGACGGACATCCGATCTGGAACAATCCGGCGCTGATCGCAGACATCGAAGACGTGCAACATCGCACGTTTGCGGACGCAGAGCGATTTGTGGAGTTGTTGGCTGAGCGCCTCGACGTCGACGCCGGGTATGCCGTGCCGGCGTTCGAGGATCCGGTGCATTTCCTTCGCCGGGAAGGCCAACTGCCACTCAACATCGACCCAGCCGATAGCCGCCTCAAGGACGCGGAAGAGCGCACGCGGTTGCGGCGCGTGTTCGAGCGCGGCTTGAACGAACCGGTCGGCTATGTCCTGCCGTTGCAACCCGGTACGCGTGACGGCGGCATGGCCTGGGAAAGCGGCTTGTGGATGCTTCGCGGCAAACACCTGGTGCTGATCCCAGGCGATTCGCCGATCGGCCTGCGCTTGCCCGTCGCGAGCTTGCCGTGGGTCGCCGTAGCGGAGTATCCCTACCTCCGACCGCGCGATCCGGTCGCGCCGCCGCCGCCGCTGACCGTGCCGCGGCGCATGCAATCGCAATTGAGCGAGACCTTAAAACGCGAGATCGCAGAAGCGGAACGCGAACCGCTGCGCGATCGCGCGCCGCAATTGGGCGAATCGGCGCCTTGGGTTGTGCGCACGGCGCTGTGCGTCGAGCCGCGCGACGGCCGATTGCACATCTTCATGCCGCCGTTGATGACTATCGAGGCGTATCTGGAATTGATCGCTGCGATCGAAGATACGGCCGAAGCGCTCGACATGCCCGTCATCGTCGAAGGGGAACCGCCCCCGTGGGACAGCCGCCTCAATTACTTCAAGGTGACGCCGGACCCCGGCGTGATCGAAGTGAACGTGCCGCCGGCGGGAGACTGGGACGAACTGCAAGAGATCGTCCACGGCGTGTATGAAGAAGCGCGGCTGAGCCGATTGGGCACGGAGAAATTCATGCTCGACGGTCGCCACACCGGCACCGGCGGCGGCAACCACGTCGTGCTCGGCGGACCGACGCCGGCGGATAGTCCATTCCTGCGGCGGCCGGACTTATTGCGTTCGATGGTCGTCTATTGGCTCAATCATCCCTCGCTGAGCTATTTGTTCAGCGGTTCGTTCGTCGGGCCGACGAGCCAGGCGCCGCGGATCGACGAGGCGCGGCATGATAGTGTGTATGAACTGGAAATTGCTTGCGAGGAAGTCGAACGCCAGCAGCGCCTGTTCGGCCAAGTTCCGCCCTGGAAGGTCGACCGCATCTTCCGCAATATCCTCGTCGACATGACGGGCAATACGCACCGCGCAGAGTTCTGCATCGACAAGCTGTATTCGCCGGACACCGCGACGGGTCGTCTCGGCCTGGTCGAATTCCGCGCCTTCGAAATGCCGCCGCATGCGCGGATGAGTCTGGCGCAACAACTTCTGTTGCGGGCCCTCGTTGCCTGGTTCTGGCGCACTCCCTATCGCGCGCAGCCCGTGCGCTGGGGCACACGGCTCCAGGACGAATTCCTGCTGCCGCACTTCGCGCAACAGGATTTCCGCGACGTGATTCGCGACCTCAACGCGGCCGGGTTTCCTCTGGAGGAGGCGTGGTTCGCCCCGCATTTCGAGTTCCGGTATCCCGTCCACGGCCGCGTGCGGCATGCGGGAATAGAAATCGAACTGCGCGAGGCGATCGAGCCTTGGCACGTCCTGGGCGAAGAGCCGGGGCCCGGCGGGGCGGTGCGCTACGTTGATTCCTCGCTGGAACGCCTCCAGGTGAAGGTTTCCGGATTGGTTGATTCGCGCCACCTGATCCTTTGCAATCGCCGCCGGCTGCCGCTGCGCTCTACCGAAGTTTTGGGCGAGGCCGTGGCGGGTGTCCGCTATCGGGCTTGGCAGCCGCCGAACTGTTTGCATCCCACCATTCCGGTCGATACTCCCTTGGTGTTCGAGGTGTACGACACGTGGAGCGGCCGCTCGCTGGGAGGCTGCTCGTACTATGTCTCTCACCCCGGCGGCCTGAGCCACGAGTCGTTCCCGGTCAACGCCTTTGAAGCGGAATCGCGCCGCGTCGCCAGATTCCTCGCCCAGGGACACACGGCCGGACCGATGCCAACGCCCCGCGCCGAACTGAATCCGGAATTCCCGCTAACGCTGGATTTGCGCCGTGGGAAACAGTGAAGGGAATGACGAAATCCGAATGACGAATCTCGTTGTGGCATGGTCTCCCACAGTTGTGGCATGGTCTTCCGACCATGTCACCGACTTGACCGAAGGTCTCCCATGCTTCTCGCAAAGTGGCACGGTCAGGAGACCGTGCCACAACTAGAATCAGGCCATTCGACATTTAAGCATTCGACCTTCATTCGTCGTTCGGATTTCGAAATTCGTCATTCGCCCCGCTTCCCATGAAACAATCCCAGTCCGCCGGCGCCGCGTCTGACGTGGTGCGATTGCCCGACGGATACTGCGGGCTGTCCGGGCATTTCGATGAAGCCGTCGACGCCAAAGGGGAAGTGCGCGCGGCCTGGCGTGGGTGGGCTTCTGCGTTGGCCGGAGCTCGCCTCGACGACTTGCAGGCGCGGGACGACATGTGCCGGCGTTTGTTGCGCGAATACGGCGTGACGTACAATCCGCCTGGCACCGACATGGAACTGGAGCGCCCCTGGCTGCTCGATTCCTGGCCCGTGGTGATCGACGCGCGGGAATGGACCGAACTCAGCCGCGCGGTCAGTCAGCGCGCGCGGTTGCTGAACCATGTGCTGGCCGATATCTACGGCCCGCGCGAATTGTTCTTGTCCGGCGATTTGCCGCCGGAAATCGTGTTCGCCAATCCGGCCTTCTTGCGCGCCGCGGCCGGCATTCAACCCGCCGATGGCGTGCACCTGGCGACGTATGCGGTCGACGTCGCGCGCTCGCCCGACGGGCACTGGTGGGTCGTCTCCGACCGCACCGACACGCCCGCAGGCGCCGGCTACGCGTTGGAAAATCGTATCGTGCTCAGTCGCGTCTATCCCGATTTAGTACGCGACCTGCGCGTGAAGCGACTCGCGAAGTTCTTCGGACAAATGCGCGATACGCTGTTGGCGATGGCGCCAGCCGGCACGGAAGAACCTCGCGTGGTGATTCTGACGCCCGGACCGTACAGTTCCACGTACTTCGAGCAAGCGTATCTCGCGCGCTACCTGGGATTCACGCTGGTCGAAGGGAGCGATCTCACCGTTCGCGATCAGGGCGTGTTTCTCAAGACATTGAGCGGTCTTCTGCCGGTGCATGTGATTCTGCGGCGCGTGGAAAGCAATTTTTGCGATCCGCTGGAGCTGCGGGAAGACTCGCTGCTCGGCGTCCCGGGGTTGTTGCAGGCAGTGCGCGCAGGCAAAGTGACGATCGCCAATCCGCTGGGGGCCGGCGTAGTGGAATCGCCGGCTCTGTTGCCGTTTTTGCCGAGCTTGTGCGAACGCCTACTTGGAGAACCACTACTGATGCCACCGGTGGCCACCTGGTGGTGCGGACAGGAGGCGGCGCTCGATGAAGTCATTCAAAACCTCGATCAGGTGGTGATCAAAAAGGCCTATCCACGGCGCGACGCGCCGTCCGTGCGGGCCACGAAGGAAACCAAGGACGCGTTGATCGCCGAGTTGCGCGCGCGGCCGCAGTTGTACGTTGGGCAGGAATTCGTCGAACTCTCCACCGCGCCGGCCTGGCAGGAAGGGCGGTTGCAGCCGCGGCATCTGATGTTGCGGCTGTATGCGATTTCGACCGGCGACGGCGGATACCGCGTGATGCCCGGCGCGTTGGCGCGCGTGGCGGAGACCGCGGAATCGGTCATCATGACCGAACAGACCGGCGGCGGCACCAAGGACGTTTGGGTGCTTGGCGCGGCGGAGGATCATGCCACGTTGTTGCCGACGGGAAATCGCGTCGCGGCCCTCAGCCGCGCCGGCTTCGCGCTCCCTTCGCGATTGGCCGATGATTTGTTTTGGCTGGGGCGCTACCTGGAGCGGATCGAATTCGGCGCGCGCATGACGCGTTGCTTGTTGCATCGCCTGACCGATCAGACCGAGCACGGGCAATTGGACGAGTTGGGTTGCTTTGCCGAATTGCTGGTCGCGCACGGTCGGCTCGAGCCGGCCGATCTGGCGACGACCGCGTGGACGCCGGAGCAGATTTCCCGATTGATTCATCGCGCCGCGTTCGACGAATCGAACTCCGGCGCGGTCACGGCAGACGTCGGCCGCGTACACAGAATCGGCATGTCGGTGCGCGATCGCCTCGCGGTCGACGCTTGGCGCACGCTCTGCACGATGCGGGACGATCTGCGTCCCTTGGCGCGGCGCAAAGCGAACTCCTCCGACGCGCAACTCGCGGCGCTGGATCAACTACTGGCGCGCCTTTCGATGCTTAGCGGCCACTCGATGGACGGGATGACCCGTGACAAAGGCTGGCAATTCCTGGAGATTGGCCGCCGCCTGGAGCGGGCCGCCGACCTTTGCGATCTCTTGCGTTTCGGCATGGCGATGGCGAGCGAGGATGAAAGCCCGCGGCTGCTGGCGATGTTGGAAATCGCCAATAGCGCCATGACCTATCGTTCGCGCTACGTCTTCGGGCCCGATCCCGCGCCAGTGCTGGACTTGCTGCTGGCGGACGAAGGCAATCCGCGCTCGGCGGTGTTTCAGTTGGCCGCGCTGTATCAACACTTGAAGGCCATTCAGCCGACCAGGAAGGGCGAGCCGCGCTCCTCGGAGCTGCGAATGGTGACGTCGATCTTCTCCGAAGTGCGGCTGGTGGACGTCGATTCGCTCGTGCTCGTGGTCCGCAACGGGCGACGCTTGCGATTGATGACGCTGCTGCGGCGCATGACGCGCACGATGGAGGCATTATCGCAAACCTTGACGCGCACCTACCTCACGCACGTACAACCGACGCGGCCGATGGCGGGGGGCGGACCATGAAATACCGCGTGCGCCACCGCACCGAGTATCTTTACGCTACGCCGGCCGACGCCTGCCACAACGTCCTGCGCCTGACGCCGCGCACGTTTGACGGCCAGACTTGCCTGGAGCATCGGCTGGAGGTGGATCCGGCGCCGACGACGCTGCACGACTACCCTGACTATTTTGGAAACCAGGTTCGCAGCTTCGCAATCTACGCGCCGCATGCGCAACTGACGATCGCGAGCGAGAGCCTGGTGGAAGTTGAGCGAGCAGACGTGTCGGCGCTCGACGATTCGGAGCCTTGGGAAGTGACGGCGCGGCTGTTGCGCACGACGAACGATGCGGCGACCGTCGATGCGCTGGAGTACATTTTCGATTCGCCCTACATCCGCGTGAGCGAACGGCTGCGCGAGCTGGCCGAAGCGCATTTCGAGGCGAATGCGCCGATCCTATCGGCGGCGTTTGCACTGACGCGGATGATTTTCGAAGAGTTTCAGTTCGATTCCACGGCAACGACGATTGATACCTCGACCGAAGACGTGCTCGATAAACGGCGCGGCGTTTGCCAGGACTTTGCCCATCTGCAAATCGGCTGCCTCCGCTCGCTCGGTCTGGCCTGCCGCTACGTCAGCGGTTATCTGCGCACCGATCCCGCCCCCGGTCATGCGCGGCTGGAAGGCGCCGACGCCTCGCACGCCTGGGTCAGCGTCTATTCACCGCGGCAAGGCTGGGTCGACTTCGATCCCACGAACGGCTGCCTGGCCGACGAACGCCATATCACGATCGGCTGGGGCCGAGACTTCCACGACATCAGCCCTGTGAAAGGCGTCGTCCTCGGCGGCGGGAAATCGCAACTGCAAGTCGCGGTCGATGTCTTGCCGATTTGACGGCGAGCATCGCGCACACTTAGCCGTTAGCGCCAGCGAGGCGGAGTGGACGTTGTGTACGGCGAAGGTTCGAGCC
>Ga0163153_10006557_pt1 | contig 13038 bp, 13 predicted proteins | sample OliLakLV19MP6IB1_FD_148629 | JGI IMG/M metagenome (GOLD analysis project Ga0163153, IMG submission 148629) | Freshwater microbial mat bacterial communities from Lake Vanda, McMurdo Dry Valleys, Antarctica - Oligotrophic Lake LV.19.MP6.IB-1 | ecosystem: Environmental > Aquatic > Freshwater >... | reverse complement strand
AAGTCATCACCCTGGTGCAGACGCACCGGATTCCGCGCTACCCGCTCATCCTGTTTGGAACAGAATTCTGGCAGGGTCTCTTAAAATGGTCGAAATCGGTCCTTGAAAAGCGGGGGTTGATCAGCGTCGGAGACCTGGACCTGGTGACGGTGACCGATGATCCGAAGGAGGTCGTGGAGATTATTCTGGATTACAAAAGGCGTGTCGGGCCGCCCGAACGGATGCCGCTCACCCTGGGTTGATTCATGTATCAAATCACCCGGCTTAAAAGCGGCCTGACAGTGGCCTCGATCGACCTGCCACACGCGGCCAGCGTCAGCATTGGAATCTGGGTTGGTGCGGGAGGCAGGTTTGAAACCAGGGAGATCAGCGGGGTCGCCCATTTCATCGAACACCTCCTTTTCAAAGGGACAAACAAAAGAACCGCGCGGGAGATTTCCCAGGCGGTCGAAGGCCTGGGTGGTTATCTGAACGCCTTCACCAGCGAGGAGCAGACCTGTTTTTACGCCAAGGCGCATCACGACCATTTCCGCGAGGTGCTCGAGGTTTTGACCGACATGTTTTTGAATTCCAAGTTTGACCCCCAGGAAATTCAAAAGGAACGCAATGTCATCAAGGAGGAGTTGGCGATGTACTTGGACCAGCCGCAGCAGTATGTCCAAGAGATGCTGAATGAGACCCTCTGGCCGGATCATCCGCTCGGTTACCCGCTGACCGGCACTCCAAAAACCCTCGACCGGATCGGTCGTGAACAGATGCTCGGGTTCATGAAGTCCAATTATCTGGCGGCCAACACCTTGATCGTGGCCGCAGGGAAGGTGGCTCACGCCAGCCTGGTGGCCGAGATCAAAAAGATCGAAGGCCGGATGAATTGCGGGTTGAAACCAACGGCTTTGCCGGTCCGTTCCGAACAAAAAGCAACACGCGTGCGGCATTTGAAAAAGAAGACCGAACAAACACAGGTGGCGTTGGGGATTCGGACATGTTCGCGATTCTCTGAGCTCAGGTTTCCGCTCCGTTTGTTGAACACCATCCTGGGTGAAAACATGAGTTCGCGCCTTTTCCAGAGTGTGCGCGAAGAACATGGCCTGGCTTATTCCGTTTACAGTTCACCTTCGTTTTTTGAAGACACGGGAGTGCTGACCGTTTCGGCCGGTCTGGAAACCGCGCGTCTCCGGAAAGCGCTCACGCTGATCGTAAAAGAGCTGAAACTGCTGCGCACCGCCCTGGTCAGTCCGGGCGAACTTCGCCGGGCGCGTGATTATGTGATCGGCCAGATGGATTTGAGCCTGGAGAACACGGAAAACCAGATGATGTGGATCGGGGAACAGTTGCTTGGGCACGGTAAAGTTTTCACCCCGGACGAAATTAAACAAAAACTGCGCGCGGTGACCGGCGGAGAGATTCGCAGGGTGGCGGTTGAATTCTTCCGTCCGGAACGGATGAACATGGCGTTGATCAGCCCACTAGAGGCTGATCCCACACTTGAACGACTGATTCGACTGTAGGGCTGCCATGGGCTAAACTTGGTCCACGACTATGCAATCGTTGTTGATGGAAGTTGCAGGTTCCCAGACTCCGGAGCAGATCGTGGCTTCGCTGAGCGGGGAGGGGGTGGTTTTATTGCGGACTGGTTTGTTCAACTCTCCGTCGCAGCGTTATTCCATCATCGCCGCCGATCCATTCCTGATTTTTCGTTCCACGGGATCACAATGCCTTTTGCAGACTGAGTCCAAAAACTTCACCCAGTTCGGGAATCCGTGGCAGATGCTGGACCACCTGATCTGCCGTTACGAAATCCTGGATGAAATCGATCTCCCCTTTCCATTGGGCGGCTGTTTTGGATGGTGGGGGTTTGAACTGAAGAATTTTGTGGAACCGAAGCTGTCCCAACGCGCGGTTCAGGATCTGGAGATCCCCGATTGTGCCGTCGGATTTTATGACTCGCTCGTCGTCATCGACCATCACCTTTCCAAGACCTGGATTATTTCCACCGGGATGCAGGCGGATGGAACACGGTCAGAACAAAGGGCGGGCCAGCAGATGTCGAGATGGGAACGCCGTTTAAAGAAGGTGTTCAACCGGCGTCCGAACATGGAAATCGCCGTCGCTTCCATCAGTTCGACCTTCAGCCGGGAGTCGTTTATTGAAGGAGTGAAAAGGATCAAGAAATATATCTATCAAGGGGATATTTATCAGGTGAATCTGGCGCAACGGCTTCAGTTCAAACTGGATTGTCCGCCATTTGCCCTTTTCGAGGCGTTGTCCAACGCCTCCCCCGCTCCTCACGCCGCCTATCTCGATTTTGGGCAGGTGAAAGTGGTTTCATCTTCGCCGGAACAGTTTTTGAAGATGAGCGGCAACCACATCCAGACGAGGCCGATCAAGGGAACCCGGCCGAGGGGAGCTGATCCGTTGCGTGACGCCCAGCTCAGCTACGAACTGCAATCGAGCCCCAAGGAATTGGCCGAGCTGGTGATGATCACCGATTTGTTGCGCAACGATCTGGGCAAGATCTGCGAATACGGATCCGTCCACGTGCCCGAGCTGGTCAAACTTGAAAAATATCCCCAGGTCCAACACCTGGTTTCAACCGTTGAAGGGGAGATCCGTTCGTCATTCACCCATCTCGGCGCGCTGGCTTCCACCTTTCCGGGAGGCAGCATCTCTGGCGCGCCAAAAATTCGTGCGCTTGAAATCATTGACGAACTGGAACCGGTCTCGCGCGGGGTTTACACGGGGAGCATCGGTTACATCGGGTTCAACAGGGAGTCGCAGCTCAACATCGCCATCCGGACCGCCACGGTCATCAATGGCGCCTGTTATTTCCATGTCGGGGCCGGCATCGTGGCCGATTCCGATCCTGTTTGTGAATATGATGAAACCCTGGCAAAGGCGGCCGGTCTGTTTGCCGCACTCAAGGTGGGAAACAACTGTGTGCCCACATTTTCCCTTCCGAAGGGAGTGGGAAGTTGAGCTGGGTTTATTTCAACGGATCAATCGTCCCTTCCGCCGAAGCCTTCGTTACCATTTTTGACCGGGGATTTCTTTATGGGGACGGCTTGTTTGAGTCGATCCCATTTTTTAAATGCCGCTTTTTTGCGTTTGAGGATCATTGGCGGCGTTTTGAGAAAGGCCTGGAGTTTCTGCGCATCCGCTCTCCGATCACCCTTGAGCAGGCGCGGTCCGCTGCGGATATCCTGGTCGAAAAAAATTTGATGTCCGACGGGATCTTCCGGCTGCAAGTGACCCGTGGGAAGGGTAACCGTGGTTATTCGCCGCGTGGGGCGGAGGATCCGACCTGTGTGGCGGCTGTTTTTCCGCTCGATGCGCCTGACAAAAACTTTCAATCCTGGACGCTGCAAACCTCCTCGTTCCGACTGGCGACCGGCGACCCGGTTCACCGTCACAAGACCTGCAACAAACTGATCCAGGTGATGGCAAAGTCTGAGGCCGAAGGCATGGGCGCTGACGAGGCTTTGCTGCTGACCGATGCCGGTTTGGTGGCGGAGACCTCCAGCGGAAATATTTTCTGGCTGAAGGAAGGAACCCTTTTTACTCCGCCGGAAACATTTCCACTCCTTCCCGGCATCACGAGGGACCGGGTGACCGAACTTGCGTCCAAATATGATCTGAAGTTTGCCGCTGTTTCGAGCCGTCCAGAAGATCTGTTTCAGGCGGATGGGGTGTTTATCACATTTTCGAGTTTTGGAATCGTGGAGGTGTTCAGCCTGGATGGAAAACCTCTCCCTCAATCCGCACGGACCAAACTTCTCTGGGACGCTTATTGGAAGTCGGTTTTTGCTTCAATCAAGGTTTGAGCCACGGTCATGCTCGAGGAGTTTTCCCGGAGCATCGCATATGAGCTGAAACAGTTTCGCAGTTCAGTTTTCGCCCTACCACCTGTAAAGCAATCCTAGTTTGAAAGAACAGGATAGTTACCAATGGCGAGTCCGGATTTGAAGGGTAACCTTTAAACGTATGAAAACGGTTTCCGTCCAAATTTGTTTCCTCCTGCTGATGGGGGTGTTTGGCGCAGCGGGTTGTCGGCAGCAATCCGGCGGAGACGAACGAGCCATCGGTCGCCAGACACGACTAGGTTCGAAGCACGCATCCATCCTCTATTTTGACATCGCCCGGGTCGACAGAAGCGTGCCCGCACCCATCATCACCGTTTCCAATAATATCATTGTCGAAGCGGCAGGCGCTCAAAATCACGGAACGAATCTTCCTGAGTTTTTGGAGGAGCTTGAAGTTCTCTCCGGTGCACCCGGCGGATCCTTTTACCTGGAGGAACACGCGAAGGCGGTTGTGGTCCGGGGTTTTGCTGCCAACGACACGGCAAAGGAAAACTTGCTCAATCTCGTCCGTCAAGCAGCGCCAGGCAAAGAACTGGTTGACCGCGTGGATGTGAGGTCGCTTTAGATGATTTTATGGCCAGAGCCATATTCTTCATAGCCAGCACTGAATTTCAGGCCGAATCGATTTTGCATGAACTGAAGTTCAAAGGTATTGAGGAAAAGGAGATTTCAGTCCTTTTTCCCGACAAAGTTAAAGATTCGCTGATCCAACAGAGCTATGCGGGGCAGGGGCAGGGAAGCGGGTTGGCGGGAGGAACCTGCGGGTGGCTCAACGGATCTGTCCGTGTGACGATCTGCGGTTGCGGTCCGTTCATAGCGGCGGGGCCTGTTCTGGACGCGTTGGGAGGGGCAAAGCCCGGCGGGACCGCCGAAGGAATCTCGCTTGTTTTGCAGGGAATGGGGATGGCCTTGACGGAAGCGAAACTTTTTGAATCCAAGGTCAAGTCCGGGCGGCTTCTGATTTCGGTCCGCGTGGATGATGGCGCTGATAGTGAATCAGTCTCGGCGATTTTGGAATGTGCAAAGGCACAAGATATTTCCTTCACCTGCGAGGTTGGGGTGGAGGATCGGAAAACAGATAACAAGAAATAAAAGAAGGATAAAATATGTTGTGGACATTAGCTGTAGTCATGATCGTTTTGTGGTTATTGGGCTTGGTCACCTCCTATACCATGGGCGGACTCATCCATATCCTGCTGGTCATTGCCATCGTGATCGTCCTAGTCCGGCTGATCAGCGGCAAGAAGGTGGTCTGACAGGACTGGAGATATGAGTATGAATAAAGCGATCGGGTTGGCTCTTTTGGTAGCGGGCATAGGATTGTTGATTTTTGGGTTTCGTGAATCCCAATCCGTGGCCTCAGAAGTTTCGAAGGTGTTTAACAATTCGCCGACCGACAGGTCGCTTATTTTCCTCATTGGAGGAGCCGTTGCGTGCATGGCCGGTATCTATCTCGGCGTTATGCGCCGTTCCTAGAGCCGCCATCCAATTTTTTTCAGGATCTCGCCCCGGTTTACATCCGGGGTTTTTCGCATGCACAGATCACCCGTTTTTACGTATTAAAATCTTGGCCGATTCGCCGAAGAGATTAGACTGCGGATTGAGAGAAAAGACGGGGATGGGAGATCAAAACCCGGTTCTCACCCTTCCCTGAGTTCATTGAATAAAGAATGATATTTTTTTGAATTCCAATCTGCCATGCTGGAAATTGGACTTGTGGATTGAGAAGCGATTGCCACGATATGCCGGGTGTTTTTAAGGGCGTTTCAAAAAGCATGAAGAGCAACCAGAAGACTTCTCCGTCCAGCCGGAAGGCTGTCCCATCATCACCTGTGCGCAAGGCCAAGTATCGTCTGGTGCTGATTGATGACCATCCCATCATGCGTGAAGGTCTGGCACGATTGGTCTCGCAGGACGTGGAACTGGAGGTTTGCGGGCAGTTCGAGGACGCCGCGTCGGCCCTTGAGGGGATCGGACGGATCCGTCCGGACCTCGCGATGGTCGATATTTCATTGAAAGGCAGCAGCGGTATTGAACTGCTCAAAAGCGTCCGATCCGCTTTTCCCGAGGTCCTGATGCTGGTGCTTTCGATGCATGACGAAGGGCTCTACGCCGAGCGGGTGCTCAGGGCGGGCGCTTCCGGTTACGTCATGAAGCAGGAATCTCCGGACCTGGTGCTCGGCGCGATCAAAAAAGTTCTGCACGGCGAGATTTTCCTGAGCGAAAAGATGAGCGGCAAACTGATGAACCAGCTAATCGGCGGGAAGCCGGGCAACTCCGGATCGATGATGGAGCGCCTCAGTGATCGGGAGTTGGAAATTTTCGGGTTGATCGGGCAGGGGAAGGGGACACGCCAGATCGCCGAGCAGTTGAGTTTGAGCGTCAAGACCGTGGAATCGCACAGGGCCCACATCAAGGAAAAACTCCATTTGAAAAACGCCACCGAACTGGTCCACCGGGCGGTCCAGTTCCGCGAGGAATAACTTTCACGGGGTAGGGGCGACCAATTATCGTAATTAAGGCAATCCCCGATTGTCGTCGCCGCTCTTCGAATGTTTACTCGTCAGGGTAACAAGAGCAAACCTTAAACTGTAATTCTTATGGGCGCCAAAATTTCTCAAACTCGTGTTGTGCTGGTGGACGATCATCCGCTGCTTCGCCAGGGAATCGCACGGATGATTGAAACCGAAAAGGGAATGGTTGTTTGCGGGGAGGCGGAAAACACCAGCAAGGCCATTGAAGTGATCGAGAAGCAGAAGCCGGATGTGGTTCTGCTCGATGTTTCCCTGAACGGAGCCAGCGGGATTGAATTGTTGAAAAATTTGAAGGTTCGTTTCCCGAAAATGCTGGTTCTGGTGCTGTCGATGCATGACGAAACCATCTTCGCCCAGCGGGCTCTCCGGGCCGGGGCGGCCGGCTACATCATGAAACATGAAGCTCCAGAAAAAATCCTCGGGGCATTAAAAAAAGTTTTGAAAGGGGAGATTTACCTGAGTGAGAAACTTGGGGCCCGGATGCTGAATCAGCTCGTGGGTGGAAAACCGAGCACCGGCTCGCCGGTTGAAGAATTGAGCGACCGCGAGCTGGAGGTTTTCGGCCTGATCGGCCGCGGCTTCGGCACCCGGCCGATCGCGGAAAAGCTTCATCTCAGTGTCAAGACCGTGGAATCGCATCGCGCTCATATCAAAGACAAGCTCAACCTTAAAAGCGGCAACGAACTCGTCCACCACGCCATTCAGTGGGTGCAAAGCGAAAGCATCGGCTGAACGGCGATCACACTCCTCGTCGTTTGTAATCAAGCTCTTATCCGACCGGTTCCATTGGACCGGTCGTTTTCATTTCCAGGGCGTGTTTCCAATACAACAGGGCTTCGGCGGCGCCCGACAGCAAGGTTGCTTTTCCCTGAAAATATGGTCCGGGACTTTGAAGGTCCTTTAGGGTTTTCGAGTAACCCGGAGAAAGCTCCCTGTCGGATAAAAACTCAAGGGAGCCACGAGCATTGTTATCATTCCATCTGGACTTATGTTTTCCGGTATGAAAAACAAATTTAAAAAGTCTCAAAACAATAAAAGCAAGTTTTCACAACTGGTGCTGCTGGCCTCGGCAGGTGCGATGTTGTCCGGACCGCTGGCTTACGCCGAACATGAAGCAGGACGATCCACCGATAGACTCAGCAAGCCGATCGACAGCCTGAATCGACGGCCTGATACCGAGCCGCACAAACGCACGGGCGTATGGTCTCCCGCCAACTCAAAGCAGGGCAACGCCGCGTTTCCGAACAACGGTGCGGTCTCCTTTGATGAGCAAAACGAACCGCAAGTCATCATCAACGAATCTTCGACTGGTGGGAAAGTAAGGGCCGAATCAGGTGTTAAGTCCTATGACAGAACTGAAATCCGGACAGATTCAACCACCACAACAAACGTCGAGCGGACAGGTTCTGAACATCGGGAACCTGCAGGGGCTCTTGTGACCACCAGTGTGTATAACGAGAACTTTGATTACGACGCTGACGTTGACGCCCAGGCGGACCGCATTTTACGCCTTTATGGAAGGGGAAAAATGGCGGGTGAACTCGTGGATCATGAATATCGCCAGCCCGGAGGCCAGACACTCTACCCCCATTTCCAAAGCGAACTTCCGGCCTCGGATCCTAATGGTGAGCTGACAGCGGCCGCGTTCCGGACTTCGGAAAGCATGCAGTTGGCCCGAAATGGAAAAATTATCGACGAAGCCGCCGGTGCTGAAGTGCGGCCTGGAAGCCGCACAGCCTCGAAAACGCACCGTTCAGAAACTTCCTCATCGAGAACTTATTCCTCACCCGAACATGGCTCGTCTCTGACAAACCATCGGGTGGTTCGTGGAAGCGAAATGATCGGCATGAACGTCCGCGGTTCGAATGACGAACGGATTGGAGAAATCAAGGATGTGGTTCTTGATCTGGAATCTGGCCGCGTCCTTTACACCGTGGTTTCAGCCGGCGGATTCCAGGGGGCTGGCGATAAATTGTTCGCCGTTCCCGGTTCGGCGTTCACTCATCACACGGACAAAAATACCCTGGTGCTGAATGTGGACAAAGACCGGCTGGCCACGGCCCCGGTTTTCAACAAAGAAAACCTGAACAACGCGGATGAGGCCTACATCAACAATGTCTACCAGTTCTACGGTCAGAAACCGACGTGGAAAAAGGATGATTCGGCCAGTGGAACCACACTCCGTGATCCTTCCGGAGCTGAAAGCATTTCAGCTGATCGGACCTCGCCCTCGAATTCGTTGTATCACAATTCGGATGCTTCAAAACCGCAGACTGGAGGAGTGAACAATCAGAGCAAAAACGGTTCCAGAACCGAAGAAATCAAAGACTCATCTGGAGCACAGATTCAGCCGCCCGCAGATCCGAACGCGACTCCTGCCGCGGTGACAAGCCACGATCTGGGTGGTGTGAACAATCAGAGCAAGGATGGGAGCCGTCTGGACCCGGCCCAATCCCAGGCTGGTTCGAGCCTGAACCGTAACGATGCTGCCGGCAGCAGTTCGATCTCTGGAAAAAACCAGAATTCGATCGGTAATCCAACAAACAGCATCGTCGTTCCGGCCACACCCGTTGCCAAATAAACAGCTGGTTCACAGGTGACGACAGGACCTCCGGTTCTTTATTGAGCCGGGGGTTCTCTTTTTTCTCAAATGGACCCGATATTTTTGGATTGAAGTTTCCTGCTAAAAGTTTCTTCTATCCCCATGCTTCCTTCGAAATTCAGGCGTTTGACCTTCAACATCTCCCTTTTGTCGATTCTGGTCGGGTTGTTGCCCGCTCTTGTCATGGCAAAACCTCCACCGGCTTGGGATGTTTATCTCGGAACTTATACCGGCCCGAAAAGTCAGGGGATTTATCTCTACTCCCTGGACACCAAGACGGGAACGCTGACGCCAAAGGGCCTTGCAGGTCAGTCCGATCAACCCTCCTTTCTGGCGAATCATCCCGACAACGAAGTGGTTTATGCCGGAAATGAATCCGGCAAAGGCGGCATCAGCGCTTTCAGTGTGGAACCCCGCTCGGGTAAGCTGAACTTTTTGAATCAACAATTGTGGCCTGCGGGCGGTCCCTGCCATATCAGCATCGATCCGTCCGGCAAATTTGTTTTTGGCGCAAGTTATGGCTCCGGCACCATTGCCAGCTATAAGGTTTTGGCGGACGGAAGCCTTTCTGAGGCGGTGAGCACTTTGGGCAGTAAAGATCCCGTTCTGAACCCCGGACAAAAGAACGGCGAACGCGGTCATTGGATTGCCGCGGATCCGGCTGGGAAGTTTGTTTTAGCCGCTTATCTGGGTCTGGATAAGATCGGCGTTTACAAACTGAACCGGAAATCCGGTGCCTTGGAATTAAATGATCCACCCTCCGGCTCAACAAAAGCCGGCGCCGGCCCCAGGCATCTGAGTTTCCATCCCAAAGGACGTTTTGTTTATGTGATCAATGAAACCGATTCAACTTTGAGTGTCTTCAGTTTTGATCCGAAGTCTGGTGCTATGGAACTATTGCAGACCGAACCAACCCTGCCCGCCTCCTATAAAGGAAAAAACAGCACGGCCGAGATAGAAGTGCATCCCTCCGGAAAATTTGTTTACGGCTCCAACCGCGGTCATGACAGCCTGGTGATCTTCTCGATCGACCCAAAATCGGGCGGGATCAGCCTGGTCGGCCATCAATCGATTCTGGGGAAAACTCCACGCGGTTTTGCCATTGATCCTTCGGGAGAATTCCTCCTGGCAGGAGGTCAGGATTCCGGAACCATAGCGGTGTTTCGTGTGGATCAGGCGACCGGCCGGTTGGAGGCACTCGGAACCCCGGTCGAAGCGCCCACCCCGGTTTCTTTCATTTTCCGAAAGCCTTCAAAACGGTGATTGGCTCTAATCATATGCTATTTTGAGGCATGGCTTCGCCTGTACGGGATCGTCCACCACTCATCGTCAACACGGAAAAAGGACTGCATTGTCCGGCTGGCGGTTTTTACATTGACCCATGGTCGCCAGCAGATGTGGCGCTGATCACTCATGCCCATTCGGATCACGCAAGGAGCGGTTCCAAACTTTACATCGTGGCCGGGCGCGGACTGGGAGTCTTCCGCACCCGGCTCGGGAAGTCGGTGAACGTACACGGAGTTCTTTACGGCGAACGAATCAAACACAATGGGGTTACCGTTTCCTTCCATCCGGCTGGACATGTCCTGGGGTCCGCCCAGATCCGGGTGGAACGTGACGGAGAAGTCTGGGTTGTTACCGGCGATTACAAACGTCAGCATGATGTCACCTGCGAAGCCTTTGAGCTGGTGCCCTGTCACACCCTGATCACCGAATGCACCTTCGGCCTTCCGATTTATCGCTGGGACGCCACGCCCGACATCTTCGGCGAGATCATGTCATGGTGGCGCGAGAATCAGAAAGAGGGATGCACCAGCGTGCTTTATTCTTATGCCCTGGGCAAAGCGCAACGAATCCTGGGGGGACTGACCGATCCAATCGGGCCAATCGTCCTGCACGGCACCGTGGATCGATTCGCCACCGCCTATCGTGAGTCTGGCATCCATCTGGTGGCCACGGAACGTGCCGAGAGCGGGGAGTCAAAGTCTTTCGCCGGAAAAGCCCTGGTCATCGCCCCTCCTTCCGCCGACGGCACACCATGGTTGAGAAAATTTGGGGATGTCTCCACAGCTTTTGCCTCCGGCTGGATGCAGCTCCGGGGGGCCAGTAGGCGCCGCTCCCTGGATCGTGGTTTTGTGGTTTCGGACCATGTGGACTGGCCTGCATTGCTGGCCACCATTCGTGAGACCGGTGCGGAAAAAATCTACGCCACCCACGGTTACACCACCCAGTTGGTGCGCTGGTTGAAGGAGAACGGCTGGGACGCCGAATCGTTAAGAACCCGGTTCGAAGGCGAGGTGGCGGAAACTCAAAAAGATCCTCCGGATGCCCCCGACGACGCGCCCATTGCGGAGGCCAAAAATCTCGATTCATCCCAGGTTGGATTTGCGCCCGGAGATTGTTTCTCGGAAAAACAGTCATGAAACGGTTTACGCAGCTTTTTTATGAGCTGGATCAGACCATACGGACAGATGCGAAGGTGGAGGCCATGGTCCGTTATTTTCAGGAAACATCTCCCGATGATGCTGTTTGGGGGTTGTATTTTTTGACCGGAAAAAAAACTCCGCGAATTGCCAACACCAAGCTGTTGGTTCACTGGTTGTGCGAAGAAACCGCTCTTCCCCTCTGGATGGTCGAGGAATGTTACGATGCCGTGGGTGATCTGGCGGAAACCCTGGCCCTCCTGGTGACAAGTGAAGGATCGGGCACGGAAATTCCTCTGCACCACCTGGTGGAGAAACGCATTCTTGGCAATGTTGGAATGCCTCTGGAATGGCGGCGTGAAGTTCTGGTGACCACTTGGCGCGATCTGAATTCCCGCGAACGCTTTGTCTGGAACAAGATCATCACCGGAAACTTCCGCGTTGGTGTGGCCAAAACGCTTGTGATCCGTGCCCTGGCCCTGCATTCCGGGGTTGAACCAGCCACCATGGCCCACCGGCTTCTGGGAAACTGGGCCGCTACGCCGGAAGATTTCACCAGAATTCTGCATTCGGATTCCGAAACTGTTGACCCAGCACGGCCGTATCCTTTTTTTCTAGCGTGCCAACTCCAGGAGGGCTCAGCGGAGGTGGTCGAACTGGAAAAAAGCCTGGGTGACATCGCGGGATGGCAGATTGAATGGAAATGGGACGGCATCCGGGCCCAGCTCCTCTGCCGGCAGGGAAAAGTTTTTCTCTGGTCGCGCGGAGAAGAACTGGTGACCGAAACTTTTCCGGAGATCGCCGGGGCGGCCGGATTCCTTCCAAATGGCACGGTTCTGGATGGCGAAATTCTAGCCTGGGAAGGAGAGCATGTTTTGCCTTTCGGAAAACTCCAAAAGCGTCTCGGTCGAAAAAAAGTGAGTGCCGCCATGACGACCGAAGTGCCTGCGGTGTTTATGGCATACGACCTTCTGGAATATGAAGATCTGGATCAAAGGGACTCATTTATGTCCGAGCGTCGGTTGTTGCTGGAAGGGCTGATGCAAAGACTTCCTAAGAATCTTCCATTCCGGATTTCTCCGGTTGTCGCGGCGGACAGCTGGGAGGCGCTGGCTGAGCTGAGACTCGAATCCCGCGGCAGGGGAGTGGAGGGGATGATGTTCAAGCGGAAAAATTCTCCCTACAGGGTTGGCAGGGCACGGGGTGACTGGTGGAAATGGAAAATCGATCCCTTCACCATCGATGCGGTTTTGATTTATGCACAACGCGGACATGGCCGGGGAGCCAGTCTTTGCACCGATTACACCTTCGGAGTCTGGGATGGAGAAAAGCTCGTGCCGGTGGCCAAGGCCAATTCTGGATTGACCGATGAAGAAATCCAAAAAGTCGATGCGTTCGTGCGTCAACACACAACGGAAAAATTTGGACCGGTGCGAGTGGTCAAGCCTGAGCTGGTGTTTGAGCTGGCGTTCGAGGGGATCCAGATTTCAAAACGGCATAAGGCCGGTGTGGCGATTCGTTTGCCGAGGATGAACCGTTGGCGACATGACAAAAGGCCTGAGGAAGCCGACACCCTGGAGCATCTCAAAGCTTTGCTCTGAATTGGCACAGAACTACAC
>Ga0163153_10006554_pt1 | contig 13043 bp, 11 predicted proteins | sample OliLakLV19MP6IB1_FD_148629 | JGI IMG/M metagenome (GOLD analysis project Ga0163153, IMG submission 148629) | Freshwater microbial mat bacterial communities from Lake Vanda, McMurdo Dry Valleys, Antarctica - Oligotrophic Lake LV.19.MP6.IB-1 | ecosystem: Environmental > Aquatic > Freshwater >... | reverse complement strand
GTTGGTTGTGAGTCTTCTCCGCGTTGCGGAACTCGTTGCTCCAACTACTATGACCTCTGCTGACTTCTCCAACCCTCTTTACACGATTGGAGACCTCCCTCGGTAAGGTGAATACCCTTCGGATGAACCCTGCTGCATCTACATGCGTGAGTTTTGGTATGCTTTGGACTTCGTAAAGCTGTGCTTACTCATCCCCTCACACATGCCTCATATGCAGTTTCTGTTCGTCAGTTCCACCCTTCGCAGGCTCGCTTACTTCAGTGCTTCCCTCACGGAAAACCACCTTGCGACTTGCTACACTTCGGAGCTTTAATCTCCGCGTGGAGAGACTTTCACTCTCTGGGGTTCTTCTTTTAAAAGAACTATATTCACCATTCAAAGCGCACCACAGCACTTACCCAAAAGTGGCGGTTCAGTGGTTAAATGAAGCTTTGTGCTTCGTATCAAGTTTTGTGGTGGCAGACAGTTTTGTGCTTCGAAATCGCCAACTTCTTGTAGCTGCCAACCGTTACCTTCAATGCTATTGGGACAGTGCAAAATTGAACAGATAACGACTTAAACAGAGCTAAAAATATTACCTTAGCGGACAAATGAGCAGCAAGAAAAAATTAACTTCAATTGAAATATGTGCAGGTGCTGGTGGACAGGCACTCGGACTTGAACTATCCGGGTTTGACCACCTTGCCCTTGTTGAAATTGAACCTCTTGCCTGTCAGACTTTGAAAGTCAACAGACCCAAATGGAATGTAATTGAAGCTGACGTAAGAAATTTCTCTGCAAAAGAATTTAAAGGTGTTGACCTGTTAGCAGGTGGCGTTCCTTGCCCTCCGTTTTCAATTGCAGGCAAACAACTTGGACATCTTGACGAAAGAGATTTGTTTCCTGAAGCATTACGACTTGTAAGAGAATGTAATCCTAATGCTATTTTGTTAGAAAATGTTCGTGGACTTCTTGACAATAAATTTTCAGATTACAGAGAAGAAATTCTTAGTGAACTTGCTGACTTAGGATATTTATGCGACTGGAAATTGGTAAATGCCTCCGACTATGGAGTTTCTCAGTTAAGACCGAGAGCAATCTTAATTGCTATGAAGAAGAAATATTTTCCATTCTTCCAATGGCCACAAAAACACACGACAAATCCAATGACAGTTGGTGAGTTGCTCTATGATGAAATGAATTCATTAGGTTGGGAAAATATTGAGAATTGGAAAAATCAAGCTAACGGAATTGCACCAACATTAGTAGGCGGTTCAAAAAAACACGGTGGGGCGGACTTAGGGCCAACAAGAGCTAAAGCTGCTTGGGCGAATTTAGGGGTTGACGGTAAAGGACTAGCAGAACATCCACCAATAAATGGATTTAAAGCAATGCCTAGATTGACACTAAAAATGACAGCATTGGTTCAAGGCTTTCCTAAAGAATGGAATTTTATTGGTAAGAAAACACCTGCATACAGACAAGTAGGCAACGCTTTTCCACCCCCAGTAGCAAAAGAAATTGGCAAATCAATTATTAAGGCATTTAGTAAATATGAAACAGAAGCCCTCAAAAGGAAAAGGCTCAAGAGCCAAACTGCGTGAGTTCTTCCTTGCTAACGTGGGCAAGATTTTAGACTCTGACACTTTGCGTGATGTTGCAGGAACAAGTGAATGGGGCAGACGTGTTCGTGAATTACGAAACGAAGAGGGTATGAATATTATAACTCACAACGACAGAAGTGATTTGAAAGTCGGTAAATATTTGCTTGCAGATCTTAAAATTAAACCTGCTTTTGAGAGAGGAATTTCAAAAGAAACAAGAGCATTCGTTCTTGACAGAAATGGTTTTACTTGTCAAATGTGTGGAGCAGCAGCAGGAGAACCACACCCATACGACCAAGGTAGAAAAACACGTTTGCATATTGGGCACATCATTGATAAATCAATGGGTGGGACAGATGAAGCAAATAATTTAAGAGCCATTTGTTCTGTTTGTAATGAAGGAGCTTCTAACTTGACATTAAACCGACCAGACACAATTAAACTCATTGCTCAAGTCAGAAGAGCACCAGCAAAAGACCAACTAGACGTTTTAAAATGGTTGGTGCAGAAATTCCCAAATCAAGCTGACGACCTGACGAAAAAGTGAGAAGCACAGCCGCTAATCGAGTAGCCTGCCCCGCCACCTGTCGGTTACGGGGAGAGGCGCTTACATCACTGTACCCCACTGCTATCTGTGCTTCTAAGCAGAGCCACTAAAGCAACGAGGTATGTACGCGCAAAATAATCAGCAGACAACTGTCAACAGTTTTTTACTGTGGTCTGTCGTCTGCGGACTGTTGACTTTTCTTCCTCACCCCGCTATCGCCTGGATTAAATCATATTCGGTGATGATGTGCAGGTGACCGCCTCTGTCGGTAACGAGCACTGCGCTATTCACTTTATTGATGAGCGCAGAAATTTCTTTTGTGGTTGCATTTAAATCAACAAACGGAAAAGGGGGCGACATGAGCTCGCCCACATTTTTTTGTGCATCGGCAAGATTATTCAGCAGCGCATTGAGGATGATGTGCTCGGAAACGGAGCCGACCAGCTCGCCATTTTCGGTGACGGGCAGTTGCGAGATGCCTTTTGCTTTCATCACCGCGATGGCTTCGCGCAGCGATTTGTCTTTGGCGATGGTGAGGAAATGCTTCACTTCTTTTTTGCGGATGATGCTCTCGGCATCGGGCATGGTGACTTCGAGAAACCTGCGGTCGCGCAGCCAGTCCTCATTATAGAGCTTGGCAACATAGCGGCTGCCGTGGTCGTGAAACACAACGACAACGACATCGGTTTCTTTCAGTTGCTCTTTCATCTGCAGCAATCCCGCTACGGCAGAGCCTGCGGAGTAGCCCACGAAAATGCCTTCTTCTTTGGTGATGCGTCTCGCCATGAGCGCGCCATCTTTGTCGGTCACTTTTTCAAAATGGTCAATCACTTTGAAATCAATGTTGGCGGGAATGATGTCTTCGCCAATGCCTTCGGTGATGTAGGTGTAAATTTCTTTCGGGTCAATCTCCCCCGTTTCGTGATATTTCTTCAGCGCAGAGCCATACGTGTCAATCGCCCAGATTTTGATGTTTGGATTCTTTTCTTTCAGATATTTTCCTGCGCCTGAAATAGTGCCGCCTGTGCCTGTGCCCACTACGAGGTGCGTAATCTTGCCTTCGGTCTGCTCCCATATTTCAGGACCGGTGGTTTCATAATGCGCCTGGGTGTTGGCGAGGTTGTCATATTGGTTTACGTAAAACGCATTTGGCGTTTCCTGCGCGATGCGTCTTGAGGTGGAATAATAGGAGCGCGGGTCTTCAGGCTCCACATCGGTGGGGCACACAATCACTTCTGCGCCCATCGCTTTCATCACATCGGTTTTCTCTTTCGACTGCTTGTCGGTGGTGGTGAAAATACATTTGTAGCCTTTCACGATGCCGCAAATCGCCAAGCCCATGCCGGTGTTGCCGGAGGTGCCTTCCACGATGGTGCCACCGGGTTTCAGCAGTCCTTTCTTTTCTGCTTCTTCCACCATCTTCAGCGCCATGCGGTCTTTGATGCTGTTGCCGGGGTTAAAGAATTCCACCTTTGCCAGCACCGTAGCCTTCACGCCTTTGGTCACTTTGTTGAGTTTCACGAGAGGCGTGTTGCCGATTGCTCCGAGGATGTTTTCGTGGTACATGGTTAGTTGCGAGTTTGTAAGTTACGGGTTACGAGTTATGAATAAGTTGCGCGTTATAGGTTTTTGCGTTGCGAGTTTAAAGAATAAATTTTGAAGTTTTACAACCCGAAACCCGCAACTCGAAAACCCGCGAACTCACTTAATTTCCCTCTCCTCAAACCTCATCCCGAATTTTTCTAATTCGCGCATCACGGGTACATACACTTCTTTCACGGTGGGAATCACCACACCTTGCAGGTTTATTTTCTTTTGCAATAGCATCTTCGCGCTGATGGCAACGGGCAAGCCTACGGTTTTTGCCATTGCGGTGTTCACGCGGTCATCGCCCGTCACCACGAAGTAGGCGTGTGACTCGCACGACTTGCCGTTCATCTCATAGTTGAATTTATGCCACATCACCAGCATGTCTTTATCATCGGGGTCGAGCGTCCATTTATCTTCGAGCATCTTTTGGAGGATTTGCGCGGGCGTGGCATTCTTCAATCCCACCTTTTTATCTTCAAACACCCCGAGCCATTTCATGCGGTGCATTTCTTCTGAGTCAATATCCCAGTTCATGTAATAAGCGAGCTTCAACTCAACGGGTGCAACTGCATCATAATAAAGAAACGAGTTGATGAACTCGCGGTAGGTCATCGTTTCAGTGTCTTCCATCGTGTAGGAATCATCGGTAGCGCCTATTTGCACAAACGCATTCCAGGTGCGGCAATAGCCCGGTCTGCGCAGCGTGCCGCGATAAATTGTTTTTACTTCCTGCAAATTGTAAGAGTCAAGATACTTGAGAGAATCACGATTTGCATAGCCTTCAAAATATCCATAGCCGGGAATTTGAATCATTTCCGTTCTGCGAAACAAACGGTGATAGGGAATGTATTTGAATGTTCCTTCCTGCCTGAACTTCACAATGCCTTGTCCGGCAAGAACCACGTTGCGCGGGTTCCACGTGAATTTATATTTCCACGGATTATCTTTTTCACTTTCAGGCGCAAGTAATCCGCCCGTGAAACTTTCAAACGCAGTCATCTTTCCTCCCTGTGCGCGAATGCGGTCAATCACCTGCATTGCCGACATGTGGTCAATGCCGGGGTCAACGCCCATTTCATTTAAAAACAACAATCCTTTTCTTTTCACTTCCGCATCCAGCTTCTTCATTTCATCGGAAACATACGAAGCGGTGATGAGGTCTTTGCCTGTTTCCAAACAAACGCTTGCCACTTTAGGATGCAGCAATGCAGGCAACATGGAAATCACTAAATCAGATTCGGAAACAAGTTGCTGTGTTAATGCTGAATCACTTGCATTGAATTCACGAATGAACAACTTCTCAGAAGCAGGAAATAGCTGTTTTGCATTATCTGGAAACTGGTCGCCAATCGTAAGCTTCCAATCTTCGGTAGTTGCATCTGCAAGCAGTTGCTTGATTAACGCGCTGCTTGATTTTCCCGCTCCGAGTATGAGGATATTTTTCATTAGTTTAGAAAACAGATTCCATCGCTTTGAGCGATGGAATCTGTACGCGCAAATCTAAGAAAATGAATATCCTCGAAATTAAAACCGAAGTAAAAGTTTACGACAATGCAGCAGAGCTTGGAAAGGATGACCAATCATTGCTGATAAAAGCAAAGGAAGCGTTGCAAACGGCTTATGCGCCTTATTCAAAGTTTCATGTGGGCGCTGCGCTTCTTCTCGATGACGGCACTGTGGTAAAGGGGAGCAATCAGGAGAATGCTTCGTTTCCGCTGGGGTTATGTGCCGAGCGCGTTGCGCTTGCAAATCAAGCAGCCAACTTTCCCAATCAAAAAGTGAAAGCAATCGCAGTATCTGTTGAAAATGCAATTGCCGACAGCATCGCATCGCCTTGCGGCATGTGCAGGCAGGCGTTGCTGGAAAGTGAAGTGAAACAGAATTCAGCAATAAAAATTCTATTGAAAGGTCCTTCTGCGGAAGTGTATGAGATTGATTCAATAAAGCAGTTGTTGCCTTTGGCGTTTAGTTCTAAGAATCTTTAGAACTTACAATCCGGCTAATTTTACCGCAAACATTTTAAATGGAAACCAGGACAACTTCGCTTGCCATCGAACTGGAAGAACGCTACGGAGCGCAGAACTATCACCCCCTGCCTGTGGTGCTGCACAAAGGCAGAGGAGTATATGTGTGGGATGTGGAAGGCAAGAAATACTATGACTTCCTCTCTGCTTATTCAGCCGTGAGCCAGGGGCATTGCCACCCGAAGATATTGAAAGCATTGAATGAACAGGCAGAGTTGCTCACGCTCACTTCACGCGCTTTTCACAACAATGTATTGGGCGAGTTTGAGAAGTCTGTTTGCGAGTATTTCGGCTTTGACCGCGTGTTGCCAATGAACACAGGCGTTGAAGCGGTGGAGAGCGCGATTAAACTTGCGCGCAAGTGGGGCTATGAAAAGAAAGGCATTCCCGAAAACCAGGCGAAGATTATTTTCTGCGAAAACAATTTTCACGGAAGAACTACTACGGTTATCTCCGCGTCAACGGATGAAGATTCAAGGAAGAACTTCGGTCCGTTTATGCCGGGATTGGTTGTGATTCCTTACAATGATTTGAGGGCGTTGGAAAAAGCGTTGGAAGATAAAAGCGTATGCGGCTTTATCGTTGAACCGATTCAGGGGGAAGCGGGAGTGTTTGTTCCCGATGATGGTTATTTGAAAGGCGCTGCTGATTTATGCAAGGAGGCAAACGTATTGTTTATTGCCGATGAAATTCAAACAGGAATTGGCAGAACAGGGAAGCTTTTGTGTTGCGACTATGAAGACGTGAAGCCCGACATGTTGCTTTTGGGAAAGGCGCTGGGCGGTGGCGTGTTGCCTATTTCCGTTGTGTTGGCAGATGATGAAATCATGTTGTTGTTGAAACCCGGGCAGCATGGCTCCACCTTTGGCGGCAACCCGCTTGCATGTCGTGTTGCGATAGCCGCGCTGGAAGTTGTGAAAGATGAAAAGCTCGCTGCCAATGCATTTCGTCTTGGCGAGGTGTTCAGAAGCGAGTTGAAGAAAATTGAAAGTCCTTTAATAAAAGAAGTGCGCGGCAAGGGATTACTCAATGCAATCACCGTGCAGTCGGAAACGCCCGATATGGCTTGGGACATTTGCCTGAAGCTGATGGACAACGGACTGCTTGCGAAGCCTACGCATGGCGATAAAATCAGGTTTGCTCCTCCATTAGTTATCAACGAAACGCAGATGATGGAATGCGTGGAGATTATCACGGATACATTGAACGATTGATTGCTGGGCAGTTCTAAAAATTGTTTTTTACCGCCTCACCCCATCCCTCTCCAGAAGGAGAGGGAGTTGGAAATAGAATTTTTAGAACTGCCCTGCTGCAACAGCAGCGGCATTATTTCGCCTCCTGTATTTTTCCAAATTTCACCCTGCCCCACACACGCTCGTGCAGATAGAAGAGTAATATCTTGGTGAATAACTCGGCAAGCCCGATGGTGCTCGCCTGATAGATTGCCGGCACTTTGAGCGGTTCATCGCTGCCGAAAAAATGGATGATAACAAAAGAAATGATAATCGTATCTATCGTGCCGACCATGCGCCAGCTTACCGCTTTTCCAAAGCTCTTAAAGTGCGAATCCTTGTGCCTTTTCTTTCCGATGCGCAGCCAGATGCGCTCATGGCAGAAATAGAGAATTGTTTTGGTAAACACTTCCACGCTGCCAATCTTCAGCGCCTGTGTGATGTTGCCCGTGATAAGCCATGAAAGCAGGATGGTATCCATCGTGCCTATGATGCGCCAGGTGATGCCTTTGGTAATACTTCTTGCCCGTGTGTCGCGCATTTAGTTTTTGCCGAAAATCTTATCCATAAACACGTTACGGAATATACCCTGCGGGTCAGTTTGCGCTTTCAAAGCAAGAAAGTCATTCCATCTTTCATACAATAATTTGAAATCATGCAACGCAGGGGTGAACTCTTTTCCCCAATGCGGTCGTCCGTTGAATTGCTGCATCAACTTTTCAAACAATTCAAAGTAAGCTTTCCAGCGCGTGTCGCCATAGAGGTAGCAGCCAATGTAACAACTGTCGCGCTTGTAGGCGGGGCTGAGCCAATAGGTGTCGCCTTTCACAAAGCGCACCTCCACCACAAAATTCACGTTCAGCTTGTTGTCTTCAATCATCTGCCGCAGGGCGAGCAGTGCAGCAGCGGTGTGTTCAAGAGGTATCGCGTATTCGCTCTCTCTGTGTTTGGGCGGCATCGGTACATTAAATAGTTCATAGCTCTTTCCTATCCTTTTTATTTTCTTCAAATGCAACGCGCTGATGAAGTTGTTGATGGCTGGTATTTTTTCAGGAAAACGATTTCCCATTCGCAGGAACAATGCAAACACATAATCTGCCACAAGCGTGTCTTCCACCCATTTCATCAATCTGTTTCGCTTGGCGGGCTGGTCTTGCACACGCTGATAGCGATACACCATCATCTGCTCCACATGCGGAAACCACCAGAACTTTACATGGTCATTCTTTTGCAACAATTCAGGAAGTTGCTACAGCGCATCTTCGAAGCGCATTGGCGATGAATCTTCACGAAGCTCAAACGCATCGGTGCATTGCAAGGTAATTTCCGACACGATGCCCAGCGCGCCCACGCTCACGCGAAACGCATCGAGCCGCTCATCATTTTCTTTCAGCTCCAGCACTTCGCCATCGCCCTGCATAATGCGCATCGCCATGATGGAGGATGACAGCACCTGGAAATTGATACCCGAACCGTGCGTACCCGTTGCCGTTGCGCCCGCAAGGCTCTGCTCCGAAATGGAGCCAAGCTGCTTCATCGCCATGTGGCGTTCAGCCAGAAACTTATTGAGTGACTTCAGCCTGATGCCCGCCTGCACACGCACGCGCTGTTGAAACCTGTCCACTTCCTTCACGTGGTTGCAATGGTCGAGGCTCACGAGATATTCATCGGAACAAGCCATAGGCGACCACGAATGTGCGCCACCCACTACGCGCACTTTCTTCCCCGCAGCGCGCGCCTCGCGCACCACCTGCTGTATCTCCGCTTCTGATTTTGGAAAATAGATTACCTCGGGGCGGCATGATTCATTGCCCGCCCAATTGCGAAACCGGAAATTGCGAGAGGTTTCCATTCGGGGAGCGTGAAAGTTATAGAATATTAGGAATTGGTTGGTAGCGGGCGGTTGGTATTTAACAAATGTTTTTGGTTTGGAAGTTTCCTTTCATTGATTAAATAAAAAAAGCCTCTCCATTTTACCGGAGAGACTTTTACAAGACCTAAGTTGATATTTTGATTAAGGTACAGTTACAGTTTTTGTGAACGGAACACCCATGCCAGCGCTGTTGAATGCAGCGGCAGTAGCTTTTGCATCAATAAACGAAGGAAGGCTGTCGAAAGCAACTTCACGCTCAGTGCCGATGATGAAGGATGCATAAGAGTTGCCCACCTTCAGCGTGATTTGGTTGCCTGTTTGCGTCACCTGGAAGTCAGGAGTCATTATGCCAAAGCAAAATCCTTTTGCGCCCTTGATGGCTTTGGTGTTTACGAGCACTTCGCCCTTCACGATGCCGCCAATAATTTCAGCTTCAGGCTGTGACGGAATCGTAGCAGGCTCAGTTTCAGTTTTTGCAAGATGGAACGTGCTCAACTGAATAATTGTACCGGCATCTATACCAGCCATAGCTGCAACTAACTCTACGTAGTCGGCAGTGAGGTTAAACCTTTCCACGAAAACAAACTGCGCCACGAGAAAAGCTTCTTTATGGCTCACCCCGTTTTGCTTATAGTTATTGTATTTAGTGCCAAGGTCATTTGTTGCAGAAGTAAGTTCGGCAGCAGTAACAGGCAAGTCAGCCGGAATAAATACCGTGGGGTTGCTCATCAAAGCGCCAATCACGTTATTGCCAAACTGCACCTGGCTTAAAGGATTCATTCTTACGTAGTCTTTTAAAATTTCTGGTTTGCGTATCATAGCGTAGTGTTTTAATTTCCTCTTTGTAGGAGAGTTAATGTAAGAAGGTTTCACGCTAAAGGAAACGAGTTTCTCACGAATGATTTAGCCCTGCTCATCAATGCTTTTGAGTTGTGCAAAAAGGAGAAAGGGTTGTGCAAAAAGGAGCAACTGTTTTTTTGACAAAAAAACGGCTGTGCATTAATGAGCAGGCTAAAGTGGTTAATGAGCGGAGGGTGTGGGATAGTGAGGCAAGAAGAAGCTACAAGTTCATACTTAGGTTATTTGGATGGGGAATAAAAAGAGGGAGATTGAGGGGGATAAAAGCAACCCGCAGTTGTACAATAACAGCCGCTTCACTTACGTGCGGAAGATTTGTGTTTGCTTGTGGGTTTGGATGGGGAAGAAAAAGAGATATTTTGGGAGTTAATGCGAAACCGGAAAGCAGGCTGAGTTTCGTGTTAACTCCCGAAATGGGGTGGATATACGAAGTAGAAAAGGTTTTTAACTTCGTGTGTAAACAAGTTACAGGCAAGCGTAAAAACCGACACAATCGAAAAATGACATTAATAAAAAACATAAAATCGCTAAGTGACTTTGGGATTTTTCAAAATTCAGAGTGGAATGATTTGCCCGATTTTAAAAGATTTAATCTCATTTATGGTTGGAACAGATGCGGTAAAACCACACTATCAAGAGTTTTTTCAAGCTGTGAAAAAAAAGCTACACACCACAGTGAAACATTTAAACAATTTCCTGTAAATGGACAGTTCGAAATTGTATTACACGACAGAACATTCATCAAATCAAAGGAGCTTGCAAATTCAACTATAGCAATCCGTGTTTTTAATCAGGACTTTATAGATGATAATGTATCTTTTGAACCTAATAAATCAAGTAACGGAATCGTCTATTTAAGTGAAGTTGATATTGACACCAAAAAAAAGCTAGACAAGCTGACCATTGAAAAAAAGGCATTAAAAGAAAAGAGTGAGCAAGCCAAGAAAAACAGAGAAGATAAAGAGAAAATAAGAAATTCTTTCTTACAAAGTGTTGGTAGAGAGGTGTCTAATGTTTTATTTGATAAGGCCTATAACAGAACAAAAGTTGAGCAAAGAATAAAAGACCAAGGGATTGATAAAATCAGAACACAATTACTAGATGATGTCGAAAAAACTAAGCTCGAAGAAAAAGTAAAGCGGAAAGTTGGAAAAGAAATATCCAAGTATAAAGAAGTTGAAATAAAAATTCCGCTTTATGGAGACATCAATGGAATCTATAATCACATTAAAACCTTATTAGCTAAAGAAATAGTTGCTGAAACAATTGAAAAACTCAAAAATGATGAAGAACTAAATAATTGGATAAAAAAAGGTTTTGAAATTCATAAATCAAAAGATGAATATGGTAAATGTCTATTCTGCGATAATCCGTTACCTAACCAACTGTTCGATAAATTTTCAAAACATTTCAGCAAAGATTATCTTGATTTACAGACAAATATTGAATTATTCATTTCTCTCTCAAAAAGTCTAAAATTTTCTCAAATAACATCTGACAATTCGGAAATTTATCCAGAATTAAGAGCTGAATTTGTTTCACACGCTGAAAGGTTGAACTCTTCAATAAAAGCTTTTACAGATTGGTTGTTTATGAGTTCTGAAGCTTTATTAGATGAAAAGAACAAAAATCCCTTTGATAAAGAATTGGTTGAAATGTTAGATGAGCCAAAAGATTTTCAAAATGAATTAAATCATAATATTTCAACATTAAACGATGTAATAGAGAAACATAACCAACAAGTTATTGGACATAGTGATGAAGTTTCTAAATCAAAAGAAAAGCTTGAACTACATACAATTTCTAAGGCAATTATTGAAGAGGATTTCCAAAAAATGGATAATGAATATTCAACATCACTTGGTAAAGAAAAATCTAGTACAGACGAATTATCAAGCGTTGAAAAGGAAGTAGAGAATCTAGAAAAGGAAACGTCACAAATCGGAAGCGCTTTAGCAAAAATTAATAAGCATCTTCAATCATATTTTGGTAGGGATGAAATATTACTTGATTTAGATTCATCTAAAAAAGGTTATCTAATTTACAGAGATGGTATTCCCGCATCCAATTTGAGTGAAGGAGAAAAAACAGCAATTGCCTTTTCATACTTCATTGTAAAGACAGAAGAAAGGGATTTTAAAGTTAATAACAGCGTAATTTTCATTGACGACCCAATTTCAAGTTTAGATAGCAACTTCGTTTACCACAGTTTTTCTTTAATAAAGGAACATTTTCAATCTGCAAAACAACTTTTCATTTCAACTCATAACTTTCATTTTTTTAATTTGATAAAAGAATGGTTCACGCAAAAGAATAATAAGGTTCAAGAGGAAAATATTGAATTGAAAAGGAACGGAGAAGAATTGAAAACTATTCCAAGCGAATTTTATATGGTAGAGAGCTTTTATGAAAATGAAAGAAGGAAGTCTAAATTAAAATCATTGGATCAAACTCTTAGGAGATTCAAATCCGAATACCATTTTTTATTTAATAATATTAACCAGTTTTTATCATTTAGCCCGGAATATGGGGATTTATATACTATTGGTAATATCTCTAGAAGGTTCTTTGAAATATATGCGGATTTTAAAATTCCAAATTCAAGCAATCCCAGACAAAAAATGGAGGCTCTATCAAAAGAAGCTAATTCAAATGGAGCAAATATTTCTATGACAGCTTTAGGCAAAGTTTACAAATTAATAAATGAATATTCACATAATTATGAACCAATGAGTTCTATTGAGCATACAGACAAAAGCGAAAGCAATGAAGCCATTAAAACCCTTCTAAAAATCGTTGAATATTCCGATAAGAAACATTTCGAAATAATGAAGAAAAATTGCGTATCAATATGAAAACGCCAGCCTGTAACAGCACCTACAAAAAATTGGCGGTTCAGTGGTTAAATAAAGATTTGTGCTTCGTATCAAGTTTTGTGGTGGCAGAAAGTTTAGTGCTTCGAAATCGCCAACTTCTTGTAGCTGCAAACCGTCAGGTTGTGAAAAAACGTCCATTTTTCAAATTTGCTTAAAAAATCACTTCGATAAATAGCAATAGCACCCCAAAAAACGATTTATAGCGAGGCAAAAATTTAGGCAGCTAACTTTTGTGGAATAAAAAAGATGCGTGTAATGCTGTTTAAATAAGTCACTTTTTGCAAAAGCCGAACAATCCCTTTGTAATTGGGTGTCCAGTTGTTGATTTTGGCTATCAAATCTTCGATACCCAAAATAGTGATGCAGCGCCTGATGTTGTAAACCGTCATTATTAATGCCATTTCTCCGTTTACTTTTTTCAATCCTTTGAGGTTGGTGTGGTTGTATCCCCACTTGCGTT
>Ga0163153_10006553_pt1 | contig 13046 bp, 15 predicted proteins | sample OliLakLV19MP6IB1_FD_148629 | JGI IMG/M metagenome (GOLD analysis project Ga0163153, IMG submission 148629) | Freshwater microbial mat bacterial communities from Lake Vanda, McMurdo Dry Valleys, Antarctica - Oligotrophic Lake LV.19.MP6.IB-1 | ecosystem: Environmental > Aquatic > Freshwater >... | reverse complement strand
TCCTAAAGGGGTGTATTCTCATAAGAACAATATATATATATTATGATTAAAAAGATACTTACAGCTCTCCATCTAATACGTTCCCCTCTCCTTTACAAAACTATTAGCCTGTCCCTTCTGATCGCCCCTTCTGATCAAAAAATACCACGACCCAAATGCTGATGTGATGGATTTGCGGCGAATCCCTCTTTATTCTCCGCTTTTGTTGCGTAGAATAACTATTGCAATCTCCGCATATTAAGCGGAGATTATCTGTATGACCTACATCCATCAGCGTCGCGACTGGCCCCACCTCAAATGGGACACCGCACGATTGCTACCCTTGCTGACAGAGGTCAGGCATCGGCAGGGACTCCTTTTGGGTCGCATGGAAGGACTTGGATTCAGACTCCGTTCAGAAGCCCGACTGACAGCCCTCACCGACGATGTCATTAAATCCAGCGCCATCGAAGGTGAATCTCTGGATGTCGCCCAGGTACGCTCATCGATTGCGCGGAGGTTGGGAATGGATTTTGTCAACGATGTTCCGGCCAGTCGTGACGTCGAAGGCGTCGTGGAAATGATGTTGGACGCGACCCAAAAGTACGACGAACCACTAACAGTCAGCCGATTGTTCAACTGGCATGCATCCCTTTTTCCGATCGCCCGCAGCGGCATGCGAAAAATCACGGTCGGTGCTTGGCGACCACCACATATCGGGGCTATGCAGGTAGTCTCCGGGCCTGTGGGACGCGAACGAGTCCATTTCGAGGCCCCGCCAGCGGATCGTCTTCCAGGCGAAGTCAGGGCCTTTCTTAAATGGTTCGAAACCACCAAGGATATCGAGCCGGTGCTCAAAGCCGGGGTGGGACATTTCTGGTTTGTCACTCTCCATTCCTTCGAAGACGGGAATGGACGCATGAGCCGAGCGATAGCCGACATGGCCTTGGCCCGTGCCGACCGCACGCCCGACAGGTTTTACAGCATGTCCTCCCAGATTGAGGCCGAAAAGAAACAGTACTATCTCCAACTGGAACAAAGTCAAAAAGGGACAACCGACATTACCCTTTGGCTAGAATGGTTTTTGGGATGTCTGAACCGCGCAGTGGCCGGGACGGAAGGAAGTCTGGCCATCATCCTGCGCAAGTCCCAAATCTGGGAACGCATCAACAAACAAACCCCTGTCAATGAGCGTCAGCGCAAAGTAATCAACCGACTTCTAGATGGATTTGAGGGGAAATTGACCTCATCAAAGTACGCGAAACTGGCCCGTTGCTCACCTGACACCGCCCTGCGCGACATCAAAACCCTGCTGAATCTAGGCCTTCTCATCCAGGAACCCGGCGGTGGCCGCAATACCAGCTACCGTATTTCCGCTATAGAGTGAGGTGTTTCCTCAGTACTTGGCCTTCTGCCTTGGGCTATTTCCGCCATCCCTCATTCTGCTGTTCTATACCACTCCGACTATAACTTGGATCTGCAGTCATTGTCATAGTTCGAAGGGACAGACAAACTATTAGTCATTTAAAAGCCGTTCGCTCCGTTACTCTTATTTGAATGATCATGTGGACGCAATAGTTTTTTTTAAGGGGAGCAATTTGCACCACCAAGAGCGCGAAGACGGAATATGGAGAGTTGAGATTCTTCTCGACCGGGGCCCGGATGCCAATGATGGCGGCGAGCGCACCGCGTCCCCGAGTGCATCCGAGGGCGTCCCCGCCCGAAGGAACCATTCCAACCCCAAACACTTTCGGGGCAATTTGCGCGAAAACGGAGATGAAACTGGACATTTCCCGTATCCCGAAGGGGTGTATTCTCACAAGGAAGAGATATCTATCTTATGATTTAAAAGATACTTACAGCTATACACCTAATAAGTTCCTCTCTCCTTTACAAAACTATTAGCCTGTCCCTTATTTTTGAGGCCGAAGGCCTCCGGCGGCGGCTTTTGGGGCCGTTCGAGCCTGGCGGGATGGGTCGCCGAATGAACCTGCTTCAACTGCTGGATCGAGACCTGGATGTAAATCTGGGTCGTGCTCAACTCGACATGACCCAGCAACTGCTGGATGAACCGGATGTCGGCCCCGCCTTCCAGCATCAAGGTGGCGCAGGTGTGCCGGAACAAGATGGCACGAGCCCCGTTTGCCACGGGCCAGAGTTTCTCTGGTTACCTCCGGCATTCGGCAAGCAGGGCCGCTCGCCCTACAGAAAAAGGGGTTCACCACAGCACTGCTTCCCCCCTTCGTGGTGCAATTTGCGCGAAAACGGAGATGAAAGTGGACATTTCCCGTATCCCGAAGGGGTGTGTCCTCACAAGGAAGAGATATCTATCTTATGATTATAAAGACACTTACAGCTCTCCATCTAACACGTTCCCCTCTCCTTTACAAAACTATTAGCCTGTCCCTTATTTTAGAGGCCGAAGGCCTTCGGGCCGCTGTCCCTTATTTTAGAGGCCGAAGGCCTTGCGGGCCGCGATTCGGATGAACCTCTGGCCCGCGAACTTTGTAGGCAGGAAATGGATCAGGAAGCTGCTTGTTCAAGTCCTTGTAGGCTTCCATGTCCGCCTTTGTCATACCTGCTCGCTTGTCAGCCTTGGCCATGTCCACAAGAGCCTGCTTTTCCTTACCGAATACTTTGGATGCGTCCTTTGCGGCTTATAATTTTGTCATTAGTTTTTTGGTTCGTTCATACAGTTCTGGATCATTCGGTTGATCTACAAATCCTTCATCGACCTCCTCCACGTATCCTTCGATAAAATAGAACAGGGATTCCGCCTCACGCTTCAATTCGCCATTCAACGAGCCAATCATCGTTCGCCAGTCGGCCTGAACAACCTCTCTTGCAAAGACGATTGTGAATACGCCTTCTTTGATAGCAGGTTCAAGTATTGATTTGATCGTCATATTAGTCCGTGATCGAGTTATCCTTTGCTGGACGCGGCACATGAGGCGGTGCATTTACTTCGGGATATTCTACCCATTCATCAGGAAAACGACGTTCGCCTCCGTGTTTTCCTTGGTGATCTTGGTGTTGATGCACGACTTTCCCGTCAGTCTCAACTCGGTGCGTCATAGAAATTACATCACCCGAAGCATCTCGCTCGATGATGTGCTCTGAGGTGCCTCCATCCGCGCCTTTAGTAGGACGCGTCTTGATTTCCTTTGTCGTCTTTGCGGCTTTAGGAGCGTTACGACAGGGGGGTTGTATCATTCCCAATGCGAACAGCACCATAGCCCTGCCTGTAGGGGTGTGCCAGCTTTCAGGCAATACTTTCATGACGATACCCACCTGAACCTTTTGAGTCTGATCGGCAATTTCTCCATTGATATTTTCGATTTCTGCAATTTGGCGAGATTTTCCTGCCAGTGACATACCTGCTTTTTGCTCGGGGCTAAGAGGCTGCCCAATGAGGTAGAGATAAGTTGCCAACCCTTCAGGATCAATATTATTCCCCGGATTACTTCCTGCATACGCATACCAGTTCAGGCCATCGCGGATGGGGTCTTCGGTGATGTAACGGCCCAGCGCGGGGTCGTAGTAACGGTGGAAGTTATAGTGGAGGCCGGTTTCCGTGTCGAAGTATTGGCCGGGGAAACGGAGGTTACAGACTACGGACGAGGTGGAACTCGTCCCTCCAGTGGAAGCAATTTGCGCCGCGCCGAATTCATCATATTGCGCTGACCAGACAATTTGCCCCGCCTTATCCGTCAGGGCGTGCGGGGTCCCGAGTGCGTCATTATGAAAATACAAATAACTGAACACTGCTGACTGCCCACTGCCAGCGGGTGGAGAAACAACCTTCATGAAGAGCGGATCGGTGGACCAGCCGGAGCCGGGGGCGTAACCGTAGGATTTAAGCAAATTGCCCGTGGAATCATATTCGCCGCAGAGACCAAAAGCATTAGAGTGATAGAAAGTAGTAGATGGGATATTAGAGATCGGAGAGAGGATGATGGTTTTCGATATTCTCCTTCCCATCGGGTCATACGCGTACGTGGCGGAAGTAGTCAGAACCCAAGTGGCCCCGTTTTTGTCGAATTTCTGCACGGACACGAGGCGGCCTTCGGCGTCGTAGCCGAGAGTCATTTTCTCCGAGACCGATTCCTGCGCGAGCAAATTGCCCTCATCATCGTACGAGTAGGTGAATGTGCCGTCCGAGGTGACGCGACCATTAGCATCGTGAGCATAGTTCTTGGTAGCTGGTATCTGGTTATTGGTTGTCGAAGAGACGAGCCGGTTACCATTAAGGTCGTACTGATAACTCGATAGCTCAGCGGGTGGCAAGGGGGCCCCTTGCCCTGCACTGACAGAGGTCAGCTCATCTTTGGCCGAGTAGGCAAAGGATTTTGCGACGGCATTGATCGTGCGGGTGTCCATGCGGTTGATGTCATGATACTGGTAACCGATGGCAAAGAAAGGATTTTGATCGTTATTCCGCACACTCTTCATATCCACCGGGCGCAGCCGTCCGCCCGAATATAGCAATTTGCGCAGGTTGGCCGCGGAGAGAGAGAGAGAGCCCCCTAGTCGAGGCTGATAAATGTATTAATAAAATCAATGGCCTGGGAAGTGTGGGCTGTCTTATCGGGGGGTTGATTCCGCCTCGACTGGCTGGCGATCCTTTCGATTTCCAGCATAGCGAGGGCTTCACGGGCTTTCTGGTTATTTAACAGGAGGTCTTCATTGTTTTTTTCGACTTTTGGGAATTGCTCGAATTCCTGCTGGTCGAACCATACCAGATAACATGAAAGGCAAATATCCACATGCACAGGATGAGGGGTATCTTCCAGCGCGACGATTTCATCCATGAGCTTTACGCAGGTCGGGCAGGGGCGGGACTGGTGGGCATCGGATTGGCGGGCTTTGACCCAGAGGGCAGTTACGATTTTCTCTGGCACCATTTTTTTCAGGGGGCCGGTTCCAATGGCTACCCCGCGGCATGGTTTACAGAGATAGACAAAACCGTATTGGTTTTTTGTCTGGCTGAGAGATCCTTTACAATTCGGGCAATGATAGTCTTGCATATCCCACCTCTTTTTTCTCGCGTGTTGACCACAAGCTGCTAGTAAATGTAGGTCTATTCAAATACAGAACCTTGAGGAAATCCATGAAAAAAGCGAAAAAGAAGAATTACACCCGCCCGCACTCATCCGTGATGGTGGATGGCCCTTCCCGGGCCGGAAGCCGCGCCATGCTCCGTGCTGTGGGATTTAATGACAATGATTTTAACAAGCCCCAAATCGGGATCGCCTCCACCTGGAGTATGGTCACCCCGTGTAATATGCACATCGACGAGCTCGCCCGTGAAGCCTGTGCTGGCACCGATAAGGCCGGGGGTAAAGGCGTGATATTTAATACGATCACTGTCTCCGACGGGATATCAATGGGCACCGAAGGCATGAAATACTCCCTCGTGTCACGCGAGGTCATCGCCGACTCGATCGAGGCTGTCGTGGGTTGTGAAGGATTCGACGGATTTGTCGCCATCGGCGGGTGTGACAAGAATATGCCCGGGGCCATGATCGCCATTGCTCGGCTCAACCGCCCGGCGGTCTTTGTGTACGGCGGGACCATCCTGCCAGGATGCCTCAAGAGCACGGGTAAACCTATCGACATCGTCAGTGTCTATGAGGGAATCGGCGCCCATGCTAATAAGAAAATCACCAGTAAACAACTCTTAGAAATCGAAAAATGCGCCATCCCGGGTGCTGGTTCCTGCGGGGGTATGTACACGGCAAATACCATGGCATCCGCCATTGAAGCCATGGGCATGAGCCTGCCAAATAGCTCGGCTCAAAATGCCATCTCCAAACATAAAATCCTCGATAGCCGCCAAGCCGGGGCTGCCGTGGTAAATATGCTCAAGCTCGGCATCCGTCCCCATGACATCATGACCAAGGAAGCCTTCGAGAACTCGATCACCACGGCCATGGCCCTCGGGGGATCGACTAACCTCGTCCTGCACATCCTGGCTATCGCCCATGCCCGCGGGCTTAAACTCAGTCTCGATGACTTCACCCGCATCGGCAAAAAAGTCCCTTGCCTCGGTGATCTCAAACCTTTCGGGCGTTTTTTCATGAGTGACCTGATCAAAATCGGCGGCATGTTACCATTGATGAAACTCTTGCTGGAGGAAGGCCTTCTCCACGGTGATTGCATGACCGTGACGGGCAAGACCCTGAAAGAAAATCTCAAGTCAGTGAAACATTATCCTAAATCCCAGCAGATCATCCGCCCCCTGAGTAACCCGATCAAAAAAGAGAGCCATCTGGTCGTACTGAAAGGTAACCTGGCACCGGGTGGGGCGATCGCAAAGATCACGGGCAAGGAAGGCCTGAAATTTTCCGGTACAGCCCATGTTTTTGATTCGGAAGAAGCGGCGATTATCAAAATCCAGGACGGGACAATTAAAAAAGGTCATGTCATCGTGATTCGTTATGAAGGGCCAAAGGGCGGACCGGGCATGCGCGAAATGCTCTCCCCGACAGCCGCTGTCATGGGACGCGGACTCGGCCATCATGTCGCCTTGGTCACCGACGGGCGCTTTAGCGGAGGTAGCCATGGATTTGTCGTCGGACATATCACTCCGGAGGCCGCTGTCGGCGGACCGATCGCCTTAGTCCAAAATGGTGACCAAGTGACGATTGATGCCGCTAACCGAGTGCTCACCCTCCATATTCCTGCTGTTGAACTCAAAAAACGCCGGGCAAAATGGAAACCAAAAGCTCCCCGTTATACAAAAGGTCTCCTCGCAAAGTTTGCAGCCACATGTGCCTCCGCTTCCGAAGGAGCCGTTACGGATAAAAATCTGAATCTTAATTTCGGTTCATGAAAAGGTTGTGGGTCAGCGGTTGGGCGATTCCAGAAGAATGGTTTGCCCGACAGCTGCGCACGCACCTCCCTCAGGATGAACACCACATCATCCTGCCCACGGCCTCATGGTTTGAAGGGTTCAAAGCACAGGCCACCTCAGCGGATGTGATCGCAGGATATTCCTTCGGGGCATTCCTCCTTTTGCAGCAGGATCATGACCTGAAAAAGCTTGGAATACACGTCGAACTCTATGCCCCTTTCTTAGACTTTAAGGCCGAATCTAACCGGGGTTCGAATATCACACTCACCCAGCTCAAATTTTTAAAACGCTGGTTAAGCCGCAAACCTCTGGATGCGATTAATGACTTCTATAAAAAATCTGGACTCCAAATAACCTCTCCCATTGAAGTGCCCTACCCACTGGAGGATCTCGCGTGGGGTCTCGATCAAATGATCGACACAGAAGTAAGTGTTTCATTATTAAGTAATTATAACCCCGTAATTGCCGGTAATTATGACGAGTTAATAAATATTGACATTTTGAGACATGTGTTTAATAATCTCCTGTCACTTGATTGTAACCATTCTATCAGTGATATCTTGACGGTTAAAAATGGTGTCTAATTATATATAAGAGTCTTAAATTATGATTGCTGTGCTCACTCAACCTAACTTCAACCAGAAAGCCAAATGTTACGATCATCATGCGGTTATCCAGAGTGAAGTGGCTGATTGGTTGTCCAAATGGCTCCCGACTAAAAAGACGGGGGCCGCATTGGAAGTGGGCGCTGGCACGGGACACTTCACCCGTTATTTGCATAATTGGAATGGTTCCCTCGTCGCTACGGATAGCAGCCAGGAGATGGTAGAGATCGGGGCCCAGAAAATCCCTCATATCTCGTGGGAAAGACAAGAAGCCCATGATTTGCAGTATAATGACTTGGACTGGATTTTCTCTTCAAGTACCCTGCAGTGGATGAATGATCCCCTCTCCGTTCTCAAACACTGGGCTGATTGTCTGAAACCCGGGGGCCGAGTTTTGTGTTCGGTCTTCATTTCCGGAACATTAGGGGAGTTAAACCAGTATTTGAGTGAAGAGACGATTCCTCTTACTTGGAGGGACGAGCATGATTGGCAACTCCTTTTTGAAAAAGCCGGATTAAATATCCTTACTCACCAAGTCATGACAAAAGTGGTTCGTTATGACTCATGCCAATCGTTATTGAGGAGCCTCCATGGGATCGGCGCTGTATCCAAGAATCCGAGGCTTTATGCAGGCGCACTGCGTAAGATCATTAAAGCCTATGATCAAAACCACCGGCGTGGCGATTATTCCATGGCCACGTACCGGTACATGCGCATTCTTGCCCAGTGTGATTAGATTTCAAATCCTTCTTGGCGGATTTCCACCCTCTTGAGGAGCTCGTGCATGATTTCGACAACTGCCTCTTTGACGGGGAGTTTGTCTGTCGGAATCTCAAGGTCTGGTTTTTCAGGGGCCTCGTAAGGAGATGAAATGCCGGTAAATTGGGCAATCTCCCCATTACGCGCTTTTTTATAAAGATGTTTTGGATCACGTGCCTCGCAGACATTCAGAGGGGCATTCACATAAATCTCGATAAAATCGATCTCGGCTTCTTGGGCGATTTCACGGGCACGCGCACGGTCAGCTAAGAAAGGGGAAATCAACGAGACAATAACAATTTGCCCGAACTCCGCCATCATTTTGGCCGCCTCGGCCGCACGCCGGATATTCTCACTACGATCTTCTGCGGAGAACCCGAGATTCGAGCAAAGGCCGAATCTCAAATTATCGCCATCCACCGAAACAACCTGAAGGCCGCGGGTGAAAAGCTCTTTTTCGAGTTCATTAGCAATGGTGGATTTGCCCGCCCCGCTCAGGCCCGTCAACCAGACAATAGCCCCTTTATGACCATTTTTGATGACACGATCGTCGTAAGTGATCTGGGCTTTATTCGCGGTGATATTATCGGACTTTGTACGCCCCGACTCGACGATTTCCATGGTGACCCCACCACCGGAGACTTCCGTTTTATTCACCAGCACAAAACGTCCCGTCTCCGCAATATCATTATAGAGGTCAATGGCCAAAGGTTCTTTTAATGCGATCTCGACCTCTGCCACGTCATTCCGGACGACTTTCGATTTTTCCGTGTCATTCGTATCCAATGTCGAGGCATCGATGACTTTAATCACCTTCTTGAGCTCGCATTCCACATCCTGAGTGGCCACCTTGAGGCGATAACGTTTGCCGACTTCAAAAGGAACCCGACTCATCCAAAAGATTTTTGCTCGGATCAATTTGCCCACCTTACACGGGGCGGACTCATGAACGGCGATTTCCCCGCGTTCCACAAAGATTTGTTCGGTCAAGGTAATCCCGACAGACTGCCCGGCCGAAGCCTCATTGGCCGCAGGGCTATTCCACGACTCGATTGATTTTACTTCACTGGTCTTATAGCTGGGAAGGAAAAGCAATTTGTCCCCGACTTTCAGTTTCCCGGACTCGATTTTTCCGGCTAATATCCGGCGGTGATCAAAACGGAAAATATCCTGTAAGGGCATCCGCAGGGATTTATCGGTTGGTTCCGTCGGGAGTTCAAATTGATCCAAGGCTTCAAGAACCGTCATGCCCTTATACCAGGCACAAGCCTCATCATGGGCAGCGATATTCACTCCGTGTTTGGCAGCGATGGGGATGAATGTATTTGGGTGAATCCCGATTTGTGTCAGAAAATCCGTGTATTCTTTTTTGATTTTTTCAAAGGCTTTTTCATCATAATCGATGAGATCCATCTTATTAACGAGTACCACCACTTGTTTGACGCCTAAAAGACTGAGCAAATAACCATGCCGACGGGACTGTTCCTGCACCCCTTCATTGGCGGCGATTAAAAGTAGGGCCGCGTCCGCACGGGCGGCACCGGTGATCATATTCTTGAGGAATTCCTTATGTCCCGGCGCATCGATAATCACGTACTGGCGTTTGAGTGTCTTGAACCAAATCTGGCTCGTATCCATGGTGATATTTTGGTCGCGCTCGGACTGGAGCGAGTCCATCAGGTTAGCCCATTCAAATGGCACCCCACGCCGTTCGGCGATTTTTACTAATTGCTCGTATTTACCTTCAGGCAAAGAGCCCGTGTCGTGAAAGAGTCTCCCGATAAAAGTGGATTTCCCGTGGTCAACATGTCCGACGATAACGATTTTGAGTTGTTCCAGTGTACTTGCGCGCGCAGTCATTTTTTCTTCTCCATAAACGTGTGTATGCCACACTCTGTTTTATCAAATCCTGTCCAACGACCAGCCCTTTCACTATCGCCCTCTTTGACAGGACGAGTGCAAGGCCAGCAACCGATACTGGCATATCCCTTATCGTGAAGCGGGTTATACGGGATTCCTTCCTTGCGGATAAAATCCCACACTTCCTCTTTAGTCCATTTGGCTACGGGATTTATCTTTAAAATTTCTTTATTAAAAACAGGGTCAAATTCATACAGCTCCACAAACCCGACCTCGGTCCTCGTCTGTGACTGGCTCCGGCGTAACCCCGTGATCCAACCGTCCAAGCCTGATAATTTCTTTTTCAGCGGCTCTACCTTCCTCAAATAACAACAAAGGTCCGGCTTCGACTCATAGAGATTACCCTTATACTCTACCTCTAGCTCCCCGACCGTTTGCTCGGGGCTGCATGATTCGATAGTGATGCCGTAACGGTCTTCGATCCTCTTTTTTAACTCCAGGGTTTCCGGGAATAAATACCCGGTATCAAGCGTGAATACAGGAAACTTCCACTGGTTTTTATAAGCCAAATCGATAGCCACTAACCCCGCCCCTTGGAAACTCGTTCCAAAAGACGCACGCGTCCCTAGCTCTGTCCATAACCACTCCAAAATCTGTTCGGTCGTCGCATTCTCAAACGACTCGTTCAGATCATGGAGCCTCTCTGCCGTAAATAATCCCATAATCAACTTATCCGGTTTTATCTAAAAAACCTATGCGTCAGAAGAAAATCAGAAACGTCTTACCCTTCGATCGTATTAAGCTCCACCGGCTCCACCTGTACGTTTTGGCTCTCAAACCATTTGATCACATCTTTGATCTGACTCCGTTCACCTCGAAGCTCAAGGGCGATAATACCGACCTCTTGGGTCACGCTGGCTTGCCTGATATTAAATACAACAGGGAATTTCTGGCTCATTTCCCAAATTAAGGGGCGTTGAACCAGCTCCGCTGAGTAGCTAAGCCAAAAACGATAATTTTCTTCGGACATAATGTTGAATATAGGTAACACATAATACTTACGCTGTCTTCACATGGAATGTCAATGACCGCTTCATTCCTATCTGTTTTATAGGAATTAAATTTGTCCTGTTTCCGATCAAATCAATCCCATCGGGTTTATCTCGCAGGTGAATATCCCCACTAGCCCCTTACGTGCGGGGGTGATTGCCCTCCAAAATCGGATTCCACTCCGTGGCGCAATTTGCTCTCCTTTTCACTCCCAAGCACGTTAGCACGGTGACAACCTCAATGCGCGGGGCCGCACAGCAGGATTTTGCTAAAACAATTTGCGAGCTCACCCCCGCCAAAGCAAAGGGCTGGAGCAAATTGCTCGGGGAAGCTGCCAGTATATTTGAAAAGGGTTTAACCACAGCGTCCGCGGAAAGACTCGCCCGTGCGGTTACTTCTCTCGAAAAATATCCTGATCCCCCTTCACAAAGAGGTGGAGTCCTACACGATCCACGCCGTGGACCATGCCCATATCGACATGACCTGGATTTTCTCGTGGCAGGAAACCGTCGCCACCACCTGCGACACCATGACGACCGTGCTCAAGCTCATGGAGGAATTCCCCGAAGACAAATTCTCCCAAGACCAAGGCTCCATTTATAAGATCCGCGCGCAATACCAACCCGGGCTCCTCGACATGATCCGCGCGCAAATCGCCCGTAGTCACCGGTGAACTCAACCACGAGATGGAAGGCTGCTACACTGGTGCGGCCCTGATCAAAAAGTGTAACCGCATCGCAGAAAACCTCACCCTCGACACCGAAGCAATTTGCTCCGTCGGTGACGTATTAAAAGCCAAGGAATATCTCACCCAGAAAATGCACGAGGCCTGGAAAGAAATCCTTTTTGCCCATTTCCATGACATTCTCCCCGGCTCGGGCATTCCTGAGACGCTTAAAATAATGACTCAGTTGGGGACACTTCCTGCCCCATGACTCAAAGCATTGAAGAAAACCACGCCCTGTTTTTTGTTCGGAAATGACCCGCATGACTCCACCCACAATCCACTCCCAGTCGGGGAGTTTCCCGCATTTGCGGGTGCTCACTAAATCCTTAAATGCCTCCGCAGCCTCAGCGAGACCGTTTCAAATCCCCAAAGCAAGAGACTTAATTCAGGGCATTCCCGCCCCAACAAGACATTTCCTCATCGGAAAAATTCAAGGAATGTTGGACACCGTTGTTAGAGGCTGAAGGCCTGGCGCAAATCCCGCCAACCTGGCCGTCGAGATTTTTTCCGTGAGTTCCCCACGCCACTCACGATGTCGAGCACCCAGGCCGTCACCGCCGATTGCAAAGAATACACCGAGCGCGGAGTTCGCTTCAGTGTTTCCCAGATTGAAGAGCTCAGCTTTTCCCACTTGCACGAAAAACAAGCGCAACTCGTCGGAGAGCTCGAAACCTACCGTGCGTCGCACAGTTACTTTTTTTCAACGCTCCCCGTCACCGACGTCAGTACACAAAACTCGATCCTCCTCGTGCGCAGCTCGGAAAGCTTCACCTGGCTCCTCGACTTTCCCGACGAAGGCCCCTCTTGGGCGTGGCAACACAATGGCGTCGTCTCGCGAAAAAACAAATCCTTCCCTACCTCACAGCGCTCATCGCGAGGGCAGTGTAGAATATCTGAACTTCCGATTTCAGTTTACTGCGCTTTTTCGGAGGATTTACCCGCAACGGCCGGATAAACCAAACCGGCGAGCGCCGCACCTACAATGGGAGCCAGCCAAAAAAGCCAGAGTTGCTGGATCGCCCAGCCCCCGACAAAAAGCGCGGGACCCGTGCTGCGAGCGGGGTTGACGGAAAGGTTGGTGACCGGAATTCCAATGAGATGAATCAAGGTCAGGCCTAGGCCGATGGCAATCGGGGCAAAACCCTGTGGCGCCCGCTTGTCGGTGGCGCCGAGGATGATCAGCAAAAAGAAAAACGTCAGGACGACCTCG
>Ga0163153_10006551_pt1 | contig 13047 bp, 13 predicted proteins | sample OliLakLV19MP6IB1_FD_148629 | JGI IMG/M metagenome (GOLD analysis project Ga0163153, IMG submission 148629) | Freshwater microbial mat bacterial communities from Lake Vanda, McMurdo Dry Valleys, Antarctica - Oligotrophic Lake LV.19.MP6.IB-1 | ecosystem: Environmental > Aquatic > Freshwater >... | reverse complement strand
GGTGAGGGCTCGTTGGGAATCTTTCACGTTGACGGTGACTGTTTCAGTTTCTACCGGCATATACAGATCTTTCTTGCTCAACCCCAAGTACTTCTCCGGCTGTGAGTAGATTTCCTTGGCAGCGATGATTCTCGGCACATACCGCATCGTTTCCCGTGGCCCGTGCATCTTCCAATAGTCTGCAATATTCTGATCCTTCAAGAGGCGCCGAACTCGCTCTTCACCGGCATTGTATGAGGCCATGGCCATAAACCAATCGTTTTCCTTGAATTCCTTGAGATAGCGCAAATACTTGACCGCGGCTTCCGTCGACATCTCTAGATTGCGGCGATCGTCGCGAACCGCGTCGCTCTTGAGACGATAGCGTCGTCCCGTGGAGGGAATGAACTGCCACGGCCCCGACGCTTTCGCCTTTGAGTAGGCGGCGGCCACGCACTTGCTCTCCACCAACAACATATACTTGAGGTCGTCCGGCAACCCGGCATCGGCCAGCTGCTTTTCGGCGGGAGGAAAACAGCGTCCAGTTCGTTTGGCAAGAATGATACTTTCGCCCTGGTCTTCTAAAAATTGATAAAACTCATACTCGATCCGTTCACGGACCTGCCAGTTATCGAGCGGGATTGGTTGACCGGCAAAGGTCAGTTTCTCCGGCAGCTTGAACGAACTGAGGAAGTAGCGCTCGCCTTCTCGCTTGATTTCAGGAAGGATGACAAGGCGATCTTCTGGCTCGTTGGGGTCCTCAAGAGGATCGACAAGTATCACCTCTCGCTCCGGTCCTCCATTGGTCGCAGATCGAGGCATACTCTCCTTTGCCTCGGAATGTTCGGGTTGCGGCTGTGCTCCTGTTGCAACCGGAAGCACGACCACCATCCATAGCCCACTGAGTACCAGTACTTGCCGAACCCATGACGTCATGCCAACCCCATTTCCTACGTACGGTGAACGATCCTTGATCAAGTACGTATGCTAACAGTCTGATGAATGAGCGGCAAGCATGATCGACTTTTAGATTCATGCTAGACTGCGCAACTATGCGTGAGCTAACCCTCCTTAACGATCGCATCACCCACTGCACTGCCTGTTCACGTCTCGTCACCTATCGGGAGACGGTCGCCGCAGAGAAACGGAAACAGTTTGAGGACTGGACCTATTGGGGACGCCCGGTCCCTGGATTTGGGGATCCGCATGCGCGTCTCTACGTGCTCGGACTGGCGCCAGCCGCCCATGGCGGCAACCGAACTGGACGAGTCTTTACAGGGGATCGTAGCGGGGATTGGCTCTTTGACGCCTTACATCGATTTGGCTTCGCCAATCAACCCAACTCTTATCATCGGGATGACGGGCTAAAGTTATTGGATTGTTACATCGGTGCTACGGTCCGTTGTGCGCCGCCCGACAACAAACCGGCCCCTGAAGAATTTATGGCCTGCCGCCCTTACCTGCGGGAAGAAATTCGGTCGTTACGGAAGATTCGAGTGGTGGTGACGCTGGGAAAGATTGCGTTCGATCACTACTTAAAAGCCTGCCGCGATGAGGGGCTGAAGCTTCCCTCACCGCTCCCGAAATTTTCCCATGGAATTGTCCGGGTCCTTCCGTGGGACATAACACTGATTGGTTCATACCATCCAAGTCAACAAAATACCTTCACGGGATTATTGACCAGACCGATGTTTCACCATATCTTTGCAACTGCCCGACAACGACTCGCTGAACCGGATCGTCGTAGCAAGTGACATAAGCCAACGACACGGCTGAGTGATGATCTGGCACTCTCATCTCAGGCTCAATCTTCTCCACACTGGAAGATGTTTTCAGGCTCCTGCTAAATTCACTTCTTGGCTTGTGCTTCCCAATCCGCCAAAAATTTCTTGAGCCCGCTATCCGTCAGCGGATGTTTCACCATCTGCTGAAAAATAGAGAAGGGCATTGTACAAATGTGCCCACCAGCTAGCGCCGCCTCAACAACGTGCTGAGGATGACGCACGCTGGCAACCAACACCTGCGTTTTGTAATCGTAATTACGATAGATGGTCAAGATCTGGCGAATCAGTTCCATTCCGTTTGAACTGATGTCGTCAAGCCGACCGATGAAGGGCGACACGCACCACGCACCAGCTTTTGCTGCGAGGAGCGCCTGGGTTGGAGAAAAGCACAGCGTCACATTCACCTTGATACCCTCGGCAGCCATTTTCTTAGTGGCCTTTAATCCCTCTGCAATCAAAGGCACCTTCACGACGATGTTCTTATGGATCTTTGCAAGTTCTTTCCCTTCTTTCACCATGGCATCGGCTTCGAGGCTGACGACTTCTGCACTGATCGGCCCATCTACGATGTTACAAATTTCGACGAGCATTTCCTTGAAGCTGCGGCCTTCCTTGGCCACGAGCGAGGGATTCGTCGTGACACCGTCGAGGAGTCCCCAGCTAGCCGCCTCCTGGATTTCCTTCACATTGGCTGTATCAAGAAAGAATTTCATGGGCATGTCCTTTCATATCAAGATAAGAAATCTTAGTGATCAATTCATTATCGGTTATTCTATGAAAAACTCAACCTGGTTGCAATTTCCTGCTGACATACGCCAGTTTGACAGGCTCTCGACAGCCAGTTAGAATTTAACTACATACTATACGGTTCGTCTTTGTGCTCATCTGCACGACCGAGGAGGGTCTCAATGCAACGCTCAGCCTGGATGCTCCTGTTCAGTCTAGCCCTGACCGGCTGCGGCGGTAGTAATCCCTATCTTGAACAGTCGCTGAAACCGGCTGAGCTTCAAGGCAAGGATAAGGCTTGGTTTGAGAAGAACTGGGGAGTACCGAGCGGCAAAGGCACCAGATTTTTTGGCGGAGAAACATGGACCTACTATCGCATTGCCGGTGGCAAATCAGGCCCGCCTCTCTTCAACTTCTCTCCTAATGAATGCCAGATCACGCTTAAATTCGACAAAGAGGAAAAACTGTCTGACTCTAGCTATTCAGGCTGTTAACCCGCAAGTTTCTCTTGAAACTTATGGGCACATGATCGGCTGCAAAAATAGTAGGTCTGCCCTCCAATATCTTCTGTTACCGCTATTCCCCTCGGAACAAATACAAGACAGACTGGATCTTGAACCATCTGATCCTTGCTAGGGGCAAGATGCTCCGCCTGCCCTGGACCTTTAAATCCCTGAAAGGCTCGCCGAAGAACAAAATACAGTACGGCAAGTAACCCGAGAATGAGGAAAACTCTATACATAGGGGCTAGGCTTCGTTATGCCACAATCCTATGGGACTGGATCACCTCTGTCAAGGATCCCGCGCTCTGCTTTAGCTGACCCTCTACCGGATTCTCACCTATGCCCTTTGAGTCCGATGGCCTAGCTGCCTGTGCACAAATGGGCTATCCCCTCTGAGGACCCAGTACTTCAGATGGATATGCTTCCATTTTCCATCATGGTACACTGCCAACATGACAATTTGCGATAAATGCAGCGGGGCAATGTTACCGGAAAGGGCAGTGGATTTGAACGCAGGGCTTGCGATCACAGTGTTTGCGTGCCTAAACTGTGGTCGTCGGAAATCAGCGGACCAAGAACCTCGCCCCATTACTGCAAGACATTAACCCGCGCGGCAGTTAAACTACAGTCGTTCACGTACGACGAACGGAAGATAGCCTAAGCCGGCCCCCAAGGAGATCCCCCCAAATTTAATTGGGGTGGATTCTGGAGAGGAGGCTTATGCTCATCTATATATTTGCTAATTACCAACAACAAATCACTGCCGTAACCCCATAGACATGCTAGACCTTGAGGAAGTCAGCGAATAGCTCGTAGTTATTTCATTGCCCGCAAGGTCTAACAAATCCCAAAGACTATCCTGCCACCCCGCCATTTCACTATCGCTTGAGCCAAAGTCCATCCTGGTGACGGAGAATTGCTGGTCATGTTCGTAATGTGGAACTGGACGGGGATGAGAAACTATCGAAGGCTCAGCACATCGAGCATGTCGTATAAGCCTGGTGGTTGCTGAACCACCCAACGAGCGGCACGCAAAGCACCTCCCGCAAAGGTATCTCGACTACTTGCTCGGTGCGTCACTTCGATGCGTTCACCCATTCCACCAAAGAGAATCGTGTGGTCACCGACGATGTCGCCCGCGCGGATGGTTTGAATTCCTATTTCACCCTTCTTTCGCTCCCCGATAAGACCTTTTCTGGCATAGACGCCGACCTGATCCAGATCGCGGCTCACAGCTTTTGCCAAGACTTCCGCAATCTTGAGGGCCGTCCCACTCGGCGCATCTTTTTTAAGACGATGATGGGCCTCTATCACTTCAATGTCGTAGTCCTCTCCCAACGTTTTCGCCATCTCACCGATAACCTTGTATATAAGGTTGATACCTACGCTCATGTTAGGGGACAGCACACAGGGAACTTGGCAGGCCAGCGATTTCACCTCTTCGAGCTGGGGAACGGAAAATCCCGTCGTGCCGATCACCATAGTTCGCTGATACTTCGCTGCCGCGCGCAAATGATGCAGAGTCGCTTCAGGGGAGGAAAACTCGACAATTACTTCGCCTTTGTCGAGGAGCGCTACGAGATTGTCGGTAATTGAAATACCTGCATGGCCACAGCCTGCTGCCTCCCCGGCATCACCACCCACAGCGTGATGGCCCTTCTCTTCGATGGCGCCGGCCAGCGTCAAGGTCGTTGAATCTTTGATAAGGGAAACCAGCCGACAGCCCATCCGCCCGGCCGCCCCTGCAATAATGACGTTGATCATGGAATGAGTACCAGAGCTCGGCCTTCCAATCTCTATACGAGGCCTGCGTCCTTTAAAACCTGTGCAAGTTGGTCCTTTGTTTCGGTCGCCATGGCACAGAGCGGCAGCCGCAACTCTGGATCGATTTTTCCCATCATACCTAAGGCAGTTTTCACCGGAATTGGATTGGTCTCGTAGAAAAGCGCGGTAAAAAGCGGCGACAATGCGAAATGAATTCGCCGCGCCTCTTCAATGTGGCCACTTAGAAAGGTCTTGACCAATTGAGCCATCTCGGATGGAACAATATTTGACGTGACGCTGATGACCCCTTTTCCTCCGACTGCCATCATGGGCAATGTCAGGGCATCATCACCTGCAAGGACTGTCATCCGGTCGCCACAAGTACTCGCAATCTCAGAAGCTTGCTGGACCGATCCGCTACCCTCTTTGATTCCGACAATGTTCTGGAATCCACAAAGCCTTGCGACAGTGGATGGCAACATGTTCACACCAGTCCGCCCAGGAATGTTATACAGGACCTGTGGAAGATCCACGGACTCCGCGATTGTTTTATAATGCCGGTATAATCCCTCTTGCGTCGGCTTGTTATAGTACGGGGTAATGAGCAGTGCTCCATCGGCCCCCGCCTGCTTGGCGTGCTTTGTGAGAGATACGGCTTCTGTCGTGCTGTTTGAACCAGCCCCGGCAATCACAGGCACACGCCGATTAACCACCTCGACAGTCAATTCGACCACGCGGTGGTGCTCCTGGTGTGAGAGAGTAGCGGATTCACCTGTCGTACCGCAGGGCACAATCCCGCTTGTCCCGTTGGCAATTTGCCACTCTATAAGGTCGCCGAAAGCCCGCTCGTCGACTTTGCCGTTCCTGAACGGAGTCACAATGGCAATCAATGCACCCGTAAACATACTCACTCCCTCACCGCAAAGCCCATTCTTCAATCGAGGAACGCTGGAATCGTTTCGCCCTTCACTAAATCATCGTACGTCTCTCTAGTCTTAATGACGTGGATCTCCCCATCTTTGATCAGCACTTCCGGCACCCGAGGTCGTGAATTGTAATTGGAGGCCATCACAAATCCATAGGCCCCCGCACTCATCACCGCAAGCATCTCACCCGGGTTAACCTCCGGCAGTGACCGGTCCTTCGCCAGAAAATCACCGGACTCACAGACCGGGCCCACAACATCAACCTGATGCTTGGGCCGCTGCAACACCGCCTCGGACAAGGGACGAATCTCGTGATAGGCCCCGTAGAGGCTTGGCCTGATCAGGTCGTTCATCGCCGCATCAACGATAATAAACCGTTTGGCTTCGCCGTCCTTCCGATACAACACTTTTGTCACAAGAATGCCGGCGTTGCCGACGATGACACGGCCCGGCTCCATGATGAGGGTGACATTCAAATCCTTCAGCAGTGGAGACACGGCGTCCGCCAAATCTTGTGGTAGCGGCGGTGTTTCGTCCGAGTAGGTGATGCCGAGGCCGCCGCCGATATTCACATACTGAATGTTGATTCCCTGAGCCTTCAAGGCTCCGACCAGCGTCACCACCTTCTTCACGGCCGCTACAAATGGCGCAACCTCTGTCAATTGTGACCCGATATGCTTATGCACCCCGACGACATCAATGTTGGCAAGCGAAGAAGCCACTGCGAACTCTTCGAGTGCCCGATCGGCGGCAATCCCGAACTTGCTCTTCTTGAGGCCGGTTGAAATATACGGGTGTGTTTTCGGGTCGATATCGGGATTGATTCGAAGGGCAACTCTCGCCTTCACTCCAACGGAAGCCGCCACCTCATTCAGTGCTTGCAATTCGGCCGAAGATTCGACGTTGAACATGAGGACATCGGCCTTCAAAGCCTCGCGAATCTCTTCCGCACTTTTACCGACGCCCGCGAAGACGATCTTTGAGGGAGGAACGCCTGCCTTGAGTGCCCGAAAGAGTTCCCCACCTGACACGATATCCACCCCGCTCCCCTCCTTTGCCATAAGGCGGAGGATCGCGATATTGGAATTCGCCTTCATGGCGAAGGCAATCAAATGGGGGACGCTCTTAAAGGCTCCATCATAGGCTCGGAAATGACGCACAAGGGTCGCGTAGCTATAGATATAGCAAGGCGTGCCGACCTCCTTCGCAATCCGGCTGACCGGTACCTGTTCGCAATAGAGTTCGCCATGTCGATATTCAAAATTATGCATTCTTCCATCGCATCTGAATCCACCAACGCCGTGAGGGCATCTGGTGTCTCCAGCTTGAGGTGTTCGAAGTTGACGACAAGTCCATAAGCGCCTGATTAACCTCTTCCTTGATCCGGCTGATCAATTCCAAGGCATTCAGGCGATCGAGAGTACCATTGAAATCCACGAACAGAGCAACGAACGTGTCATGCCGCTCTCTATCGGTGGCGCCTTTCATTATCGCTCGCGTGGCATCTGCTACGGAAGGAGACACGCTGCAATAGTGAATGGGCTGCAGTATAGCGTTATCAGGCGACAGAGGTCCAGAAGACCGCGGCCTCAAATATTACCGAGTCCCCACTGGTTGTAACGTGGGAAGATCGACATCCTGCCCCTGCAACAATGGATCCGACTGTGGCTCTACACCCTCAGCTGCTATTGCAGCCTCACGCTGTTTCTCCTGAAGAGCCTCCAGCCTTTTTTGTCGCTCAATGATCGGCGTCACACCGACACTTTCAGGCGGAATCGGTGCCCCCACAGCCCCACAGGCCGCCAACGTTCCTATCACCACCACCACTACAATAGATGTGACGGTCGACGTCACATTCGGCCTGCGAACCTTCATGAGAATATTCGCTCGAGCTCTTTGATGCGCTGCTCCACTCTTGTGCGAGCCGTTCCACCTATCTGAGACTTCCGATCGATAGCGGCAGTAATCGTCAATCGGGCGAATAGACCCTTGTCAATTCGTTCGGAAAATGTCCGCAGCTCATCGAGCGAGAAACTGGTCAGTTCACGGCCTTGATCCAATGCAGCCCGCACCAGTCGGCCCGTAATCGCGTGCGCTTCACGAAACGGGACTCCTCTCGTCACAAGATAGTCCGCCACCTCCGTAGCCAACATCCCTCCACCCTGAACGGCCTGCTTGAGGACATCACGGTTCACGGTGACTCGGCGCATCAATTCCGTCAAGACTTTCACCGAGGCCATGACGGTATCGAGCGCATCGAACAGCGCCGGCTTATCTTCCTGAAGATCTCGGTTGTAACTCAAGGGCAGAGCCTTGAGCGTCGTCAACAGATTGATCAAATGGCCATAGACCCGTCCCGTCTTGCCCCGCACCAGTTCGGGCACATCGGGATTCTTCTTCTGCGGCATCATACTGCTTCCCGTACAAAATGCATCGGGGAGCTCGACGAATCGGAACTCCTGGGACGACCAGAGAATTAATTCTTCACTGAGCCGGGATAGGTGCATCATGGTGATCGACAGCGCCGAGGCCACCTCAATCATGAAGTCCCGATCTGACACCGTATCGAGGCTGTTTTGCGTCACGGAAGGAAAGCCCAATAATCCAGCGGTAAACCGGCGGTCGACCGGGTAATTCGTCCCTGCAAGCGCGCCGGCGCCTAGCGGCATCACATTCACACGCACCGATGCATCGCGAAATCGCCCCTTATCCCGCTCGATCATTTCCACATAGGCCAACAGATGATGCGCAAACAGCACAGGCTGGGCCTGCTGTAGATGCGTATAGCCCGGCATCGCAACCGCGAGATTCGCCTTTCCCTTCGCCACTAAGACCCGCTGGAAATCTTCCAAATGCGCGACGATCCGGCTGAGCTCGTCCCGCAAGTAGAGCCGAATATCAAGTGAAACCTGATCGTTCCGGCTCCGGCCCGTGTGCAACTTGCCGCCCAGGGGGCCGATCAATTCTGTCAGACGGCGTTCAACCGCCATGTGAATATCTTCATCCTGAGGCAAAAATCGAAAGCGCCCTCGATCCAACTCCGTCTTCACCGATTCCAGACCACGCACGATTGTCTTGGTTTCAGAAGCGGTCAGCACACGAGCCTTCCCCAAGGTCTTGCAATGGGCGATACTGCCCTGAATATCGTGGGCGTACAGTCGGCGATCGACCGCTACCGAAGTCGTGAACGATTCCACCAATCGGTTCGTTTTCTGTTTGAACCGGCCACCCCAGGCCTTACCGCTTTTCGATGCGGCAGAGCCGCGGCTCGTTGCTCGTGGCATCAAGAAGACGCCTTCTTTCTCTGGGCTCTGATTTTCAGTCGCAACGCATTCAACCGAATAAAGCCCTCGGCATCTTTCTGGTTATAGACGTCATCCTCTTCAAACGTGGCAATGTCGAGACGATAGAGCGAATTTTTCGACTTACGCCCGGCCAGCGTGCAACTCCCCTTATAGAGCTTCACCCTCGCCGTGCCGGTCACATCTTTCTGCGCCTCATCGATCGAAACTTGGATCATCTCTCGTTCCGGGCTGAACCAATAGCCGTTGTAAATCAGATCGGCAAAACGCGGAATCAAACTATCCCTGAAATGCAGTACCTCGCGATCCATCGTCAATGACTCAATTCCGCGATGCGCCACATGGAGGATCGTCCCACCCGGTGTTTCATAGACCCCGCGGGATTTCATGCCAACGTAGCGATTCTCCACCAGATCGACACGCCCGATCCCATGCGCGCCGCCCAGCTTATTGAGATGCGCCAACAGCGTCGCCGGACTCATTTTCTTGCCGTCGACGGCCACCGGATTGCCGGCTTCGTAGCTGATCTCGACTTCGAGCGGCTTGTTCGGCGCCTGCTCCGGCGATACCGTCATTTGGAAGATTTCGTCCGGCGGCGATTTCCAGGGATCTTCCAAGATGCCACCCTCATAACTCACATGGAATAAATTCAGATCCATGCTGTAGGGCTTGGCTTTCGTCGCCGTGATGGGAATGCCGTGCCGATCGGCATACTCGATCAATTCGCGCCGCGACTTCATCGTCCACTCACGCCAAGGCGCAATGATCTTGAGATTCGGCGCCAGCGTCGTGTAGGTCAGCTCGAACCGGACTTGGTCGTTTCCTTTCCCAGTGGCACCATGCGACACAGCCTCGGCGCCTTCCTTGAGCGCGATTTCAGCCTGACGCCGCGCAATGAGGGGCCGTGCGATCGAGGTGCCGAGCAGGTAGCACCCTTCGTACATGGCATTGCCACGTAACATGGGAAACACATAGTCCTTTACGAAGATCTCCCGCAGGTCCTCGACATAGACCTTCTTCACGCCAAGCTGTCGTGCCTTTGCCTTAATCGCTTGCAGATCTTCGCCTTGCCCCAGATCGGCGCAAAACGCGATCACTTCGCAGTCATACGTTTCCTGGAGCCACTTCAAGATCACCGAGGTATCGAGCCCGCCTGAATAGGCGAGCACCACTTTCTTGATGACACGACTCATGGTCTCCTTCGACTCCTCTTACCTAATAGGTTCGTTAAGATGGCCTTCTGCATGTGCAACCGATTTTCCGCCTGATCGATGATGACCGACTGTGGGCCATCCAGCACTTCGGCGCTAATCTCTTCCCCCCGATGGGCAGGCAAACAGTGCATCACGATCGCATCGGGTTTGGCACGATGCACCAGGCGGCTGTTCACTTGGTAGGGCGCCAAGACTTTTAATCGTCTCGCATGCTCCCGCTCACGTCCCATACTGATCCAGACGTCGGTGTAGATAACATCCGCTTCTTTCGCCGCAATGTGAGGGTCGTGTCCGATCTCGATGACCGCACCGGTTTTTTCCGCCTCGATTCTCGCCCTGTCCACGACATGCTGCTCAGGCTGATACCCCACTGGACACCCGAGGGTAATGATCATCCCCATCTTCGCCGCCGCCTCGATGAGTGAATTCGCCACATTGTTGCCATCGCCGATATAGGCGATCTTGATTCCCTTCAGGCGGCCTTTCTTCTCACGAATGGTCAGCAGGTCTGACAGGGCCTGACAGGGATGGCTCAGGTCGGTCAGCCCATTGATCACCGGCATCGTCGCTTCCCTCGCCCACTCCTCCACAATCGCATGATCATAGGTGCGAATGACGATCGCATCGAGATAGCGTGACAACACGCGCGCCGTATCGGCGACACTTTCTCCGCGCGAGAGCTGGATCTCGGCCATGGGCAGGACCATCGCATGGCCGCCCAACTGGTTCATGCCTGCCTCGAACGACACCCGCGTCCTCGTCGACGGCTTCTGGAACAAGAGCCCCAACGTCTTACCGGGAAGCAATGGATGAGGAACACCACGCCGCTGCTTATCTTTCAGTTGTGTCGCCGACGCGAGCAAACGCTCTACTTCCGCCTTGCTGATGGCTGCCACATCCAGAATATCTTTCTTCCCGGCCTTCATTCCTGTCGCTCTCGTGGTCATTCCTATCCTGTCCATTCAGACCGAAACGCCTTATCAGTCTACTGAAAAAGTCTGCCGGCTTCGTTCTCGCATCGCTCAGAGACTCAACGTACCGAAGCGTACGCCTCGCCTCTTCGCTCGCTGCGGCCTTGCTGAACAGCCTTTTTGAGCATCCTGCCAGCGATCCAGCACTATCAACCTACCTAATTATCAGTGGACCTTGCCGCGCAAAAACTGAGTTTTCACCGACCTATTAGACCGCCTGTGTGCTGAAAATCTCGCCAAGCGTATCAAGCAACCGAGCGATGTCCAACTGAGTGATAATGAGGGATGGCACGAACCGCAACACGTGCTCGCCGGCTCCATTGATCAGAATGCCTCTGGCCAAACACTCACTCACGACGGTTTTTGCATCAATGGCGACTTCCATCCCCCGCAAGAGCCCGAGACCACGCACCTCTCGCACCACCCGGTGTCGCGCTTGACAGTCAGTTAAGCCCTTCGCAAAATACTCTCCCATCTGGCGCGCATGATCGAGCACGTGGCCTTCCAGCAAAGCGCGACAGACGGCCAAGCCGGCTGCACAGGCGAGCGGATTGCCACCGAAGGTCGAAGCATGGCTACCGGGCGAGAAGGCTTTCGCAACAGAATCCGTCGCGAGACAGGCGCCGATAGGCACACCGCCTCCCAATCCCTTCGCCAAGGTCATGACGTCCGGCTGCACACCAAACTGCTCATAGGCAAACAGCGTCCCGGTGCGTCCCATCCCGGTTTGTATTTCATCGAACATCAATAGCACGTCTTTTTTCGAGCACAGATCTCTGACCTGTTTCAGATACTCGCGATCCGCGACGTAGACACCCCCCTCACCCTGAATCGGTTCGAGCAACACCGCCGCGGTCTTGTCGGTGACGGCCTGTTCCAGTTCTTCAAATTTATTGAAGGCGACGTAGCGAAAACCCGGGAGCAACGGTTCGTAGTCCTTCTGCACCTTTTCCTGACCCGTGGCCGTCAACGTCGCGAACGTCCGACCATGGAATGAATTCTTCATCGTCACAATCTCGTACCGCCCCGCCCCATACTTGCCATGGGAATACCGGCGGGCCAGCTTGATCGCCGCTTCATTCGCCTCTGCCCCGCTGTTGCAAAAGAACACCTTGTCGGCGAACGAGTGTTCAACCAGCATCTGCGCCAGCTTCACTTGCGGCTCGGTGTAATAGAGATTCGAGGTATGGATCAGCTGCGCAGCTTGGCGCTGGATGGCCTGAACCAGATCCGGGTGGCCATGCCCGAGAACGTTCACTGCAATCCCGCCGACAAAATCGAGGTACTCTCGCCCTTCGAGGTCGTACACCCTCGTTCCGCTCCCTCGCATAATCGAAAGCGGTTGGCGCGTATAGGTCTGCATCAAATATTGCGCAGCGTCTCGTTTGAGTTCTTCCGTCGACATGACAGACGTATCCTATTGTAAAAAAAGGGAAGGTAGCATAGGCCCGTCGAGGGAAGCAACTTGAAAGGTGCGCGGAAGAACAGAGACAACGTCGCGCCGCTTCTTTACCCAGGAAGCATCGTCAGTATGATACTCTCGGACAGATGAAACCCTGTTCGCAGTGCCAACAGCAAAACCAGGACGACTCAAAGTTTTGTTACCAGTGCGGGAACCAGCTGGCCGCCGAACCGGAACCGCCGATCGCCGCTCCCAGGATCCAATCTGAAACCCATCCCGACGAACATCACTGGCGCCAATTCATCGGCCCCCACGCCGATCGCTATCTGAAACATTTTAGAAAATTCGGTTTGGGAGAAGCACCGAAATTCGCTCTCACATGGAATTGGCCGGCCTTTCTCTATATTTCGTTCCTCTGGTTTCTCTATCGAAAAATGTACACGTATGCGTTGGTCTACGCCGTCGGCCCGATGATT
>Ga0163153_10006546_pt1 | contig 13057 bp, 24 predicted proteins | sample OliLakLV19MP6IB1_FD_148629 | JGI IMG/M metagenome (GOLD analysis project Ga0163153, IMG submission 148629) | Freshwater microbial mat bacterial communities from Lake Vanda, McMurdo Dry Valleys, Antarctica - Oligotrophic Lake LV.19.MP6.IB-1 | ecosystem: Environmental > Aquatic > Freshwater >... | reverse complement strand
AGGCGGAATTGTCCCCCGTCGAGGATGAGGCGGAACTGTCCCCCGTCGAGGATGAGGCGGACCTGTACCCCGTCGAGGATGAGGCGGAACTGTCCCCCGTCGAGGATGAGGCGGAATTGTACCCCGTCGAGGATGAGGCGCCTTCGGAGCAATGCTGGACTAATTTAATTTGCCCGCGAAGGATGAATTCGAAAGCCTTTTGCCACGTTCCGACGCATCGCAGGAGGCCAGTCTTGAATTTACACTTGTCGCCATCAATGTTGCCGACGAGATCCTCTGGGCGGACACCGTACACCTGCCAGACGGCTTGTGTTGCATCGTATACGGGTTCCTTTCCGTCCCCGACAGCGATACCCCAAGCCCATCCATGAATGCCTCCGCCACACTTTTCCGTTGGGTTCCAATCCGATACAGAGACGGATTCCCCGACCGTCATCGGGTGCTGGAATTCGCCATGCGACTTGCCTTCCAAGTTTGAATAGCGAAGAACAAGCACCTCGTCCGCTTCGTCGGTCCACTTGTATGCTTGCTCGACCAAATTGAGCGTCACGCTGCACCCTCAACTAGCCCAGACACGCGCACCGAGTGCTGCAAACTCCGCCAAACCATCCGGCGGGTCATAGACAACGGGTCCGGCAGACCTTCCTGGATCAGCGTTTCCAACCGTGGGTACCGTTGCTTAGCGATAGCCACAGCCGAGCCGGCCGCCTCTGCTGACTCGTATTGCTCCCGTGTTTGACTAACAATCCGTCCCTCGGCCAGCAACGCAACGCGAAATACTGGAATCACTCCAGCTCGCATGGCTGCGGACGCGGCGGTCTCCCATGCTGTCGGGATCCGCGCGCCGTGCGGTGTTCTAAACGAACTGACGGCTTGGTTCACCTGGTTGCCTCCCTACTCTCGGACTCTGCGTGTGTTCGCGACCATCACAACGAGAAAACTCGATATCTAAATCCATCAAAAATCCTTCTGAAAAAGCGGCACCGCGAGCTTCGGCGATGCGGCGAAATCATCCTGGCGGTTCGGTTCTGACCCGAACGTTGTATAAGCAGTAGAGGCGTCTCCTCGCTCACCCGGCCCCTCCGGCATGGCCATAGCCTCTTGGAAACACTGTTCTGTTTTACCTTTCGAACCTTCGGCCCTACGTAGACTTTTACCGGTCCGTCCAGATCTCGCTGTACACGCTTGCCCGCGTAGTTCACCCACGCCGCCGCCAGGAATGTTGGCGTCGAAATCAAAAATCGTAATCGTCAGCATCGTCGAGATCCCCGTGGTTGTCGTCTTCGCCATTTGGATCGGGAGCTGTCAATTCGGCAACAGGACCGCGCTCAATCAGCACAATCTCGCGCGGAGTACTGCGCTCAATCGCCTCGCGCGCCGCTCCCTCATTGCACGGGTTGATGGCGTAGAGAGCGCCCGGCGCAATCAATACCGTCTTCGCCGGGGCCGCTTCCAGCTTGACCTTGCTGCCGGCTGGCAGAGCGCCAAGGCCGTCAACGTATTCCGGACGCGTGAGAACGATTTCACTCTCTGGCAGCTCTGGCGTGTCCACCCTGAACATCACTGCCGTCCCATACGCCTCGGTAATCACGTAGCCGATCTCTTTGCGGTGGCCCATCATTTCACAGATGGCCCAGCCCTCAAATTTCGTCTGTTGAACTTCGCTCATAAACTCCTTCTGAAAATAGCGGCACCGCGAGGTTCAGCGATGCCGCGTTCGGAGGGAAACTCCGTCGCTCACGGGTCACATTACTTGAGAATCTCTTTGAGTGCCCAGTAGCCTGGATTCGCCAAAGCGCTGATCGCCGCGAATAAGTAACTGAACATCACGCACATCGCGATAAGACCGACGCCGGCTATAACAATGACCGGGCCATCATCATCTAATAACTCGCGGTAAGCGTATCGCACCACCCACGAGCAGCCGACAAAAACCACAGCGGCGACAATGGCCAAAATGATGTCGGCGATCCCTTCGATCTTGGCTTGCATCAGCATCACGTTCCAGATCTGGCCAGCGGCCAACCCGAGCTTTGCGCCAAGTGCGTCAATCGCCGTGATGGGCTTCATCGCGCGGCTCTTGTTCGCTCCAAATCAAGCCACTCTCGGAAGCTAACCCCAGTGTCGGCATCAAGGTACTGCCGATATCGCTTCTGACTGCGCGTCAACGTCGGAGCCACTGGACTGTGTTCCTTGACGGCCGCCCGGCCCGCGTCGGTCACCTGGCAGTTGTAGTGCGGCAGGTAGGAGCGCTCGAACGTCTCCATGTAACCCATCGCCACTAGTTCGCGGCACAATGGCACATCTGTACCGCCGGCACAAAAGTGATTGCGGCTGCCTTTACCTTGCCCGTACTGGTCCAGCCCCAGGGCGTGCTGGAGAATCTGGATAAGTTCCGCCGTCACCGCGCATCCCGCCCATCGCGCTCTTGCGCCGTGTCGTACAGCTCCACCAGCAGCGCGGCCTGTGCGCGGTCCATGCCGCGGCACCATCGGTACATCCAGAGGAATGCGGTGCCCGTCACGAACAGCAGCAGCGCAACCGCTAGGTTCAGCTCAACTTGGCTATCGGTGATGCGGGTAAATGTGCTCATCGGGTTTCCGCCTGTCCACTCTTACCTTCGAGCTGCTTCCATAATTTCCGCCACCGAAAATTTTACGGTGCCAGTGCCGTTCATCTTGCCATTCACTAAAACGCGCTCGGCATCATCTGGAATCGGACCCGAACACGCCGCCTGCGTCAACTGGATCATTCGCAGGTCCTCGATGGTGAGCAAAGACGCTCCGCACAACGGGCAGGGTTGGTCCAAGAACAAATCGGAGAACTCTACCTCGTCGTCGCGATAATCGCACCCAACGGCGTCGCACTTAATGCCCTTGAAGATCGCCAAGAGCGCGCCCACAAACGTATCCTCCGCCGGCAGCAATGCTCGCACCTTGGCTTCAGCGATCATCGGGTTTCCGCCTGTCCACTCTTACCTTCGAGCGCTTCCATGATTTCTGCGGCGCTCAACGTAAGCGTGCGGCCTTTGTAATACACTTCGATACGGCTTATACCTTCGTCGTCGCCCAAGTTGACCACCAGCCAAGACTTCGCCCCTGTTGGCTTTTGCGCCCGCACGCCGACCCCACCGCCTAAACTCATCAGGCTTGCGATTACAGATGCACGTCGTGTCATTCGGCCACGCCCTTGAAGATCAACTTTACGGCTTCCTTCATTGGCGAATCTGATCCAGTTTCATGGCCAACCGCTCAGTGTTGAGCACCACCAACCAAAACGTCGCCTTCATGAAATCTCCCTGCCATATGTGATACATCAACGAAACAAACGCGCCAAGCAATAACGCCAAGCTCAATAGCGCCAAGAGCGCGCTCGCAAACGTATCCTCCGTCGGCAGCAATGCTCGCACCTTGGCTTCAGCGATCATCGGGTCTCCCGCCCCAGTGCCTTGGCGATCAGGCAGTCCTTGGCATGCTTCCTCTTGTAGTAGATGTCTAACTCGCTAACACCGCAATCGAAGCAAGTCGGCATCTCCATCATGTGAACGAGTGCGGTGATGCGTTGCAGCTTTTCGCCAAGTTGGAGAAGCTGCTTGTCGCGCGGATCGGCCTTGCTTGCCTTCGCTGCGGTTTTCTTGATCGTTTTTTTTATCGCCATTACACTCCTCCTCCAACGGTCACATCACCAATGTGGTTGCAACTATAAATGCGCTTCACTACGGCACCATCTACCTCGTAATGCAGCCGCACAGACTTGAGTGCTTCCTCGCAGCCGGGAGCGACAACAATGTCCCAACGCGTTACGTTGTGCTCTCCAGCCAATCCCCGCAACCGGGGGTGCCCATCTGGATATGTGCAAACCGTATGCACTCGATACACGCCAGCACCGTTACACAGGCGCTTCGCAATCTCGCGGTCACTCATAGACATCGAATCCCTCCCGGTCTCACGCGAACCGCACGAATCCGCCATTCACGTCGCCACCGCTGGCTGTCGGCGATCCGCTGCCGTGTGCTTCTCGCGCGGCTCACTCGATCACTTCCTTAACGGTAATAAGTCGCACGAGGCGATAGCTGGTGAGGCCCTCTTTCACTGTCGAAAGGTACAGTTTCAATAACTCACGCATATCAGCTTCGCTGCTAGACGGCCCAACAAACAAAACCCATTTGTCGTAAGGTCGCCATTCGATGCCGTATTTCACCACCGGCTCAAACGTCTCCACCGCCTCATTAACCGCTGGCAAAGTGCTTCCTGCGGTCATGCGATCACTTCCTTGACGTGCGATCATTTCTTGGACCGTGGGGCGCTTCGGTATTCGCCACTGGCGCTTCGCGGCGGGCATCGCCTTCTTAGTCGCCTTCGCCGCAGTTTTCTTAATCGCTTTTTTGGTCGCCATTAATCCCTCCCGTTCTCGCGCGGCTCACTCGATCACTTCCTGGACCGTGACGAGCTTCAGTATTCGCCAATGGTGCTTCGCGGCGGGTGCGGCGCGCTTATGTCGCAGACTTTCCCGCATGTCGGCCTCGCTCGACGAATCCGTATATACGCTCCATGTGCCGTCGATGTTCTGCCATTCGAGGACAAATAACACCACCGGCTCGAACGTCTCCACCGCCGGCAGCAATGCGCGCACCTTGGCGTTGGCGGTCATCCAACCTCCAACGTCTCAACCGTGTCGGCTACCGCGGCGTGAATGCGGACGGCCTCTTCGCCGGTAAAGCACTGCCGCTTAACGTGGCCGCGGATATCGGTATCGCAATGCCAGTAGATCGACACGCAGGGCACGCGCTCGACAACCTTCGCCGGATTCCACCAGCTGCCCGTGATCTTGTGGTGCTCCTCGAAGTCGTCGAGATCAATCGCCAGAAAGCGATTCTCGCGCACGGTGAACACGCCGCCGAAGTCGAGGTAAGTGCAGCCATTGCCGGCGATTCTCTTGAACGTCATGCGATCCTCCAAACTCGAAGTTGTGTAGCGGAGATCTTGCGGGTCGCTATTTTCATTCGGTTGCGCCGAGCAACGAGCAAGCACGCAGACTGGCTCGTTCGAGGCGCCACGAATGAATCTCCAACTTCCATTCGTCTAAAAACATCGGCCCATTTATATTTATGAGCCGGCAACGCGATCCCCTTGTCGATATTGATTTCATCCATCAGACGCTCCTGCTGTTCGGAAATGGCGATTGCATTCATCGCTAAGCCGCCCGTCGATCATCCACGCGCACCCGGGCCATTCGGCTAACCCGACGCCGCTCCAATTGCTCGCGGAGCATCTGGTCCATCGACTCGCAGTCAATCGAGAATTCAAACGCCACCTTGCGAAGCCGTGAATCAATCGAGGCCAGCAGCCGCTCTTTGGTGCGAGGGAGAATCTCTGTAAACCGCCTGTTCGCGACTACCGTAGTCCGCTGAACGATGTGCGGCCTGCCGGCGCTCGCAGGTCCGGGATCAGGCGTTAAGCTTGACTCGCCGGGGAACGCGATCACGCGCCCCTCGGCCTTCCGGGGCGCCTGAGCGGAGGCGGGTGCTCCGGGGTTATGCGGCTGAGACATGCTCGGCCTCCAATTTGGCCTCGAAGAACTCGATGACCTTCTCAACCGGCGCTGAGGTTGCGGTGCCGTGCAGCACCTTGGAGACCATCGTTTCGTGAACCTTTGCCTTTTTTGCGGCGCGCTTGTGGAGTCCACCGAAAGTCTGAAATCGCTTCAGATACTCGCGAACGGCTTCTCTACGCTCGGCTGTGTCTTTGGGGATGGCCTTGATATCGGACAGTCGTTGTGTTGAACTCATATCGGAACTCTGTACGGAGTATAGTGACGTACCGTCTTACCGTCAATACCCCTGTACCGCATTATTGACTTAAGCACCTGAATCTAAATGGAAAATATTTCTCAGCCAGAGAAACGCGAGAAGACTAGCATCACGCTCAAGAAGAGCCTCAAAAAGAAAGCGCTTCAGAAGATGCTCGACGAGGACCGTGATGTAAACATTAGCGATGCGATTGAAGAGGCTTTGGGCGAGTGGGTCGCTACCGTGCCGGCGACGGCAGGAGCGGCGGCTGGCTACATGCCGATCTTCAGGCCATCCTGCCGGCGCTCAGTGATATCTTCGCCACCAACCACCCATTCGCAAAGTTGATCAGAAACCGAGCAAACGAATTCAGCAGCAAGCGCGGCACCGGGGAGCCGCCACAAGAGGAACCAAAGCAATGGCCGAAGCGAAAACGCGCCGGGTAGTCTCAATCACTGGAGAATGGACCAAAAACATCCTCTCTCAAAAACGCTATCAACTCATCGCGGCAAAACAAGCCGACGCACACGAATTGCAGATCTCACTCGCGTGTGATGTGCTCAATGTAGAAACCTGCCTTAACGAGGGCGGGGTTGAGGAGGAAGGCGCGCTCTACTACGACCGCGAGACCCATCTAATTCGGTCGAAACAGGCAAAGCGAATCGCGAGAACGCGCCCCACTGGGAAGTGAGGCTGGCTAGCCAACGATGTTTGGCTTGGTCGGGGCGGGAGGATTCGAACCTCCGGCAAAGGCTGTATAAGAACCCTGCTCTACCGCTGAGCTACGCCCCGATAGGGTTAGGGCCGGCTAACGCACCAAAACGCGAACGGCCCGCCGAACCTTCTGAGTTCGTGCGGGCCTGTGGAATTCCGATTCGCTGATGATCGCCGAAATTTAGGTTACCACTATATGGTGGTGCTCTGCAAACCGCCAAAAAGGTCAACCTACCAGTTGCCGCGTACATAGTCGCGGAAGAGCCACTTTCGGCCCGTGATGTGGTCGTTTACCTGCCCGTCCTGCGTCCTTATCGTGCGCCGCTTATCGCCTCGCATTCCACTGCCTACCTGCTGTTTGCGATCAGTGGCTCTGCGGGACTGATCCGCGCTTTGGCGAAGGCGCCAAACCTTGGCGCGCAGAGTGGCTAATGCCGACTGCTTGTTTTTGAACTGCGAACGTTCCGATTCGCAATGGACCGTAACGCCAGTAGGCAGATGGGTCAAATCAATAGCCGTCTCTAGCTTGTTGCGATTCTGCCCGCCGGGGCCAGAACCACGCGAAGTCGCCCACTTCAAATCCTGCTCACGAATGACCAAGTCTGTCTCGGATGGTTCCGGCAGAACCGCCACTGTCACCGTTGATGTGTGAACTCTGCCGTGTCGCTCGTTCGGTGGTTGTCGTTGCCAGCGATGCCCTCCAGCTTCATCGGCAAAGGTAGCATCAGCGCGGTCACCCGTTACTCGGAATACGGCCAAGCCAGGGCGTTGATCCGTGACTTCAACTTCAAAGACCCCTCCTGGCGCACAACTTCGCGTAAATGCCCATCTGGTCCTCCACTAGCATCTTCGCGTCGTCTCCGCCTTCTGCCGCTCTAATTTCAACAATTGGCATAACAATCAATCCTCTCACGAACTAGTGGTTTACTCGCCAAAACATTTCACCCCCGCTTTGTAGATTGCCAAACGTGGCATACTCTCAATTGGCCGGGGCGGCTGGAAATAGACCCCCGCACACCCCGTAGCAAACAAGGGCTTGGAGGCCCTACAGAATGCGTATTCAAATTCTCTCACTGATTCTCGCCGCCGTCGCCGCAAGCGCCGCGCCTTACGACCTGACGTATTCCACCACTCCGCTCACCACGCCGAACGTAATCTTCGGCGAGATGTCAGGCACCGTCAATGCGCTGCTCGGTCCCGTCGATTTCTGGACGATCCAGTTGACCGATCCAGGAATCAATGAGTTTCACTCGCCGTATAGCCTAAGCCTGACCGTGGACGGGATTGTCTACAACATCCCGATTGAGATCGGCAGGAACGCCGGCGCGAACGGGGCGGTGTCATTCAACGTTGTTCCGCTGATCCCGGTTAACGGAGGGCATCTGGTGCTAGTGCCGGACGTGTTTCCATTGGACATCGGGCAGACCAAGACAATTATCGGAAAGCTGGTTACTCCAGAGCCGGGGTCTATCTGGCTGTCACTCCTCGGACTATCACTCCTCGGAGTGTCGTCGTGGAGAGCGCGCCGCCGGCTGAGGTCGTAAACGTGGCGGTCGCGGTCGGCGCCGCACCCGCGCACCAAACCTGATAGCGGTAGAGCGTCGAACTTGCTAGGCCAGTTACGCCTATCGTGCGGTTGTAGCTGGCCGTTGTGTCAGCACTAGTGCGGCTCCACGCAGTCGGGTCAGTCCCGGTGCCGTAGCCGATCCGGCAAGCTGCTCCTGAGTCCGGCACGATCAGCGCGAGGCTCGCCGTGGTGGCCGCTGGTGTTGGCGTAGCTGTGAGGTCGCCGCGCCCGCGAGTAACTGCCGTCCACGATGCCGCTGCATCCGATCCGCCCTCACCCGCGCCGACCAGTGGCGATCCACCTTGCAACGAATAGATATTCGCGCCCGCGTTGGTAAACAGTGCATTCGCGGTCGTTGTGTTCGGCGTCATCGTGGTGGCCGCCCCTTTGGTCACCATGCCAGTCCACACCCAGTCTGGCGTGGATGTTCCGGCTAGGAGAAGACAGTCAGCGAGGGCTTTATTCACCAGGCCGCCGCAGAGTGTAGACTCTTCATTCAACGTGGCCGAAGCCAAGTCGAAGAATGACGAACTCCACTTCGATCCTTCCCATCCCCAGTCCTTATAATGGAACGCCCCACTGCCCGACGAGCCGGCATCTGCAACTGTATTCCACTTCCACAGGAAATCTTCTCCGCCGTAATTGGCGGAAACCGTGGACGTTCCTATAGGGTTCACAAAAAACCAGACTTTGTACGCTGGCCCGGAACCGTCCAGGCCGTAGAACAAGTTGTCGTGGGCGTAGTAGCGCCGCACGGTCGTAGCCACAGGTGAACGTGTGGGAATCGATCCCATTAACAACATGCCAAACGCGGAATTTCGATAGGTATTGTTCGAAACTTCCCAGTCGCTCGACTGTCCGCATCGCTGAGCTTGGATGACCACGCCAGTGCCAATAGCCGCCACGTCGGCAAACTGCCTCTCAATGATATTGCCCGCTAGCAGGCCGCGCCCTCCGTTCTTTACTTCAAAGGCATTCCGGTGGTAATACCGATTGCCGTCAGATCCGGTTGCACCAAGAATCACATGGGAATCAGTGGTAAACGTATTACGGGTGATGGCCAAATTTTGCGGACTCAGCGGCGAGCAGAATAGGCCATTCACCGACGCGCTGTTGGCGAAGTTGTTATACCCAACTGAATCATCAAAGTGGATCGGGATGCCCGTCCCGGAATAGTAGTTATTAGTGAACTGGTACGGCCCCGGCCCAACGCTTGCAACGATGGCTTGAGTGCCTTCTCCCATGCCTTGTGGATACTCAACATTGTCCGTTGCGAGAGTAATTGAACCAGAAACAAACGTGATCTGCTCAAACGGCATCACGCCCCAGTTCACGTTCCCCGAGGCAGCCTGCGGCCAGTTACCGCTCGACAGCGGGCATCGTGGCGTTGTTGCGTTTGCCGATGTGTACGTTGCGTAGCCGGGTAGCGACGAGAGCGTTACTCCAGTCGGCAGTTCGAAATGAAGGTTGTTAGTGGCGAGCTCGAACCACACGCAACCAACTCCAGTCACCGCGCCGCCGCTGAAGTTCGCCGTAACGCTTCCAGTGAACGTTCTTTGTCGTTGTCCCGACGAGATCACCCCGGCTGTCCAAGAGACAGACGTGGAAGTATTGCTCGTCGTCATCCCTTCGCCGATTGCGCCCGGGCCAAGTCTGTATCCTCCGTGCCACGCATTCATCTGCCGGAAATCCGAGTCTCGGATGCTGAGGTTTACGCCGCTCCAGTTTGCCCACGTTGCCCAACGGGAGTACTGCGAGCCGGGATGGACGTAAATTCGGTCCATTGTTATAGCGTAGCTCTCAGGCTGCGTGATGAGCGCGTAAGTGAAGTGGCCGGGATCGACAGACGCAAGAGAATCCGTGTTTTCAGTCGTATACTTGATGCCGGGTCCGATGCGATATCCGTGGCTGTGACCACTTGCGGTAATTATGTAGCTGTGCCCCTGAGTCTGCTTGAACGCCGCGGTCTTGGTAGCCCATTCGGACCCAACCATCCGCACGCCGGCGAGAGGCAGTTCGGCATCGGTCGCCGCGCTTCGAATAATGATTTCAGCCGTTGCCGGAGGCCACGCCAGTACCGCCATAGTCGCGTTACCGGGGTATGCGGTTTTTATCGAGCCGCTTCCAGCGGTTGTGATGTCCACGGCTACCGAGCAACCGGGCCATGTGGTCAAAGAGAATGTGTTGAGAGCCGCCCCAGTATTGCTGACGCAGTATGTCGTGTCCTGGGCAAGCGGCGCCGGGAGAGCCGCGCCAACGAACTGCACAGGGTCGTTGGTCCTCATCCCGCCATCGTCGCGGTCCAGGGTGAGCACATTGGTTCCTGTGTTTACTGCCGTCACCGCGGCGACCGAGAAATCGGCCGCAGAGCCACTGGCGGAAGTGAGCAGTCGAACGGTGTTGGCGTCGATCACGTCAATGTAATACGTTGTTCCAGGGAGAAGGTCAAATCGTCCGGGCAGCCCGCACCCCGCCGCCCAGATCCCGCCTGTACAGGCTTGGCCATTGCTGGCGATCCGTACCGCCTGATTCGCACTCCAGCCGTGCGCGGTGATGACCACGCGGTTATTGCTCGTTGTCACCAAGCCGCTAGTCTTCGACGCCGTGCTCGCTGGAAGAGTGTACTCTCCCGAGCACACCGCGCCAACAGGTAAATTGATGGTCGTCCCGGTTGCCGCAGATACGCGGAGAGCTTCCGCCGTATTGAGTTTCGTTTGTAAGTCGGAGCAGTTTGACGTCGTGGTCACAGACGTGTACCCCGTCGTATCGGGATATGCGCTGTTGAAAGTCGCGGGCGCGGTCGGAAGCGCGGGGTGAGTGGCCGGAAGCACCGACGTTGTAAAGGTAGTATCCACGCACGCCGACCAGCTAGACCCACTGTTCGTGGTGGTCTGCGGGCAGAGGTGATAAAGCTGATTCGCCTTGAGGGTGTACAGGTTTATCTGGCAGCCATTCAACTGCCCGTTGACTCCAAACTGCGTATGCACGTTATCGTTGCCGAGCGTTTGAGTGCCGCCAAGAGCGCCGGCTTCGTAGGAGGTTGTCGAGCCGTAACGGATTCGACAATTTCCAGTCGTGTCGCCATCGCCAGTTGACCAGGCGGTCGAGTTACTCCATGCGACACTCGCCGACGAGTGGGAGATGTCGCTTACCACTACGTTTGAGACGGTTGGCTGGGCAACAACCGTTAGAGCAAAAAGCAAAAGGATAACTAGCGCCACCGAGTCACCTTCATGTAGTTCAGCGTGTAAGTATCGGGAGAAGCGCAAGTAGACGGGACCACAACCTTGACATCCAGACTGGCGTTGATGTTGGTCGTTTCTGAGTCAGCATTGAAGAAGGTCGTGAACTCAGCCGCTCTGCCGCCGAGAGTAACAACTGACTGGATACGACGATAATAAGCCCCGTCTGGTATTTTGGATGTCGCGGAGATCACTGAATACGTTGTGCGAATCTCGTTTGTAACGTTAGATTCATACGTTGCCTCAGGTACCGACAGAGAGCCAAAGTGCTGCTTGACAAGATGTATTCCCAAGCCCGCGCTGGCGCGGAAGTTGCTGATAACTTCCACAGTGTCCCCAACCGCTAGCGTGTTGGCTGGAAGAGTATAAGTCGCGATAGTAAGGGCCGCGCCAGTGCAAGTCGAGATTGATGGGCCCACGTAATAGAGCGTGGTGGCGCTTCCGCTGCCGCCACTTGCCGCGTTGCCCAGCGTAGACTGCATCTGCATGTTGGTCCCGTCGTACACAAGATCCACCCACTGGCCGGCCCGAATATCGTTATCCGCAAGGTCGGTGGTCACGCCGCCTGCCGCCTTCTTGATCGTCTTGGCGCCAAGTGAATTGAAGTTGATGGTGGCAGCCCCGGTGTTGGCCGTGGCGGCCGAGAACCAATAATGCAGGCCGGTGACGTAGGCAGCCGGTGCAACTGCCATGGAGCAGGCGTAGGTATCTGTTGAGCCGGCGTCGCTGCACGACATGGCGCGGACAACGGGGTTCTGCGCGTAGAGTAAAGTGCACGCAGAAATAGCGATCAGGATGAGGGTTTTCATAAAATCTCCGTTTACAAGGTGGTGCCTTCGATACGGGTGCCGGCCTCTACTTCGCGGCCGAAGCGCCGAAACTCTGACTGGCTGGGTCTACGCTTGCTCCGGACAGGTTAGCCAGCCGAACGGTGATAGTGTCCGTTGCCGACGCCACCATCGTCGCCACCAGTCCGGTCTCGAGCGCCGCCGGCAACTTCATGGTGACAGGGTCTCCAGCAGCCACCCCGACCAAGTTAAAGGTGAGAGAAGCCACCCCACCATCTGGGATCGCCCCGAAGTTTAGCGTCGCGCTCCCGGCTAGATTGTAGACAGCCAGAGTGCTCCGATACGTCAGAGTTCCCGGCGTGACTGCATCGCCGCTCTCGTTGCAGAGGCGGATGGTCACAGTGTCGCTTGCCGAAACGAACATCACGCCAACTAGTCCGGTATTCAATGCAGCCGGCCAGCCCGGGATAACCGTGTCGGACGTCGTAACGCCCGTCCACGTCATCGTCGACGCGGCGCAGGCTCCGTCAGGGATGGCGCTTGCGAACGCCACGGACGCAGATGTACGGCCAATACCGGAGCCTCCGGTCTGTGCCTGCCATGTCGCGGCGCTGGAACTCGTGGCCGTCGGGACGTAGCCGACTGAAGGCGTACCGGACACCGCGACTCCGTTCACCTTTGCGACCGTGACTACGTTAGAACCGGAGGTAGAGGCGTCGCCGGACAGTTCCGACACGCTCTCCGTCACAACGTTCGACGAATTACTCCATCGTGGAATACCACTGGCTGCCGCGCCAGGCAGATCGACGCGATAAGCCGTCGCGATAGTGACCGGAGCCTGAATCAGCACACTGTTAGCAGCCGGAGACTGCGCCGTGCCCTGGTGAAACTCCGCGCCGCCAGCCGTCGAGCACCCGGCACACGAAGTCACAGTGCCCGGCGTCGAGATGTTCCCACT
>Ga0163153_10006542_pt1 | contig 13063 bp, 14 predicted proteins | sample OliLakLV19MP6IB1_FD_148629 | JGI IMG/M metagenome (GOLD analysis project Ga0163153, IMG submission 148629) | Freshwater microbial mat bacterial communities from Lake Vanda, McMurdo Dry Valleys, Antarctica - Oligotrophic Lake LV.19.MP6.IB-1 | ecosystem: Environmental > Aquatic > Freshwater >... | reverse complement strand
GCACCGGCCGCAGCATCACCTGGGGCCAGCTCGGGTCCGCCTTCGCGCAAATCGTTTTGCTGCTTGGCGGAATCATCGGCGGGCTGGGCATCCTGTTCTTCAACCGCCGCGAACTGGCGACCGCCCAAGGGACGAGCTGACATGCACGGCAAACCTTTCAAGCTGATCCTGATCACGGCCGCAATCGTCCTGCTGGTCGCGGCGGGATCCCTGCAACAGCGGCTCAACCGCCAGCGCGCGGAGCTCGGTCTGACGCGCATGGCTCCGCTGGAAAACGCGCCGCCGGTGCTGGCCTTCACGACGGTGGCGCTGGGCGGCTTTCGCGGTCTGATCGCGAACGCGCTGTGGATTCGCGCGAACGATCTCCAGATGGAGGACAAATATTTTGAGCAGGTGCAGCTCTCCGACTGGATTACCAAGCTGGAGCCGACGTTCGTCCAGGTCTGGCTCGTGCAGGCCTGGAACATGGCCTACAACATCTCGGTCAAGTTCCGCGATCCTTACGACCGCTGGCGCTGGGTGCAGCAAGGCATCGAGCTGCTGCGCGATCAAGGCATCCGCTATAATCCCAAGGAGGCGCTGCTCTACCGCGAGCTCGCCTGGTTCTTCCAGCACAAGATGGGGCAGAACCTCGATGATGCGCATCTCGTCTATAAATACGAGTGGGCGAAGGAAATCACGCGCGTGCTCGGTGGCGGCCGGGCGAACTACGACGAGTTGCTCAACCCGCAAACCCCGGAGGCGCGTCAGCGCGTCGAGCTCCTCCGCGACAAGTTGAAGATGGATCCCGCCATCATGAAAAAGGCGGACGAGCTGTACGGCCCGATGGAGTGGCGGCTGCCGGAAGCGAGCGCGATTTACTGGGCGATGGTCGGGCTGGAGAAATCCGATAAGAAGGATCTCATCACGCTCCGGCGCGTCATCTACCAGAGCTTGCACATGAACGTCATGCGCGGACGGATCGTCACGGAAGGTCTGGACGGCACCTACACCTTCGGGCCGGACCTGGGGAAGATCGGGCTGGCGCAGGACGGCTATGCGCGAATGCTCGCGGAGGAGACGGACAAGAAGATCGTCATCGAGAAGGCGCACAGGAACTTTCTGAAGGAAGCCGTTTACCTGCTCTACACCCACAACCGGCTCGCTGAAGCGGAGCAGTGGATGAAGGTGTTGGTGAAGGCGTATCCGGATGCGATCGAGAAGAATGTTTCCGTGGAACAATACGCGCTGGCGCGCATGACCAGCTCGATCAGCGACCTGAACCATAATCGTACCAAGGCCTTGATCGAAGGACTGGTCAGCCAGCACTTCCTGAATCTCGCCATCGACAACGATGACCGCGCGGACGGCCTGCTGCGCATGGCCCGCCAGGTCTGGCAGTTCTACACGTCACAGACTTCGCAGCGTCAGGACGTCTTGAAGCTGGAACCGATGGACCAGCTTTACCTCCGGGTTCGTGACATGGCGGTGAATCCCGAGACCGGTTTCCGCCCAGAGTATGCGGCACGCATCCGCACGAAGCTGAACCTTCCCGCCCCGGCCGCACCTGCTCCCTCCACCAACTCGCCGCCAGCCATCGCGCCGCAGCTTCAGCCGCCGCCGAAGCCGTAACGGCACTGCGCGGCCGGCCAGCCGAACTTACTTGGCCGGCTGGACGCGGGCGGCCTTCACCATCTGCTCAATGAGCACCTCGGGCTTGAAGTCCGTCTCCGGCGTGACCCATTGAATGATGCCGTTCGCATCGACGACGACGGAGCGGACGTTGTGATTGATGGGCTCGCTGGGATTGGCCCGCCAGAATTGCAGGCCGAACTGCTCGCCAATCGCCGTGATGTCGATCAGCGGAGCCGTGAGGAAATCCCAGCGCTGAGGGTCCGCATGATAGCGGGTGGCATAATCCTTGAGCCGTTCCTGCGTGTCGTAATCCGGATCAATGGTGATGCTGAGCATGTGCCAGTTCGTCGGGCCGCCATTCATCGCCCTGAGCTGCTGCTGGGCAGTTTCAAAACTGCTGCTCAGGCGCGGGCAGAACGTCGGGAAAGGGCAGCGGGTAAAGATGAAGGTGAAGGCGAGGGCCTTTCCCTTGAAGTCACTGAGCCGGACCACTCGGCCCAAGGTATTGGTGAAGGTGTAGTCCGTCATCTTGTCGCCGACAGCGAGCGGCTCGACCTCCCGCACGCGGCGGAAGGAGCTGGGCTCCGGCGGAAGCGGAGTGCGCGGGCCGTCGATCTTCTTCAACTGATCGATCCAGCCGTCGTCCTCGGTCACCAGCATGCGGAAGGTGACGGAGTCGCCCGGCTGCAGGCCCTGCAGCTCCCGGGCATCCCGGACATCGAGCATCATGGTCATGGCCTCCATGTAGCCGGGGATGTCTTCGTGCGCGATCTTCACCTTCTTCTTCTCCGGCAGGACTTCCTTGATCAAACCCTTCACCTGATAGATTTGCGGATTGGTCCCGGCGACGGCGTGAGGCGCGGTGTTGGTGGAGACGGCGCTGGGGCCGGGTTCCTGGCGGCAGGAAACGGCGGCGAACGCCAGCAGCGTGGTGAAGACGAGGGCGGAAATCGAACTGTGTCTCATAACGGGCGCAAAGATTATCGACTCTCAGCGAAGTGACAAGTGCCAGATGGACGGGAGGAGGAACCTTGATGCGGGGCATGGCGGAGCGCCGGTTTCCAAACCGGCTTAAATCCTGGTCTCTCTCCGGACCTTGAGTATCCCGTGCTGATTAGAACTGAACCATGACCGTCACTTTCAACCATACCTTTAGAGTGCCGGATGATCCTTCCTGCGCCAGAACTTGCCAGTGCGCGGAGGCTTGTGGTTTATTGACCGGACCATGCCGCAGTCAGCGCCCAGCCAAACCGCCGAAGATTATCTCGAACGCATCCACGAGCTGATCCAGGAGAAGGGTTATGCCCGCGTCGTGGACATCGCGAGCTCGCTCGACGTGAAGCAGGCCTCGGTCACGAGCATGGTGCAGAAGCTCGATGAACTGGGCTTCCTGAATTATGTGAAATACCGCGGGCTCGTCCTCACCGACAAGGGCCGGGCCGTCGCGGCGGGCATCCAGCAGCGGCACGAGACGCTGGCGCGGTTCTTCTCCCTGCTCGGTCTCGACGCCGAGACGCAGCAGCGCGACATCGAGGGAATTGAACATCACCTGAGCCCGGCGACGGTCGAGACGCTGGCGGATCTGGCGACTTACTTTGAAAAGAATCCGGACGTGCTCAAGAGCTTTCTCAAATCCCGCAAGCCTGGACGGCGTGAGTCCTGACTCAACCGGGCTGGAGTCGTTGACCATCTGCGCTGCCTCGGCAGCATCATGAAAACAATCTCAGGCAAAATCATCGACCGCACCTGGAAGCGGACCAACGAGGCCACCGCCGAGGAAGGCCAACGTCTGCTTGATGTCATGGCCGGGCAGCAGCCGTTCGTGGTCGCCTACCTGATGGCCGTCGAAGAGACCCTGATGGGCGAGGAGGAACGCGGGCAGTTGATTCTCATCGGGCTGATCCTATGGCAGATCATTTCAGCGGAGAAACCTGATCTCAGGCAGATCACGATGGAAGATTTGGAAGCGGCGGAGACGGAGAACCTCAAGTTCCTCGAAGAGCTGGAAGCCGGTTCGGAGATGGATCACATGGCCGGCCTGCAACATCTGCTGGCCTCTTACAACCAGGTTCCGCTGTTCACCGTCGTGATCGAGGCGTTGATGGCTGACAGCGAGGAGGAACCTGAGCTTGCGAGCGAAAACGTCGGGCTGGCGCTGCTCCACTTGAAGTCCGTGCTCGACTGCCTGGATCAGTAGGCGCGGGCACCTTTCCTCCACAGCCCTCCTTCAGCCGGAACAAGGCAGTAGGAAACCACGAATGGACACCAACGGACACGAATCAGAAGCAGTGGAAACGAAGCGGACCGGGAAGATTTCTCGCCCTCCGTTTGGTGAACGCCATCTCTGACGCAGCAAGTCCTTATAACACCCGGTTTTATTCGTGTGGATTCGTGGCCATTCGTGGTCAAGCGGCATCGTTCCGGCTCAGTTAAACGTCTCCGGGTAGATCTGCGACGCGCATTCCGGACACAGGCTCGGGCTGACGCGCGCTTCGGAGTGGCGCTCGATGTAAGCCTCCATCCGGCTCCAGTAACCCTTCTCGCTGAGAATGCGTTTGCACGTCACGCAGACCGGCAGCAGGCCGTTGATCCGTTTCACTTCGGACAAGGTTTCCTCCAGCTTGCGAATCAGGCGTTCGCGTTCCGCCGCCGCCTCGCGCCGTTCCTCCAGCAGACGCCGCTCGCGAAGCACCCGCCGGATCGCGAGCGGGAGGCGGCTCAGGCGATCCTTGAAGACGTAGTCGTCCGCGCCTTCATCGATCAGGCGCATCGCCAGCTCTTCGTCCAGCCCGCGCGTGACGAGAATGAAGGGAAGGTCTTGCTGCAATTTCTCCAGATGTCCGAGCACGTCGGCAGCGGTCCATTCCGGCAGGGAAATCTCCGAGAGCACGACGTCGTACCGCGCCCGGTCCAGGCATTGTGAGAAGCCTTCGCGGCTCGCCACGATGTCAGCGCAGACGTTGTAGCCGTGCCGCCTCAGCGCCTGAAGAGTTTGCTCCGCGTCCGCCAGAACATCCTCCACCATCAGCACCCGGAGCGAATGTCCGGTGATGAAAGCCGTGTCAAACCCGTGTCTGCTCATAAGCCCATGTCTTTCTCGAACCAGGTTCCCGGCGGAACAATTTTGGGTCGCAGCGATTCAAACCCGGCACGCCCTGTCCAGCATTCCATCACCAAGCCCAGTTCGTCCTTGCCCGGTGCGCAGAAGCGATGCCACGGAAACGAAGAGAGTAAAGAGAGCCGCCCAACCCGTCGCTCTTCCTGATTCGTCGCAACATCAGGGTCAGAAACGCAGGCATCACCTCAAGCTCAGGCCAGCGACGGGCTTGCCGGTGGTTCATCACTGGACAGCGCAGGACGCCATCAGGACACCAACGGAGAAGGGGCAGCCTTGTATGTGGCGGAGAGATTGATTGGAAAGACGGTGGCGCAGGGTTATCGGTTCCTCGTTGTTCCACTGGAATGAACTGTTTATCCTGTCAGCTCCTTGGTCGCGGAGCGACGCTTGAAAGCCTCTGGCAAAGAAAGCGAGCCTTCAGTCGTCGCTCCGCGACGATGACAACTTCTGTCCAGAACCGCGGGCTGAAGCCCACGGCTGCCATCACATCCTCGCTCCGCGAGGCGGAACCAAACGACTTCAGGAGACTCTAATTTCTCTTTAATTGGGGTCTCGTCACCTCGTCTCCCACAAGGTTTTGAGAACGCATCTTACTTGCCCGCGAGACCCTTGAGGTAAGCGAGCACCAAGTCAGGCAGGTCGCTGCTGTAGCCGCCTTCCAGCAGGCTGAAGACGGGCACGCCCAGCTTGCGCATCGATTCGCCCAGCCAATGAAAGTCCTCCGCCTCCAGCGTTTCCTGGGCGAGTGGATCGCGGGCATAAGCGTCGAAGCCAGCGGAGACCGCCACCAGTTCCGGCTTGGATTTCATCAGGTCATCCAAGGCGCGCTGGAGCACCTTGCGATATTCTGCACGCGGCGTTTTCGGAGCGAGGGGATAGTTGAAGCAGTTCTTGCCGACGTGCGTGGTGCCCGTGCCCGGATAGCAGGGATGCTGGTGGATGGAGTAAAAGACCGCGCCCGAATTCCCGAGGAGAATCGCCTCCGTGCCGTTGCCGTGATGGACATCGAAGTCAAAGACCGCGACGCGTTTCGTGCCGCTGGCCAGGGCTTCCAAGGCCGCGACGGCAATGCTGTTCAGATAGCAGAATCCCATCGCGCGATCCCGGACGGCGTGATGTCCCGGCGGACGCATCAGGCTGAACGCCATCTCACCCTTCCGCGCAATGGCCAAAGCTTGCAATGCGCCGCCGATGGAACGGCGCGCGTGCCCGATGATGTCCGCATGGGCCGGGGTGTCGCCGTCGAAATCTTCTGTGCCCGCCTTCACCCGCGCGAGATGTTCGCTGGTGTGCGCGCGAAGGATCACTTCGTCCGGCACGTCCGCAACGGGCGCGGCCCAGTCGAGCGCGAGTTCGCTCTGGCCACGCAGCTTCTCGATGGTCCTCGCCACGCGCTGCGGGCGTTCTGGATGACCCGCGCTGTGATAAATGGTGCAGCGCTCGTCGGTGATAATCTTCATCGTCCACGAATAATCCCGAAGCCAGCGGGAGCCGCGCAATCAAAATCCCGTCCCGTCCGACAAGCGCAGTGTACGGACCGCGAGCCGGAGACCGGGTCGCGGTCTAAAACCAGGATAACCACCGTCCAATTCACGCGTGGTAAAAATATCCCCGGCGAACGCTAAAATAATTTCGCGAGTCCAGTGGGGCAGGAATCGATCCCCGAAGGTGCAAAAGAATCATCTTGCCGACGGGAGTGGAGCTGAAGTTTTCACACCGTGACAAAAGGCCGCTGCCAGCATTCGCGGCGTTGCAAAATGCTTTGAACAAACGCGAAAGAATTCACTCCAACTTCCGTCGAAAGATTTGACGGTTCGACACCCGGAAGTTACACCATAGCCGCAACCGGGCCGGGCGATGGTAGTTGGTCTGGCTTATCTCTCAATGCACGCTCCGACATTTTTACTGGCCGAATCTGAACTGCTCTACGTGTGGCACAACGCCACGACGGAAGGCAAATCGATCATCGTTCTCCTCGTCATTTTCTCCATCTTCGCATGGTCGGTGATGGCGCAGAAGGCCATGCAGATGCGCCGGGCGAAACGGCTCAACACGTTTTTCGAGTCCGAATTCCGCACGCAAAAGCACGTCCTCGATGTTTACGACCGCAAGCTGCAGGTGCCGGACTGCCCGCTCTTCGTCGTCTATCAGGAAGGATGCCGCGAGCTGGACGCCCGGCTGCGCAGCAACGGGAGCATTACCCGCAAGCGTTACGTCTCACTCAAAGGCATGGAACATGTGAAGCGCACGCTCGAACGCACCGTCGCCCAGCAATCGCTCAGGCTGGAGTCCGGCCTCATCCTGCTGGCCATCGCGGTCAGCGGCGCGCCGTTCCTCGGTTTGCTCGGCACCGTGTGGGGCGTCATGAGCACGTTCAGTTACATCGCCATGCTGGGCAAAGCGGATTTGAAGACGATGGCTCCCGGTGTTTCCAGCGCGCTCGTCACCACCGTCGCCGGCCTGCTCGTCGCGATTCCCTCGATGTTCGGCTACAACTGGCTCGTGCATAATCTCCGCGTCCAGACGGTCGAGCTGGACAACTTCGCCCAGGAACTCGTCTCGCACATGGAGACGGAATACCTGCGGGACGAGGAAGAGGTCGTGGGATAAAGAACGATGAGACGCTTCTCCCAACGCAACAGTCTGGTCACGCTGTCGGACATCAACATCACGCCGCTGCTGGATCTCGCGTTCGTGCTGCTGATCATCTTCATCATCACCACGCCGTTGCTGGAACAGGGATTGAACCTCAAGCTCCCGGCAGGCGGGAAGACGGACAGCCCCAAGCTCAACGCGAGCGACATCCGCACCGTCGATGTCAGCACGCGCGGCGACTACAAGTATCGCGAGCGCTTTTACGCTCCGCTGCAACTCGCCGGGATGCTCAAAGAGGAGCAGCGCCGCAACCCGAATCTCATCGTTTACATCCGCGCCGATCAGGACGGTGTTCTTAAACACCTCACCGCCCTGCTGAGCCGGCTCGAACAAGTGGGCGTCGTGAACGTCTCAATAAGGACGGACCCGACCGCCGTCCTACGCTGAACAGGATTTCATAACTCGATGGACCGAATGCAAAAGAAATGTCTGACCGCCTCCGCCAGCCTGCACGGCTTTCTCGCCCTGCTGCTGGTCTTCGGCTCGGCATTCTTTGTGGCGAAGGAAAAGCCCGTCTCCTATCCCAAGCTGCAATTCGTCCCCCCGAAAATCGTTGAAAGCGCTCTCGCCGGCGGTGGCGGCAATCCCAACATCGCGCGCACGGATGACGTTCAGAAAGGTTCACCCGACGCGCCCAAGCAGATCATCAACCCACCAGCGCAGACCGCCAGACCGCAGCAGCCAACGCCTCCTGAGCCGGAACCCGAACCGCAGCCCGCCAAGACCGAACCAAAGAAGACAGAAAAGAAAGTCACCGAGCCCAAGCCTGAACCAGTGGCCCCGAACAAGAAAGCCACCCCTAAGCCCACCGAAACGGCAAAGCCAAAGATCACTGACAAGCCCGCGCCTACCAAACCACGCATCGATCTAACGGAACTGAAGCCCGTCATCCGCAATGCGGACGACAAGCGCAAGACCCAGGCGGAGGAGGAAGCGCGTGAAACCGCTCGTCGGCAGGCTGACGCCGTAGCATCCGCCAATGCCGTCCGACAGAGATTGGCCAAGCAGTTCGGAAAGGCGGCGGGTGATCTTCAGCGCGGATTCGCCTCTGGGACGAAAGTGGATGTGGGCGGTCCTGGCGGCGAAGCGTATGCGAGCTACGGTGCTTACGTCCAAACAGCTTTTGAAGACGCGTGGCAAGTCATACAAGACCTGAACGATGATGACACAGTCGCCACCATCCGCGTTCGGATTGCCCGCGATGGCCGTGTTCTGGACGCCCGTTTCGTTGGCCGCGCCAGCAGCGCCGCGATGAACAAGTCTGTGCAACGCGCCATGGACGCCGTTAAGCGACTTCCGCCATTTCCGGAGTTCATCCGGGATTCTGAACGCAGTTTCACCATCGAATTTAATCTGAAAGCCAAGAGACTCCTCGGATGAACAAACTACAATTCTTCTGCACATTCGCCGCAGTGGCGCTTTTTTTCACCGCAGTCGCGGCGCAGGCTCAATCTGCCACGGACGAAAAACTGACCATTATCCGCACCAAAGACGCACTCGGTTTCCTAAAGCCCGTTCCGGTGAACGTCAGCGGCTTCACCGGCGAAGCGGATGCCACGTTGAAAGCCGACCTGCTCTTCATGGGCGTGCAGCATGTACCTCTCGATCAGGCGCAATATCTCGTCACGGGCAGCGTAGCCGGTCGCGTCGAAGGCCGGCTCACCGACAAGCCGACCAAGGCCATCAAGCTCAACAAGGCTTACAACGGCGGCACCACCCGCCAGCAGATCCACACCTTCGCGGATGACATTGCCAAGGCGCTTACCGGCCTGCCCGGCATCGCGTTGAGCAAGATGGCGTTCAAGGCCGAGAAGGGCGTTGGCCGCAGCGAGATTTACATTGCCGACTACGACGGATATGGCGCGCAGGCGGTCACCAGCGACAACACCATCGTGGCCAGCCCCACCTGGCGCGGCCGGGACATGCTGGTTTACACATCCTACAAGCTCGGCAATCCGAACATCTTCTCCCATCACCTCACCTCGGGCGCCCGCGCCGCCGTCGCCCGCCATCCCGGCGGCAACTACAGCGGAGTCGTCTCGCCTGACGGCTCGCGCGTGGCGATGATTCTCAGCAAGGGCGGCAGCCCGGACCTCTACGTCGCAAACATCGACGGCAGCGGCTTGAAACAACTGACCAAGACGCGCGAATCCGAATCTTCCCCCTGTTGGTCGCCCGACGGCAAAACCATCTGCTACGGCTCGCGCGAACGCGGTCCGACCCTGCTCTTCACCATATCCGCCTCCGGCGGCGCACCTCGCCACCTGGCCACCACAGGCGCACCCAGCCCGACGGAACCCGACTGGTCGCCGGACGGAAAGTGGATCGCCTTCACCTCCCAGACGCGCACCTTCCAGATTTGCATTGTCCAGGCCAACGATGGCCGAGGCGGCACCGCCATCCCGCTCGTGGAAGGCGAAGACCCGTCCTGGGCGCCCAATTCCCGCACGCTGCTCTTCTGTCGCGGGCGCGATCACGCCAAACAGTTGTCTTTACTTGACGTGCCCACCAAACAGGTAAAAACTCTCAACCGCATTCTGGAGAGCAACTCACAGCCGAGTTGGGCGAAGTAATGAATTGCACAGAAGGCTCTCCACATCGTTCTAAAATATAATGAAACTCGCAAAGTCCGCTCATCTGCTCGCTGTCGCTCTCGCACTCTCTTTCACCGTGGTCGGCTGCAAAAAAGGCCTCGACAAAACCACCGGCATCCCCGGCCGTGGCCCTGGCTCAATTGTTGATAGCAACCCGAACCCTATTCGCGATTTGCCGCCGAGCAATCCGGTTCCACCGTTCAACCCTAACGGCAACAATACGGACACCACCTCCAGCAATCCGCCGTTTAACCCCAACAAGGACGAGACTGGGGGAATTGCCGCCGCGAAAGGTGACTTTACTGGCTGGATTGAGAACCGCGACGAGTTTGCGGCGCTGACGGTCTATTTCGATTTCGACAAGTCGAACGTCAAGCCTGGCGAAGTGAGCAAGCTGGAAGAAGTCGCCCAAAAGATGAAGAGCAGCTTCCAAGGCAAGGCGCTCCGCATCGAAGGCCACTGCGACGAGCGCGGCACGGAAGAATACAACCGCGCCCTCGGAGATCGTCGTGCGCTCTCCATCCGGGAGACGCTGGTGAACCTCGGCCTCAACCCCGAGATGCTCCCAACCATCACCTTCGGCGAGGAGAAGCCCGCTGATCCGGGCCACAACGACACTGCGTTCTCCAAGAACCGCCGTGGTGAACTGATCCTCCTTTCTCCTCCGGGATCGAATTAACCGCAGCCGGTTTCCGTCAGAATCCATCCTGTCAGCCGGTCATGGGACCGGCGACAGGATTGGTGCTTTACACACCGGAATGACGGACCTAATTTCAACATCAGAAAGACAATGTTTATGAATACTTTGATTGCAGCATTCTTTGGCGGCTGGGAAATCGTTCTCATCCTGGCGGTGGTTTTGATTCTCTTCGGTGCCAAGAAACTGCCCGAACTCGCGAAAGGCCTCGGTCAGGGCATCAAGGAATTCAAGAAGGCGACGACGGAAGTGTCCCACGAGATCAACACGGCCATGGACGACAACCGCTACTCGGCTCCGCGCCACATCGAGCAGACGCCGCCGACCAAGCCCGCTGACAGCCAGCCGTCTTCGCCCTCGAACAAGGCCTAAGCTCCCTTTTCCTCTGCTTACCAGTCATGCCGACTCATCCCGACGATCCACGTACTGACGAGGAGGTGATCGATGAAGGCGGGCCGGTAAAATCCTTCCTCGATCATCTGGAGGATCTCCGCTGGGTTCTCATCAAGACCTTGGTGGCGCTGGGCATCGGCATGCTCCTCTGCCTGATCGCCGGCGACCGCGTAGTCCGCATTCTTGACCGGCCCTTGCGCAACACGAAGGTCTCCTTTCCCGGCACCAACCAGGTCTGGACCGTCTTCTGGGGCACCAACATCCTGAAGACAATGGTGCTGACGGACGAACAGCAGGCGTCCTTTGCGACCGGGACCAAGCATCATGTCGGGTTGAAGCTCGATTTGCTGCCGAACGGCACCAACGGATTTATCGTCGGACTGCGGGAGGATCCGACGGCCGACATGACGAAGGCGGGAAGCATGAACATAGCCCTCATCAACCTCAGCCCCATTGGCGGCTTTTGGGTGGCGCTTCAGGTCTCGATGTATGGCGGCACCTTGCTCGCCTCGCCCTTCATCTTCTACTTCATCGCCGGCTTCGTCTTCCCCGCGCTCCGCCTGAAGGAGAAGCACTACGTCTATCGCGGCCTCGGCTTCGGCCTTCTGCTCTTCGCCACGGGCGTTTGCTTCACTTACTTCATCCTGCTGCCCATAACGCTGGCCGCCTCCGCCCTGTACTCCAACTGGCTCGGCTTCGCGGCGAATCAGTGGCTTGCGGAGTCATACATCAGTTTCGTCTGCAAATTCATGCTCGGCATGGGCATTGGCTTTCAGATGCCGGTGGTCATCCTCACCTTGGTCAAGATCGGCGTGCTCAATTACACGATGCTTTCCAAGATGCGCCGCTACATGATCGTCATCAACCTCGTCCTCGGCGCGCTCCTCACGACACCCGAGGTCATCACGCAGGTCATGATGGCGATTCCGCTGCAGTTCCTCTACGAATGCAGCGTCTGGATCGCGTGGTATTGGGAACGCGACGCACGCAAGCGCGCGAAAGCAGCCTCACCTAACCCTCAGAGATAAGGCCGCGCCGCCGGCGTCTGTTGAGGGCCAACGGCCCGTCATCATTCCAGCATGGGACAACGCCCTATGTTATCGGATCGCATGAACCCCCAAGCGCCACGCCGCGATCCATGCTGGTGGGAATGAGTCAGGGCGTTTGGCTGGCAGGCTCATAGAACGGGACGCGCCTGAAGGATGAGGTGAAGGGCTTGTGAGAAGGGCCGGAATCCTGTAACAAAACTAGCCAGTTTTTGTTACAATCAGTGACGACAGAACATCGTTCAAACTATTGATAAAAGCATTATTAACCGAATTCGCGGCAGCGGAGCGGGTAGCGTGTTTTCGCCGAACCAGTTTTTGGACCTCGGCCACCGTTCGGCGGTGGGGGTCGCACTGCATCGGTTGGTCAAGGCCGGGAAGATTCGGCGGATTCGTCGGGGGCTTTACGATTTGCCGCGCTCGAATCCGATCATCGGTCAGACCGCACCGGACATCATGGCGACGGTGCGGGCGCTCATGGACGGCAGCCACGCACAGTGGCAGTTCACCGGAGCTTACGCCGCGAATGCGCTGGGATTGTAGGACCAAGTGCCGGGCAAAGTCATCATCCTGACGGATGGCGTGCCGCGCCGGGTGGCGCTGGGGAAGTTGGTGCTAGTTTTTCGCCGCGCTGCGCCGCGCAATTTGCTGGGAGCGGGGCAGCGAGCCGGATTGGTGATTCAGGCGTTGCGTTACCTGCATGGCAGCCCGGACATGCCGAAGCACATTGCAAAACTGAAAAAGGACCTCGACGCCCGCACGAAAAAGGATTTGGCGACGCTCACGGCCAAACTGCCGGCCTGGATGCGGCCGCTCGCTCAACAGATCACGCAAAAATAGCATTGGTGTCATGGAACGAGCGGCATTGGGGTGGCGCCAAGGGTGCAGGGCGTGACGAGGAGGGCGATGAACAGGTCGAAAGTCCAAGGGGTTCGCGGATGACTCT
>Ga0163153_10006541_pt1 | contig 13064 bp, 14 predicted proteins | sample OliLakLV19MP6IB1_FD_148629 | JGI IMG/M metagenome (GOLD analysis project Ga0163153, IMG submission 148629) | Freshwater microbial mat bacterial communities from Lake Vanda, McMurdo Dry Valleys, Antarctica - Oligotrophic Lake LV.19.MP6.IB-1 | ecosystem: Environmental > Aquatic > Freshwater >... | reverse complement strand
TCGTTGTGCCGTCGTGGGATAATAGTTAATTCTAATTTGTCGTGTTTTCCCACAACGACACTAAGACCACAACGAGCAAAGTGAGGGACGAAGAATCAGATTGGGGTTGTAACAAAACAAACAACGTTACTACAAAGCTTAGCTACTCGACGGGATATATATGTCCGTCACAATAAGCTTAACTTTACATTAATATTATGTTTATCATCGATGCACATCTAGACTTGTCCATGAATGCCATGGAATGGAATCGTGACCTGAGGTTACCTCTCGACCATATCCGTCTGAGGGAGCAACACCTGACCGACAAACCGGACCGGGGCAAAGGCATGGTTTCGTTTCCGGAATTGCGCAAAGGCAATATTGGCCTGGTAGTAGCCACTCAAATTGCCAGATATGTAACCCCTCATTCGAAATTGCCGGGCTGGAATTCACCCGAACAAGCCTGGGCACAAACTCAAGGCCAGTTGGCCTGGTACCAGGCCATGGAACAAGAAGGCCAGCTCTCGATGGTCAAAGACCTGGCCTCATTAAACCGACATCTTGAATTATGGAATTCAAGCCAATACCCAAAGACCAAACCTATTGGATACATACTGTCATTGGAAGGAGCCGATTCCCTGGTTGACCTGAGTTACCTGGACACTGCTTACGAATATGGATTAAGGGTCATCGGACCCGCCCATTATGGCCCAGGAAGATATGCCAACGGTACCGACTCCCATGGTATCCTGCATCCTGCCGGAGTGGAACTCCTGGAAAAAATGCAGGACCTCAAAATGATCCTGGATGCGACCCATCTGTGTGACGACGCATTCTGGCATGCGATGGATGTATTTCAGGGATGGGTATGGGCGAGCCATAATAATTGTAGATCTCTAGTCGATCACAACAGGCAATTTTCTGACGATCAAATCAAAGTTTTAATCCGTAGGGGAGCGGTGATCGGAGCCGCTATGGATGCCTGGATGATAGTACCCGGTTGGCAACGAGGAGTTTCAGAGCCTCAAAAAATGAATTGTAGTCTGGATAAGGTGTTAGATCATGTTGTTCACATTTGCGATCTGGCTGGCAATACAGATCATGTAGGCATAGGGTCAGACCTGGATGGAGCTTTTGGAGCAGAGCAATCACCTTATGATCTGGGCTCGATTGCCGATCTGCCGGTTTTGGGAGAGCTGTTTTTGAAAAGGGGTTTTAAGGAGACCGATATAGAAAAACTTATGCATGGAAATTGGCTGCGGTTTCTGAGGCACGCCTGGGCTGTTTAAAAACCTCATGTGAAGTGCTGCCCTATTCAAGCCATTGGAAGGTCAAATAAAGCTGGTATAGGCTTTTAAATCATCGGGTTAAGTCACCCTGTATAAGCCGGTTTTCCTATTTGAACACTGGAATTCCCGCGTTTCAATGTTTCCTTTCGGACGCAATTATGGCGATTAAACATTACCCCATGCGGTCATAATTGGTCGGGGCCTGGTGAATTGTGAAATAAAACTATTCACTCATATTTTTGGTTTTTTCTTTTTTTTCTTTTATATTCATCATTCTATTATGTAAAGAGACAACCCTGAAAAATCCTATCCCCTTATCGACCAATGAAAAAAATAAGAACACTCCTGGTCCAGTTTGAGAATGAGCTACCCGCGCATAAAATAACAGCATTCCGAGGTGCTGTCGTGGAAAAGGTTGGACGTGAACACATCCTTTACCACCAGCATAAATCAGATACGGAGGTGTTTTATACTTACCCGTTAATTCAATATAAAATAATACATAACAAGCCTTGCATAATTTGTCTGGGTGAAGGGGTCGATGAAATTCATAAGCTCTTCAATCATGCCTCCTGGGATATCAATCTACTTGGGGATCGGATGGTGTTGGTGATTGATCGCCTGGATTTGAACAACCAGGTTTTAAACATCTGGGACAAAAAAATAAGTTACACTATCCGCAACTGGATGGGTTTAAATGCAGATAATTATAAAAAATATCTGGATTTAACCGAACAATCTGAAATGATAGACTTCTTGGAAAATATCCTAAAAGCTAATATCCTTTCCTTCGCCAAGGGCCTTAAGTGGGAGGTAGAAAAGCCTATATTATTAACTATCACTGGGATCGTGAGCCAACAAGCACGAAAGTTTAAAGGTATTTCACTAATAACCTTTGACCTCGACTTTCAATGCAATGTATCATTGCCAAATTATATCGGATTAGGGAAAAGTGTGAGTCAGGGTTATGGAATGGTAAGGAGTATTAATAATTTGAATGATAGTAAATAATGAGTAAGATAATTTTTACTTGCAAAACAGTTACTCCCCTAGTCATGAACGGAGCGGATGGATTTAATGTGGAATTGCGCCCTCCCGGAATTAAAGCATCACTGCGCTTTTGGTGGAGAGCCTTGCATGGGCACCTTCCTATTGAGCAACTTCGAACTCAGGAGGCGGCCATTTTTGGGTCTACAAAAGGCAGGAGTAAGGTGTTGATTCGGACAAATACGGGAATTGATGAAAGCAATAAAAAAAGGATCTCCTTGCTTCCACACAAAGGTGGCTCAGAAGCATGCTCTTATATTGCTGGCCAGGATTTCAAAATCAGGTTAGATTTTGATGAAAAAGTCATTTCGAAAGAAAAACTCAAATATCTTTTCATCCTCGCCTGCACACTTGGTGGATGGGGGAAGAGAAGCAGGAGAGGGTTTGGGTCGGTGACAGTGACTGAAATAGATGATGTACCTTTTATAAGCCCAATTGATTTAGATGGAATCTTAAAGTGCATCAATACCATCGTACCCAATATGTTTAAGATTCAAAATGGGGCGATAATACCGACTAATATTAGCAGTAATCAGTATCCTTATATTCTTGAAATAAAGATTGGTACAAGCACCAAGTCGCTTATACAAATAGGTCAAGCCACCCATGATGTTAAACTTATTGTTGATAACTCAGTAAATAAGCGAGACTATAATAATAGTATTGGAGCTGGTAGTCCACGATTTGCATCACCGGTATATGTATCCATTCTTTCTAATGGAGTTCCAGTAATAACTACTTTGAAAAAGGAATCCTTGGTGAGAACAGTTTTACAAAACAGTCTGAAATCCAAAATCCTTAGTCCATGAAGCACCTCATACTTTTCACTATTGGACCAGTCCAATCTTTTATCGCCCAGGCAAGAAAGACACAAGACTTGTATGCAGGAAGTTCGTTGCTTTCTGCCTTAGTACGAAAAGCCATTGAAGTAATTGGTGAGAAGCATCTCATTTTTCCGAAAAAAGGAGAGTCTATGCCAAACCGGTTTTTGGCTGAGGTACCAGAAACTGAAACAACTGCCTTGAAAGCCTTTGGGCAGCGGATAGAGAATGTAGTAAGAAATGAATGGCATAGAATCGCAGGAGAATCGCTCAAAGGAATTAATTCAAAGCCTAAAGGATTTGATGAACAGATTGCCAATCACCTTGAAATATTTTGGGTAATTGATTCAGAGGGAGATGATTATGCTTCAACCATATCCAATTTAGAAAAACAATTAGCTGGAATAAAAAATGTTAGACCATTTAGGCAATTTAGATGGCAGGAGGGAATTGTAGGAGAACGAGGTCGAAAATGCAACCTTGATGGGCAACGCAATGTACAGTTTTACCAATCACGATCTAACAGTCCTATTAACCTGGAAGGCTCACCACTATATACAACACCTGGAGCTGTTGATCCAAAACAAAAATATCAGGAAAATGTTTTAGCACGTGGAGAAGGACTAAGCGCTGTCAGTTTTTTAAAACGACACTACGAAACAAATACATTTAAATCGACTGCTGAAATTGCTTTATTGGATGCTTTGAATTCATTGGAAAAGGATACGGTCGGTCGCATCTATTTAAAAGAATATAAAAGTCAAATTTTTAATGAGTTTAATGCACAACTATTATATAAAAATGGGTTGTCTGAAAGGTCATTGGATGATCCAGGTATGACATTCAAAAATGGTTATACCTTAGAAAAAGCAATTCAAAAAAGAGATGCATTAGAAAGAAAGTCAGGATTAAAATTTCAAAAATATTACGCAGTATTCACTTTTGATGGCGACGACATGGGTAAATGGCTTTCCGGAGAATTTCTGAAAGACAAAAAACAACTTAATGTTTTTCAAATACAGTTGGCTCAGTGCCTCAGCGAATTTTCCAAAGCTGCCAGACAGCGACTTGACGAGGGTAGCGGGCAGACCATATATGCAGGCGGCGACGATTTTATAGGATTCCTTAATTTAAACCACCTGTTACACGTGATGAAAGATATTCGAATCCTTTTCCGTGAAAAGGTGGACATCCCGCTTTCTGGATTTAAAACAAAAGAAATCTCCTTCTCAATGGGTATATGCGTGGCGCATTACAAAGAGCCGTTGACTCTTGTATTGCAGGAAGCAAGGAATTCCCAGAAAAAAGCCAAAGACCTCGATGAAAAAAATGCATTCGCTATATCGGTCGTCAAAGGCTCCGGAGAGAGCCATAGGACTGCACTGCCATTTGGTGCAAATGAAAAAAATATAGAACGATTATCTACGCTTACCAATGCGCTTATTCAGGAGGATTTCTCCAATAACTTCATCAAAACTCTACGCCTTGAATTTGAACGAGTACTGGATTTTCAGGACGATCCCGCAGCTTTTCAAGAAGTATTCAAATGTGAACTAAAGCGACTCTTGCATCGTGCCGCCAACAAGCATTGGAGCAAAGAACGCAAAAAGCAGGAATCAGAAAAGATGACTGACCTGATGATGCCGTTGTTCGGTTTCCGGCAAACTGAAAATTTCTTCCAAGTGCTGCATATTTCTGATTTCTTTCAGAGGGAATTGGATGTACCACAAAAACAAAATAAGGAAACGACTCAAACCACCTGACCTGTGCCTACCATTTCGATACAAGCATCCGATACCCTGTTTTTTAGAGACGGACGACCATTTTCAATGGGAGATGATTCCTTTGCCCAAGGAATATTTCCTCCTCCACCAAGCGTGTTGTATGGCGCTTTGCGTTCGGCATACATTTCAGAAAAAATAAGTAATGGCGGAGCTAAATTAACCCAATTAATATCCGAATCAGATAATTTAAACTTTGATTTTATAGCTTTCGATGATGACATGGGGAGTCGATACTTTCCAATGCCGAAGGATTTAATAGTACCAATAAATCAAAAAAAAGATTACTTAGCACAAACTCTTCAATTAATCGATTCTCCTAAATACTCGAATTCCGAATTGCCGCAAACATTAATCAGTTCATATTCTGGTAAAACAGTTGAGTCGCCACATTTAATGGATACACTTACGGTAGAAAAGTATTTAAATGGTGAAACCCATTCGCTCCACATAAAGAAGCTTTCGGACTTTGTGCTGGAAGAATATAAAATTGGAATAGGTCGGGACAGGGATACGCGGACCGCTTCAGAAGGAAAACTCTTTCGCATTCAAGCTAATAGGCTAACCAACACCAAAGGTCAAAAACTTTATTTTATTTTAGGTTATAATTCAATGGAATTGTCAGAAAAAGGTTGGCTGACACTAGGTGGGGAAAGGCGAATCGCTTATTTCGAGAAAGTTGACAATATTGAATTGAAACTACCAAAATTAAATGAACCACGATTTAAAATATACATTTCCACACCAGCGGTATTCAATCAAGGTTGGCTACCAGGAACATTATTGAAAAAGTATAACCTGAAATTAATAACTGCTGCAATTGACAGGCCCATGCATGTGGGAGGTTGGGATATTGAAAAAAGGCAACCTAAGCCCATGCTCCAATGTGTACCAGCAGGGTCTGTGTTTTACGTAGAAGCGCAAAATTTGGAGTCTGCTCGAAATACTGCAGAAGAAATTCACGGAAAGTGTATTTCTGATAATATTAATGACACTAATTACCAGGCAATGGGTTTCGGCATCGCATATATAGGTAGAATTCCATCACAATCATGAAAATAATTACTACTGTAGGAACATCTTTGATATCTAACTCACTTGTAGATTGCTCAAGTCTTGATTCTCAAACTTTTAAGAGTGAATTGTTTCTTCCGGAAAATGATTTTTTTAAAACATATATTATCAAGAAAGAAGAATCATTATTTGAATTTATCCGGGACAATGGTACCTGTGCGGAACTTGATAGCCTAAAAAAAATGGATTCAGACATGGAAGCGGAGATTTACCTTCTCTGTACTGAAACTGTTTTGTCGTTTATGTGCGGACGAGTATTGAAAAAATATTTGGGTGAACGAGCGAAAGTACAATATATAGAAGGACTGCAAGTGAAGGATGCCAAAAAGTTTGAAAATGAAGGTTTTTTCAATTTAGTTAAAGAAGTAAAATCAATTAAAAATAATTATGCTGATGTGAGACTGAATATATCCGGTGGTTATAAAGCATTGATACCCCCATTGACTTTATTGGCTCAATTGGAGCAAATACCTCTTTACTATCTGTATGAGGATAGTGAGGAGCTTATTGAGACAGGCAATTTGCCAATTAATTTTGATTGGGAAGTGATCGAACAATTTTCCACGCTTCTACACAACAGTAATAAAAGGACAAATGGTACCGAAGAAGAATTATCAAATATGCGGAAGCTGAAATTGGTCAAACCCGAAAGCTGTGATTTGACTATTATTGGTAACCTTATTGCCAGATACTCTGACCGGGCAAGCCCATTAACTGGAACCATCTTTGGCTATTTGATAGAACATAAGGTTTTTGAATGCTATGCCACCAAGTACGGGAGAGAACTAGTTGAACACAGTGTAAAAATAGAAGGGGAGGGTTCTGAGGATATCGATGTATTGATTAGTCCAGAAGCCTTGAAGTTTATTGCCGTAGAAATTAAACCTGTTTCTGTACTCGAAGATAACATCAAAATGGAAAAAATCAAGAAGGCTTTTATTAACCGTGTGAATGCTGTAAAAGAAAAGAGAGGGAACCCAGTCGAACTTTGGTTGATGCTTTATTCTTACACAGATAGCAAAAACAAAACAAAAACACTTTCTGATGATGAACATCTCATGTTAAATGAATTTGCAAAAGCATTTAAACAAGGAATCTATACCGGACTGGTTTTCAAGGTCAAACATTTTTTCATTGAAAAAAATAACTTGAGCCAGGAACGACACATCTACCAGACATTTATGAAAACTACTCTGAAACCTGATAGTATAAAGGACATTTATTCATCCAACAATCTGTAAAGCAAATCAAATGTTTCAACTTGCACGACCATTATTCCTTACCTGTGAAACTCCACTCCATGCCGGAAGTGGTGATTCTCTGGGTATTGTTGATCTCCCTATCCAGCGGGAACGACACACCAGTTTTCCTAAAATAGAAGCCTCCTCGCTCAAAGGCGCGTTACGGGAGGCTTTCGAGGAAAAAGTTGGAAAAACCCAAAAAAACGACATCATCAAGGCCTTTGGTCCTGAAGAAAACGGCGATGAACACGCTGGAGCCCTGGGTTTTACGGATGCTCGCCTGCTGCTTTTCCCGGTAAAATCCATGAAAGGTGTATTTGCCTGGATTATTTGCCCTAAAGTCTTGAGGCAGTTTTCTGAAGCCCTCAAGCTTTCAGTTGAAATAGAAATAAATGGAATTATTAGTGCTTCTGACAATCAAGCAGTTCCATTAAGTGACGAAACCAATCTGGCTTTTGGAAAACATATTGTGTTGGAAGAATACACTTTCAACAAAGCTATTAAGGTTGATTTGAAGATTGGTTCTAAATCTTTGGCAGACTGGTTAGCGGATAACCTGTTTGTTTCCGGTTCATTCTGGCACGAAAAAGCAAAAAAAGATATACTGTTATTGTCTGATAATGATTTTAAGGACTTTGTTAATCTCTCTACGGAAGTGATTACCCGTATCAAAATTGATAATGAGACCGGTACAGTTCAAAGTGGGGCACTCTTTACAGAAGAGTATTTACCTGCCGAATGTGTGCTGTATTCTCTCGTTCTTGCAAGTCCGGAATTTTTGAACAGCGCAGATATAAAAGTAAAGATCGAAAATAGCGATAAAACGAAACGCCATGAAAAGGCAGATCCGATTATGAAATTTTTCATCGACGGCTTGCCACCTGTTGTCCAATTGGGTGGCAATGCTACTTTAGGTAAAGGATTATTACGAACCAAGATTGTTTTACCTTATAAAAATCCCGAAAACAATGGTTGATAATTCAACAGTCAAAGGGCTGGAACAGGCCCGGGCAAAATTTGCTTATGATAAAGCACAAGTTATATCAAAAACTGGTGGAAAGAAGGCAAAGGAATATAAAGCCTATGCAAAAAAACTGCCCATGATGATTAAGTCAAATGGTTTGGGAGCCGCACTTAGCTTCGTTTTTTCAAAAAGTAAAAATAAAGAAGGCAATAAAACTTCCTGGGGATTGTTATATGATGATTTAAACAGTTGGCTTCGACAAGAACATAAAAAATGGCTACTTGGAGAAACGCCATCTGATGATTTATCGGAAGCTGCTATTAACCTAAATTCTCCTGATTACCGTGCCCTCTGCATAGAAATACTCGCATTTCTTAATTGGCTCCGCCGATTTGCTGAAGGCTTGATTGAAGGGGAAGCAGACGAAAATGTATGACCGATATGGAAAAAGGTATCCTACATATCAGAAATAAGCGCATGCACATCCGTTCCAAGGGGAAGGATATTCCGATAAAGAAAGAAATGCCTGAGATCAGTAAAGAATTTGACAAACTGGAATGTGAGTTTGAAGGTAATCCTGCGATCAATATCATGGTCGGTGGGGTGGTTTTTTTTGCGGATTTAGCTGCATTAGAAGCCAAAAAGGAAAAGGCCAAAGAAGTTGAAGAATACAATAATACATACGAAGAAATGCTAAGAAGACAAGAAAACAGTGGTGATAGTTATTCATTAAGAAGAGCCAGGGTGCCGAACGACACAATGGCTTGCATGCTGGAGGATGGCGATAATTTTTCTTTGAAACTTAATCGTTTCGCTCGGTACGATTTCAAGGACAATAAGGAAAATGAAATGCACTTTAAATTTTTCAACTCAAAACCTATAGAAAGCAGTAGAGGAAATGATAAGAAAGTTGTTGTTCCGGCAATTAACATAAAAACCAATTTCGGAGATCTTTTCTCTATAAATGAACCTCAACTTGCCAACCGCCAAGCCCAATCAGCCAGGTTACTTTTCCCCAAAGAGGGGCAGCTGTTAAGCCCAAAATTCAAACCGGATTGGCGTTTCGTTACAGGATTGGGTGGGCACAGCGTGTACGAAACGGGCATCACATTACACCATGTCTACGGTGTGCCATATATTCCGGCATCATCGATTAAAGGGGTATTGAGGTCTTGGGTGATTTTTTCCGAGTATGAAAATAATGAAGGTAAAGCGATTTCAGCAAGCACAGAATTTTGCGAAATTTTTGGATGTCCCGCTGAATTAACAGTTGAAGAGGGAGATAGAAAGAAAACGTACAAATCAACTTTCAGAGAAGAAAGGCAAGGCAAGGTGACGTTTTTTGATGCTCTACCAACGCATAAACCGACGATTGAAGTAGATATTATGAACCCACATTATCCCAAATATTATAGTGGAAACGAAGCTCCTACGGATACTCAAAGCCCCACGCCAATATTCTTTTTGACAGTTTCTAATACAACTTTTCAGTTTTTACTGGCTACTAAAGTGGAGAACTGGAATTTGAAAACAAAACAGTTTTGGGACAAAACACTTGAAGATTGGTTGATTGAAGCATTAACAGAGCACGGCCTCGGCGCAAAAACTGCTGTCGGTTATGGTTACATGAGTAAAATCCCATAGTGCTTTTCCTCCTTATCATAAGTACCTTTCTAATAATAGCAACCAAATTCCTGGATTGTTATACAACCCATCTGCGGATTAAACACCCGGCACAGGAAAGGAACTTACTTGCAAGAAAATTGATGTTGCGTTTTGGTATCAAAACCGTGATTTGGGGCATTTGGGGTATCAGTATAGTATTGAGTGTACTCTGTCTCTGGTTGTTATTCAAGTACTATAATCAATGGTATTATCGCTGGACTTATGTGCTGCTTGCATTACTGATCAGTTTTACCCAATCGGCAGTGGCTTATACCAATCATACCGGTAAGGTCAACCGCTTTACCCGTTGGTTAATTAATTCGAAATGGAATATGGGATCAGATACTAAATAACATGTAACTATATGCTCCTCAATCTCTGCAATCACCCCAGCCATCTTTGGACCGACAACCAGATGACAACCGCCCTTGACCACTATCAAACAATTGAAGATTTATCGTTTCCACCCATTGACCCGAATATGACGGATTATGATCTGGATTTATTGGTTGATGGATATGTTCAAAAAATCAGGCAAATAAATCCTTTGGCAGTGCATATCATGGGCGAGCTGGTATTTACCCATCGTTTGGTTAATCGGTTAACAGCCATTGGGATCTCCTGCATAGCCAGCACCACGGAAAGAAAAGTAATCGTCAAAAAAAACATAACAACATCTGAATTTGGATTTGCACAGTTCCGACACTACTAATCGCATATTAATTTTGCTATAATGCCATTACCCGAATTTGCCAAACAAAAAATTAAGCCTACTTCCGACCAGGAAACAGATTTCCAGGCATTGCATGATTTTTTGGAGTCGGATAAAAAGTGCTTCCTGCTCAAAGGTTATGCAGGAACCGGTAAAACTACAATTACCAAAACCATTGCAGAATATATAAAACCCCTCAAGTTAAATCCTGTTTTGCTGGCTCCTACCGGCCGCGCGGCAAGAATTTTAAGCGAAAAAACTGGTTTTGTAGGCAACACTATTCACCGGGGTATATACAACCTCAGGAGATTGATGAAATAGAAATAAAAATTGATGACAAAATTCAATACAAGTTTCGCTTTAACCTGGAAAAAACGCGGGAAAATATTAACCAAATATACCTGATAGATGAGGCTTCCATGATTGCTGATAAATATTCGGAAAATGATTTTTTCCTCTTTGGATCAGGCATTTTGTTACAGGATCTAATGACCTTTCTTGCTCCCCAAAACAAGCAGCGAAAGGATAAAATTATTTTTATAGGCGACCCGGCCCAGTTGCCCACTGTATCCGATTCCATAACCGGTGCGTTATCTGCGGAATATTTATACGAAAAATATAGTTTGGTTTCAAAAGAATATGAGTTAACACAAGTAGTTCGACAATCCGGGGAAAGCGGGATTCTGCGCGTCGCAACCCATATTCGCAACAGGTTGCTGAATCTCGATAAATTTACAGTTTTAGAAATAGACAACAGTTATCCTGAAATCAATCCCAACCAATACCGAAAAATGAAAACCGCTTTGCCTTACCTCTTATGTGGGCATTTTCATCCAAAGATAAGACGAAAGGAAAATTTTGTTTTTACCGAACGCTTTCTAATCGACATTGATCACCTCTCTGAGTACGAACTGAATATACAGCAGACCAGGGATTTGCTGAAGCAGGATGAGCGGGTAGAGTTATTGTTTGCTTCTCCGGGTGGCGATGGGCTGAAAGTATTATTCCGTTTAAAAGACAGGATAACGGATAGTGGCTATTATGGTATGTTTTATAAATCCTTTTGTATAAAACTTGCGGCTTTATACCGTTTAGGAGCCGCAGTGGATATCAAAACTAATGATGTTTCCCGGTGTTGTTTCGTTAGTTTTGATACCGAAGCCTATTACAATCCCAGTCCTCAATTGATAGACAGTGGACAATATGTAATTCCGGATGATTTCCAGCATTTGGATATATTAAAAGGAGAAATTAAGGAAGCCGAAAAAGCACAAAGGGAACAAAAACAGACTACATATATTGGAGTGTCCGATGGGCAAGAATTGTCAACCGAAGTTTTGAATGCCATTAAAATTAAAGTTGGACAACGGTTGGTTCCCCCAAAAGAAAAGCACTACGAACAACCCGAAAGACTAGCGGAGATAATAGCTGCCATTGATGGTTTGTTTTCCGATGTAGGCGCCAGATTGATCAGCAATGACCCGATTCATTATGGAAGGCAAATAAAAGCACAGGCCGGTCATTTGTGGACAGAGATCAATGTATTTTATGGTAAAAAAGGAGTGAGTATAATACCTACTACTAAAACGGGAAGTAATAAGGAACTCAGTAAATTGTTGACCGATCTTTTAAAAAGCCAATTGGCTTAAATAAATTGGTATGGCGCGACCACCAAATAAGGAATATGATTTAACCGCCCGCATCAGGAAACTCAGGGAGAGCGGATTTACGGTGGTCCAGGAATCAGCAGATGAGATGAGTAAGGTAGATGGGACCGAATTGTTGCCCTTACCCCAGCGCATACAACTGATATTGGGTATCATAAAAAACAAACCTGTAAAAGCCATAAGTATGAACTATCTTATACTTTACGATATAGAAAACCATAAAGTGCGCCGGATGGTCGCCAAATATTTGCTGAGTAAAGGATGCATCCGTGTACAAAAGTCTGTATTTTTATGCCATAGCGACCATCCGAAATTTGATGATATACGGATTACGTTAACTGAGATCAATGATGTTTATGAAAATAGGGACAGTATTATATTGGTTCCATTAAATGTTAGCGATGCAAGAAGCATGAAACTGATTGGCAAAAATGTTAATATTGAACAAATTATAGATCCTCCAAATACTGTTTTTATATGAGAAAAAACCTATTTATTTTGATTAAAACCGAACTCTTTTATGCATAAACAACTATCTATTTCATTGAAAATGAATATATTAGCAAACTACCCGGCCGATTGGCACATCCATTAAAACAAGGATTAAGACGTCGGACATCTAAATGCAACGGGTTTAGTTTTTTCGTTGGGCCGATTGGCACATCCATTAAAACAAGGATTAAGACTTTTAGTCTTTGCTCCAGTGCTTTTTTTATAATCAAGGCCGATTGGCACATCCATTAAAACAAGGATTAAGACTGCTTGTAAGCTCGGTCGTGTCAAAATTGGCAACAGGGGCCGATTGGCACATCCATTAAAAC
>Ga0163153_10006538_pt1 | contig 13066 bp, 6 predicted proteins | sample OliLakLV19MP6IB1_FD_148629 | JGI IMG/M metagenome (GOLD analysis project Ga0163153, IMG submission 148629) | Freshwater microbial mat bacterial communities from Lake Vanda, McMurdo Dry Valleys, Antarctica - Oligotrophic Lake LV.19.MP6.IB-1 | ecosystem: Environmental > Aquatic > Freshwater > Lake... | reverse complement strand
CACCGGCGGCCGGAATCCGTAGCGCCGCGCCGATCGGCAGCAGGTCGGCCGAAGTGAGCACCTCGCGGTTCGCTTCCAGGATCTCGCGATAGCGGCCGGCGTCGCCGTAGTAACGGGCGGCGAGCGTCCCCAGGGTGTCGCCGTCGCGCACCAGGTGCGTCCGTTCTACTCCGGCCGTTTCGTCGCCGCGAACAGTCGACAGCGCGGCGTTTTGAGTCCGGAACGGACTTTCCGCCGGCATGCTCGGCGGCCCGCCGGCCTCCGAAAACTCGGGTGCCGCTCGCATCACGCGATGATAACGGGGCGTCCGCTCGTCGACGGCTTCGGCCGCCGCGGCGGGTCCGTAGCCGGAAGTCAGTTCGTATTCGCCGGCGATGCGGGGCCGAACGGCCGCAATGTTGCCGGCCAAGGCGTGCGGTTCGACCCGCCCCGTGAGCCGCGCCGTCACATCGGTGCCGCCGACGGCCGCCAACGGCCGAGCCGTTTCGATCGGCTCGACGACGCGCCGGACCATGGTTTCCGACGACGCAACTGCGGCGGCGACCGGCGGCTCTCCGTCGTGTCGAAACGACATCGCCCCGCCGACACCGGCGACCAGCAACCCGCCCGCCAGGATAAATTTTCCGCCGTCCACACGTCACCTCATCGTCGACGCACTCTCGAAATCAACTCCGCTTAAGTGTGACACACTCGATCGGCCGCGCGGCAAACAGGCGACGAAACTTGCGAAAATCTTGAGCCTGCTCGCATGCATTACGTAAAGAATTCCGCCGACCGCGCGAAACTTTAACGACCGCGAAAACCTTGCGGGCGAAACGGCGAGCTCCTCTCCCGGCGCGCCGGAAGTTTTTTCAACACGGCCCGATCCGGGAGAGCCCGGGTGAGGGCGAGGTGGTCACGGCCCGGCTCCGGAAGAAGCGGGCCGCGGGCTACCAAGCGACGGCGCAGCGCCAAGTCAGCGAGCCCCGAGCGTGAGCGACGGGAGGGGAGATGAGTCGACGGCAACTAAAACGCCGAATGGGCAAGCAGGCGCAGGGCCGTCTCCGCCGACCGCCAAAGCGGCGCATCCGGCCACGTCAAAACGGCCCTACCGCTACGATGGACGTCAACCAAGGTCTTCGCGAACTGATCAAGTCCGGCAGCTCCGGTGCCCGTCCCGTCTCAGTCGTTAATCAAATCCCGCACGGTCATGCCGCTGGGAATCATCGGCAGCACGTGTTCCTGGTACGGCGTCTGAACGTCGAGCAGGTACGGTCCCGGGTAAGCGATCATTTCCTTCAGCGCGTCGACCAGCTCGCTCTTTTCCTTCACGTAGCGAGCGCCCCAGCCGTAACCCTTGGCGATCTGCACGAAGTTCGGATACCGCTCGGGGTTCCCCAAGCCGTCTCCCTTTCCTTGCGATTCCGGATGGTCGATCGGGCCCAAATACGTGTGGGCCCGCGTCGCGTCGTGGAAACGGTCTTCCCACTGCACCACCATGCCCAGGTGCTGGTTGTTCAGCAGCAACACCTTCACCGGAATCTTCTCGCAGATGCAGGTCCCCAACTCCTGGATGTTCATCTGGAAGCTGCCGTCGCCGTCGATATCGATGACCAGCCGATCGGGATGGGCGACCTTGGCCCCCATCGCCGCCGGCAAACCGAAACCCATGGTCCCCAAGCCGCTGCTGGAGAGCCAGGTTCGGGGCTTGCGGAACTTCATCCACTGGGCCGCCCACATCTGGTGCTGCCCCACGCCCACCGCCACGATCGGGTCCAGACTCTGGGTGAGCTTGTTCAACTCGTCGATGGCAAACTGGGCCGTGATGCCCGGGAACTTCTGGTCGAACTTGAACGGGTACTGCTTTTTCCAAGCGGCGCACTGTTCGACCCACGGCTCGATGCCGATCGGGGCCTGGACGATTTTGTTCAGCTCCGTTAGCGCGTACTTCACGTCGCTGCAAATACCAAGGTGCGCCGGCTTGTTCTTTTGCAATTCCGACGGATCGATGTCGATATGCACGATCTTGGCGTGCTTGGCGAACTCGGCCAGCTTGCCCGTCACGCGGTCGTCGAACCGCACGCCCAGCGCCAGCAGCAGGTCGCTCGATTCGACGGCGTAGTTCGAGTAAACGCTGCCGTGCATGCCGAGCATGTCGAGGCATTGGTCATTGTCGGCGGGAAACGCGCCCAGGCCCATCAGCGTCATCGTCACCGGAATGCCGGTCTTCTTCGCCAGCGCACGCAACTCTTCCGAAGCGCCGCTCGCGATGATGCCGCCGCCGGCGTAAATCATCGGCTTCTTGGCGGCGTGAATCGCCGCCGCCACCGCTTTGATCTGATCCGGCGTCGCCTTGCGATCTTCAACGTGGTATCCCGGCAGATTCATCGGGCAATCGTAGTCGGGCACGGTCTCGAATTGCTGGATGTCTTTGGGCAAGTCGATCAGCACCGGACCCGGGCGGCCCGTCGTGGCAATGTGGAACGCCTCGCGCATCACGCGGGCCAGGTCGGTCACGTCGGTCACCAGGTAGTGATGCTTGGTGATGCCGCGGCAAACTTCGACGATCGGAGTTTCCTGGAAGGCGTCGCTGCCGATCACCGGCGTCTTGACCTGGCCGGTGATGGCGATCAGCGGGATGCTGTCGAGTTTGGCGTCGGCAATGACCGTCACCAGGTTCGTGGCACCCGGGCCGCTGGTGGCCATGCAGACGCTGACTTTGCCGGTGCTGCGGGTGTAACCTTGGGCCGCGAAGCCCCCTCCTTGCTCGTGCCGCGGCAAGATCGTCCGGATCCGGTCTTTGTATTTGACCAGCGACTGGTGCAGCGGCATGCTCGCCCCGCCCGGGTAGGCGAAGATCACGTCGATCCCCTGGCGAATAAGAGACTCAATGACGATGTCGGCGCCGCACTGGAGGGCGGTCGCCTTGCCGGGCTTGGCGGCCGGTTTGCTGATCGTAGCCACAGGGAACTCTTTAACGGTGAGGAGGTTTCAAACGGCCGACGGAAATGACGACCCGTTCAATGATCGATTGCCCCGTCTAGGACGACGACCCGAGCGCGAGGTTCGCGCCGGGGAGCACGTAACATCGCTATACCGAACATCTTAGAATAAACCGACCCGGGAACATTGGCAACGGGCCGGCCCATCGCCGGGCCCATGGTCCGGCCTGTGGTCCGGCCCCGGCCAAAACCGGGACAGAGACCACGTATCGGCACGTTTTCCGGCGGCGTGGAGCCTTTTTAAGACCGATGGGTCGGACGGCGGTCGGCAGTCGAACCGCTAGGGCCGGTTTCACCGGCCGGGCCTCCGACCGTTCACGCTCAGGGAAGAGCGCGCCGACAAAGCGAGCTTTAATTAGAAACCAGTTGGGTGAACGCGGCGACGCCCATTCCCCATTCCCTTTCGCCCCGGAGTCGGCCGATCGAACCGGCCCTACACGGCCGCCAGTTCGTCGACGGCCGGTTCCAGATAGTGCGTCGTGCGGTTGCGGCCGCTCGCCTTCGAGGCGTAGAGGCTCCGGTCGGCCTCTTCGATCAGCCGCAGGCCGTTCTCGGCCACCAGGTCGAGCGTGGCCGCGCCGATACTCACGGTGATCGGCCGCTCGAGCCAGGGGCCCGCTTCGATCGCTTCACGGAGTCGCTCGGCGACGCCCAGCGATCCCTCGACTTCGGTGGTCGGCAAGAGCACGATGAACTCCTCGCCGCCGTACCTGCCGACGATGTCGGTCCCCCGCACGTTGGCAGCCAGGATGGCGGCGACTTTCTTCAGCACCTCGTCGCCGGCCGAGTGCCCGAACGAGTCGTTGAACAACTTGAAGTGATCCACGTCGAGTAGCAGCAGCGAAAACGGCACGGCATGCCGCATGCAGCGGGCCAGTTCGGCATCGAACTCGTCGAAGAAGCCGCGGCGGTTCTGCAGCTGCGTCAGCGAATCGGTGTGGGCCATATTACGAAACTTGAGCGTGGTTTCTTCCAATAGGGCGCGGGTCGTTTCCAGTTCGACCTCGTGTAGCCGGGTCTCGGTCCGATCGCGCATAATGTGCGAGAAGCCCCGCAGTTTGCCGCTGTGGTCGTGAATGGCCGTCAGCACGACGCCCGCCCAGAACGGCGACCCCGCTTTGTTGTGGCGCCATCCTTCGTCGGCATGACGACCCGTCGACCGGGCGACGGCCGCCTCGCGGAGGGTTTCGGCCGAGACTGCGCCGCCGCCATAGAAGCAGTCCGCGCTCCGGCCCAGGATTTCGCTTTCCTCCCAGCCGGTGATTCGGGCCGCGCCCACGTTCCACGTCGCGACGTTTCCGTCGACATCGAGCAAACAAATGGCGTAGTCGACCGTCTCCTGCACGAGCAGCCGGAAACGCATCTCACTTGCGGCCAGGATTTCGCCCGTCCGCCGGCGTTCGGCCACGAGCCCGGCCATGACCAGAAAGGAAAACGAGATGACGCTGAGCGACGCCTGCGAACAAACTATTTGATCCTGAAGGGAAGCAAGTTCGGAAAACGGGCCCCGGCCGACGTGCGCGTAGCCGACGACGAGGGTCGCCAGAATCAGGTTGGAGATCGGAACGCCGCGAACGTCGAACCGAACCGCGATCCACAGCAGCCAAGGCAGCGCGATGAGCGGCAGCGGCCGACCTCGAACGGCGAAGATGTAGTGAACGGCCACGGTCAGCAGGCACAGCACCACGCAAAACTCGACGATCCGCCACGGCGAAGTCCGCTGGAATCGGCTCCACGGCAAGGCCTTGAAAACCGTCAGGATCGCCGGCGCGAACAGCAGGGCCCCCAGGCCGTCGGCCGTCGCCCAGACCAGCCACGTCGGGCCGAACGGCCGCTCGTAGACGCACGAAACCAATCCGGCGCCGATCGTCGCGCCCACGACGGGAGCGACCACGCCGGCCGCGAAGGCCAACGCCGCCACGTTCCGCAGGTGGTCCAGCGCCAAGGGAGTTCCGAACCGGCGCAAGATCGTCGCCGCGACGAGCGTTTCGACCGTATTCGCCAGGCAAAACCCGAGGGCCACCGGAACCGAACGGCCGTGCAGGAGACAATCGCTCGCCAGGTTGGCCGCGACGGCGACGGCGATCGTGAGCAAGTCGCGCCGGCGTCCGGCCACGAGCACGGCCGCCAAGTAAATGCCGCTGGGGGGCCAAAACGTGGCGAATTCGGGGCTGACGGAAAACGTCCGCCCTAGTTCGGCCCCCAGGACGTAGGCGACGAACAAGCCGACATAGCCGAACACGATGCGTAGCGTCGACGGCGGAATCGGAGTGCTGGCCACGGCGACGTACTGCGCTTTTCGGGACGGAGAAGGTCCGGGTGGCTTCGCGGAAAACCGCGTCCGGAGAACCCGAAAACCTACGTCGCCGGCGCGGTGAGTCAAAACCCGCAATGCCCGCGACAAACCACCCGCACAACCGGAACAACCGGGCCCGCTGCAAGGCCGAGCCGACCCATCGCACGCAGAAAAAAACTCCGCCCCTCTCGCCCTACCGGGCCAAGGCCTCGGCGATAAAACGGCCGGTGTCGTTACCGGTCAGGGCGGCGACCTCTTCCGGCGTGCCGGTGGCCGTGATCTCTCCCCCGGCGGCTCCCCCTTCAGGGCCGAGGTCGATGATCCAGTCGGCCGTCTTCATCACGTCGACATGGTGCTCGATCACGACGACCGTGTTCCCCAAATCGACCAGCCGGCCGAGCACCGTGAGCAAACGGCGAACGTCGTCGAAGTGCAGGCCGGTCGTCGGCTCGTCGAGTACGTACAGCGTGTTCCCGGTTTGCGTCCGGGCCAGTTCCGTGGCCAGCTTGATCCGCTGCGCCTCGCCGCCGGATAACGTCGTGCAATTTTGCCCGAGCGTTACGTACCCCAGGCCCACTTCGACGAGCGACTGCAGTACCCGGGCGATCGCCGGGAAGTTCTCGAAAAACTCGACCGCTTCGTCCACCGGCATGCCGAGCACGTCGGCGATTGATTTGTCGCGGTAGCGCACCTCAAGCGTCTGCCGATTAAAACGGGCGCCGCCGCACGTCTCGCACGGCACATACAGGTCGGGGAGAAAGTTCATCTCGATCTTCCGGACCCCCTGCCCTTCGCACTCTTCGCAGCGGCCCCCCGCCACGTTGAAGCTGAATCGGCCGACCTTGTAGCCCCGCTGCCGCGCTTCGCGGGTCGTCGAATAAACCTTGCGGATTTCGTCCCACAGTCCGGTGTACGTCGCCGGGTTGCTTCGCGGCGTGCGGCCGATCGGCGACTGGTCGATCTCGATCAGCTTGTCGACGTGCTTCACGCCCGACAGCTTCTTGAACGGCCCGGGTTTCGCGCCGGCGCCGAACAGCTCGCGCTTGATCGCGCGCACGAGCGTCTCGTTCACCAGCGAACTTTTGCCCGATCCGCTAACCCCCGTAACGCACGTGAACACGCCGAGCGGAAAGCGGGCGGTGACCTTTTTCAAGTTATTGGCCGCGGCTTCTTCCAGCACGATCGCCCGCTTGAGGTCGACCTTCCGTCGGGCGGCCGGCCGAGCAATCGCGGTCCGGCCCGATAGGTATGAGCCGGTAAGGGAGAGCGGATCGGCGGCGACCTCCGCCGGCGTGCCGAACGAAACCACCCGCCCGCCGTGCCGCCCCGCGCCCGGCCCGATATCGATCAAATGGTCGGCCACCCGCATGATCGTCTCGTCGTGCTCGACCACGATGACCGTGTTGCCGAGCCCCTGCAGTTGCCGCAGGGCTTCAATCAGCCGGCCGTTATCGCGCGGATGCAGGCCGATCGACGGCTCGTCGAGGATGTAGCAGGTGCCGACCAGGCCCGAGCCGATTCCGGTTGCCAGCCGGATCCGCTGCAGTTCGCCGCCGCTGAGCGTGTCGGCGCTGCGGGCCAGCGTCAGGTAGCCGATGCCGACCTGCTTGAGGAAATCCAGCCGGCGGCTGATCTCCGTGATGATCGGCCGGGCGATCAGCTCGCGCTCGTCCTCGAACTGCAACCCGGCAAAAAAATCCCGCGCCGCGGTCACCGGCATGTCGCTGATCGTTTGGATCGTTTCGTCGGCCAGCCGCACGGCCCGCGCCTCCGGACGTAGCCGCGAACCCGCGCAAACCGCGCACGGTATGCTCGTGCGGAACGGCTCCATCTCGTCGCGCTGGGCCGGCGCCGAGGCGGCGAATTCCTCGTCCAGCAGCGCGAGAATTCCCATGAACTTGCGATCTTCGCCGTGCAACAGGGCCTGCAAGTCTTCCGGCGGCACGTTCTTGAGCGGCGTATTCCAGCGAATGCCCTTGTCGCGAAGGTAGTCGGTCAGCCCCTTGCGGCGGCGCTCGAGTTCTTCCGGATCGGCATCTTGCCAGGGAGCGATCGCTCCGGCGCCGAGCGACAGCCCATGATCGGGGACGACGAGATCCGGATCGAAACCGCTTCGCGACCCCAGCCCTTCGCACGCCTGACAGGCGCCATACGGACTGTTGAAGCTGAACGTGCGGGGCTCGAGTTCCTCGAAGCTGAGATTGCACGTCGGGCAGGCCTGCAGCGTGCTGAACAGTTCTTCTTTCCAGTCCGAAGGGGGCGTCTCCGGCCGCGGTTGCCCCTTGGGCACGGGCGGCGGAGCCGTGCCGTTGCCGCGGGCCGAAAGGATGGTCAGCACGCCGTTGCCGTGCCGCAACGCCAGTTGCACGCTTTCGGCCACCCGTGGCCGCAGGTTATCCCGGATGATCAGCCGATCGACGATCGCCTCGACCGTGTGGTTCTTGCGGGGCGCCAGCTCCGGGACGGTGTCGAGTTCGTAGACCACGCCGTCGACCCGAACCCGCACGAAGCCCGCCTTGCGAACCTCGTCGAGCGCCTCCTGGTGCTTCCCCTTGCGGCCCCGCACCAAGGGCGAAAGCAGAATTACCTTGCTGCCGATCGGCATTCCGGCGATGTTGTCCACGATCTGCTCGGGCGTTTGCCGACGGATCGACTCGCCGCAATGCGGGCAATGCGGCTCCCCCACCCGGGCCATCAACAGCCGCAAATAATCGTGGATCTCCGTGACCGTGGCCACGGTGCTGCGGGGGTTCTGCGTGCCGGCCCGCTGGTCGATCGAAATCACGGGCTGCAAGCCCTCGATCAGGTCGACGTCGGGCCGCTGCAACTGGGCCAGATACTGCCGTACATAGACCGACAGGCTCTCGACGAACTGGCGTTGCCCCTCGGCGAACAGCGTATCGAACGCCAGCGAGCTCTTGCCGGAGCCGCTCGGACCCGTGATGACGATCAACCGGTCGCGGGGGAGATCGACATCGACGTTTTGCAGGTTATGGACCCGCGCTCCGCGAATCCGGATGCAATCGTCCAGTGCGGCGTCGGCGATCGTGCAATCGGGTTGGATGGTGCTCATCCCCTGCCCTGTCGACGAAATCGGTGCGTGGCGAAGCCGGCCAACCTACCACGAGGTTAGCGGGCCGACAATGGCCCGCCGACGGTCGCCAAGCGACGCAAATCGCGACCCGTGAACGGCTTGACGCACGCCGTACGCTTGAAGCGATCCGGCGCGCCGACTACGATGAAATTACGCTTCACGCCGCCGAAGCGCCTCCCACGCCGGCAACTGACCTATGAAGAAAACCCGATCCGCCGACGAGATCGCCGAACTCAAGGCGCTACTCCGGAAATCGGGCTTGCGCAGCACGTCGGCCCGGCTCGCCGTACTCGAGCACCTGCAACGAGCTCGTTCGCCGATCAGCCACGCCGAACTGGCGAAGGACCTGGTGCCGACCGGCCTCGACCGGGCGACCGTTTACCGCAACCTGATGGACCTGGCCGAAAGCGGCCTGGTGGCCCGTGCCGAACTGGGCGACCACGTCTGGCGATACGAGATCAAGCGCGAAGGGCACGACCACAACGCCGAGCACCCGCACTTCGTCTGTATCGATTGCGGGGAGGTCACTTGCCTGACCGACGTCGACGTGGCCATTTCCCCGGCCCCCGGCACGAAGAAATCGACGATCGCCGGCCTGACCGAAGTGCTCCTCAAAGGCCACTGCGGCAAGTGCGTTTGAGGGACGGCGACGGCTATGGGCGGGGTTCCGAAAGATCATAGAGTTGGGGCCGGTCCGCCGGGAATTGCCCGAAGCGTGAGTGCTCGAATACCTTTCGACGTTCATTGGCAGCGTCAGCCTCGGGCAGCAATGGCATAATTGGAGCATGGCATCGGACCTGAGAATTGACGTCGCCGCTCTCGATCCACCGCACCGCCGCGCGTTGGAAGAAGTGATCGGTCATCGCCTTGCCGAGAATCAGCGACTCACGATTAGCGTCACGGAAGTCGAATCGACTCCGAGTGACTCGTCCCGGCCGGCGCAGTCGCTCGACGATTGGGCCAAAGTTCTTGACGGCCTGAGCGTCGAAGACATCGATGCGATAGACCAGATCGTTAAGACTCGCGCCAATCTGACTCGCGATGTTCCCTAGACATGAACTCCGCACTGATCGATACGGACATCCTGTCCGAAATCCTCAAGGCAAAAGACGTCCAAGTTTCATCAACGGCTCGACTCTATCTAAGCGAGCACCAGCGGTTCGCATTTTCGGAGATCACCGTTTACGAGATCGTTCGAGGTCTGCGATCCAAGCGAGCCGCAATACAGCTTCCTAGATGAAATCGGGGCTGACTCTCCCGGCTGGATTCCGTCGCTACGTGCGCAGCTCAGGATTGCGTGCCGGACCGTTCAACTCTTCGCGGCGCGTTGTGCAGCTTCTTGCTACGGCTCTTCGACCATCGGTCGCGGCTTTATGAAGTGCGCTTCCGCTTCGCCCGCAGCCGCAACACAATCGCCAGCACGCCCAACCCCAGCGCCGCGCCCCGCGCCAATTTCCGATACCAGGGCATCCGCGTCGGATATTCCGGCTCGGCGTACGCCACGTCGAAGTAGCCGTTGAACATCTCGTCGTCGCTCTTGGGGCCGGTGCGAACCGTGGCCCCGGGATCGGGGTTGGCCGGATTGTCCGCCGAATTGTCGTACACGGCCACGGCACGGACGATCGTGCCGGCCGGCAAACGCTTGGGCTCCGCCAGTTCGTAGCGATACTGCCAACCGAAATCCCACTTCGGAATGCTCAAAAGCGTCTCGCGGCGACCATCGGGATACTGGGCCTCGTACTCGAACGACTTGCCCCGCAAGTGCATGTGCGGAAACATCGCCAACAGCAGCAGGTCGCGGTCGATGTGTGTTTCGCGCATCACCCGGTGGTCGGCCGCGTGGGGCGGAATCTCCAGGTGCTCGTCGACCAACAGCCGCGTGGCGACTTCGCGCTCGACGGATTCCGGCTCGACGAACCGCAGCCCGAGTTCCGTTTGGTCGCGGCGCTCGGTGCCGACCGTCACGTAGTGCATCACGAACAGCAGTCGCCAGCCGGCCGGAATCCGCTTGGCCATGCCGGGGCGAAACGTAACGGGGGGCGTGCCGGCCGCCATCGCCGCCAGGCAGACCGAGCCGAGCGAGCCGGCTTCGGCGGCGTCGTCGCTCCCCGGCGGTTTGAGGAACACGTTGCAGTGGTGCAGCACCTCGCGATCGGTCGGACGAACCTCGATCGCCGAAACCCAGCGATCGGTCGTGAACCCCGGGTCGACTTCAACGTAGCGATACTCGACGATGCCGGTCGGCGGGATGATTTGCGGCTCGGGCAGCTTGATGACGGCATCCGGCTTGCCGATCGCCCATGCGTCGACCGCCTTCGGCGGCGGCACGACCGAGAGATCACCTGACGGACAGCCCTTGCGAATCCAGCGCCGCAGCTTCGTCCGCTCAACGTCGCTCAGCGTCGCTTGGCCGACGAACAGGCCGTGCCTCCGATCAGCTTTCCAGGGCGGCATCCGTTCTTCGGTCACCACTTGGTCGATCATGAGGGCGAAGCCGCGGACCTGCTCGTACGTGACGAGCGACATCGGCCCGACGGCCCCCGGCTGGTGGCAAGCGACGCAGTGCCGTCGCACGATCGGCTCGATATCATCGGCGAACGTCAGCGGCGCCCCGGTTCCGCGGAATACTTCGGATGACTCATTCTGTAAGCGCCGTATCACGGCGCCCTGGTCGAAGTCGCCGCATATCGAGACGACACGTTCGAATTGAATGACGCAACCGGTTGGTTTTGTCTCACTGAAACGAGGCTCGCGTCCGGCCAAGAGGTCGTCTAGTACGTCGCGAAGATAGTGAACGGCCGCCCCTTTCTTCTGCGACCCGACGGCAAACTGATCGTCGACCTTTCCTCGATAGCAGATGTAACCCGCCTCGTTGAAGACGAACACCGTTGGCGTAACCCACACGTTCAAGTTTTTCGCTATCTTGCCGTACTTGTCTTTCTGCAACGGAAAACGGAGCCCGTGCGCGGCGGTGAACTCGGCAATTTCCTCAGGCGTGTCTTGCTCGTTCGGGTCGTACGCCGTGAATTCCACTCCGCGAAAGGAATACGCGAGGTGCAGATCGTTCAGCCGGGTCGTCGTCAGACGGGCCACCGGGCACTCGGTGCCCAAGAACGCGACGACCCGTAGCCGCATGGTCGGTTGCGCAGACGGGTACACGACCTTGGGTTCTACCCCAATATCGCCGCCGATTAGCATCGTTATCACCGCCACCCAAGCCGCCATGGCCCAGTTCTCGCCTGTATTGAGTGAAGTCCTCACTAAAAACTAGGTCGCAATCAGGCCGGTCGTTCCGTTTTTTGCGGTAAATCCGGCAATTCGACTCCTACGCCGCGAGGCCTATGCCGGATAAAATCACGGGGATATGTTCGTCGATCGAGTGACCATTAACGTGCAGTCGGGCAAAGGGGGCGACGGGGCCGTCAGCTTCCGGCGCGAGAAATTCATTCCGCGCGGCGGCCCCGACGGGGGCGACGGCGGCGACGGCGGCAGCGTGATCATGATCGCGCAGCCGGGCGTCGATAGCCTGGCCCTGCTCGCGCACAAGCGCCACTGGACCGCCGATTCGGGCGACAAAGGCTCCGGCGCCAATTGCTACGGCCGCGCGGGCCAAGACCTCACGCTCCTCGTCCCGCCCGGCACCATCGTCCGCGACACCCGCGGCTTCGTCCTCAAAGACCTTTCCACGCCGGGCGATACCCTCATCGCCGCCAAGGGAGGCAAAGGGGGAAAAGGGAACACCCGCTTCAAATCGTCTATTAACCGCGCTCCGCGGCAGTTCACCGCCGGTGAGGAGGCCGAATCGCGCCAGCTCATGCTCGAGCTGAAGGTGATCGCGGACGTCGGCCTGATCGGTCTGCCGAACGCCGGCAAAAGCACGCTCTTGAGCCGGATGTCGCGGGCCCGCCCGGAGATCGCCGACTACCCGTTCACGACGAAGTTTCCGAACTTGGGGATCGTCAACGTCGGCCCCGACAAGCAATTCGTCATGGCCGACATTCCCGGCTTGATCGAAGGGGCGCACGCCGGCGTCGGCCTCGGGCACGAGTTCCTGCGGCACGTCGAGCGGGCCGGCCTGCTCGTGCACCTGGTCGAGCCGATGCCGATGGACGGCTCCGATCCGGTCGCCAACTACCATGCGATCCGCAAGGAGTTGGAACTCTACTCGACCAACCTCGGCGCACGGCCGGAGATCGTCGTGATCTCGAAGTGCGAGTTGCCCGACGCCGTCGACGTGCGGCGTCGCCTGAGCGAGGACCTGGGGCGCGAGATTCCGGCCCTCTCGGCGGTCACGGGCGAAAGCCTGAACGAACTGCGATATACCATCGTCGCCCGGCTCGACGAGTTGAAAGAAGCGGCGGCGAAAGCCGAGGCGGCGAAAGCCCAAACGGCGACGGAGCCGGCCCCGCGAGCGCCCGCTGAGCAGGGCCCCGTCTCGGAACGCTCCACTTCCATGCCGCCGGCGACGGAAGAACCTGTTATCGAGCCGACGGCTCCCGAAACGCCCGCCCCTCAATCGCCGGCTCCTCAACATACGGCCTGACCATGGCCCCGACTTCGTTTCCGCTCGTGGCGGTCGACATCGGCAACAGCCGCGTCAAGTTCGCGCTGTTCGATTCCCCGCCGCAGGTCGCCGACGGGAATACCCGAGTCGGCACCGGCAAACTCCCCGCCCCCTCGCGCACGCTCGACCTC
>Ga0163153_10006537_pt1 | contig 13068 bp, 11 predicted proteins | sample OliLakLV19MP6IB1_FD_148629 | JGI IMG/M metagenome (GOLD analysis project Ga0163153, IMG submission 148629) | Freshwater microbial mat bacterial communities from Lake Vanda, McMurdo Dry Valleys, Antarctica - Oligotrophic Lake LV.19.MP6.IB-1 | ecosystem: Environmental > Aquatic > Freshwater >... | reverse complement strand
TGTGGGGGGTGACGAGTCAATAATCCACCAGTGGCGCAAAGCGCGTATGTCGTGGGCAATCACTACAACCAAAATGTCTACCGCTCGACGACCGATTGTAAATTGTACCGTCGGCCGTTGGACAATGCCGGCAACCCATCCGGAGCCACCAGCGAAACGAACTGTCCGGCCGGCAATTTACCCACCGGACTCGGCGCAAATCCTCAGATTCAAACCTATAGCGCCTTTGCCGTCGCTGGCACGTTGCGCGAGGAGTTATGGATCGACAATAAGGGCTATTTGCGCAATGTACCTCTCACTGCCGACAACACTAATGTCGATTGGCCCAATGCGCCGGTGTGGATAGAGTGTTGTACTGGGCCAACGCCATTGTCGCAGGACGGGTACATCGTCTCGCGCCCGTAACGGAAAGAGCCAAAAGGACCACCAGCAAGCTTGGTGGTCCTTTTGGCTCTTTCTACTTTTGCGTAATTGCGGTATGTAATTATGCGCGACTCTGTCATTGGCTGAGCTTTTGCAAAGAGCCTGCCCTCGTAAGGGGTATCACCGCCGATGATGACCTTTGGGTAGTGGCTAAGTCCTAACGGATGGTAGGTGCGTGCTTCGGGTACCCGCTGGGTGCGCACACGCTTCAATCGACCCGATGTGCGGCTGCAAGCACGCACCTACGCCACCGATTGCCAGTTCAAATTCAACCACTACCGACCATTGCAAAACGTATCTTGCCCTGGTTGCAACTCTATAAATTGGGAGCTAGCATGTCTCACTCCATCATAAAATTTTTTAACACCCCGATGCGCATCGCTGTTCAACGATTCTACCTATTCCTCGTCGCCGTTGTCCTGCTCTGTGCCTGTTCCCCCCTTACCTTTGAAGCAAATCTCTACGATTTCGGTGTGATTACACAACCCGCAAGCCCACTGATCCCTGGAAGCGATAGTATTTTGCCGACCTACTATTGGGAGCTCAGAGAGATCACCTATCGCGATGAGCCAGTTTCGCTGGATGGGTTGGAAAGAATTTATGTCGCATTCTTCGAGGGTGGTTTTCTTCACATATGGACTTTTGACCCTTGCTCTCTCGGCTCATATCGCATCATTGCTACCAGTGCCAACGAATACCGGTTAATCCCGGCAGTATCAGCTGCTGGCGCGTGTAGTGTTGCACCAGAAATCCTCGCTCGCTTGCATGAGATCACACGGCTGCTCGCCATGACCAACGAATATCGCTTGAACGCTTACCAACTGGTGCTGTCAAATCAGCGGGTCGGCAATGAAATCCATGCGGATTTGACGGCAGAACATCCAGACAACGTGTTAGCGGAGCAATAAAGCTGATTTCGATTGGTTGGCCTATTATTACCGTCAACCAACCTTATGGCGTTGAATAAAAAGGTGATTCTGGAATGTTATGAAGGTTGCGCAGGCGGCTGAGGAGATTGGCGACTGGGCGTTCGCCTTGTTGGGGTGCGCCAAAGGGGTCGCTGATCCCGGCAGGACTACCGCTGAGAGTGCGCAAGGTACTGAGTACGCTATGGGCCAGGACATCCAGATGGTAACCCCCTTCCAGCACACAGATCAGCTTGCCATGGCAGAGTTCATCGGCCAACGCCAGCACCTCTTCCACCATGCGTACATAGCCGGTAATGCTCAAATTCATCCCCGCTAGTGGATCAAGCCAATGGGCGTCATAACCAGCCGAGAGAATGATAATCTCGGGTCGATAGTCACGCGCAACCGGAGCCAGGATGCGTTGGAAAGCGGTGATATACCCCTCATCGCCCACCGCCGCGGGAAAAGGCACATTGACCGTTGTGCCATAGGCAAATTCACTGCCCAGCTCATCAACGGCCCCGGTGCCAGGGTAATAGGGATATTGATGGGTGCTGAAAAAGAGAACGCTGGGGTCGTGATAGAAAATATCTTGGGTGCCGTTGCCATGGTGGACATCAAAATCCACAATCAGCACCCGTTCCACGCCATGTCGATCCTGCGCCCAGCGCGCCGCAATGGCCGCATTGGCCAGTAGACAAAAGCCCATGCCTCGCTGCTCTAGGGCGTGATGACCCGGCGGTCGAATCAGCGCAAAGCCATTATCGACCTGGCCCTGCAAAACCATATCGGTTAGATTGAGCAAGCCGCCCGCAGCCAGCAGCGCAGCCTGGTAGCTATCGGCATTGACATAGGTGTCGGAATCAATGCGCCCACCACCACGGGCCGAGATGGCCTGTAGCCGTTCCACATATTGCGCCGTGTGGACGCGCAGAATGGCATCCAACGGTGCGGGGCTGCTAGGCACGCAGATCAAATTCTGTAAGATGCCATCTTGCTGAAGCAGTTGCCAGGTGCCTTCGAGGCGCCGGAAATTTTCCGGGTGTCCCTCCAAGGTGTGGCGTAAATTAAACGGGTCATAGACGATGGCGGTTTTCCGCATAAGAGTATAAGCCTATTCTGTCTGAAACGGCGGTCGCAGACGCCCACGGGTTGAAACCCGTGTCTGCTACTACACAAAACCCTGCTGAAGCCAGGTTAGGGGGCCGCGTGATTGCATGGATTTCAGTGCGTTTGAACGCAGCTTTTTGTAGCAGACGGTGAATTCATTCACCGGAATCGTGTAAATTTCGACCCAAATTTCTTCACTTGATGCGCATGGGTTTGCAAACCGCACCTACTGAAATTGCAGCCTGATCAGGCGGCGATCTTTGACCCCGTCACGCTCCGTTTGCAACTCGAAGTGAAGATCAAAGTCTAGTTCATCGCTATTGCGTGCGCGGATGGTGTCGTGAAGCGCTACCGGACAAAGGCCTTGAATGGGCAAGGTGCTGTGTAGGGTTTCGCCATCCCACACTAGGCTGAGTTTGCCTTGTGCCAGCGGTAGATCAAGCACGGCCCACCATGCCCAGGCTTGCGGCCATGTTGGCTCCACCCATAGTACGTCGTCGCGCCAGGTAATGCCACACCCTTGCCAGAGCAGTGCGCCGGCCATATCGATGCCCTGCCAGTTGTCGGCAAAGCCCGAAGGACGATCAACCGTTGGTTGCCAATTTGCCAGCAAATGCTTCATAAGCACAGAAGTCGCAGATTGATCGCCAATATAAACAGCCTGTTCTTGGGCTGTGGCTGACCAACGCCCAGCGTTGACCTGATCCTGCTGCTGTTGGGCCAACTGGCTGGCATAGGCGAGGGACTGATGGATCAGGGACAGGGCGATGGGTTGATCATGCTCATCGGCGATAAGTTGCCTATGCCGCCGCAGCAACTGTTCGGCACAAAGCCCCACCGCGCCATAATGCGCAGCCAGCAGATCGGCATCAAAATGGCGCTGTAAATGGCGGTAGAGCGCACGCAGATAAGCGTGATTGTTGACAACAAAGTCATCACCGGGATCGAGCATCTCCTCTTTGCTATGGATGGGGAGCAAAGTCGGCAGTTTACCCGTGGTCGCCTCGGCGACACGGCGCAGATGGGCCAGCAGATTGCGACTGGTAGTCACATCCACAGCATCCATGCAATCGATCAAGCCCGGTGTGTGGATAGGGCGATGGTCAGAGGCGGCGAGACCGGTGCGTAGGCGTTGAATCTGACGCAGCGCAGCCAGTTTACCGGCCTGGATTGCGTGATTAACCATTGTATCCGGCGTCCATAGGCGACCCGTTTTCAAGGCGGTATTCCACGCTCTTTCACTTAACTCAAAGGCGCGATCAGCCTCGCGCAAGGCCAGAAAGCCTGTCCACGCCATCTGCTCACCCACATCGCTCACCGTTAGCATCAGCGGCACTTCGACGATGCCATTGACCAACACATGATAGACCAGATGGGCCTCTTGCTCACCGAGGTTGACATCATCGGGTCGTGCTTGGGGGTTGCCAAAGACACAGGTCAATTCAGCATTGCTTTGCTGATAAAGACCGCGCGCTGGCCCCGGGTTGCGTTGGGCTACCAATAGGCCATCCACCATGCGTTGGGTGAGTGGCTCCCCCCAGTCAATCGTGACCTCCAAGCGTAAGATTCGATCCCCTTCCGCCTGACATTCAAGCAGCCAGATGACGCTACGATCCTGATCACTTTGGCGTGGGACAGCGACGCGTTTGCTGACAATCACCCCTTCGGTACCCAGGATCAACTCCTGATGACCAGGGAAAAAGCGGGTGACCATTGGCATCAACTTTTCTTCGCGCGGCGCGCTAATGCGCAACCCAATATGTTTGGCATATTGCTCACCGGCCCACGGCCAAACCAAGTTGTTCAGATCGGTGTTGGCATCTACCTCAAAATAGAGATCCTGGTTGGCCAAGCGATAAACACTATCCGGCGCAATCGCCGCCCAGTCAATACTCTGTGGTTGGTCCAAAATAGGGTTGAGTGAAGTCATGAGATTATTGGTTGTCAAGAATCACTGTCGGTAAGTGGAGAAAGCTGAGAGATTAAGAGATTGGGTGATTGGGTGATTGGGTGATTGGGTGATTGGGTGATTTCGACAGGCTCAATCACCCAATCACCTAATCACCCAATCTCTTTCACCCCCGCCATCAACAGGCCCAGCCCCTCACGGGTGGCTTGGGCGCGGGGGACAATGCCGATCACTTCGCCTTTATACATCACCACAATGCGGTCGGCGAGCGCCAATATTTCATCCAACTCGGAGCTGACGACCAGCACGGCAACACCTTGATCGCGCTTGTCCACAATCTGCTGATGGATAAACTCAATCGAGCCGACATCGATACCGCGCGTTGGCTGGGCGGCCACCAACAGTTTGATCGGTCGGCTAAATTCACGGGCGACGACCATCTTTTGTTGGTTGCCACCAGAGAGGCTGCTGCCGCTATTTTCGACATTGGGGGTGCGCACATCAAAGGTCTTCACCAGCTTCGTGGCATGATCGCTGATAGCACGCTCGTTGATCGTCAAGCCGCGGGCAAAGGGTGCATGGTAGTAGCTGTTCAGCACCAGATTATCGGCAATGCTATAACTGTCCACCATGCCATAGGCGTGGCGATCTTCGGGAATATGACAAATTTCCCCCTCTTCAGTGATACGTCGTGGGCTGGCATTGGTCAGGTCGTGGCCGTTGATCAGCAGTCGGCCCGCATCGGCTTTGCGCAACCCGGTGATCGCCTCAACCAGTTCCGTCTGCCCATTGCCTTGCACCCCAGCCACCCCTACAATTTCACCAGCATGAACTTGAAAAGCGACGCTGCGTAAGGCTGGATGACCCAGATCATCGCGCGCCGAAATGCCCTGTAGATCAAGCACTACATTGGTAGGTTTGGCAACCGCCTTGTTGACCGTCAAGATCACCGTGCGCCCCACCATCATGGCAGCTAGGGTGGCTTCGTTGGCACTTTTGGGATCAGTTTCACCCACCAATCGTCCCTGGCGCAAGACAGCGATACGGTCGGCGACGCGTAAGACCTCTTTGAGCTTGTGCGTGATAAAGATGATCGACGTGCCCTGTTCACGTAGGCGCGCCATCACAGCAAAGAGGCCCTCGATCTCTTGGGGAGTTAGCACCGCGGTTGGCTCGTCAAGAATTAGGATATTGGCATTGCGATAGAGCGCCTTGACAATTTCGACGCGTTGACGCACGCCAACCGGCAGATCTTCAACCACGGCATAGGGATCGACATCCAGATTATAACGATGCGAAAGCTCTTGAATGCGTGCGGCCACGGCCTTGGTATCGAGAAAGCCATTTTTGGTGCTTTCACTGCCCAACATGATATTTTCCGCCACCGTCATCACCGGCACCAACTGAAAGTGCTGATGCACCATGCCGATACCGAGAGCAATCGCGTCGTTGGGACTATGCATTACCACCGGCTGATCGTCAACCAGAATTTCACCACTGGTAGGCTGGTAGAGACCATAGATGACATTCATCAAGGTCGACTTGCCCGCGCCATTTTCGCCCAGCAGCGCCAGAATTTCGCCGCGCTGGAGCTTCAGGTTGATATCCTGATTGGCAATGACGCCAGGAAAATGCTTGGAAATATTGCGGATCTCCAGGACAGAAATAGCAGTATTCATCTATTCTTCTGCTTCAATCAATTTATGCTGTAGAAAGATTACTTCATTTTGTTGCGCTGCGGCTTCTTTCTGAAGACGTTGGATAGCCGCCTGACAGTAAGTTAGATTGTTGTCAACTAAAACACAAGAGCGACTTAGAGAAAGTGACGCAATCCCCGTTGTTCCACTGCCGGCAAAGGGATCAACCACTAATCCATTGGGAGGGCACAGCAATTTAATAAAAAACAGCGGAAGGTCTACAGGGAAAACTGCCGGGTGTCCTTTGTTTTTGCCTACCAGTGCGATACTAAGGATATTGGAAGGTAGAACAGTCTGTTTGCCTACCCATTTAGAAATATCGCGCCCAAAGCCACTTGCATTAGCCGAATTATGACGATCCGTATCATTTTGCCCCAGTTTACGTAAACGCGATTCAACCCAGTCGCCAATCGGCTTGCGAACTGCATCCGGATCAAAAAAAGGACGCTTTGATTTGGCAAGATGGAAACAATATTCCCAACCATCGCGTAGACGCGTTGGCCAGTAACCGGGCATAGGATTTGTTTTATGCCAAATATAGTCGTCAATCGAGTACCAACCTCGCTCACATAATGCCTCAATCGTATGCCATACATACCGATGCCGCACACTATCGACAACTTTATCTTTGATATTAATGACTAAACTTCCATTTGGCTTTAGAGCTTTGTAAAACGGTTCGTGAAAGGAAACAAACCATTCTGCAAATTTATCGGGATGTGTACTATCATAGTGCTTTCTTCGCGCATCGGCGTAAGGGGGTGAAGTGACTATCAAATCAACCTGACCTGCAAAGGCTTTTAATTCTTCCCGGCTGTCGCCATGAATGACCGTACAAGTAGCGTCCTTTGTCGCAACAATTGTCTTGATCGAAGAAGCTTTTTCGTTGCTTTCGCGTATTCTTTTGGCTTTTGGCTTTGTGGCGCCATTTGATTCAGGCATTGTTATTACTCAAATCTGCTTACTTTGGCAAAATAGGCGAACAAGTTTATATGGGTCACTAAAGATACCTCTTTCATCAATCAGGTTTGCCTTTCGGCACTCATCGCCAAAAGCGTCCAATATGAGTTCAGGAACTTCGATTTCAGTAGGCAATGCCTCTTGGGTTTGGGTTTCTAGCAATACATCCAGTACTGCTGTCATGATTTCTTCATAGGAGTAATTAGCAAAAAACGGCCAGAAAAAATCTGAGAACCAAATTTCGGTATTAACTGAATAAGGTTGCTTTGATTTCTTCTCGTGTCTAACAACTCTTTGACCTCTATCCATTGCAATGCCAAAGATGCAGCAATATGAGCCGGTACGATTTTTATCTTCGCTGGCAACTTTCTCTAGCGCACGAATCGCTTTCGGCCAATCTTGCCCACCCATTGTATTACTACGATTCTTGACGGATACATAAAGGCTGAGTGGTTTTCTTGTGCTGTCAAGAAATTCGATTACCGCATTAAAATCGGCCTCTGTTGTGCCAATGTCAGAAACACTTTTAAACCGTTGTGATTGCTGCGCACAATCGATGACAAGAAACTGATAGCGCCATCCAGAATTCATTCTCTCTTTTTGCAAGGTTTGATTGCGGAACTGCTCCTTACCCACATCACTGTAATGTCTGTTGTGGATTTGGTGTGCCGTCGCGGCGGGATCACTATAATATTTTTTGAAGTATTTGAACAGTGTTTTTCCTGCTCGTTGATAAATATTTTCTATTTCTTCGGGCAAGGCATTGGATGGGATTGATAAAATAGAACGGCTTGATTTTCGATTCGCGTTTATTATGGCTGCTCGGATAATTGCTTTCAATTGCGTTAATGAGATTTTAAGCTTATGTACAACTAGCGTTGATTCATCCAGGCACCCAACATAACGGCTTTTTTCATCATTAATTCTTGGATAATTCTGTGGATGTGACATTTAAGTATTTTCCAATATTTCATTATTTATGAGAGTTATTCTCAAACAATTTTTCTTCAGAATGAGCTAAATAATCTGATCTCTGAGCAGCTTCTATTTAGGAACAACTGTATGGATTATATGATGGATGATTTAGTGCATATTCAGGAAAGTTGGCGACCGGCATACTCTAGCTCTTTCAGTTCGGTTTCTAGTCCTTGTAGAAGCTGTGCTTCGCCGGCCCATTCAACGTATTCCCAATCACCACCGGTTAGATCTTCTGCTGTCATGTCACTCAAAAAGTGAGCCGTGGTAACCTTATACTGCTGTTCAAAGCGACGTAGATGATTCTTGGTACGACGAACACTTGCTTCCACCTGTCGTTTGTATACGTCAACGGCTTGAACTAAGGTTTGAAGGCTGCTTGGGTTCTCTAGCTCAAGTGTTACTTGAATGCTCATATTTTTCTTGCCTCTAAAAGCCCATAGTAGGATACATTAGTGTCCTTCGGTTTCGTACACTTTCCCCTCAGCCGCCGGTGGACGCACGCGCCCGACAAAGCCAGAGACAGCCACAATCGTCACCACATAGGGCAACATGCTCACAAACTGGCGCGGGACGGTGGTGACGCCGGCCAGCAATAGTTCATTTTGCAATGCCTGGGTATAGCCAAACAGTAAGGAAGCGCCCAGTGCACCAAAGGGATTCCAGTTGCCAAAGATCATAGCCGCCAGCGAAATAAAGCCACGGCCGGCAGTCATCCCCTCTTGAAATTGACCTACCGCCTCCAAGACCAAAAAGCCGCCGGCCAACCCCGCCAACATACCACCGATGGTTGTATTGACATAGCGATAGCGATTGACATTGATGCCCACGGTATCCGCCGCTCTAGGATGTTCCCCAACGGCGCGTGTGCGCAATCCCCACCGCGTATAGAAAAGGGCGATATGGGTGGCCACCACCAGCAAGAGCGCCAGATAGGTAATGGGCGGATTGTTAAATAAAATTCGGCCAATCACCGGAATATCGGCCAGCAGCGGAATGCTGACGGCCACAAATTTACCTTCGGCTACGGCGTCGCGATTAAATAGATAGGAGGTAAAACCTGTGGCCAGAATGATAATGACGGTGCCGGAAATAATCTGATCCATGCGATAGCGAATGGAAAGGAGGGCATGGAGCCAACCCATGATCGCACCCACCAGTAACGCGGCCAACACGCCCACTAAGAGACTAGCCAGCAGGGGCCAATCATTGGTCGCCACCTTGGCGACAAACGCGCCAAAGGCGCCGGCCAACATCATTCCTTCAATGCCAATGTTGACAATGCCGGAACGTTCACAAAGAATACCGCTCAATGCACCCAACACCAACGGCACCGTAGCCCGCAGGGTAAAATTGAGCGCGCTGATCCCAAAGAGAAGGCGCAACCAAGTGTACTGGCGCAGTTCAGTCGTGTTCACTAGAACGGCCAGCACGACCAGGGCAGCGCTTACCAGCATGGCAAAAAGTGCTGTGCGCCGAAAGAGCGAGCGTGGCAAGAACGATCGTTGAATCATCGTGCTGATCCATTGCGGTGTTGAGAAGCGAGCAGACTGTCTAAATGGCCGGTAAACTCGGCAAAGGTAAAGGCGAGGAGCGCACGATCTTCTACTTCGTCGAGTTTGCTCAGATCGCTAACACTGTCAAGTTTTAACCGTGTGGTATCCTGTTGCGCAGCATCAATCCCAAAACGTACATTGAGAATGCGCAGAATGCTCACAATTGCCCGGTCATGCGTTCCCTCTGCCAGCCCTTTGGCTGTCGCTCTAACTTCAGTTTCCTGTACAGCCTTCTCGACAGCTTTCTCTACAGCTTTCTCTACAGCTTCTTGTACGGCCTCTTCCAACCATTCATCAATTAGGGTTGCATGTTGCATTTGCACTAACTCCTCTCGAAAGAAACGCCGTAAAAACTCGCGATCAAAATTACGCGCCGCCAGTGTAACCGCTATTGCCAATAAATCAGCGCGTTTCTCATCATCCGGTTCAGCAAGAATCAACGCGCGCTCTTCCTGCAACGTTTGGGCATTGGGTTCATCAACCAACATGACCAAAAGCGGTGCTAATTCACGCAACTGACCATTGCGAATTTGTTCCGTATACTCCCATAATTTTACCACTGGATAGGTAAAGCGATTAATTACGGTTTTATCCAGTTGCACTACATATTCAGTGGGAATGGGTGACTCACGATAGTTCAAATAAAGGGCAATGGAAAGAACTGGCAGTTTGTACTGTTGCGTCAACGCCCCATGTGTATGACACATACGGCGTGAAAAGTCAGCAAAATGATCCAACTGAAACTCTAGATGCAACAGGTGCTCTTGCTCGGCGATCAGCGTACGATGGACAAAATCGACCGGCTGTACAGGCAATGACAGTTCTACATTTTCCGGCTGGCCAATCAGTTGAATCGCGGTGTTGGGTAAGACCAAACGCAAGAACAGATCAGCATGATTACGCGCAATTACTTTCAGAGAACGATCAAATATGTTGATCTTTGCCATTGAGGGCATCCTTTTTAGGTGTCGTTTGTCTAGCTTCCCCAACTGACACTGGGTGCATCTTCTAGTGGCACGCGTAGGCGACGCAACCGAAAAAGGGTGCGGATCAACAGCGGCGCGGCGACAAAGGCCAATACCAATGCCTGAATTACCTGGATAATATCCGCTGAAACGCCCGATTCAAACTGCATCCGCGCGCCACCAGCATCCAGTGTACCAAACATCCAGGAAGCCAACAGCACCCCCAGTGGATGGGTCTGCCCCAACAGGGCGACTGTAATCCCATCAAAGCCAACCGAGCCCGTGAACTCTGGGGCAAATTTATGATTGACGCCCAGTGTATCGATGGCACCGGCCAGTCCAGCCAATCCACCAGCGATCATCATGCTCAGCACAATGGTCCAGTTGACACGCATCCCCGCATAGCGCGCCGCCTTGAGATTCTGCCCAACGGTGCGGATTTCAAAGCCAATGATGGTGCGGTAGATCAACCACCAGATCAAGATGGCGACAAGAATGGCTAGAATAAAGCCCCAATGCACGCGATAGGGTGGCCCGATCAGATAGGGGATCTGCGCGCTCAGCAACACATCGGGGGTTTCCGAGACAGCACCGGCCGTGGGGTCCCAAAGGGGGCCAGGAGTTTGGCCTTGGGTGCCACCAGCATAGACAGTCCAGCCGGCCAAGTTACCAGCAATGTAATTGAGCATAATGGTGACAATCACCTCATGCGCGCCGGTATAAACCTTGAGCAATCCTGGGATCGCGCCCCAGATCACGCCGCCGAGAATACCCGCACCAATCGCTAGCGGAAGGTGAATGAGGGTAGGTAATCCCTCAAAATTAATGCCTACAGCCACCGCCGCCACCGTGCCGATCAGAAATTGACCGGATGCCCCGATATTGAAAAGACCGGCTTTAAAAGCCACAGCAACCGAGAGACCCGTCAGGATCAGCGGGGTCATACGGCGGATGGTGCTGGCCCAACCCCGTGCGTTGCCCAGCGCACCAGAGAAAAGCCCCTGATAGGCTTCTAGTGGATTATCGCCAGAAATAATCATGATGATTGCACCTAGAATTAGGGCCGTCACTAAAGCAAGGATCGGTAGCAGCAGGGCTTGACCCAGTTGGCGCAGAAAACGAAGATTCATCCGGCCTCCTAACAAGATGGGCAATAATTGGCGGAAGATTACGAAAACGGGAGGTGCAAAGCAAGTCGCGCCTCCCGTTTTTATGACAAGGATGATAATTTACAGAGAAAAAGAGATTGAGAGACTGAGAGATTTACTACCCCAATCAACCCATCTCTTAATCTCTTTTTCCCTCAATCTCTTTTTTCCTTATTTTACTGCGGATTATACCCCGTCTCCAAGCTGCCATCTTTCAGAGCGGCGTCGATCTCAGCCAGCTTATCTTTTACTTCCTGGGGAATTGTGGCGTCAAAGTCATGGAAGGGGGCCAAACCCGCGCCACCAAAGAAATTGCCGCCAGGGAAGGCACCTTCACCGGCCAGTGCCACCAGCTCGACCACGCCTGGGGTGATCAACTTCATCGCGCTAGAGACAAGGCAGGGATGCGCGGCGGGTACCGTTTCCCACTGATCGGTATCGACACCGATGCAGAAAAGGGTTTCGCCAGCGCCGTCGGCGACAGCCACTTCTTGCAAAGCACCATTTCCGGTATTCCCACCGGCGCCAAAGACGACATCCGCTCCCTGATCGAGCACCTGACTGGCCGTGTTGGCGCCCCATTCCGGGTCGTTAAAGGCTACATCCAAGCCACCGGGATGATAGGTGGTGCTGACTTCAATATCGGGGTTGATATATTTGGCCCCTAATTCGTAACCTTCACCAAAGGCCACCACCGGTGGTACCAGGTTAGTACCAAGCACAGAAGCAATCTTGCCGGTCTGGCTCAACTGGGCTGCCAGCGCGCCGGCCAGAAAGCCCGACTGGTCTTCGTGGAAGATCAAGCCGGTCAGGTTTGGCACAACTTCGCCCTGGAACTGATCGACACCGATAAACATCACATCCGGATTTTCTTTGGCAGCGGCAATGGTCGCTTCACCCAAGGCAAAGCCGACGCTGACAATTACATTGAAACCGCCATCAACAAATTGCTGAATGTTTTCGGCATAATCCGCAGGGCTTTGCGTCTCAATAAAACGACAATCTTCTCCTTCGGTCAGGCCGGACGCGCTGCACGCTTGCAACACGCCATCCCAAGCGGATTGGTTGAAGCTGCGGTCGTTGACACGCCCGACATCGGTGACTAGACCAATTTTAAGGACAGCGCCCTCATTGCTACCCTCGGCCGCGGGTGCTTCCGTGGCGGCGGGGGCTTCGCTTCCCCCGGCTGGGGCCGTCGGGGCGACACAAGCGGCCAAACTGACCACCAGCAGAATACTCATCAGGGCAAAGAGGCTTTTCATTTTGTGCATAGTGCAAACTTTCTCCTAGATTTAAAAAGGTGAATGAAAATTATGGGCTCAACAGGAATTCAAGGGGTTGACACCGTAGGTGCGGTTTGTAACCGCACGTGCTCCAGGGAACCGTGCGGTTACAAACCGCACCTACGATTCCATGT
>Ga0163153_10006536_pt1 | contig 13070 bp, 12 predicted proteins | sample OliLakLV19MP6IB1_FD_148629 | JGI IMG/M metagenome (GOLD analysis project Ga0163153, IMG submission 148629) | Freshwater microbial mat bacterial communities from Lake Vanda, McMurdo Dry Valleys, Antarctica - Oligotrophic Lake LV.19.MP6.IB-1 | ecosystem: Environmental > Aquatic > Freshwater >... | reverse complement strand
CCGCAGGCCATGGCCTCGATCACCACCGACGGACAGGGATCGTTGTGCTTGATGTGCAACAGGACATCCGCCCCCTGATAGATGGCCCGCGCGCGCTCGGGTCCATACGCCGGTTCAATCTCGATCCGGTCGAGCACGCCAAGTTCTCCGGCCGTGCGCCGGACCTCCATGTCCGCCCCCGGCCAGAGCAGCCGCCCGGCAATATGAAGCCGCGCATCCATCCCCAGGGTGCAGAGGCGGGCCAGCGCACGAATCGGGACCAGAACGCGCTGGGACTGGTGATGACTGCCCGCGACCAACAACCGGATCGGGCCGGGCAGACGGGACTCCGGCGGGCTGAAGAACTCGGTGTCGACTGCGTTGTAGAGGATCTCATGCGGACATTCTGCGCGCCCAATGAACAGGTCCGCCGTCTGCCTGCAAAAGGCCGACTGATAAAGGACATGATCGGCAAGCTCCACCAACTGTGACATCGGATGGTTGATGACCCTTGCGTACTGCCGTCCGGCCCAGGCCCGATACCCGACGCCGTTCTGATTGTAGACGAACCGAACCCCGCGCGCTTTCGCCCAGCGCACCAGCGGAAGCGCCAGCGGGGGAAGCGCACTGCTTACCAGATAAAGCACATTGAATCGGGGATACGACTCGGGAAAGGCCGCGGCGAGCAGGCGCAGCTTGGCGGCTCCGCCGAACCCGGCCCCGGCGAGTCCCGGGACGCCGCCGTAGTGGAGCGCGGGCCCGCCGGGAGCCGGCTGCGCAGATGCGGCGTCGAGCCTCCGCCGGAGTTGCAGGGCGGCGGGAAACTGTTTGACCGCCTTCAGGGCAATCGTGAGCGGAGCGGGCAACTGCTGCTCGAACCAGCGAGAGACGGGCGAAATCATCCGACCACCTCCAGGCAGAGGTCGAGCAACCGGGCCGCAAAGGGGCCAATGTCACCCTGGTCCGCAACCGCCCGGCGTGCGTCCGCCCCCAATCGCGCGGCCTCCGCCGGACTGTCCAGCAAACTCCGCACGGCATCCGCCAATGCCGCCGGGTCATGTGGCGGGACAAGGAGCACGCCCTGCTCCGCGGCAGGACGCGGCCGATCCCACAATCCCTCGGTCCGGGTCAGCACGACCGGTTTCCCGCAAGCCATCGCCTGCAACGTCACGCTTTGACCCGAGGGTTGGAGCGTCGGGTGCAGCGGGACCACCACGCAGCGCGCACCGCGATAGAGATCCCGCAACCCGGCATCGCGGATTCCCTGGCCACCCCAGGTTCCCCGGATCCGCTCGACATTTGCGGGCAACGGCTCGGGAAGCGCGCGTTCGGTGAGAATTCGGACCGGCGCCTGAAACCGGCCAGCCGCCGCCACGAGCGTCTCGAAATCGCGCTGGGCATCATTGCCGACCGACAGGACGTAACCCCCGCCGGTCTCGTGCCCGGGCGACCAGAATTGCGTATCGACCCCGAACGAGATCGCTTCCGCGGTTTCCAACCCGAACATCCGCCGCATCGCGTCCGCCTCCGGAACCGCGAAGCAAACAGGATGCGTCTGCCTCAACAGCTCCCGGGACACGGCACGTCGCAGGAAGGGGTGCGGATAATTTGGGAGGCCGGACTGGATGCCGAGCAAGGGCCGGTCAAGACGACCGAACCGCTTCCAGACCGCCGCCGCAAACGCGAGGGGGGTGGCGGTCGCGACCACGACCTCCGCACGGCGCAGCGACGCGAGCAACGGGGCCACGGCCGCCACGGTGGCCCAGGTGGTTTTCACCGGCAACATCCCACGCGGAAACAGCCGATCCAGGACCGCCCACGCCCCGCGCGCCGAACCCGCAGGCTCGATCTCATGAAGCGTGCAGACGTGCCCCGCCCGCTCAATCTCGATGGCGCCGTAAAAAAACTCGGACGGCGCGAACCCCTGCCGCACATCGTCGAGGCGGGCGAGCCGTCCGGGGGTGTAAAGAAACGCGATGTGCATGGCGTCAGGCAGAGAGGATTTCGCGGACCCAGAGGGAGTGCCCCTCCGCCACCACGGCGGCGGAGTAATGACGTTCCACCACCGCCCGGGCGGCCTCCTCCTCGCTGTCCCAGTCAAAGGAATGATCCAACACGGCATCCAACGCCGCCTCCCAATCCCCGGCCGACGCGCAGATGCGGATTCCCCGCCCTTCGGCCCGATCGGCAACCGCGCGATAGCTCGACAGCGATTCGCCAAGCGCCACGCGGCCGCAGGCCATCCCGAGCGTGAGCTTCCACTCCGTGTGGCCGGCATTGTAGGTGTTCTCGAGAAAGCGCGGGGAAACGAGCACGCCTCCCTCCGCGTACCGCGCGAGCAACGGACGGATTCCTCGAAACGGTTCGATCCGGTGCTCGACCCGCGCGAGCAGTCGCTCGAAACGCGCCCGCGCCTCGGGCGTCCACCGTTCCAGCGCGCGCAGATCGCCGGTGATGAGATGCAGCCGGAGCGCCCCGGCCCGCCGGACCAGTGCCTCATCGATCCGGCAGAGATCGTAAAGTTTCATCGCCTCCCCCGACCAGAGAAGATCGAGCTTGCTGTGTCGGGGCGGATGCCACGCCCGGCGGGGCGGCACGAGATCGAACTCGACGTTGTCGGGGATCCATCGGACGGCTGAATGATGCGCCGCCCAGACGGATTCAAGATGGGGCGAATCGGCGATGATGGCATCGGCGAGGCGGGTCATCTCGATCGCCTCGGCGCGTTGCGCGGCCGATGGAAGCAGATGCGGGGCATGGATCACACCGTCCGCGGGCGTGAGGTAATCCACATTCGCATCGAACACGATCCGGGTGTCGTCTCCCCGTAATCGACGGCCCAGCCGCGCGCACCCCGACCCCATCGATTTTAGAAAGACGACGGCATCGTGCCGCACGCCCGGACGCCAGAGCTCATACTTCAAGGATCCCGAGCGGTTCACGTGACGCGCAATCCAGCCGAACCGCATCTCTGCAACCGCCGAATGCGTGTTCCACCCGGTCAACGGCGCCCAGGGCGGACACTCCCCGCGAAACGCCGCACCCCAGCCGGGCAACCGGCTGTCGATGACGAATCCGATCCGTGGCACACGAGCCTTCACGCAGGTGGAAAAAAGGCCGACACATCCAGCTCCACTTCCGGTCCCCGCCGGTATTTCTCCAACTTCCACTCCGACTGCGCCCGCCGCCCGGTCAGGCGCAGGCAGAGCCGTTGGAACATCCGGAGCGGCTCGGTGCGCGAACGCTCCGAAACGTTCCGGCGCGCCACCTCCCCCGGGGGTTGGATCGAGCTTCGGGAGACAAAACAGGTGTGCAAACAACGGTACCAAGCCTCCGCCCACCCGACGCGCTCGTGCAAATCGAGCCGGAGCGACGCGTCGTATCCGGGTCGGAACCGGATGTCGCCCGCCGCGAGTCGAAGCGTGACCTTCCCGCCCCAATCCTCGATGGCCCGGAAATTGTAGAGCTTGGTCATGCTGCGGCACGGAGGTGCGAGATGGCCACGGGCCGTCCCGGCCACGGGATCGATTGCCGTGCAATTGAGGACGTTGCCGAACAGCACCCAGGACCGATCATAATCGCCGCGCAGGAGCTCGACGCGCAACCGGTCGAGCCCGGCGGGATCGTAGATCTCGTCCCCGTCGACCCCGAAGACCCAGGTCGCCGTGCCCGCATACCGGCGGATCACGGCGTGCGATTCGCGCGGGTGATCGACGCGATGGATGTCGAACTTTCCGGGAAACTCGGCCGCGAGCCCGTCGAGAATCGCGCCGGTTCCATCCCGGGAATGATGATCGCTGACATGGATGAAATCGCAGAATCGGACCACGTTGCGCAGGGCCTGGCCGAGGAAACGGTCCTCGTCCTTGACCAACACGCTCCCAATGATACGGGCCGGCTCGCTCATGGAATGCGCTCCAGTGCAAACACGGTGCCGAGAAATGCCTTCGGAAGAAAGCCTTCCCGGAGGAGGGCCCCCAGGGCGGCCCCGGCCGTGTCCGCCCCGATGATCGCGGGATGCAGCTCGACCAGCACCCGCCGGACAAAAACCGGCAGGCACGGCGCGTGCGTCGCCCAGACGCGCTCGGCCCCTTCCACGTCGATCACGAGTGTGTCCGGCTCGAACACCGCCCCCGCACAGATCTGCCGGAGGGTCCGCCAGGGAACCGACGGCACGACCCCGGCCCGCGCCTGCCCGTCGAGGCTGCTCCCCGAGGTCACGAAACCAAGCCGCGCGAACTCAGGCGGGGTTTCGTCGAGCCAAACCGGACACCCCAGGGCATGCACCAGCGCGGCATCCAGTCCGTTGAGCCGCATCTGCATCTGAAAATTCTCGGCGAGGGAGGCGTCGGGTTCGACACAGAGCAGGGCCCCAGCGTGCCCCACCCGACACCCGAGGATGCTCGACAACACCCCGGCCGATGCGCCGAGCTCGAGCACGCGCGCCCCCGCGGGAATGCACGCCCGCACCAGGGCGCGCTCCGCACTCTCATACCCCCCGCGCATCAAACGGCGACGGGCACTGTGGGAAAGGGCGCTGTCCCGAATCCGGATACGAGCACCATCCGCCTCAATCCACTCCGGCCACCGTCCGGGAACCGGCAGATGCGTCGCGGCGATCCGGAAATCCAGTGCAGAGAATTTCATGGGCTGCGGCGGATTCGGGAGAGAAGGCGCATCGCGAAAGAGCGGAGCCGCTGGCCGCCGGTCTGGTGGAACCCGATCTCGGAAGGAGCGTATCCGATGCGCAGCAAACGGTTGTAGCCATCGTCCACGGACGAGATGCCGTGAACCAAGTAAGGATTCCCGCGCTCGGCGGGGTGTTTGAGGAGCCAGGTGTAATCGACGATCCACGGGTTGAGGTGCCGGTCCGAGGCGAGAAGTTTCTCGCGGGTCATCGAGAGCGCCTCGGTCCAGGCCCGCTCGTCGCAGTTCCATTTCGAATACACAAGATCTGCAAAGCGCCGCATGTCGGTCGCCCGGTCATAGAAGACCACCCCGCATCCCACCCCCTTCTGCGCCGAGGCGTAGTTGGGCATGTAAAGGAACATCGGACCGCTGACCAGCCGGGCCTCCAGTCCGGTGTCGGGCAATCGCCGCACCAGTATGTCGAAATCACAGTAAAGAATGCGCGGGAACCGCTCCAGCGCGCGCACCGGCCACCACGCTTTGCAGGCCCACTTGCGCTGCCGGTCGACGTGGGGGGGAAGCTCGTGGTCGGGGATCACCTCGCGGAACCGATGGGCGACGGGTTCGACGTGCGGCCAGGTGTCGCGGTCGCAATAAAGCACCGCCTGCCGCCAGAACTCCGGGTTCTGGGCCAGGGACCAGTGAAACTCAGCGAGTGCCTTCGGGAAACTGCCTCCGGCCTGGAAAAGACCGGCCACGATCTGGGTCTGGTCCATCACGGGGTTCGACTGGCAAGCAGGCCCTGCAGCAGGGTCGCATACTCGACGCACATCCGGTCCCCGGAAGGCATCCTGCGCAGCACCCGTTCACGCAAACCGGGCAGATCGGCGGCGGCGGCGCGCAGCGCAGCCGCCGGATCCTCGCGGAACCCGATCCCATAACGCCGGCCCGCCTCCACCACCCCGCCTCCGTCCTCATGGTAGAGCAGCGGCAGCCCGCACTGGGCCCCCTCGACATGGTGCATGCCGCACGGTTCCCACCGGGTCGCCGTGAGATAGAGATGCGCACCGCGCAACAGCCCGGCAAGCCGGTGCCCCGCGCAGGGCGGATGCGTCAGGGCGGCACGCCAACGGATCGAGGCGGGCCATCGCCCGACGACCTGCAACTCAAACCCCGGCAACGCGCCGTCCGCAATCAGCGCATCCACCCGCTCATACAGGTCGAACCCCTTGAGCGGATTGTCGGACCAATGATGCGTGATCACGCGGAGCGGCCCCGACCCATCCCACAACGCGGCGCCGATGGGGTGGAAGACGGCGGGGTCCGCCCCGTTGTAGATGACGGAGTACGGACGGTCCGTGGTGAACCCACGCGCCGTGAAATAGTCCCGGAGCCACTCGGAAATGAAGATCGTGTGGTCAGCGACCGTGTTGGCTTCGCCCAGCAGGGCGTCCATGAAACCGGAACCTTTTCGCTGATCGCACTCGTTGATGCGGTGAACGACCCGGACGCCGGGATGCCGCTCCTTGTGCGCCCGGATCTCGCGCATGCCGAATGTCCCGGATTGCAGATCATCCCGTGGATCGATCAGCAGGATCGCATCCACCGCGGGGTCGAGCCGGAACTGCACCCGCCACCCGCGCAACCCGAGAAACCGGCGGAGCTGTTGGACGAACGGGCTGCTGCCGCCCCACGGCCCGCGCACGGGACGCATGTTGACGGCGAGCGTGGCGATCGGGGCTCGGAGGAATGGCGTCTTCATGGAAAAAGCCGGTTGCAATCGATCACCTGAAACTGGGCGGACCGGAACACCACCGCATCCGGCGGGGCGCCCGCGAGCACGGGCCGTTGCCCCTCGGAAACACGGGTGCGCGAAGGGCCGACACTCTCCTGCATGTCCCGGTCACGCAGCCATCGGTTGGACTGGAACACACCCGGTTCGAGATCGCCCTGCCGCACCAGCCAGTATCGGACGCGGTACTTCATCAGGAACGCCATGAGCACCGCGGGGTCCGGCGTGAAATGCGCCTCGATCAGCGCGTCGGCCCGCTCCCGGAATGCCCGGTGATACCCCCGATGATACGGCGTCGCAAATTTCCTGCCCGCAACCGTTGAGCGCCCGGCAAACACCGGGACGTTGTCCGCCTCGTCACAAATGCCCGCGACGACCGTGTCCACCGGTTGCGCGCGGAAGAACCGGTGCATCCCAATCTCGGCGCTCACCTCGAAGTTGTTGCCCTTGGGCAGCCCTCCCTGAATGAGGGGAGCGGCACACACCATCGCCGCGACGGATGCAAACGTGACCGGCCCCAACCCGCGGGCTCCGGGAAAAGCGGTCCGGAGCCGCCGCACCAGCGCATCGAACAGGGCCACCAGCACCACGCCAGCGGCGAGGGCGAGCAACATGCGGAACGTGAACCGCACGTAACGGTTGGGTTGGTGCAACGAGAAAAGCAGAACGTGCGCGGCGCCAAACAGCACGCAGGAAGACCCGAATAGCCGGGCGAGCAGGCTGCGCGCCTCCGGGGTCAAACGCCCGAGCAACGCCGGCCTCAACCGCTCGGGCAGGGCCAGCCACACGGGCAGCGCGAGACCGGCCCAGAGCAGCCAGGGAATGGAATCCAACGGCGTGGGCAGGAACCCGCTCCGGTTCGAGGTGAGCCAGAACCGCACGGGATCGTCCGTGAAAAAGGGAATCCGTCCGCCCTTCCAAAACTCGGGGAGCAGACGCGCCTCCGCCCCGTGGATCACCGGTCCGAACGCGTGGGTGCTCAGGACGAACGGAGTCAACGCCACCGCGAGCACCCCGATCATTGCGGCGCCCCGGAGATAATCGGCGGCCTGGCGCGAGGGAAGCGGCCATCCGCCCCGCCAGCGAACCACTCCCAGCAGAACCGCGCCCGCCACGATGAACAACGTGCCGGGGTAGAAGAATCCGAGGCCCAGCGCGGCCGCCAGCCCCGCGACCCATCGCCCGCGGATCCAGCACAGGAGGAAGGCGAGCACGAACGGATACACAAACGCGCGGGGCGTGCCCGATGGGAGATCGTTCTGCATCCAGAGCATCTGGGTGGTGAGCACGGAGACGAGAAACGCCCCCGGCGCGCTCGGCACCAAGGCCAGCCCGAGTCGGAAGGCGAGCAGCGCACAGAGCACCCCGAGCCCGGCCGGCAGGACCTTCGCGATCCAGAGCGGTTCGGCACCGAGCAACGTCCCCGCACGGTAAAGCGCCGCGTATGCCGAGGGGGCCATCGCCTGGTAATAGTCGGCAATCACGTCGCCCGGGAACGCCCCGGGTTCGACATAACGCTGCATCCAGAAAACATGATGCCGGGTGTCGGGGGGGGCGACCAATTCGGATTGGAACGCCACCCGCAAACCGAGGGCGGCGCAGACGATTGCGTAAACCACCGCGAGCGTTGCCCAGACACGGCGCTCGTGGACCGGGGGGGGGAGGATGGAGATCGGGGTGTTCACCGTTCGGCTCGGGTAGTTCCCGACACGTGCCGGTCCAGACGCAGCCGTCGCACATCCACCTGCACTTCTTCGAGGATCCGGCGATTCACCGCCTGCAGATCGGCCAGCAACCCGACCACCCAAAGCAGCAGACCGGCCAGCAACAGGATGGCTGCGAGGATCAAACTCGGGATCCGGGTGCGCTCGGCGCCTTCCACAAAATACCAGACCCATCGCACACCGAGCAGAACCCCGCCGGCAAACGGAAGCGCGCCCAAGAGGGCAAAGAATCGCAGTGGCTGGTACACCATGAAGATCCGCAGGATCGTGAACATCGACCGGGCCACATACCCCGGGATGCTCCGGATCAACCGGGAGGGTCGCGTCAGCGGGTTGGTGCGGACCGGCACGGACGCGATGTGCATCCCTTTCTGGCCCGCCTGAATGATCATCTCGAGGGTGTAGGTGTAGCGGTCGAAGATATTGATCCGGAGGGCCGCCTCCCGACTCAAGGCACGAAAGCCGCTGGGCGCATCGGGCACCTCGGTGTTGCTCGCGGCGCGGACCACCCCGCTCCCGAGCCGTTGGAGCCACTTCTTGACCGTCGAGAAATGAGCGATGGAATCGATGGGGCGCGCGCCCACCACGAGATCCGCGCGCCCCTCGACAATCGGCAGAACCAGCGCCGGAATGTCATCGGCACAATATTGATTGTCGGCATCCGTGTTGACGATCACGTCGGCCCCGAGCGCAAGGGCCTCCCGGATCCCGGTACGGAATGCGGTCGCAAGCCCCCGGTTGCCGGGCAATCGCACGACATGATCCACCCCCCCACCCACCGCCACGTCCGCCGTCCGGTCGGTGCTGCCATCATCCACCACCAGCCATTCCACGCAGTCGAACCCGGGCACGGAACGGGGCAGCGCCGCGAGGGTGGCGGGAAGCTGCCGCTCCTCGTTGTAACACGGGATCTGGATGATGAGCTTGCGCATGGTTTCAGGCTCGCCGGCAAGGGGCTGGGGCCGCAAATTCGAGAAACATCCGACGGAAGGCCTGTGCCACCCCGCCGATGTCGAAGCGCACCGCGTTGCGCAGGGCGTCCGCGGCCAGCCGCTCCCGGAGCGAAGCATCACCGTGGAGCCGCACGACAACCTCCGCCACGGCTTCCGAGCATTCCATATTCTCCAGGATCGCCCCGGACTCCAGCACGAACCGATGAATGGGCGTCGGATGGGCGACCACCGGAAGCCCTTGCATCTGCGCCTCGATGAAGGCGTTTCCGAAGCTCTCGCCAAGCCGGGCGTGCACGTAGAGGTCGCACGAGGCGCCGAGGGCCGGCATCGCCTCCGGAGGAAAACTGCCGACCCGATGCGCTCCGGGGAACAGGCGCTCCAACCGGTCGCGCACCGCGGGCAACTCCGGCCCCCCGGCCCCGGCGAACACCACGAACAGACCCGGAATTCGGTCCCTGCACCGCGCAAGCGCCTCGACCAGGAACCGGTGCCGTTTCTCCTCCACAAACGCCCCCGAATAAAGCACCACAAAGGCTCCGCCCGGGATTTCGAACCGGGCCCGATCAGGCGGGACTCGCCGGAGCGCCTGGCCATGCGGAATCATCCGCATGCGTTCCTCGGGAAACCCGGCCTCCAAACTCGCGGCGAACGCAACGGGCGTCGCATGTCGCAGGAAATCGTATCGGAGCGTCTTGCCCGCATCGAGACCGGCACTGGTTGAGTAGATGAGCCCGAAGCGCCCGGTCAACGCGGGCAGGCGCCGGCGGGCCTCGATCAACACGTGGGCCACCGCCCGCTCGGCGACCAGCACCAGATCGAAACGACGCACGGCCTGCACGGCAAGGAAACTGGCGGCGAAGGTGCGCTGCTCCAGCAGCAAACCGCCGCGTGTGTCGCGGAGTTGAGGAAATCGCCTGCTGTTGACGCACGGCAACCCGCGGCAGAGCGTTTCGCGACGCGAGGTGGACCCGAACAGCTCGGTGGATGCCCCGCCGGCGCTCAAGGCGATCTGCAACTCCTGCGTGAATCGCTCGAGACCGCGGCGCACATGGCCGCAACCGCTGCACAGCAACGCCACCCGCGGCTCGGCCGGCTCAACTCCCATAGCCGAACCTCCCCATCCCGGGGCCGCACTCGCGCCGGATGAACGTCTCATCCCGCTCCGGCAGCTCCGTTTCGAACCGCCGTTCCGAGCTGGCAAACACCCCTCGCGTCGAGGGGTGCCCCGGCTTCTCCGGCTTTGCGGCGGCGTCGGCATCGAGCATCGCCTTCTCAAACCGCAGGCCGACCCCGACGCACAGCATCCGGAAGCCCTCCACGGGCTCGCGCACGAGATCCTCATAACGAAGCGGCTCGATGCCGCGGGCGTCGGTCCAGTCCACCAGCTCATTCCAATTGCGGGTAAACCGGGACGAAACCGCCTTGTCCGGGGCACCGGTCCGGCCCATCCGCCGGTTGCGGACCGAGTTCCAGACGGCGAGCGGGTTTCGCACGATGACGACGGTCCGCCCGCGGGGCATCAGATCAGCGAGAGATTCGAGCAGGTCGGTGTTGCCAAACCCGGGCCAGTAACCGCCGTCCCGGAACGTCTCCTTCAGCCCCGCCCGCGTAACCTGACCGGCCAACCGGGCCAGTGCTTTGGCGGGAATCCCGCGGCTCCAGGGAACCGGTTCCCCCAACAACCGGGCGGCCCGCTCGGGCAGCGGGAATTTGCCGAAGCGCTGCCAGTGCAGCCACGGTTCATCGAGACAGATCGCGTCCGGGTGGCCCGCCAGCTTGCTGCTGAGCAGGGTGGTTCCCGATCGGGGAACTCCAACGACCAGAAAATGATGTTCCGCGCCACGGGCGATCAGCTCCCGCCATCCCCTCGAGGCGATCTGACGCCTGGCGATCCATCCGCCCCACGCACTGCGGTTGGGAGGGTTCACGGGAAGCCTAGTCATGGGATGTCGGGGCAGCCGGCCCGCCCAACTCACTGAACAGGCGCTGATACGCCGCGGCCACGAGGCGGATGTCAAACCGGGCCTCGACCGTCCGACGCGCCTGGTCGCCCAACCGTTCCCGCAGCGCGCGATCCCCGGCCAAAACGCGCAGCGCACCCGCCAACTCCGTGACATCTCCGGGGGCGACGAGCAAACCATCCGTCCCGTCGGTTACAATCTCTCCCGGACCACCAGCCCGGAACGCAACCACCGGCACGCCGCAAGACATTGCCTCGATCAACGTAAGCCCGAACGCCTCCTCGACCGCCGGCGCGGCCAGCACATCCACCGCCGAATACGCAACGCTCAGGCTCAGGTCATCCGCATAACGCCCCAACACGCGGATCTCGCAGGGAAACCCCGGTATTTCCGGCGCGGATGTCCGGCCCACCACCGCCACCAACGCCGTCCGGACCCACTCCTCGCCGACGCACCCGCGCAGGGCCTGCTCGAGCAAATGAAAGCCTTTTCGGGGGTTCACCCGGCTGTCTTCGACGAAAAGAATCACCGTCCGGTCCGCCGGCAATCCGAGCAGTTGGCGGGCGGCCGCGCGATCCCTCGGCGCATAGGCCCGCACGTCGATCCCATTCGGGATCAACTCGACCCGGTGATTTCGAAACAGGCTCGAAGCCCGCGCCTCACGCGCCAGCCATGCGCTGGGGGAGACGGCACAGAGATCCCTCCGCCCCGACCAGTGCCGGGTCTTGGCGCGGTGGACCCGACGGCTCAGATCCGAATCCCGGGATGACCCAAGCTGCGGACAACTTCCGCACGCCCCCTCGAACCGGCGACAGGCGGCGGGGTAGTGGCAGCCGCCCGTGAAAGCCCACAGGTCGTGCAGCGTGAGCACGAGCGGCCCCGGCATCCGTCCGATATCGCCGACCGACACGAACCCGGCGTTGGTCCAATGGAGGTTCACTGCGTCAAACCCACCACTCCGAACCGCGCGATGCAGCCGCGAAGGCAGCAGACCCGCCGACCACGGGGTCGAGACCGGCCCGCCCCAACGCCGCACCATCGCGTCCTCGACATACGGCCGCAACGCGGCTCCGACCAATTCGCGGGGACTGGCAGGACCCCGGACCGCCGGGTTGCGACCCGTCACGCTCTGTGCCCAAAAGTGTGAGTCAACCCCGGCCGCGATCAGGCCGTGGTGAAGTCGCATCGCCGCGCGGGCCGCCCCGCCCTTGGCATCGTGTGTGTTGACGAGCGCGACTTTCACGGGGAGGGCGGAGGGATCGAGTGCCCGATCTCTGCCGCAAGGCCATCCGGATGCGGGCGGCGCCGTTGACCGGGGGGATAAGGATTGGTTGTCCCGCGAAGCATCACCTCATTGATAAACAGGGGATGGGATTCGGGAAAGAACAGGTTCTCCCACCCCTCGATCATGCCCCGAGGTGCAGACACCACTCATCCAGGGCGAGCAGCATCCAGAGCGCACGCCCATCAAGCTCCGGGGCGTGGGCGGAAATGGCGGCGGGCGAGACGAGACTGCCCAGCGGGGCATCCGGGGCGGACAGTCTCGCGAGGACGGATGGGCGCAGCGCCGCCCCCGGTCCCAGCCACACTTCCAACGGCGCCGCAAATCCCTGCTTCGCTCCGAACGAGATCCCGGGAAGTCGGCGGGCGAGGATTCGGCGCAGCGGTTGTTTCTGGACAACGGTTCCTTCCGCCCGCCTGCCAAAAAGATTCGCCGGCGGAATCCGCCCCGCAAATTCATACACTTCGCGATCCACCATCGGGGTCCGCACTTCGAGGCCGTGGGCCATTCCCGCAATGTCCATCTTGGCCAGCACGTCGCCGGGCAGATAGAGCTCCGCATCCAATCGCTGGGCCCGGGAGACGGGATGTTCCTGTGCAGGGTCGGGACGGACCCTGGCGAGCAGTTCTTCGGTGCTCTCGCCCATGCAGCCCTGCACCTCCGATCTCCAGAGCCGACTTCGCACCGAGACCGGGATGCACGACTTGCGCGCAATCCACGCAGCCGCGGCGTCCTGGTCGGGTCGGAAAA
>Ga0163153_10006535_pt1 | contig 13070 bp, 13 predicted proteins | sample OliLakLV19MP6IB1_FD_148629 | JGI IMG/M metagenome (GOLD analysis project Ga0163153, IMG submission 148629) | Freshwater microbial mat bacterial communities from Lake Vanda, McMurdo Dry Valleys, Antarctica - Oligotrophic Lake LV.19.MP6.IB-1 | ecosystem: Environmental > Aquatic > Freshwater >... | reverse complement strand
GTCGAGCTTGTTAAACCAGTCACCAGAGTTGTAGCTGTTGCGATCCAGCGACTTGGAACGCAGCAGATCCATGCCAGCCTGGAAGAAGGGTACGCCCTGCGCCAAGACCGTAAAGTCGAGGCCCAGATTTTGCGCCCGCACCCGGTCGGCCATGCTTACATCGGCGGCATGTTTGTAGGCACTCACATCCCAAAGCGTCTGGTTGTCGTGCGCTTCGACATAGATAATGTGCTCCTGGGGATCTTGGGTGTAGCCGGTGGGCGAGCCATTATAATCGACCGCAGAACCCTTGACCATGTTGCCATTGCGATCTACAAACTCATAAGCCGCCAGATTGCCGGCCAACCCCACGCGGATCTGATCCGCCGAGAGCAGCAGTTCGGCCAACTCCGCAGCGCTGCCGCTGTTGCTGGCGTTGGGATCATAGTAGAGACCGCTGAGGATGCCTTGGTTCTTGACTAGATCCGCACCGCCATCGAAGGGACCACCACCACGCACGGCATCGCGCAGTCGGTCGTTAAAGGTGCCGATACCGGTGCCGGCCATGTTTAGTTGGGTGGCATTGACACCGCGTTGGTTATCCGCTACCTCGCCAAAGTTCCACCCTTCGCCATAGAGATAGATCGTCGGGTCGATGGCCTGGAGAGTGTCGCGTACCTTTTCCAGGTTCGCTTTCAGGTGGTGGCCCATGAGGTCAAAGCGGAAACCATCCACCTCATACATCGTCGCCCAGGTGACTAGCGAGTCGATCATGAGTTTTTCCATCATGGCGTGCTCGGTGGCCGTGTTCTGGCAACAGGTGCTGGTCTCTACATCGCCATCGGTGTTGAGGCGGTGATAGTAGCCAGGGACGAGCTTGTCGAGCACCGATTTATCAGCCTGACCGCTGGCGTTGGTATGGTTGTAGACCACATCCATCACGACGCGTAGACCGGCGGCATGGAGCGCTTGCACCATAGCGCGGAATTCCAGGATACGGGTCACGCCATCCGGGTTGGTGGCGTAGCTGCCTTCGGGGACGGTGTAATGATAGGGGTCATAGCACCAGTTGAAGCCATCCGTAGCCGCGGTGGCGTTGACTGCGGCCTGTTGATCCGGCGAATCGGGCGCGGCGTTGGGGATCGTGGGTTCGACCCGTTCGGCCTTGTTCTCATTGATCGTGGCGCAATCAAAGACCGGCAGCAGATGCAGGTGGGTCAGCCCAGCCGCGGCCAAGGCTTTGAGATGTTTCATGCCATTGGCGTCAGGATGGGTGAAGGCGTTGAAGGTGCCACGGTCGGCCTCTGGCACCGTGCTGTCATGGATGCTAAAGTCACGTACATGCAACTCATAGAGTGTGCTGTCTTCGGGCGCGACCAGCGATGGCGTCACCTGGGTGTCCCAGCCGCTTGGCTTTAGCGCCGCATCAGCGAGGTTGACGATCAAGCTGCGCGTGCTGTAGGCTGCGATGGTAGGGTTATGCCGACGAGAGCCAAAAGCAACGCAATGGCCACCAAGCCATGTACAAAACGAGTGCGATTGATAGCATCTCGCATCGGATCCTCCAGTATGAAATTGTCGATGAAATTGCTGTGGGAGCAGACTGTTACTGCAAATGGTTGCATTAAGGTAATGTAAATAGTGTACCATGCGCTCAACTAAATAGGCCAAATTGGACATAGTAATTGTCTAAAAATAAGTTCCGCCACACCTGACAGGTTTTCGGAAACCTGTCAGGTGTAAATCGGGAAGTTATTTTTAGATGCTCACATAGTGAGCCTGGACAAGTAGTGTAGAGTCTGGATTGTAAATCACAAAATTGTAACAATTGTAGCCAGTGTATTGACGCCCGTTTGGGCATGATGTATGATGGTATCAGCGATACTGACGAGTATAGGAAGTGAGGTGCATCTATGATCAGCACACCAGTACGACAACGCGTAATCACAGGGGACGAACTGCTTGCAATGGGCGACATTGGCCCGTGTGAGCTCGTTAAAGGGAGAATTGTGCCGATGAGTACTACCGGCGGTGAACATGGTCTGCTGGAAGCCGAGATTGCACGCCATTTAGGCAATTTCAATGCCGATCATAAATTAGGTTGGGTGGTTAGTGGCGAAGCCGGCGTCTATACGCAACGCAACCCGGACACCGTGCGCGGCATGGATGCTGCCTATATTTCCAAGGCACGACATCCGGCCCGTCTCAAAGGCTACCTGGAAGTGGCGCCCGAATTAATTGTGGAGATTGTTTCGCCCAATGATCGCTGGCGTGATATTCAAGATAAATTACAGGAATATTTCGCCATTGGCGTCGAGACGGTCTGGTTGGTTGATCCGAAAGAGCGCGCCGTTTTTGTCTACGCCGAGCTGACCGACCTTACTCGAGTTACCGAAAAAGAAATCTTGCATGGGGAGGGGGCGCTCGCTGGCTTTACGTTGTCATTGGCTGAGTTATTTGCGGAAATGTAATTATCCAGGCAAGGAGGATAGGGTGCGGCTCAAAGTTTCGCGGCAACTGTGGCAGGCAATCCGGGAATAGGCTACGGAAGCTTGGCTGCATAAGTCGATGTCCATGCTTAGGAAACCAATGGAAGATTGAACATCTACCACAGTTCACAAAGTCCGTTTATTTTTATCAACTTATTCGTGCTTCAGGACACTGGTGCTGCGAAAGGTATCAAGCGGCTGAACATACGCAAAACAATCTTCGCTAGTATGTGTAATCGTGTCTCGATGCGAAGAAGTTCATTGGGATCTTCAGCATCTACATTCCCATGATTAATATCATTTCTAATTTGATAGAGCTTGTCAACAGCTTGAAAACATTCAAAAAAGTATGTTTCAGCCTCATTAGGAAAGCACACGAGCAGAGCATGTCTTGCTTTTTCAGAAAATCCAGGGTCCACGATTCTGCGGTAACAGTTTTGAATATCTTCAGCCGTTAGCTTGCCCTCGCGTTGTGAAACAAACTCATCAATCAATCGCTGTTTGTTCGCCTTTGATAGCTTTTGTTGAGGACGGAGCAGGGTCATAGTCTCGACAAGACATTCAAATGCATTCCAATAACCTGCATATAGTCTCAAAACGTCGCTACGATGCCATTCCTGAACGAGATTTCCAGGTTCCCGGATCCAATAGAGTGCAGCTTCTACTTTCCCTTTTACAGGTTGAGGCAAATTTAGTAGGACCTCAATTGGAGTATGAAAATCTTTATGGTCTATCCCACTAGCACCACCGAAAAATGGTCGTCCATGTGTGACCCAAGACCACCAGCCCCTTGCCGCCGAGCCCCATTCTAACAGAGACCATATTCCTAAAAGGATGTTGATTCGATGCACTGCATTAGCTAATTCAGAAATGCTCTTTTCCTTTACTTCAACTTTGGCCTTTAGTACATATAAAGCAGAGTTTATATGAGTGTCCTTAAGCTTCTCAGGATAAATTGTTATACCAAGCGATTCAATTTGCATTTCTGAATCGGGAGCATTGAAGTCGCCGTATATAAATATCTCCAGATTATTACCCCATGCAGCAGGCCACTCCTGAATTCGGTATGCAAGGTGGTACTCGTCCCCACCTTGCCCAACTGTAATTATATTCATTAGCTTTTCAGGATTCTCATTCTTGAAGAACTTATTATACTCTGCAATCTTTTCAGGAATGAACATTATTCATTCTCCATCATACAGCCAAGCCATAAGCACGATAATCAAAAAAGATGTCGATAGCAATAAAGCCAAAGGCAAACCTTGTTATGCCGCCACGCTTGAACTATCCGGCAGTTAGCGAGTACTACATACTGACCCACTGAACACAACAAACAGCCCAGGAAGAACGTTCTGTTGCACACTGTGTTTTTTTAGTGCTCATCGCCTTGCCTTGCCTGTCCTGTTCGTTCATGGACAAGATCGGTGAGGTAAACAATTGTTTAGATAATTTGTATATGACGCTCCTATCCTGCGGCAAACTGCTCACCAGTGTGCAAGCCTCATAGAATTTTCACCCCAGCCAACCCAGAACATTCCACGTGTAGAATACCTGCTCCCGCTACGACGATTATATGATATTAACCTGAGTTCGGAGTTAAATAATGCTAGGAAGCGGTTCTAAGTCAGCCTGTTCAAAACGCAAAGCGGGCTTTTTCTCCTGAAAAGTATAGGCGAGTAAGCCACTGATGAGATTGACCAGGAAGTTGGTCGTGCTGCGATGGCGCGCATGGACAATTTGCGAAATTCTTCTCTTGGACGGACAAAATATATCGGTCTCTTACTGGATTGACAGCGCTTCAAGATTGATATATGATCATAGCCGTCTACGAGGAGGTACAAATAGATGACTATAACAATCTTACACCCTGATACGCAAAAAATTACTGTAACGATTCCAGTGACTCTGCTCAATCGCCTGGATGAACGCATACCCAAACGACAGCGCAGTGAGTTCATCATTGAAGCAATTGAAGAATATCTGGCGCTCGCAGAGCAAGCAGCAGCCATTGAGGAAACTGCTGGCGCGTGGACAGATGAGAATCATCCTGATCTGCGCACAAATGCAGATATTGATCGCTGGCTTGCCAACCTCCGTGCAAACTGGGCTGCACAGGGTGGATAACGACAATGGCAAAAATTTTGCTTGATTCTGGATTAATTATCCGTCATCTGCGGAACCATCAGCCGACTGTGCAACTCATGCGTACATTGGGGCAAACAGAACGTCTGGCTATTGCTGCCATTACCCGACTAGAAGTGCGTGCAGGTATGCAATCAGAGGAACGCTATAAGACGCAAAAGCTGATTTCACGTTTTGTCTGCTATGATTTGGACTCCACAGTTGCCGATCGTACTGGTGATCTGATCCGCAGTCTGCAAAGCAAGAATCAGGGGATTAGCATACCTGATGCGATTATTGCCGTGACTGCGTTGGTCCATCAATTGACGGTAGTGACATATAATCAGGCTCATTTCGCTATTGTGCCAGGGCTAAGGTTGCATCCACTGCCATGATTAGTACACAGGACAGATATACCTTACAGTCAAGAATGGAATAAAGGATACTTCCGTCTATGCGCGTCGTCATGGTAAGCAAAGCGCTCATAGTCGGCACCTATCAACGTAAAGCCGAAGAGATCGCCCGGTTAGGTGTTGATTTGACCGTCTTGGTGCCACCGTCTTGGCGTGACAGTCGCGGTACACAAGTGGCAGAAGCGCGCTACACTGATGGCTATCAATTTCAGATCATCCCACTCCGCTTCAACGGTAATTTTCATCTTCATTATTACCCAACCTTGTCGCGTGAACTGGCGCGGTTGCGACCCCATATTCTGTTTATGGATGAAGAACCGTATAATCTAGCTACCTGGCTGGGGCTGCGTGCGAGTATAAAGTGTGGTGCAGGCTTCTCTTTCTTCACCTGGCAAAATCTTGACAAACAGTACCCACCTCCCTTTCGCTGGTTCGAGCACGCTATTTATCAGCATACGCCGATTGCCATTGCCGGCAATCAAGCCGCGCATGATGTGCTGCGCCATAAAGGTTTTCCAGGGGGGATCGCCGTCATTCCCCAGTTTGGCGTTGATCCTATCCTCTTTGCCCCTACCAATCCAGAAGCACAAGACCTGTCAGGTTTCCACAAACCTGACAGGTCTGTATCGCTGCGAATTGGCTATGCTGGTGGCTTGGTGCCGGAGAAGGGGGTTGATCTCCTGTTGCGCGCTTGTGCGCGCTTACAGGGAACGTGGACGCTCCACCTGGCTGGTAGCGGCGCGGAGGAACAGAACTTGCGCCAACTGGCGCGCGAAGTAGGGATTGTCGAGCAGGTGAACTTCCAAAACCACATTGCCAGCACCGCAATGCCCGACTTTTACCGCAGCCTGGATGTCCTAGTCTTGCCCAGTCGCACTATGCCCAATTGGAAGGAACAATTTGGTCGTGTGTTGGTGGAAGCGATGGCTTGCGCTGTCGCGGTCATCGGTAGTGACAGCGGGGAGATTCCCCAGGTGATCGGTGACGCCGGGCTGCTCTTTCCTGAAGGGGATGTTGCGGCGCTTGTGCAAAAGCTGCAGCAATTATTGGAGCAACCAGCCGAACGCCAGCGTTTGGGCAATGGTGGACGCCAACATGTCTTGCAACACTTTACCATGCAACAGATCGCGTCCCAGACAGTTGATGTGTATGAAAGATTTCTATCCCATGCCTCATCGCGCTGACACTATCCAGGGTAAATAGCTTAATTTCCATATCTATATAGAACAGTATCACGATTCCAAATCTTTCAATATTTCCCAAACCTGCTACTTCCCCGCTACTTCCTCTTAGCTTTACGTTATTCATTCTCTGTGTTATGAATCTACTTGCGCTGGTTATGTAAAAGGAACATGAAAATATGTCTGTCAATCACAGGGAGGTGCATGGCACAGCGAGCGCGCAGCATCTGATTGCCGTTGGCGACGTGGGTGGCAATGAACGCCAGCAGCTCTATCTACTCAGCAATTATGGCGTTGACCAAGATGGTCACGCGGTGCATGATGTGCGTAAGCTCACCACGAATGATCAGGCAATCCATCGCTTTGGCGTCTGGAGTCGCGACGGGCAACAAATTTATTACACCAGCAACGCTCGCAATACTATCGATTTTGACCTCTATCGGATGACACTAGCAACAGGAGCCGTGGAAGAGCTACATCTGTGTCAGGGGCGGCGCACTATTGCCGCCATTGCGCCGGATGAACAGTATCTTCTTTGCACCGCAGATGTCTCTTCTTCCCAGGATGAACTTTACCTGGTTGATCTCGCCAACGCCAGCGAAATCCAGTTGACTGCTGATCAATCCCCGGCCCGCTATCATGCGATCCGTTGGAAGCCGACGAAGGTCATAACTTTAGCAAATTACAGAACCGGATCGATAGTTTTACGCAAATGGCGGAGTTTTTACGTACGTATCTGTGAGGCGGAGAGATTGGATATTGGGTGATTTCGACAAGCTCAATTACCCAATATCCAATACCCTAATTTCCCTCCTGCTCCACCGCCATCTCCAGTCGTTCAATCACGCGCACCAAATCGGTGCGTGTGACGACACCAACCACTTTGCCGGCGTCGACAACGGGCAGGCTGATATGGGCTGGGTTAGTCATAAGTTTCATGACTTCTTCCAGATCGGCGTTTGGCCCAATCGTCGGCACCTCGACGGTCATCAATTCGTGGGCATTGGTCGCCAGCACATGTCGCACCTGCTCTTTATAGTCACGATATTCATCCAGACTAACGGGGATCAACCCTGATAGCACGGCTAGATAACGCGGTTGATGGAGCGGGGCATTGCGTTCGATCAAATCTAATTCGGTGATCAACCCCAGCAATTTTCCTGCGGCATCGACCACCGGTACGCCGCTGATCTGCTGTTCACGCATGATACGGGCAATTTCTGGAATTTTTATCTCTGGCCCTACGGTAATGGCAGGGCTGGTCATAATTTCGTGAACTTGCATAGGTCAACTCCTTCTATAAGTTAACAAGCTATCGGCATTTCTCCGGCACAAGATCAGTTTACCACGCCGATGAATGTGGGGATGGTAAAGTTGCTCCCTTGATTTGTATCTTGACACTTCGCTACCTGACAGTTTGAAACGTCAAGGGAATGGGAACCCAAGCGGGATGGATTCTGAACAAAACGAGCAAAGGTTTGGCTAACTTCAGCAAGCGTTTCACGAATTTCAGTCAGGAGTTCCTGTTGTAACGGAGGCGTGGTATGTCCTTGCTTGCCTTTGACCACTCGCCACCTCAGGGGGAGAACCGTTCGAGTGCCCACTCCTTATCTTCCGCGGCACCCATGTCTTCCAGCCAGAGCCAAACTTCTTCCTCTGGATATTCAACCCCTGGATATTCAATAATGTCAAAGCAGCACGGAGCAACTAGATCTGTCGGCAGATCAGCGAGCAAGCCCGACTGATAGAGCAACATTTCCCGTTTCCAATAGTCGAAATCCGCCGGCGCTGCCCAGCCAGCGGCGGGGCTGATCACCTTGAGAATGAGCGACCAGGGTTTGATCCCGTCGGCTGTCTGCGCTTGACCCTGAAAGCGGTAGACGGCTGAACCGCTAAATCCACCTTCTAATGATTGGTGCGACCAGTCAACCACTGTCGCCGTTTCATCGGCCAGCGCGCAACGAACAAGCGGCATCAGGGTTTTCTGGCTAACCATTCCCACGCGTTGTTCGGATGCAGTGTTCATCGTGTCTTCTTGTCTTCGTGTTTTCTTGTCATCCACGCCCTACGTAGAGCGTGCTACGTGAGACGTGATTCGTGTTGCGTGATTCGTGTTGCGTGTTGCATGGTAGTACAAAGCCACTAAATGTGCAAACATATTTTATAAGGATCATATTGGTGTTTTCTTCTTGACTTTTCAAACAGAATGAGGTAATATCTACGCAAGCCCTTACGTTACTTTTGCTTCCCGTTTCCATAATTCTGTACTAATCCGTGTTTCTCTATAACCGTTATAATCATCAGGTTGCTTGGTATGGCGCTCACGTTACAAGAAATTGCCAAAACGATCAATGTATCTTCAGCAACGGTATCCCGCGCCCTCAATGGAAAGGCCGGCGTTTCGGCTGAAACGCGCCGAAAGGTGCTGGAATTGGCTAGTGAATTACACTATCAGCCGAATCCTGCTGCCCAACAACTGGCGACATCCAAGTCCTATGCGGTCGCCTTTGTGATTCGACGGCCACTGATCCGCTTAGAAAATCCATTTTACCCCCGGATCATGATGGGTGTTGAGCAGGAACTGGAAAAACAAGGGTATCATCTTGTTGCCATCACCATTGATGAGGAGCAGTACCGCGATAACAATCTATCGTCGGGGCTTGACCCGCGCCGGTTGGATGGGCTGATTGTGGCTGGGCCTGAATTATCGGGACGTATTATCATGCGGTTGCTCTCATTGAACCTACCCACTGTACTTGTTGGCAACACGCTCCCCCACATGGCGGTCAACGCTGTTACCTCTAAGAATCAAGAGGGCGGTTATAGCGCAACCAAGCACCTCATCCAGCATGAGCACAAGCAGATTGCGTTTTTATCTGGCCCACCAGAATGGTCGCCAGTACGCGAACGAATGCGCGGCTATAAAGAGGCGCTTCAGGAACATGCCCTCTCCCCCACGATCGTCTATCGCCCAGGCTTAAGCATCGCGGATGGCGCGCTTGCCTTGAAAGAAGCCTTGGCACAGAATCCGCAGATTAGTGCCGTCTTTGCCTCGAATGACCCAATGGCGATTGGCGTTTTACAAGCAGCCAAAGAATTGGGGCGCACTGTGCCTGATGATCTGGCTATCATGGGTTTCGACAATATCGTTTGGACGGAAACCACCGATCCACCCTTGAGCACTGTCTATATTCATAAGCAGCAGATGGGCAAACTAGCCGCGCGCCGGCTGCTAGACGTGATGGGCCAGAACAGTGAGCCGGCTGTCAATATTTTGGTTGAAAATGAATTGGTGATTCGTCGCTCTTGTGGATGTACATCGCTTTAAACTGGGGTTGCCTTGAGAACAGGAGTTCTCAAGGCAACCCCAGTTTCGTTTGTACCCTACATCGGCGTTTTCGTCTTTTTCGCGTTTGTCTGTTGTGTATTCGTCGGTTGTATAGCAACCAAACCAAAGGAGAGATCATGTCAGAAAACCAGAGTAACTCATACCGCTTGAGTCGCCGCCATTTCATGGCCGGCACAACCATCATTTCTGCCAGCGCCTTCCTGGCGGCCTGTGCTGTGCCGGCGCCCGCTGGTCAATCGGCTGCCGGGGATGCCTCCGCCGCCGAAATCGGTTGGCTCACGGAACCAGATGTGGCCAAACTGCCCGAAACCACCCTGCGCTACTGGTATTATGAAACGCCCGAACGGATCGAACTGGGGAAGAAACAGGAAGCCGCCTTTGAGGCGATGTACCCCAACGTCCAGATCGAGGGCAGCACGGCGCCCGATGCTGTCGACAACGAGATGCTGGTCGCCTTTATCAAAGCCGGCACCAACTCCCACCTTCATCAATCGGTGAACATGGAAGACACCTGGTACTTTAGCCGCGATCTCCTGCTGCCATTGCAGGATCTGCCCGGCTTCCAGGAAGTCATGGACAAGATGAACCCGAAGTTGAACTATACCTGGAAGGATGGCAACGTCTACAGCATCTCCTGGTACTCGGGGCCGCGCGTCATGTTCTACAACGGCCAGCGTGTGCGTGAGGCCGGGCTGAACCCGGAGAATCCGCCGGAGACCTACAGCCAATTCTTGGAATGGGCGGAGGCGCTTACCGATGAGACCCACTGGTTTACCAACCTGTGGACGCAAGAGGAGTGGTGGCGCTGGCAATTCCAGGCGTATGCCTTTTACATTGCGGCCAATGGCACCAACCAACTGGTCAGCGAAGACGGTACAAAAGCGATCTTCAACACGCCGGAAGCGCTGCAATCCTACCAGTTGATCCACACCCTCTTTGCCGAGAAATATAACCTGACCGAAACCCTGGAAGGCAACCCCTTCCTCTCTGGGCAAGTGGCAGCCTCCTTGAACGGCGCCAGCTTGATGGGCACTGTCAAACGTGAAGCGCCGGAAGGCTTTGAGTTGATCGTCGGTCCCATTCCCAAGCCCGATGATTCCAAGGTTGAAGGCTTCCCAACCTATAACTTTGTGCGCAATTTCGCCATTATGCGCGAACAGGCCCAAGAAGGCGCAGCCGCCGATCAGATCAACCGCGCCGCCTGGGAGTTCATGAAATATCTCCTCTCCGACGAACAACTGGCCGCCGACTTTGCGATCACCGGCGACTTGCCGCCGACCAAGGATGTACTTACTAACTCACTCTTCACCGAAGTCCTCCAGGGCTTGCCGGCGGGTGAAAAGTATGCAAGCTTTGCCGACAATTCTTACATCTACGACATGAACACCACCCTCGGCAGCGAGATCATGGGCGTTCTCACCAAGTCCTATGTGGATATGATCTTTGACGCCAAGACGCCCGACCAGGCGTTGGCCGATGCTGAAACCGAAGTGAACGATCTGTTGGCCAAGCAGTAGACAAAAGACGCCCCCACTTGGAGGGGCACGAACTATTGTGTCCCTCCAAGTGGGGCTGCGTATAGGAAGGGCAGAGCATGATGCAAGCAACCGGAACAGAGATCACACAGGTTGGCGGACTGAGCAAGCGTTTGGGATCAGTGCGGACGCGGCGACGGGGTAAATGGGATCGGATTGCCATTTTGTTGGTCACGCCCTGGCTCCTGCAACTGGTTTTCTTTACGCTCTATCCCCTCTATATCGCGCTCTATGGCAGCGTGGCCGAGTGGGACATCCTCAAAGATACAATGACCTATATCGGCTTTGACAACTATATCAAGCTATTTAGCGACGCGGAATTTTTTAAGGCGCTGCGCAATTCGTTTGTCTATATCCTCATTCAGGTGCCGGCTTCACTGACGGGTGGATTTTTTGTTGCGCTCCTGCTCAACAGTTCCAGCCTGCGTGGCCGCGCCTTCTTTCGCGGCATCTATATTTTGCCGGTGATTGTGCCGGTGGTGGTCATGGCGATTGTTTGGCAATGGATGTACGCCACCAACAGCGGGGTGATCAACTACTTGCTCAGCTTTCTCGGCATCGGTCAGGTGCCGTGGCTGACCAGTGAACGCTTCTCTATGCCCTCCATTGCCCTCATGAAGGTTTGGAACGATGTCGGCTTATATGCGATGTTCTTCCTGGCCGGCTTGCAGGGTCTCTCTAAAGATGTGCTGGACGCTGCCGAAGTTGATGGTGTCAACAAGTGGCAGATGATCCGCCATATCAAGTTACCCTTGCTCAACCCGGTCGTTGTCTTCTCGGTGGTGATGGGGACACTCTGGGGGCTGAATATCTTCACTGAACCGCTGCTGATGACCGAAGGCGGCCCGCGCGGAAGCAGTTTGACGACCTTGCTTTACCTCTATCGAGAAGGCTTTATCTGGAGCCGCTTGGGCTATGCCAATGCCATTGGCGTGGCCTCGACCTTAATCATTCTGGTTTTGACCTTTGTCCAGCGGCGACTGCTGGAACGGAGCAGTTGGTAGAAAAGGAGCGCATAGTATGGCCGGATCAACCTTGACACAGAGCTTGCCCCCGCGTGTACAGCGCCGTCAGGGGCAACTTTCCTCATTTATTCAACACAGTGCGCTCTATGGCATTCTCCTGCTGGGTGCGCTCATTTCGCTCTTCCCCTTCTACTGGATGGTGAACACCTCACTCAAGCCGTCCTATATGATCTTTACCTACCCACCGACTATGTTGCCGGCGGAGCCTTCGCTCAACGCCTATCGCTATGTGTGGGAGACGATGGATGTACCCCGTTCGCTCCTGAACAGTATTGTAGTCTCGGGGGTGGGGGTGGCGATCAATGTCTTTTTCTCCTCGTGGGTGGGCTATGCTTTGGCCAAACTGCACTTTCCCTTAAAGCGCGTCCTTTTCTTTCTCGTACTGGCGCTGATGATCCTGCCACAGCAGATTTTGATGATTCCCCTCTTCCTCCAGGTGAATCGCCTCGGCTTGATCGACACCTTTGCCGGCGTGATTTTGCCTTATGCCATTACGCCCTTTACCATCTATCTGTGTCGGCAAGCGTTTCTCACCTTCCCTGATGATTATGTAGACGCCGCCGTCATCGACGGCGCGCATCATTTTCAAATTCTCTTGCGTATCGCCTATCCCATTGCCAAGCCGATGTTGTTGACCGCGGTGGTGATCAATTTCTACTGGTCATGGAACGCCTTTCTCTGGCCCTTCCTGGTGATTCGCAGCGATGAGATGACAACCCTGCCGATTGCGTTGTCGCGCTACCACGCCTTTGCCGATCAACGCTGGGACGCGATCATGGCGGCGGCGACGGTGGTGGCCCTGCCAATTTTGCTGCTCTACCTCGCCGTGCAGCGTCAATTTGTCGATGCGCTGACGATGACGGGGTTGAAGGGATAAGCATATTTCCAGTTAAATTTAGAATGTGAGATTTTATGAATAAAACACTTTCTTGGGGCATTTTAGGCACAGGACGGATTGCACGCCGCTTTGCCCAGGAA
>Ga0163153_10006533_pt1 | contig 13075 bp, 10 predicted proteins | sample OliLakLV19MP6IB1_FD_148629 | JGI IMG/M metagenome (GOLD analysis project Ga0163153, IMG submission 148629) | Freshwater microbial mat bacterial communities from Lake Vanda, McMurdo Dry Valleys, Antarctica - Oligotrophic Lake LV.19.MP6.IB-1 | ecosystem: Environmental > Aquatic > Freshwater >... | reverse complement strand
CACGTACGAGTTCTCCGTCGACGAGTTCGCGGTCGGAATCCCCGGCTCGCCGCTCGCGCCCAACGTCTTGAGCGAAGCTCCGTGCGGCGATTCCGCAGCCGACGTCTTCGGCGATTTGGGTCAGCCCGGCGCCGCGATCGGCGTGGTTCCGAACGGCAACACGGGCTTGATCGACGGCAACGGCGCGCCGAGTTGCACCGGCGCCGTCTACCCGGGCTTCGGACTCCTCGAGCCGAACATGCCGGGCCCTGTCACGGTCCTCGACGGCGACGACGTCGACGCGTACGACTACCAGGACGGGCCGACGGCGCTCGCGGCGGCGGTCTACTTCTCGCTCGACTCGGCGTTCCCCGATCCGTTGACGGGTCTGCCCAACACGGGCGCGGGCCCCGCCAGCGGATTCCCGGGAGCGTCGGTCCTCGTGACGCTCGTCCCCGGCGGTCCGCCCGTGATGTACGCGCCGCCTCCGCCGCTCGGCCTGAACTTGCTCGGCGCGGGCACCGACGACCTCGATGCCCTGGCGCTGGCCGAGAACCAGATCGCCGGCTACCAGGTCTCGCCCGGCCCGTTCGCGTGGGGCCCGGGCACGCCCTTCGACATGCTGCTCTTCTCCGTGCGCCGAGGTTCGGCCGTCATCGGGATGCCCGACAGCCTGCTCGGCATGCCGATCGTCGAGGGCGACATCCTGATCCCGCCGGTGGCCGGCGGTTTCTCGCCGTTCCCCGGAATCTTCGTTCCGGCCGAGAATTTGGGCCTGTCGACGACGCGCATGGTCATCGCGGGGCCCTTCTCGGACGAACTCGATGCGCTCGATACGCGCTGGCAAGAGCAGACGAGCACGAGCTACTGCTTCGGCACCGCCGCGGCCTGCCCGTGCGGCAACGCGGGCCTCCCGGGCAACGGTTGCGGCAACAGCAACTTCGTGGGGATCGGCGCGAACTTGACCGCGACCGGCAACGCGCAAGTCAGCGCGGACACCGTGGCTCTCACGGGCACGACGATGCCGAACGGACCGGTGCTCTACTTCCAAGGCACGACGCAGGTCTTGGGCGTGTTCGGTGACGGACTGCGCTGCGTCGGCGGCGCGGTGATCCGACTCGGAGTCAAGTTCAACGTCGCCAACACGAGCACCTATCCGACCGGCGCGGATCTGCCCGTGTCGGTGAAGGGGATGATCCCGGCCGTGGGCGGCACACGTCACTACCAGGCTTGGTATCGCGACGCGATGGCGTTCTGCACGGCCTCGACGTTCAACCTGACGAACGCAATCACGATCACGTGGACCCCGTGAGGTCCTGACGAGCTGAGCCGGGCGGGGAGGCCTGACCGGCAACTCCGAGCCTGTCCCATTGTGTAGGTGGGGCGGGCTCGACTCCTGTTTGACAGCGCGTTGACAGGTTCGAAGCCGCGCGTCGTCGATGCTCGTCCCATGCTCCACCCGCGTCGATCCCGCGCGAGCGAGCGTTTCGTCCTGGTCCTCGGTCTGCTCGCAGCCGCCGGGCTCGCGGCCGCTGCATTCGCGCCCGGCAGTGCGCCCGAATCCGCGGCGCGCGCGCGGCTCGCGCAGCTCGCGGGAGAGGTCGAGGACGCGGTGTTGGCCGAGTGGTTGCGCGCCGTGCGTGAGTTGCCGGTGCGGCTCGATCGGTCGGTCACGCTCCTTCGTTACGGCGCGGGGATCGGGATGCCCGCCGCGCTGGAATCAGCGGAGCCCGAATCGCCGGCGTACGAGGCGCTCGCGGCGGATGCGCGGAATGCGGCGGATCCGGCGCTCGGATCGGCCCTCGCGCGAGCTGCCTTCGAAGCGGCGAGCGGACCGAAGGCGCGCGCGGAGTCGACGCTCCTTCTCATCCAGCGCAGCGCGGCGGTGGGGGATGTGGCGGCAGTCGTGGAGAACTGGCGCGCGGCGCGCGGCGTGATCGATCCGCGCGTCGAGATCGCCGGCATCGCCGCGCCGCTCGCGGTGTTCCTCGCGGCGGAATCGACCTTGGATCCGGTCGAGCGCGCGCGCGACGCGGGTGAACTGGCACTCGCGGTTTCCCGACGTGAACTCGCTCTGCCGATCGCCTCGGAACCTGCGGGTCTCGATGCGCGCGTCGAACTCGTCACCGAGCGACTCGCATCGGCGGCGGGTGACGGGCGCGAGGCCGTGGCGCGGCTCTTCGAGTCGACGAACGCGATCCTCCGGGCCGAATCGTTGGCGCGATCGGGCGTCGCGCTCGACGGACGCTGCGCGGGGAGCGGTTGGACGCTGGCGCCGGCGGCGACGCGCGCGCTCGCAAGTCGCGCGGCGAGCGGCGGCATCTGCGAGGGTTTCCTCGTCGAGATCCGCGAGCTCGAGGACGTGCTCGTGCGCGCTGCCCAACCCGTGCTGCCCGACGACTTCGTCGTCGATGTCACCGGCGAAAGCGACGCCAGCGGCGAACCGCTGCGCTCGCGGGTCGATCTCGCGCAGGGACTCCTCGGCTTTCGCGTCGCGTGCACCGACGTCGACCGCTGGCTCGCTCGCGAAGGGTCGCGCGCGCGGTGGCTCTCCGCGGGGCTCGTGACCCTCGCGATCCTGTGCGCCGTCGCGGCGGTCGTCGCGGCGCGTGCGTTGGCGCGTGAACGTCACTTGGCCGAGGCGCGCGCGGCGTTCGTCGCGGGCGTCTCGCACGAGCTGCGCACACCGGTCGCGTCGATCCTCTTGCTCGCGGAAAATCTGGAAAACGGGCGCGTTTCGGGCCCTGTCGCTACTTCGCGCTACCACGAGCTCATTCGCCGCGAAGCGTTGCGATTGCGGCGGCTCGTCGACGGCGTGCTCGACTTCTCGCGGCTCGAGCGCGGCGTCGACTTGGCGGTAGCGCGCGAACCGGTCGACGTCCGCGCTTGGCTCGCGAGCGTCGCGGACGAGGCGCGCGCTTGGGCTCTGCAGCACGACGTCGAGCTCGGCCTCGAGTTCGACGCGGCACCGGAAGCAGCCCTACTCGACCGCGAGGCGCTGCGACGCGCGCTGTGGAACTTGCTCGAGAACGCACATCGGCACTCGGGCTCGAAGCGGATCACCCTGCGCGCGCGCGCCGACGGGGACGACTTCGTGCTCGAGGTCTCGGACGAAAGTCGCGGGATCCCGAGCGCGCGGCGCGCCGCGGTTTTCGAGCCTTTCGCGCGCTTCGCGGAGCCCGGTGTGGCCGGCACGGGCCTTGGACTCGCGCTCGTGCGCGGGATCGCGAGCGCCCACGGAGGTAGCATCGAGGTCGGCGACGGCGAGAGCGGTCGCGGCGCACGTTTCACGTTGCGCGTGCCGCTCGAGGACGGAGGAGACGCATGAGCTCGAAGACGCGCGTGCTCGTGGTCGAGGACGAGGATCCGCTGCGCCTCGCGTTGTGTGACGCGTTGCGCGCCGAAGGTTTCGAGGTCCTCGAGGCCGCCGACGGCGAGGCCGGAAGAACACCAGCGTGCTCCAAGAACTCGGCGTCGCCGCGGCGCCGACATTCGAACGCTTGGTGCGCGAAGCACCGGATGAGTTCAAGCCGGTCGACGAGGACCCGCTCGTCTTCTTGGTCCGCTGCGTGCCGGAGCGCGCGAGCGTCGTGTGTCGCGATCTCCTCTCGCAACCGGGGCTCGGCTTCCTGGTCGCGAAGCGCGTGATGCGCGCCATGTCCGCGCAACCTCCGGTGCTCGACCCGACTTCCAGCGCTTGGCGGGTCACGGACGAAACGGGGACGCGCGCGCCGACGCTCGTCGTGACGGGGTGGCGTGACGTGACGACTGCGCTCCTCGGCATCCCCGTTGCCGCGAGTGAAGCGCTGATCTTCGCGCAGAAGCTCTCACAGTACGACGCGCTCGACGCGCCGCTCCGCGCGGCCCTCGTCGAAGTCGCGCGTTCCGACGACGAGAGTCTCCACTTCGCGTTGGCGCGGCCGTTGAATTCGCGAGGTCTGCGACCGTCGGTGGAGCCGCTCCTCGTCGAGCTCCTGGACACGCCTTCGGCCGAAGTGCGCGCCGTCGCGGCCGAGGAACTGGCGCGTGGACCGCGATCCGAACGCCTGCTCGCGAAGTTCGCCGATCCCGACCCGCGCGTGCGCGCGTCGATCGCGAACGCTCTCGAACCGGTCCAGTTGCAGCGGGTCCGGTATTCGCGAGGCGGCCACACCTTCGAGTACACGACGGTCGAGCGCGCGTTCGACGAGCGCGACCGCCCGTTGCTCGACCGACTTCTCGCCGACGGATCGCCTGACGTGCGGACCGCGGCGTTGCAGACCGCGTCGAGCGCCAAGATCCGCCTCACGCCGGAGATCGTCGAGCGTCTCTCGAAGGACCCTGATGCCGCAGTTCGTCGCGGTGGTCTCGCTCCTCCCGCGCCTGGCGAAGGAAGCGGCGCCGTTTCTCGAGCGCGCGTTGGCGGACACCGATGCGCAAGTGCGCGCCGCCGCGAAGATCGCGCTGTGCGAGCGTTACGGGATCTTCCAACGGCCGCAAGAAAACACCGGGCTGACGGAGGCATTCAGCCGGCCGGCGAGCGAGCCGCCCGGCTCGGCGCTCCGCGGATTGGCGATCGCCCAACTCGTCCCCGGGCCCGAAGCCGTCGTCGCGGACTCGCTGCGTTGGCCACTCATGAACCGTCTCCTCGCGGACCCCGAAGACGCACGCGCCCTCGTTCGCGCGTTCCTCGCGGCGCCGCCGAACCCGAACATCGCGGCGCAGGCGCTCTGGCAGAACTTGCTCTCTCAGGAGCGCGGTGACCGCGGAACATTGAAATTCCTCGACGCCGAGGCGGTCCGTGCGCTTCTCGTCCGCGTCCATTCCAAACAACCGGAAGTCGGTCAGGTCGCGACGAGTCCGCTCGAGAGTGCGCTCGAGAGGGCTGAACGCACGCCCGCGGTGCAGGCGGGTATCTCGGCGTTCGTCGCGGATCCTGCGATCTCGCGCCACTGGAGGCTCGTCTTCTGGAAGTTCTTGGCGCGCGAGGCGAACGCGGAAGATCTCCTCGTCGCCGCGCTGACGAAGCCGCCGTTTCCGCCCGGCGGTCCGGACGCGCGCGAACTCGATGCCATCAAGCACGTCGGTCGACGCGACGGAGCTGATGTCGACCTGAGCCGCGGCCTCGTGAGGGTTTTCGAAGCCGGCGTGCGCGGTGATCGCGCGCTTGGCGTTGACGGCGATCGAACGACAGCAAGCGCCGAAAGAACTCTCGAAGCCGCTCTTGGACCGATTGTCCAAGTCGACCGAGTCCGAGCACGTGCACGTGCTGCAATGGGCCGTGAAGATCGAGGCCGAGCAGGGTCGGTGGGAGACGGTCCGCGCGGCACTGGCCGACGAGAGGACGACGGGCGTCGCGATCGCGACCATCGGTCGCCTGCGCCCGCCGCAAGGGCTCGCTTGGCTCGGCACCTACTTGGACGATCCCGCCTTGGCGGGCAAGTGGGGCGCCAGTGCGGCGGCCGCGATCGCGGGGTACTTGTCCGAGGACGCGGCTGAGATCCTCCTGCGCGGCGCCGAACTCGCGCCCACCCAGGACGTGCGCAAAGCGTGCCTCGAGGGCGTGGCCGAGATTCGCGCCTTCCTCGATCAAAAGGCCAGTTGGCAGCAGCGTTCGACCGGCGCGAAGCAGCGCGACGCCGCCGTCGCAGAGTTGGCCGTGATGCTCGAGTCGAAGGACGCCGCCCAACGCGCCGAAGCCGCGCGCGGCCTCGCGACGTTGCAGGGCGTCGAGCACCTGCCCCGGCTCGTCCGCATGCTCCAGGATCCCGACGCCAAGGTGCGCGCCGCCGTCCAGGAGTCCCTGGGGCGACTCAACGCGCCGCGCTGAGTCCCTCGATGCGGAAGTCGGCCCGCCCGCGCCCGAAAACGGCGTTCGGTGGGCCGATCCGTTTCACCTCCGCGGACTTCGTGCCGAAGAACGAGGGCGACCCTTCGCCCCACGATGCCCGCCCCCGTGAATCACCCGAACGCGCACTCGCTGCTCTCCCTCAAGGGACGCGAGCGGCCGCGCACGATCCTCGTCCTCGGCGGCGGCGGCATGCGCGGCATGGCGCACATCGGCGTGCTGCGCGCCATGCGCACGCTCGGCATCCAAGTGGACGCGATCGTCGGCACGAGCATCGGCGCGTTGATCGGCGCGATGTCGGCCGGCGGCATCCCGATCGATCGCATCGAGTCGCTCGTCGCCGCGGTGCAGAAGGAAGATTACTTCCGACTGAACTTCGTGAAGATGCTCTTGAAGGGCGTGCGCACGACGAGCGTCTACCACGGCGACACGTTCAAGAACTCGCTGCGGCGCATCCTCCCGGCCGCGAAATTCGGCGAGATGCAGGTGCCGTTCTTCTGCAACGCGACGCGCCTCGAGACCGGCGGCACGGTGTTCTGGGGCACGCCGGGCATGGACGACATCGACCTCGTCGACGCGGTGTACAGCTCGTGCGCGTTGCCCGGGATCTTCGAGCCGTACGAGCGCGGTGGCTACAGTTACATGGACGGCGGCATGGTCGATTCGCTGCCGTTGCGTTTCGCGAAGACGCTCGGCGCGGAAATCGTCATCGCCGTCGACCTGTCGGTGAAGGGCACTTTCAAGACGCCGGACTACAAGAACCGGTTGCTCTCGACGCTCTACCGCACGTTCGAGATCGTCGAGGAAGTCCTGGTCGAGCAGATGCTGCACATGCACGCCGACCACACGGTCGCGTTGATCCAACCGAAGGTCGCTGAAGCGAGCCGATTCGACTTCAAGAAGCTCGGCGATGTCATCCGCGCCGGGGAAGAGGAAACGATCAAGGTCCTGACCTCGCACGCGGCGACGCGCGACTTGGTGCAGCCGGTCATCGTCGAGGGTCTCGCTTGTCCGGTCACGCCGCGTGACTTCGTCTCCGTGCGCATCGATCCCGAGCGTTGCATCGGTTGCGGACAGTGCGAATCCGTCTGCGAAACCGACGCATTCTGGGCGCGGGGCGGCCTTGCGACCGTGCGCAAACTCTCGAACTACGAGTGCACGCGCGACCATGCTTGCGCGCGGAATTGCCCGACGGACGCCATCAGCTTGGGCAACCTGTAGCGCAGCCCCGCGGCGAGCGGGTAGCTTCCGCGCGTGGCCGAGCGCGACGACGGATTCCGGCGACTCGACGAACCGTCGCCCCTCGAAAGCGGTGGGCGCGAACGCCGTTCGGCGGAGCGCTTGGAGGCGCGCGCCGAGGAGGATCTCGCACCTCGCGGAGTCGGCGCGACGATCGACGCCGGCCTCGACGCCCTGCGCGCGCGTTTCCTGCCCTGCCTCGGCGCGTGCATCGTCCTGTGGATCGGTCCGGCGTGGCTCATGGCCTACGCGCCGCCCGAGGACATCGTGGCGCAGTTCGAGACCGGTGACACGGGCGCGGACGCGCTGATCCTGCTCGGATCGTCCATGGTGCAGACGGTCTTGAGCGCGTTGGTCCAGATCGTGGCGACCGTTCTCGTCGGCCTCCTCGTGCGCGGCGAGTTCGTCGGCGGATCGGTTTCGTTCGGCGAAGCGTTGCGCATTGCGTTCTCGCGCCTTGTCCCGCTCGTCCTCTGCACCATCCTCGTCGGCTTGATCTCGATCGCCGGGTTCCTCGCCTGCGTGATCCCGTACCTCTTCGTGTTATGGCGGCTGTCGTTCGCACCGCTCGTGTCGGCCATGGAGGGCTTGTCGCCGTTCGAGAGCGTGAAGCGCAGTTTTGCGCTGACGCAGGGCACGTTCCTGCGCTGGCTCGGGATCACGGTGGTCTCGGCGCTTCTCGTCACGCCGCTCTCCGGCATCGCCGGCGCGGCAGCGACGACCGAGATCCGGCACGCCGCGCTGGAAAACGTCGCGATCTCGCCCGAGCTCTACGCTGCGATTCTGTGGTTCACGGCGACGCTGTTCCTCGGCGTGGCCACGGCGGTGGCGGCCTCGATCTCGGCCGCGTTCTACTTCGATTGTCGCGTCCGTCGTGAAGCGCTCGACCTCTCGGCGCGGCTCGACGTGATCGCCTCGACGCGCGTCGTCGGAGCGAGCGCGTGAACGGCGTGGATCTCGCCGCGCAGTCGGGCGCCGCGGATCGCGAGGAAGTGCGCCGTGCGATCGACGAGATCCTGGCGGGCCGTGAATTCGGTCGCAGCACGACCGCGATCGAGCGCATCACCACGTGGATCTCCGAGTTCCTGAAGTCCTTGCTGCCGGACGGGTTCATCGACCCGGCCACGCTCGGCAATCTCGCCGTCGCGATCGTTTGGGTCGTGCTGGCGGCGGCCGCCGGGCTCGTCGTGTGGGCCGTCGTGCGCACGGTGCGGTTCCGGCGTGAACACGAAGTCGCCGCGGCGGCTGCGACTCCGGTCGAATCGCGTGCGCGCCGCGTCGCTCGTCTCCGCGCCGAAGCACGCGCCGCGAACCAACGCGGCGAGCACGTCCTCGCGCTGCGCCTCGAGTTCACGGCGCTCGTGTGCGGACTCGGCGAGCGCGGCGACCTCGAATACCGTGATGCGTTCACGAATCGCGAGTTGCTCGAACGCGGTCGTCCGGGCCGCGAAGCCGAAGCGCTGTTGCGCCCGCTCGTCCCGGAGTTGGACCGCAAGAGCTTCGGCGGCGAACCCGCGAGTCACGCGGACTTCGTGCGCATGTCCGCGTTGTGTGATCGCCTCGTGGGAGCGTCGGGCACGTGAGCGCTCCGTCGAACGTGAAGGCCTGGATCAGCGGCGGCGTCGTCCTGCTCCTCGTCGTCCTGCCCATCGTGCTCACGACCGGCGCGCGAAGCGGATCGGAGATCCAGGGCTCCATCGGCTCGACCGAGCCCGCGGGTCGGCGCGCTTTCGCGCTGCTCCTCGGTCGCGCCGGCGTGCAGGCGGAGGGGTGGCGACAGGTCCCGGCCGCGTTGCCGCGCGGAGCGCACGGCCTGTGGCGCGCGGCCGGCGACGGTCGGCGGAACGACGACTTCGACGAAGACGAGGAAGACCCGGCGGAGTCCGGCTCGGACGTCGAGGCGCGGAATTCGATCACGCCGACGATCGGCATGCACGCGCCCGAGCACTACACGATGTTCCTCGAGGAGGGTGGCACGCTCTTCGTCGAAGGACGCCGCGGTATCGAGTTCTTGCGCGACGCTCTGGAGCTCGAGAGCGCGGACGGGCTCGAGCTCGCCGTGCTCGACGACGAGGGTCCGCGGCAGATCCGCCTGGCTTCGGGCGAAGTGCTCGTGGTCGAAGCCGACCTGGCGTTCGAGCCGCTCGATCCGAGTTCGGCCGCGCGCGACATCGCCGTCGTCCTCGATCCTGAAGGCTCGGGAGAGATGGCGTACGCGATCGAGATCCAAGTCGGTGCCGGTCGTGCGATCGCGATCGCGGATCCGCGGGCTTTCGACAACGGCACGATCGGCGAGTTCGACCACGCGCTGCTCGCCGTGCGACTCGCCGAGATCGTGCCGCCGGGCGGACGGCTCCTCTTCGACGAGTACGCGCTCGGGCTGTGGCAGCCGGAAGGCATGACGTCGGTCGCCCTGCGGCCGAACCTCGTGCTGGCGAGTCTGCACTTCGTCCTGCTCGCCCTCGTGTGGGGCTGGATGCGCGCGATGCCGCGCGCGTTCCCGCGCGATCCCGAACCGCTCGACACGTTCTCACCCGTGCTGCGAGCCCGCGCGCAGGCGCGGATCTACGAGCGCGCGCGCCGCACCGAACTGCTGACGCCCGCGGCTCGCGCGGCGGGTTTCGATGCCCTCGCGCGGATCCTGCGCTTCTCGAAGCGCCGTCCCGCGCGCGACGGCGCAGGACCCGGCCGCCCCGAGATCGATCGTCTCGCGGCGGCGATCGGGGGAGAACCCGGCGCGCGCGCCACCGAACTGCTCGCCACGCGACCGATCGTCACGCGTGCGGACATCGAGCGGCTCGCGCTCGATCTCGCGCGGTTGGAGGCGGACGTCCGTCGCCGTGGAGATCCGCGCGCGGATCGTGGACAGTAGCCCCATGACATCGAATCCGATCAGCGCCGTCGACCTGGCGCGGCGAGTGAACGAGGAGGTCCGGCGCGTCGTCGTCGGCCTCGAGCGCGAGGTCGAGCACGCCGTGATCGCGTTGCTCGCGGGCGGACACGTGTTGCTCGAAGGTCCGCCGGGCGTCGCGAAGACCTTGCTCGTGCGCACGATCGCCGCGGCGCTCGGCGGGCGTTTCGGTCGCATCCAGTTCACGCCCGACCTCATGCCGGCCGACGTGACGGGCACGGGCATCTTCCATCCCGGCGAAGGTGCCTTCCGCTTCCAGGAAGGCCCGGTGTTCGCGCAAGTGCTCCTGTGCGACGAGATCAACCGTGCGCCGGCGAAGACACAGTCGGCGCTGCTCGAAGCGATGCAGGAAGCCAGCGTCACGGCCGATGGACGGCGTCACGCGTTGCCGCGTCCGTTCACGGTCTTCGCCACGCAGAACCCGATCGAGCACGAAGGCACGTATCCGTTGCCCGAGGCGCAGCTCGACCGTTTCCTCTTCAAGGTCTTGGTCGGCTATCCCGCGGCCGACGTCGAAGCGCGGCTGCTCACGGAAACGCACGCGCGCGACGAACTGGCCAGCCCGACGGACCTCGGTGTGACGCCCGTCGCCACCCCGGAGGACATCCTGGCGCTGCGCGAGATCGTGCGGCGCGTCGTCGTGCGCGAGGACTTGCCCGCGTACGTCGTGCGCTTGCTCACGGCGACGCGCAAGGAAGGTCGCATCGTCCTCGGGGCGAGCCCGCGCGCCGGCGTGATGCTCTTGCGCGCGGCGAAGGCCCGCGCGGCGATCGAGGGTCGCGAGTTCGTGCTGCCCGACGACTTGAAGCGCGTGTTCCTGCCCGCCCTGCGCCACCGCGTGACGCTCGATCCCGCCGAGGAGATCGAGGGCACGACGACGGACGACGCGCTCCAGTCGATCCTCGACGCGGTGGAGGTGCCGCGCTGATCCCGACGCGCCGTCTCCTCCTGGCGCTCGCGCTCGCACTCGCGCTCTCCGTCGTCGCGGCATTCGTGCCGGTGCTGCGTCTCGTGGTCCTCGCGCTCGATGTCCTGCTCGTGGTGCTGGTGGTCGTCGACTTCGCGCGCACGCCTCGGCCGTCGCGGCTCGATCTGCGCCGGCGACTCGCGGCGCGCACGGCGCTCGGCCGCGATCTCGTGCGCACGCTGCGGGTCGATGCCAGGAGAGTGCCGTCCGCGATCGGTCTCGTGCTGGAAGTCGACGAGGACTTTCCGCAGAGCTTCGACGTCGTCGCGCGCACGCGCCTCGTCGCCGGCGCGCCGATCCCGGCCGATTCCGCGCGACCGGGCACTGTCGCTCCCGATGCGGAGGATCCGAGCGGCGGTTCCGACGCGGTCACGTTGCCGGCGCACGGACCGATCGACGTCGCGCGCGTCTACGTCCCGCGTCTGCGCGGCGTGCACGAGCTGGGCGCGTTGCGGCTGCGCCTCACCGGTCGACTCGGGCTCGTGCAGCGCAGTGCGTACAGCGCGAGTCGTCACGCGACCGCGGTCGAGCCGGCGCTCGCCTCCTTGAAGAAGAACCTCGCTCTCGCCGCGAGCGAGCGTTGGCGCGACCTGGGCTCGCGCACGACGCCGCGCCGTGGCGGCTTGCAGGAGTTCGATGCCCTGCGCGATCACGTGGCCGGCGACGAGGTGCGCCTCGTCGACTGGAAGGCGTTCGCGCGCCACGGTCGACCGATCGTGCGCCAATACCGCGAGGAACGCGGCCAGGAACTCGTCGTCGCGATCGATTGCGGACGTCGCATGGCGGCGACGACGGCCGAGGTCCTGCCGAAGACGCAGTCGCGTCAGGCCGTCGCGCGCGGGATGACGAAGCTCGATCACGCGCTCGACGCGGCGTTGCAACTCGCCGCGGTCGCGCTCGAGCACGGCGACCGTGTCGGCGTCATCGCGTTCGACGCGGAAGTCGTCGCTTGGATCCCGCCGGCTCGCGGGCGGGCGCAACTGGCGCGCATGCGCGGGCGACTGTTCGGACTCCAGGCCTCGACGCGCGAGTCGGATCTCGAACGCGTGTTGCGCGAACTCGCGTTGCGCCATCGCCGTCGCGCGCTCGTCCTCGTCCTGTCGGACGTCGCGGATCCGCTGTCCATCGACCGTCAAGCGGCGGCGTTGCGCGCCGGATCCGGTCGTCACCGCGTGATCTTCGCCGGCCTCGACGACCCGGCTCTGCGCGCGATCGTCGAAGGACGCGTCGAAGCCGACGCGTTGGTCGCGGCGAGTGCTGCGGCACTGCTCGCCGAACGACGCGCCGGCCTCGAACGTCTCGCCAGCCGGACGGTGCGCGTGATCGACGCTCCGCCGGCCGAAGCGGCCGGTCCCGCGATCGCCGCATGGCTCGCGGCGCGCCGTGGTGCTTGAACGGCCCGAGGCTCGGGCCCGCCGCAGCGAGACCGAGCCTCGAACGAAGATCAGAGTGCGAGTCCGTCCAAGCTCGTCGATGGATCGCTCGCGGTCAGATCGCCCAGTTGATGCTCACGGCATTCGTCATGTTGAACACGGCGGGCGTGCAGAACGCCGCGGCGTTGCGGTACCAGCACTGGTAGACGCGCGTGACCGGCGCCGGCAGGGCCGTGTTCCAGAAGCCCTGGAGTGAGATCGCCGGTCCCGCAGTTCCGCCGACGAAGGATGCGCCGGCGACGTTCAGGCGCGTGCCGAGCTGGACCTGGAACGGGTTGTTCACGCAGCGGATGCCGTCGCCGAACAGGGACGGGATCACAGGCGATCCCTGGAAGTAGACGCAGGCCGCGTTCGGCATGCCCGAACCCGCGAGCGTGATGCGATTGTTGCCCGAAATGTCGGCCGACACGCTCGGCAAGGCGCCCATCCCGAACGCTGTCAGAACGCCGGGCGAGCCCAGCGAATTGAGGCAGCCGCCGGTGCTGGGCGCGCTGAAGTTGGCGCACGGGCAGGGGCCCGAGGACCCGTCGCCGAAGCAGAACTGCGAGATCTGGCTCCACGCGGGGCTGGCGGTGGAGAGGGCGAAGACGAGGAGCGCGATGAGGGAGCGCAGGAGGTTCATGGCAGGGCCTTTCGAGCGGGGTATCCGGGCAGAGCGCTCCGAGGCCGGACGCGCATCCAGACATGGCGCGGGACCGTGCCACCCGGACAACAATCGG
>Ga0163153_10006530_pt1 | contig 13083 bp, 10 predicted proteins | sample OliLakLV19MP6IB1_FD_148629 | JGI IMG/M metagenome (GOLD analysis project Ga0163153, IMG submission 148629) | Freshwater microbial mat bacterial communities from Lake Vanda, McMurdo Dry Valleys, Antarctica - Oligotrophic Lake LV.19.MP6.IB-1 | ecosystem: Environmental > Aquatic > Freshwater >... | reverse complement strand
AAGTATATCTTCAAGGCTGATTTTTGAAAAAATATTCGTGCAAAAATATAACAAAACAGATTTAATTTAAAATTATTTAAAATTTTTCAAAACATTTTGGACGGTAATGGCATGAACAATAAGAAACGAACTTTTGATCATTGAAAATTGATCATTGAAAATTAATAATTGATCATTGAACATTAATAATTAATAATTGATAATTGATAATTGATCACGGCGTTACTTTACTCACAAACGCATTTGAATTATTAAATGCAATCACAAGATCACTTACATCTGTAAAATTATCTCCGGTCAGATCTGTCTTTAGATAACCACCGTTAAAATTTATCATATCATTGTAGACCAGTACAATGTCCTGTGAATCCACGATGTCATCCTGATTCACATCTCCGTTGAATATAGCGAACCGGGTCGGGGAATTATTAAGAAACACCTGATTACTACCGTATGCTTGGCTCTGTGCTAATGTAAAATTGTAGTGCAGAATGTCCGTACTGAACTGATATGCTGCCGAGCTCCAAGTCTCAATGGAATTACGATGCTTTAGAACAAAGTAAAATATATCATTAAAGGAAATGTTGTCAAATTTGTAACTACCCTTTCCTGTCGAGTCAAAATATGATTTGGCTGTGTCAAGGATTGGATAAGGTGAATTTACATGCCTTAAAAAGACCTTCATTGTGTCCCTCACTGTTTTATCAAGTGAGCTGTTGTAAAATCCCTGTACGAGTGAGCTAAGGATAACTGTCTTATCTGCAGCACCTGTCTGATTTATTCCCCATCCGTGAACATATCCATGATCACCGCTTGCATAATCAATTAATTTAAGCTTCCACCAGCCGAATTTATTCTGCCCGTTTAAAAATGACAACTGACTAAGTGGCTTTATTGCCGGGCTGAAGGGAGCTGTGATGCCCGGACTGTTTAAATTATTATCTACTGAAGCATTTGAATCCGCTCCATCAGAGAAAATTGTCATCATATCGTCACCATTGCCTGCTCTTCTGTTGAATAAACTTATGGCAGATCCTGCAGGTGAAATCAGCAGAACTTCCATGTCAGAAAGATATGTGTGATTCATTAGAACAAATACTTTCAGATTGGAAACATCTCCTCCGGATGAAACAAACAATGAGTCTGTGATCCCAACCGCGCTTACGTCGGGTACAAAAAATCTCCTTCTGCTGGTTGTAAATCCTGGTGAGTAATATCCTCCGGTCACGTCTGAAAGCATTGGGGATGTTTTCTCCACGGCCTTTCCCAGATGGGATGAGCTGATATGTGACAATCCCGCGAATGTAGTCGTTGAAAATATTGTTGATTCTTCCGAATAGATAGCGTTGGTATATTTATCAAAATTGAAAAATGTCAGACCTGCTATTGGCGGTGCTGCCTTATACATATTTTCCCTTATATGAGCTCCTGTTCTCTGATAATTCCATATCCTCACACCATCTATCTGTCCTTTGAATCTGTTAGAGGAATAATTGCTTGCTCCAATGCCTCCGATATAAACTGCATCATTATTACTTTGTATAAGAGGATTGCCTGAATAAGTGCTTCCGGCAACTGAATCTCCGTTAATGTAAATGACTGCTTTACCGGTTAACGAACTATACGTAGCTGCAACATGTGTCCATTGTCCGTTAGTGATCAATGCAGGAGTGCCTAAAGTAAATCCTTCAGAATTTAACGCGAATAACACAGATCCTGAAGAATATAATAACAGTCCATAATTATAACGTGTTGTCCCGCCGCTTTTATTTAATATATTTTGTACAGCGGGTTGTGTCCCTGTTGTGTCCCTTCTTATCCAGGATTCAAGAGTTATCCCTGTCGTGGGATTAAAGCCTGAACCTGTTGTTGGTGCCGCTGAGAAATAATCCGATATACCATTCAGGACAAGACTATTATTGTAATCCAGATAATTAACACCTTTGTTGGAATAATTAGTGACGGAAACGTTTCTATTAAACCCGAAGTAAAAATTGTTGCCGCTGTAGCTGCCAAAGTCACCATCCAGTTGAAGGCTTAAACGAAGATCAGAATAATATCCTGTCGGATAGATTACTTCAAGCGGAATAAACCTGTGCTCAGATATTACAAAAGCATTTCTCGCTATAGCCCAAAGTCTGACATTTTCCAGCCTACCATAAAAGAAAAGTGATGTAGCGGCTCCGATCCTGTCTGCACCTATGAACAGCGAATCGGTATTTACGCCGATAGCTCCGGAATATCCGGTACTTGAAGTATCCAATACACCGTTAATATAAATTGCAGTTAATGAACCGTCATAAGTTGCAGCGATATGCGTCCACTTGTTTGCCTGAATGACACTGTTAACTCTGCTACGGAATGACTGTCCGCCTCTGGGATAAAATACAACTCTTCCCGATGACTGAATACCAAGAAAATAAGATGACTGATAATTTTTGCCAATTACCGCCATTGTGTTTCCTATCAAAGAAGTAGGATTAACCCAGGCTTCAAGAGTAATAGCTCCGACTGGATTGAAGTCGGAAGAGTTTGGAAAAGCGACATAACTGCTGAAGCCGTTAAAACTGCCGGCATAATTCGTTGAATACTGTGCAGTCAGAGTTTGATGGCTCAGAAAAAACATAAAGCATAAGTAAATTAATTTTTTCATGACATTTTTTTAGTTAATATTAATCAATGAGATCTTCTTCGGAATTGATCCTGTTAAGGAGTTCATAGAAGTTATCACTGTTAATACTTTGATGCAAATGAGGTTTGATTACTTTGTGAACAGAAATCAAGTTTTACTTGAGCTCCAATTGCTGTAATTACTTAATAAATAATAATTTTTTACATATTTTAGCAATAATTCAGTTTTCATTTTGTGAAAGACTTTCCGGATAATGATTAACTCTAAAGCAATTTATATAATACAGAGCCTGAACAAAAAGGAGTTGTTAAAATTTGAGAAATTCATTTCTTCTCAGTACTTTAACAATAATAAAAATCTCATATCCCTGTTCAGATGTTTGAAAAAATTCTATCCCTCATTTGACTCCCCCATTTTCACAAAGGAAAATATCTACAAAAGCGTTTACCTCAGTGGTAAATACAGCGATGAAAAGCTGAGAAAGCTTCTCTCTGATCTTTATAAGCTTGCGGAAAAATTCCTTGTGATCTCTAATATAGAATCCAACAAACTCGAGTATCCCAAGCTTCTGCTTGAGGAGCTTCACATAAAGAGGCTTGATAACATATATATTTCAAAATATAAAGAGACATATGAATATCTTAAGAACACCGGACAGCATTATCAGATGTTCCTTCACGAGCATCAGCTAAAATGGCTGAATGTTTCGTTCATGCTTTCGCGCGCTGATCAGTTCAGCTTACCTTCGGAGATCTTCGAACGCTCCGAGCAACTGATATTTTATTTCTTATCAGATCTCTTCATTACGCTTAATGACATTGAGATGACAAACATTAACTACAACTACAGCCACACCTCAAATCTTCCTCAAAAATTCATTGATAACTTTGATATAGAAAAATTTTATGAATCCATTGAGAAAAGCAGCATCCGGAATAAGGAAGTGTTCTCACTTTATTATCACACTTATCTCATGAATAAATATTCCGATGATGAAAAATATTTTTTCCGGCTTAAGGACCTGCTGTACGCTAACATTGATAAATTGAATGACCCCGGCAAGCTGAACTTCATCGTTCTTCTTCTTAATTACTGTAACGTAAAGTTAAAAAAAGTCAGGAACAGTAAACTTGAGAAAGTCAGCTTTGAGCTATATGAGCTTCATATAAAACACGGACTTTTTAAATCAGAGGATAATTATTTCCGCACTGATATGTTCATTAATATTTTCAGGAAGAGTCTGCTTTATAAATCCATAGAAGAATCAGTTATTTTCCTGGAAGAGAATATCAGTCTGATTCATCACGAACATCAAAAAAACCTTGTCTGGCTGTGCAAAGCCCTGATTCTTTTTGATACAGGCAAGTTCAGGGAAGCACTTACCCTCACTTCAAAGATCAACTCAAACCTTATTATAATAAAAACACAACTAAGAAAATTGCTGATGAAGATCAGCTATGAACTTAATGAATTTGATGAGAACAAGGATGATGTTAATAATTACAGGACATTTGTGATCAACAGCAAATCAATCAGCGAGATAAATCAGAATCTATTACTCGGGTTCATTAAAACATTTAACGATCTTATCAATTTAAAGAATAATAAGGGTGATGACTACCTGATCGGTCAGATAAAAAAGGATGTTGATAAAATGAACGACCTGTCTGACAGGGACTGGTTCACAAAAAAGCTTATGGATAAAATTTAGCTCCGGGTAATAATCGAATTTAAAATAAAAAGACCTGCTCTTTTAAAGGCAGGTCTTTTATTTAAATGAGGTATTATTAAAGTTTATTTACGGTCTGATTAATGAAACAAATTGAGTTGAATTATTATACGCGAATGAGATGTCTGTTACATCTACAAAATCATCGCAGTTCAGATCCGTCACAACGTATCCTGAAACAAAATTTGTAGCATCATTGTAGATCAGCACAACATCGGAAACATCAACTGTTCCGTCCTGCTGAACATCTCCGCTGTAAAATGAATAATCACTTCCAATCAGGATCATGTTGCTGCCAAATGCCTGCGTTGCTGAGGTAGTATAATCATAAGTCAGTGAACCGGCAGTAAATACTTCTCCGCCTGACTTGCTCCATGTTTCAATTGAATTGCGGTGCTTTACGACTATGTAATAATTAACACCGTTGCTCGCCTTCGCAAAACTAACCGCCTGCGGGATCCCCTGTCCGCCCAAAGCAACGGCTGATTCAATAAGATCATAAGGAGCTGTTGAGCTTCTCAGTTCAACTGTGATCGCATCGGTTTCTGAGCATGCCTGAAAATTAATTGTAAGGTTCAGTGTCATTAACGGGAATGCAGTTGATTCATCGGCGCCCTTGTATGGATGATTTGCATTCCTTGTATTGCCATCAATGTCTGTTGTAATTCCTGAGATTGGTTTTGCAATGAGATTTACATCCTGTATTGAAGCACCTGTCAGGTGAAGATCACCGATAGTCGGATCAACAAAGTTAACTGTTACAGATTTTGCATTTACATCACGAGGTGCTACTCTTGTCTGATATGCTGCTATTGTCTGATCACTACCTCCGCCGTTTGAAAATACGAGACGGTTTGCAGCGGGTATTCCTGCATAAAAATTATTATAGTTTGAGCTGTTTTCAAAGTTCTGGAAATTCGTATTGTTTCTTCTGAAAGCAACAACTTTACCGCTTGAGCTACCCGGTGTTGATAGATTAACAACAATGTTATTGTTAAGCTTGAGTGAAGCCGTTGTAGCAGTAGCACTTGCCGTTACTGAAATTCCCGATGAACCGAAAGTTGTACCGCCTGCAGCATTGAGATGAATTGAATTGTAATATATGCCAACATTTGAATTTGCGGCGGTGCTGGTGCAATTAATACCAATGACCGCGTTGGTATCATTCGAATTCGGAGTCTTAAGGTTTGAAATGAAATTATTATAAACCAGAATAGACGTTCCTGAAGTAACCCAGCACCCGGCTGATGAACCAAGTGTGCTTGTATTCGAAAGATTGTAAATTTTATTTTCCCTGATCTTAACATTTAATCCTGCGGTGCTCCAGATACCAATGGCTCCACCGGAAATGATCCTTCCGCTTACAGTGGAAAGACTGTCGATGGTATTTCCATAAATATCCTTTACAGTTGACGCGCCTGAGTTTGCCCTGATGCCGGCAACAACTGAAGATGCGGAAGTATTGTTTCCACCGATAGTCAGCTTATAAATATTATTATTGTAAATGTTTTCAGTTGTCATGGGATTTCCGCTGTTAAGGTATCCATAGATCGCGCTTGCAGTAGTGCCTGAAGTATTTGGCATTGAATTATTATAAATAGTATTTGAATAACAGTTGACAAGCGCGTCTGTGACAGCGATGCAGCTCATTGTTCCGCTGATGCCTGTTTTCTGATTACCGTAAATCTGATTGTCACGGATCATAAGATTGTTAATGAAGCCGCTTGAACCGCCGCCGGCAATTAAGGTTGAACTGCCCGTTCCTGAGCTCGAATTATTGCGGACAATGTTGTCATGAATAAGCACAACATTTGACGTTCCAACCTGATCGACTGCGATGCCGCCAAATGCAGAAGTGTTCAGAAATGCGGTACAATTCTCAACTGTGTTGTGGTGGACAGATATAGTATCTCCTGTACCGAGAGCCCTTATTCCGTGAACCGGCTGGGATACTGCACCGGATGAAACAGTGATCTGATTATAGCTGATTTCATAATTACGCGCAGTTGCTGTTGTAAGTGTACTGATGATAATCCCAATAACAGCAGCTCCGCCGCCTGTTCCGCTACCGCCATTGATAATGTTATTGTTAACTTTCACATTTGCTTGTCCTTCACACCTTACTCCTTCACAGGTTAGTGTACTTCCTCCCCAGTTAGTAATTGAGTTAGCTGTCTGACCATTCACACCGATCTGATTATTCAGATCCCTTCCGGTAGAAGCAGCGATAGCATTTATTCCGTGATAAACATTACTGATATTATTCCCAAAAAATTTATTGTCGTTATTCTGCGCCAAAGAATCAACAGCAATAATTGTAGTTCCAAGTGTATCTTTATTTATAACATAAATGCCGACAGATGAGGCGTTAATTTTCTGAAGGGTTATGGTGCAATTCTTAATTGTAACATTAGTAGTTCCGTCAGTTGTTGAAGCTCTCATCAATGCATAGCCCCATTCCATTGCAGCATTTCCGGAATTTGTAGCAGGATCAACAAGATCGATGCCGTCAAAGGTAATATAGTCGGAACCGGAGAATTTAATTATTCCGTCCAGTGTAGCTGATGTGCCTGCGGCTGCGGTAATCAGTGGATTTGCACCTCCACCGTTTTTTTGAAATATGACCTGATTTGCAGCGGTAGGCACGTTGGCAAGAATTGAGATAGTTACGTTTGATGAAGTTTCGGTATGTCCTGCAGCAACATTAAATGTAACGCCACCGCTTCCAACTCCATTAGAATTGAGATCGGCGATTGCAGCAGCGATAGTGGCATAGTTTCCGGGAATGGTTTTTATTCCGGTTAACTGCGCCTTTGCGTTGAAACTTATTCCTAACGAAATAAGCAGAACTAAAACAGTAATTAATTTCTTCATGAATTTTACGATTTAGAAAAGTTAATGAATAATTGCTTTTTAAATTTTGGATTGCCCTAAACTAATATTTTTTAATTAATCATTCAAGTAAATGCAGTAGGAATTCACTCTGGCTCTTACAGATCTCTTGCTGGTAATTAGCAGTTTAATTTTTCGTAAAATTTTTTCATATTACATAAAATTTTCCCTCACTTCAAAAAATTCAGGCAATGAAAAATTCCTTACAGAAATTCATTCTCAAAAGCTCATTGTTAATTCTCATACTGATCATCAGTATGATATCAAATTCAAATGCACAGACAAATTATGACAAAGTTAAAAATGCCGTCGACAGTGTAAAGGCAGGCTATGAAGCTAAGGTTAACAGGAAGATCCCGTCACTGAATATTCTCATAAACACTCCTTACGATATGATATTCATATCATCTGTTTCAGAAAGTGAAACCCCGTTAACAAAGGATACTTATTTCAGATTCGCAAGCAACACGAAGAATTTTACTTCAGCAGCGATCCTGGATATGCAGCAAAGAGGAATGCTAAATATAAAGGATAAGATCACAGACCTTATCCCGAAAAGCAACATTCCTTATGTTCCGGTGAGTCCGGAGTTTGACATTCCATACAAAAATGAAATCACTATTGAACAGCTGCTGCAGCATGCAGCGGGAGTGTATGATATAGATAATGATCCTGTTCCGGGATTCGGAGGTCTTAGCTATACTGATTACATGACATTTCAGAATCCGGCTCATCAGTTTGAGCTCTCCGAGCTTGTTAATCAGGTTGCAAAGAACAAGCTCTCATATTTTCCACCGGGAATGGGTTATCATTACAGCAACACCGGGTTTACGATCTTAAGTGAGATAATACAGAGAGTTTCTTCATTGGAGATGTATAACCCTATGGGTAAATCTCTGAAATATGTTGATTATATTTACAGCAATATAACAGGTACTGGCACAAAGGTGCCGCTTGATATTAAGTTTCCGTATCTTGCGACGAATACAAAACTTCCGGTACCATACGCGACCGGTTATCTTCTTACTCCGGACAGCACTGCTGTTTATACAGATGTGAATATGTCGGCTCACGTCGGAGAAGGCAACGGTTACGCGACTTTTGCAGAGCTTAACAGATATGTACGTACAATGATGAAAGGAGAGAATATTCTTAGTGCTGAATCGATCAGCCTGATGCAGAATACAGTTTCAGATTCAAATAAGACTTATGGTTTGGGTTGCATAAACATAAAATCTCTTGGTTACGGACACAACGGTTGCATCAAGGGATATCTTTCTTATATGCTCTATGACCCGGCAGACGATGTTTCAGTCATTATAATGATGCCGGAAAATGATTACACGGATCAGGGCGAGCTTGGTCTTATTTACGGATTGAAGGCGCTTATTAATACAGGTTTTGCATCTAAGAGAGTTTTAGGATACTATTCGGGAGGGTTGATTCCTTACTAGATAAGTAATTAAGTAACAAGTGATAACTTCTTTTAAAGGTTATAGCCTACGTATCATTTAAAACTGATCAGACCGGCTTGAACTGTTCAAATGCCTGAAGACAATTATTACAGTAATGGATCGCCCGGCATTGTGTGGGACCGAACGGAGTTTGAAGTTTAGTTTGATTGCTGCCGCAATGAGGACATTCAACATTTGCAAGCATATCGATTGTTACAAGACCGTTATGTTTTGTAGGAAGAGCAAATTCAGATTCTTTCAGAAGCTTTCTCCCCTTTTCAGTGATCATATTTGAATTCCATTGAACATCAAAACTTACATCTACATTAATTCCTTTCACCGGAAGCTTTGATATTACACTTATTATATCGCTCTTCATTACATTGACTGCCGGACATCCTGCAAAGGTCGGGGTCATCTTTACGTTCACAAAATCATCATCACTTATTTCTACACCTGTAATTATCCCCATATCAACGACCGAAACCCTCGGTATCTCGGGGTCTTTCACATCATCGAGCGCACTCCATATTTCCTGTTTAGTAATCATTAGATTGTCAGATCAGTTTTATTTTGATAAAAATATTAATCATTGAACATTGAACATTGATAATTGATAATTGATAATTGATAATTGATAATTGAAAGAGTTACCATTCAGCATTCGGGTCGATGCTATAAACTTCCGTCATTTCGTCAAGCAAGGGTTTAAGAAATTCCGTGTGATAACCTTTCCTGCCGCCGTATGAGGGTTTTAATGAATCAATGTCCGGTAAATTTAAACCTGATTTTTGAATTATACTAGTAATTGCTTCTGTCCATTTATCCTGAAGAGTTTTTTCACCTTCAAAAATTTTACTTTCAGACAAAACATTCTCGTATTCCGAAGGCTCAAATATTCCGAGCGCAAGAGGAAGGCATTCATTCAATGCAGTTTGCATTCTTGCTTTTGCTTCTTCGGAAGAATGCGAAAGCTGATCTATCCATATATCGGCGTGCATGGTGTGATACTTCAGCTCGCCTCTGAATTTTTTAGCAACATTTGAGAGGGGTTCATAATCTGATTGAGCAAGCATATCAAACCTCAGAGCTTCTGCCGTATCAAATAAAAAATGTCTCATCAGACTGAAATCATATTCACCAATTGGCATCTCGGTAAGGTGACAACATTTGAATTCTTTTTCATTTCTTGCAAAAGCTATCTTATCGGGTTCGGCTTCACCGAGCTTATGAAGAATCTCATACAGCGCCTGCGCATGTCCGATCTTATCCTGAGCCATTGAAGAGAAAGCAATATCTTCCTCAAGTATGGGACCCAGACCTGTCCATTCTGAATTTCGATGTCCGAGGATGAGTTCGTCATCAGCCATTCTGTATAACAGATCCTTTAATGCTGTAATTTGTATTTCAGAAAGTTCGCTCAAGATTCCTTTTTCTCCAGTTTAAATTTATTGATACGGTCCATCACTTTATAGCCGCCGGCTTCCCGGTATATCTTACCCGGATTCGTTTCAAAAATATCTTCATCTTCATAATCAGTAATGAATACATCAGAAGTTTTCACCACCCAGAGGTTAACGCATTTATATCTACGGGCGAACTGTTCCTTGGCAAGTATTACAGCCATTTCAGGATTTGGTGCGTGAAGCGAACCTACATGAATATGCCTGTCGCCTTTCTTAGCCTGATGAAAAACTTCGTAAGTTTGCCAGTGTGAAAGATCTTTTATAGGAACATTGTTTGGTTGGTCGGAAAGGTTCTCACGCGTTACTCTGGGATCTAAGGATTTTATCGGCATTAGTTTGAAAGTTCTATTTCCAGCTTTGTATGTTCTTTAAATTTTTCAACAACTTCATCAAAGATCTATCGCCATTATCAGTTTTAACTTCTTCAATCGTAAAGTTTTTATGACAATGGTATCGAGTATTTTTCTTCCCTGTTAAGTAAAGCGCGTCTGACCCATTCGCCCTTTTCTTCAGCTCTTCTTCTTACAGCGAGTCTTTCTGCATTACAGGGTCCGTCCCCGTTAATGACCCTTTTGAATTCATCCCAGTCAGGCTCTGTATATTCCCATGTACCTTCTTCATTCTTTCGTAATTTTGGATCAGGAATTCTCAGACCGAGCTCCCATATTTTCGGAACATACATATCAAGAAATTTTTGTCTCATATCATCATTGGATGCCATTTTAACTTTCCATCTCATTAGTGTTTCCGTGTGAACTGATATTTTATCCGAGGGTCCGAAGAAATGCATTATCGGGGGCCACCATCTGATCAAAGCTTCCTGAACCATCTGTCTTTGCTGCGGTGTCCCGGTAGCAAGAAATACAACATTATCATGTCCGTACTTAAGATGAAACGATTCTTCAAGGCATATCCTTTCAAGAGCGCGGCAGTATGGTCCGTAAGAACCTTTTGAATTCGCGACCTGATTTATTATCGCGCCGGCATCAATCAGCCATGCAATGACAGCAGTGTCAGCCCATGTTACAGCAGGATAATTAAACACATTTGAATATTTTGATTTACCTGTAATAAGATCATTGATCATATCTTCTCTTGGCTTGCCGAGAGTTTCAGCGGCGCTGTATAGTAGTTGTGCGTGTCCGACTTCATCCTGAACTTTTGCCATCAGCGCAAGCTTTCTTCTGAATCCCGGAGCTCGTGTTATCCATGTGCCTTCAGGAAGTGCACCGATTATTTCCGAATGCGCATGCTGCTCGATCATTCTGATAAGCTGCTTTCTGTATTCAGCAGGCATCCAGTCGGAAGGCTCGACCTTCTCCCCTGCTGCGATCTTTGCTTCAAATCTCTCAAGTTTTTTTGAGTCCTCAATTTCAGGTTTCCCGTTCTTTGTTTCTTCAAAAATATATCCGCCGCCGTACATAAAGTTATTATTAAGTTAGTGAAATGATAAGTTGCTGAATAGAACTCTTATGGTGATGTTAAAATTTCTTTTGTAAAATTAATATAAATATATCTTTTTTAATATGACTTAATTTCAGTCGTAGAATTAAAAAGAATTTTTCAGGCAGAAATAAAGATAAGTAGTCTGTTACCCGCAGTAAATTTCTATAAACATAAACCACACCATCGGAACCATCGAGCTTGCACACATACCCGCGAATAAACCCAGCAAAACCCAGAATGCTTTTTTCTGAAGATAAATCAGAACCGAAGGAATTGCAGCAGCAATGTACATTACGAGAACCCAGAAGATAATTATATAGTACGGAATGTAACCGGGCGTTGTGCCGCAGAGCATTGCAGCAGCTATATCAGATCCGCCTTTCCCGCCCCACATAAGCAAGCTTATCGTAAAGACATAAGTTGTAGCATAACATATTACAAGGAAAAGGAATAAAGGGATCGCGGTAAGATTTCTTTTAAGCAACGAATTCCTCTTAGCCAGACCTATAGAAGCGGGATCAAATTATTTTTTCTTAAATTTTTATTTATGAGTATCCTTTGATTTCTTACGCATTTTTATGTTAAGCATTTCAACAAAGAAAGAGAAAGCCATAGCGAAATATACATAACCTTTCGGAACTTCAACATGGAAGCTTTCAACAAGCAGCAGCAACCCTATCATAAGCAGGAATGAAAGCGCAAGTACTTTGATAGTCGGATGTTTGTGAATGAAATCACTGACCTTACCCGCAAAAAGGATCATTACTATCATTGAAATTATGATCGCGATAACCATTATCGAAACTTCCTTTACAAGACCTACAGCAGTTATAACCGAATCAAGAGAAAAGACCAAATCAAGAATTACGATCTGAATAATTATGTTCCAGAAGGCTCCCTTAGCATTGGAATTTTTTAATTCATCTTCTCCTTCAACTTTGGTATGAATTTCAAGAGTGCTTTTTACAATAAGGAATAAACCGCCTCCCATAAGTATCAGGTCTCTTCCTGAGAAAGAATGCGAAAAGATTGAAAACAATGGTTCAACAAGTCCGGCAATCCATGAGATCGCGAGTATCAAGCCGATACGAAAAATAAGTGCGATAGAAAGACCGATAATCCTTCCCTTTTTCTGATCGGCTACAGGAAGTCTCCCGGTCAGAATTGAAATGAAGATAATATTGTCTATTCCAAGAACTATTTCAAGAAAAGTAAGTGTAAGAAGGCTTATGTAAGTTTCTGACTGCGAAAAGAGTGTAAAAAAATCCATAGATAAATTTAATTGCAAATAATGTATGGCAACTTACTAAAAGAAGTTGAAAGTTGAAAGTAGAAAGTTGAAAGTTAATAATGTCTTGTCCTGAAATAGGTTTACAAAATGTTAGCAACATTTTATAAACTTAATCAGAAAGGATGAAAATGGAAAGGCTTCAAGGAGTAACCAAACAGTATAGCATCTCATTT
>Ga0163153_10006529_pt1 | contig 13085 bp, 14 predicted proteins | sample OliLakLV19MP6IB1_FD_148629 | JGI IMG/M metagenome (GOLD analysis project Ga0163153, IMG submission 148629) | Freshwater microbial mat bacterial communities from Lake Vanda, McMurdo Dry Valleys, Antarctica - Oligotrophic Lake LV.19.MP6.IB-1 | ecosystem: Environmental > Aquatic > Freshwater >... | reverse complement strand
GCACCCTGGCCACTTACTAGTGCCTCTAGTCGCTGTTCCAGCGCTTGCAATAAGCCAGCGCGTCCACCACTGAGTACATGTAGATGGGCCAGGCGGCGATGGAGGGGTTCGTAGCGTAAGCTGTGCCGGCGCAACAGCAGCGCAAATGCCACAGCTTGCGCGTAGTTACGCTTTTGCTCCAGGATCGGCACAAGACGCGTCAGTGTCTCCATATAGAGGGCCTGCAGGCGACTGCGCTCTTTGTTGATCCAAGCTTCCGTGCAGAGGGGCAGCAGCGCGCCGCGGTAGGATTGTGCTGCCCGCATCAGTTGTTGTTCGACTGTCTCTGCATCACCCGCTTGCTCCGCTGCCTGCGTACTGGCAAGCGCCCCTTCAAAATCGGCCACATCTAAGCCATAGGATGGGTCGGCGCGCCACTGCACAGTCTCTGGGGTCAACATGAGAAAGCGGTGTGCGTCGGGCCATATGCGGAGTAGACACTCAAGCGCAAGGTCGAGCGCTACCAAGGACTCTGTAAACGGTGCAGTAGACCACAAATGCTGCCCCAAGTCGCGGCGGTGTATAGGCACACCCTGGTGCAGCACCAAATAGGCGAGTAGCGCTTGTTGTCGCACATCGTTAAGAACTGTCACCATTTGGTTATTGAAAGTAAGTTGGAAGTTACCGAAAAGCTGAAGCTGGAAAGTTGGCATCGTTGGCTAAGTCCCCCAAAGATCATACGCCAAACTTCATTTCAATCGGATTATATCACAAGGCCACGACAGATAATAACGAAACATAGAAAGGCATCTTCGTTGGCTTGTTACTCTACGCTAATGTATACTGTACGGCATGGCAACCGAACCGCACAATCCACATGATGTGTTCTTCAAACAGTATCTCAGCCACCCACCAGCGGCGGCAGATTTCCTGCGCCAGCATTTGCCCGCTGCGGTGGCATCGTTGTTGGATCTGACGCAATTACACTTGGAAAAAGATTCCTTTGTCGATGAACAGTTGCGCACACACTTCAGCGATCTGGTCTACCGAACCATGACCACGGTGCAGACCCCACTCGCTGTTTCCTTGCTCTTTGAACATAAAAGCTATCCCGACGAATGGGTCGATTTTCAGGTACTGCGCTACCAAGTGCGGCTTTGGGAACAAGAGTTGGCCCAACTTCAGGCGGCACGGAAACAAGAGCAGCCAGGACAACCAGAGCGACCACGTACATTGACGCCCATTCTCGTGTTGCTGGTCTATCATGGACAGGCGGAGTGGAAAATATCGCTGCGCTTCGCACGCCACTTGACGGGAATGCAGGACCCTGATTCACCCTTAGCGAAGGCGCTAGCGCGCTATGTTCCTGACTTTGAACCCCATCTGGTCAATCTGACGGCCCTGCCGGATGAAGCCATCCAGGGCGAGATTGTCACCCGTCTCTTTGTCTTGGTGCTGAAGCATATCTTTGAACAAGGCTTGGGTGGACAGTTAGATGAAATCCTGGCGCTGGCAGCCGAAGTGATGCGCCAACCCAATGGGATGGCGATGGTGGTGGCGCTCCTGCGCTATCTGGGTCGCGCCGGGATTCAGGTCAAAAAAGAAGAGGTTGCCCAAAAGTTGTTAGCGTTATTACCCAAAGAAGGAGGGATCCTTATGCAAACTATGGCCGAAGAATGGATCGAGGAAGGCAAGCAAATCGGTCTACAAGAAGGGCGGAAAGAAGGGCGACAAGAAGGGCGACAAGAAGGCCAACGCGCGATGATCCTTCATATCCTGCAACGCCGCTTCCAACCGAATGAAGAAGGTGTACAAAGCTTGACTCAACAATTGGCGCAAATTGCTGATGAGCGCGTATTGATCCAGTTGGTGGATCTCGCCCTAGAGGTGATCGGTCTACCGGAGTTTCACACAAAATTACAAGGGTTGTTACCCAAGGCGCAACTCTAAAACTTGAGTAAGCTCAGACAACGTATGTATGGTTGAAGAAGGCTCATGGGGTAGGGTTGTGGAGAGCCACAACCCTACCCCATGAGCCTTTATGATCTGGCTATCTCAAAAATTGGAAAATCGGTCGGATCGTGGTACAAATACATGGCACAAATGTTCTGCAATCCACCCTTCCATAAGGAGAAAATCATGTCCTCAACCGATACGCTGACAACTCTTTTTAGCCACAACCTTTGGGCCAATGGGCACCTGTTGGAATTGTGCGCCGCGCTAAACGACGAGCAACTGGACGCCACCATTTCGGGAAGCTTTGGCAGCATTCGCTCGACCCTACTCCACATTGTCGATGCCGAGCGCTCCTATCTGTCGCGCCTTGCCACTGGACAACCGCTGCGCCGTCCGAAAGATGAACCGGCTCCCAGCATGGCAGAAATGCTGACATTAGTACGCCAAAGTGGACAAGGTCTGATCGAGATTGCCCCCAGTGTCCAACCCACCGACCATGTCGAAGTCAATTGGGATGAGCAACCCTTTCAAGTTCCCTGCCCCATTATCCTGACCCAAGCGATCAACCATGCCACTGAGCACCGCGCCCAGATCATGGCGATCCTTACCCAGATCGGCATCCAGCCGCCTGATCTTGATGGTTGGTCTTATTTTGATGTGCAGGAAAAATAAGTAACTCACTCATGTTACGCAGACAATGGACCAGGGACGACTGACGACTGACCACCGCTATCTGCTTTACGGTCTTCCGTCGCGGTTGCCTTCTAGGCGCGTCTATCGTCCATAAAGAAGAAGGAGCAACAATGAATACTACCAACCCAGGCCGCCCAGGCCCAGACGAATATTTGGCCTACTATGGTCAATACATTGATCGTGTTCCCGACGGTGACATGATTGCTTTGCTGGATTGCCAACTCGATTCCACCTGCGCGCTGCTGGCTCCCCTTTCACCCGAACAGGCCAACTTCCGTCCCAAACCGGAAGATTGGAACATCATCGAAGTGATGGGTCACATTGCCGATGGAGAGCGAGTTTTTGCCTATCGTGCGTTGCGTATTGCACGTGGTGACAGCACCCCGCTGGCTAGCTTTGATCAGGATCTTTTTGTCGCCAATGCTAATTTTTCGAGCCGCTCACTGACTGATCTTCTGGATGAGTTTGCGGCCGTGCGCCGCGCCACGATGGCCTTCTTCCGCACCCTAGACGAAGATGGCTGGCTACGCCAAGGGATCGCGGCTGACAACCCCATCAGTGTGCGGGCGTTGGCCCATATCATTGCCGGCCATGAGTTGCATCATGTGGCGGATTTTCGCCAAAGATACCGTCTATGAGGAGCGGATAATGGACGGAACCGTCGTTGCGGTGTGCCTTAGATCAACGCATACCTTTAGCAAAGGAAGCCAAGCGACCATCCAACTTCTGGCTGGGTTGGGCGTTAAAGGTGATGCACATCTCGGTAAAACGGTAAAGCATCGCTCACGTGTGGCCGTTGATCCGAGTCAACCCAATCTGCGTCAGGTGCATCTCATCCATGCCGAATTGCATGATGAGTTGCGCGCAGCCGGTTTTACTGTCGCTGCCGGCGACATGGGTGAGAATATCACCACGCGCGGTATTGATTTGCTTGGCCTACCTACCGGTGCTCGGCTACACTTGGGCGCTACCGCCGTAGTCGAAGTGACTGGCCTGCGCAATCCCTGTGCGCAACTGGATAATTTCCAGCCGGGCTTGATGGCCGCCGTGCTTGGACGCGATGAAGAGGGTCGAATCATTCGCAAAGCCGGCATCATGGCGATTGTCATAACGGGCGGCGCAGTGCAGCCGGGCGATCGCATTCGGGTTGAGCTACCACCGCAGCCCCACTGCGCATTGGAACGCGTCTGAGAAACTATGCAAGCAGCGAATAGGAGAAGAGAGATGATGCTAGCAACGAAAGTTGAGGAGAGCATGAGCAGCGCAGCCGAAGTCGATTGGGTTAAGGCGATCTGGAAGGAAATTAGAGGCTATCTTGCGCCACAAAGAGAGCAAGTCTATGCAGCAATCCACAGTTATCCGCCACCAATTCCAGCTTGCGATGTACAGTTTAATTATTTGCTGGAAGAACGATCGCGCCTAGCCCAGGAATTGAGCCGCTTGAACACCCTAACTAAACAGAATCTACCCTGGCGTGAGCAGTTACAATTGGCTGACGAGTTCATATGCATCTCCATCTGCCTGAACGAGGAAGCAAAACAGAAAATTCGTGCATCTGTACACAAGGTGCTTTGGACAGTGGAAAATCATTTATCATAGGACGTACGCCGGCAGAGCGTGTCGAAGCCGGCTTCGACACGCTCTGCCGGCGTACGTCCTATCAGTATTCAATTCGAGTAATTCGATGCAAAAAATGATAGAGGGATAGCTGATGACACGATCCTCAAAAACTATCGACGTATATCTTGAAATCGAAAAAAAACGCACCTTTGCTGGGGTGGCGGGCGTGACCAAACAGAAATCGTCCAGCATGTGATAGGTGCAGATGCTGCCTACCTGGCGCGCCTGGCCTGGAAGTTTCCAAAGCCCAAAACGGACAACTCAACGTTAAACGCGGAACTCAAACGCACCCGACAGGCAGTACTGGATGCGCTGACAGCAGCCACGCATGGCGAAACACCCAAACAAGGGCCACGCGGTGGCGTCATCTGGTCCCCGCGCTACTTTGTGCGGCGCGTGGCCTGGCATCTCCTTGATCACCTCTGGGAGATCGAGGATCGCGCCGTCTCCACTGGGCCTGAAGCATAAGCGAGACCTACTGCCCTCGCTTATGCTTCAGGCTCGGTAGTTCATCATCACCGACGTTTGGCATCAAAGAACATTTGTGCTATAATTACCTAGCGAAATCGGGCGAAGCAGCAAAGGAAGTCTTATGGATCCGAATAATCCAGTGGTGAAACTCTGTGCAGAAGGTATGCAGGTCGAGGGCGAAGGGCGGACTGAGGAAGCGCAACAGCTTTTTCTCCATGCCTGGGAAATGTGTCAGGATGATTTCGACGCCTGTATCGCCGCTCATTTTGTAGCGCGCCACCGCGCGCCGGCCGAGACGCTGTACTGGAATGAGGTTGCACTCCGCCATGCCAAAGCGGTAAACGATGAGCGCGTGCGCGCGTTCTATCCCTCGCTCTATTTAAATATGGGCTGGTCACATGAGCAATTAGGTGAGCTGGCACAAGCCACGAATTACTATAAACTAGCGACGATGCGGTTAGATGAACTGCCGATTGGATCTTATGCCGATGTCGTGCGTAAAGGGGTGGCGGCGGGGCAGGCGCGACTTGCCCACCTAGAGAAAGGCGAAGTTGATGGCAAACCCTATCGAAGTTGAACACTTTACCAGCATTCTTTATGATCTACTTGATGAGACCTTTGCGCGGGTGCATGGCATCTATCTGGATAAAGGCACGTCACTCTTTGAGACATTGGCAACGATAACCGCCGAGGAAGCGTCGCACCCAGTTGGCGGGAAATGTGCCACCCTGGCCGCACAAGTCGAGCATGTGCGCTACTATTTGGATGTACTCGAAGGCCACCTATTGAAGCAGGCAATGGAAAAAGCCGATTGGGGTAAGATCTGGCGCACTGTTCATAGCGTGACCCCAGCCGAGTGGGAGGCGAGCAAGGAACGGCTCAACGCAACCTATCACCGCGTGCGCAGCGCGATGCAGAACCTAGCCTGGGATGAAGATGAGATCGGCGCGGCGCTGGCGATTGTGGTACACACCGCCTATCATCTCGGCGAGATTCGCCAAGCATTGTGTGTATTAAAACGAGACTTATGAACACAGCACCACCCAATTCTATTCACCCCTTGACACGAGCCGATTGGCGCACCTGGTTGGCGGAAAATCACACGCGTACCGAGGGTATCTGGCTGGTGAGTTACAAGAAAGCCACCGGCAAATCCCGTTTTGCGTACGACGAGGCAGTAGAAGAAGCCCTCTGCTTTGGCTGGATCGATAGCAAAGGCAATAAGCTTGACGAAGAACGATCGATGCTCTGGTTTGCCCCACGCAAGGCAAGGACAGGCTGGTCCAAACCCAACAAAGAACGGGTGGAAAAGTTGATCGCAACCGGACAGATGGCAGCCGCCGGTCTGAGCAAGATCGAAGCGGCCAAGGCGGATAGCTCGTGGCGTGCGCTTGATGCCGTTGAAGCCCTCGAAATTCCCCCGGACCTTGGACAGGCATTGGCCAACTATCCAACCGCAGCCGATTATTTTGACGCCTTTCCCCGCTCGGTAAAGCGAGGTATCTTGGAATGGATTACCAACGCCAAAACCCTGGCAACAAGAAGCAAACGTATTGAGGAGACAGCCCGGCTGGCGGCGGAAAACAAGCGCGCCAATCAATGGCGTAAGTGACGGCGGTATGCCAAATTAAATTGTGTGTAAATCTAAAAAATTCATGGCGATGCGCAGCAAACGAGGGTAGCAACCATGCATAACGACGCGCTCGAACAACTCCGTGCGATCTGCCTCGCCTTACCCGAAGCGGTGGAAGCCGGCGGCGTCGGCAACCCCTCCTTCAAGGTGCGTGACAAAATCTTTGCCATGCGCCACGATCTGCATCAGGGCCAGTGGTCGATCTGGTGCAAGGCCGCATCTGGTATCCAGGAAATGCTGGTTCAATCCGAGCCGGAACGCTATTTTGTCCCGCCGTATGTGGGCCACCACGGCTGGGTGGGCATCCAGATCAATGATGATATGGACTGGGCGGTGGCCGCCGATCTGATCACCAAAAGCTATCGCATGACCGCTCCCAAACGGTTGAGTAAGCAACTGGATTAGGAAGTAACCGTAGGTCATCGCCTCTGGCGTGACAGGCTTACAATGTCTCACTCATTCACCAAACCTTTGTCACGCCAGAGGCGATGACCTACGGTTAAGCCATGACAATGTAGTTACGCCACCGGCAAACCTTCCAATGCCATAATGCGCAAGGCGTTGGTGGTTGGGCTGGGGCCGGGGCGCAACTGATAGTCAAACTCCATGCGCCCTTCTACAATCTCATCGCGGAAGTGATAGTTAGTGACACCGGCCACTTCTTCTTCCAATTTCACCAATTCCAGATCATGGGTGGAGATCAACCCAATGCCACGCTGACCGACCAGAGCGCGGATATAGGCGCGACTACCGATCAGCCGTTCCCGATTGTTGGTGCCGCGGAAGATCTCATCAATGGCAAAAAAGAGCGGCAACTCCATAGACTTGTCCAGCAAAGTTTTGTCCCATTTCTGTACTGAGAAATGTGGTACAAAACTTTGCTGGGGAATGATAGGGGTCGCAAGCGCATCGAGCAATGCCTTCAACCGCTGCACTTCGGCGTAGAAGTAGGAGATGCCGTCGGTTACCGAATCGCTTACTTTGATACAGGTGAAAAGACGGAAGCGCAAGGTCGTCAGCGCTTGGGCATCGACCACACCACCGGCATAGGCCAATGCCAGGTTGACCCCTAGCGCCTTAAGCAGCGTACTCTTGCCGGACATATTCGATCCCGTAAGAACCGCCACCTCGCCCAGTTGGTTCACGGTAAAATCGTTGCGCACCTTGTGGTCGTTGGGGAGCAGGGGATGACCGACACCCTGGCCAGTGAATACAGGAAGATTTTCATCACTTTGAAAATGGGGAAAGGTGGTCTGGGGATTGAGCCAGCCATATCCGGCCAATGCGCTGAGCGCCTCCAATTCCGACCAGACCGCCAGCCATTGGGGGAGATCGGTTGCCACCGCGCGCTTCCATTCTTCCAAACGCCACGCGAAGATCAATCCCCACGGCAGAGGCGCATTGAGCAGCAGTGCCAACACGGGGTTGCCCTGTACACCAGTCGCCACCACAATCCGACTCAGCCGACGCACGTAGTGCGAGGGACGATGCTCCCCTGTTAGAAAAGGGCTACACAAGCTCCGCAAGGTTGGCGCGCCATGATAGCCATAGCGCTCCAGATGACCAAAGACACCGCCCAGGCGCGCAATGTCCTCCTCCAAGGTTTTGGCTTCTTCAAAGGTGTGGCTCAGGGTGCGGCCATGCCAAAAATAGAGCAACGCATAAACCCCTACCGTTGCCTGCCACCACGGCGGCAGCAGACCGAACCAATACAACCCAAAGAGTAATGCATTGAGAATCGCCAAGCCACTCAATCCAATCACCCAGCGGCGCAAGGCTGTGATCGATGTATGGGGCTGTAACCACTCCAGCAGCCGGTCAGCACGCCAGGGGCCGCCCTCCTTGATCAACAACTCGCCATACAATTGAAGCTTATTGCGAAAGTGGATGCGTGGGATCAACTCGCACACAAGGCTTTGGCGGTGCAGCAATACTGTGTGGGTAGGTGGGTCGGTAGCAGTCAGCCAATTGCGCAAGGTTTGACTGCCTTGATGGGTAACGGTGCTATCAAGCAGCCGATGGACAGCGCGCGGGCCAACCAGATCCAGGTCGGCTTCAAAGGGATGCTCATAGCGGGGCAATGGCTGCCGCTCGGGTGGAATGCCATTCCAATCGAGGGCAATGCGCGCCAGTTGGGTACGCTTGATGGCTTGCAAGGCACCGAGTTGTTGGAGCGCCGTCTCCAGTTGGTTATGCAGATAGACGACCATCCCAAACAGGACAAAGGTCAGCACGATGGCCCCCCAGAAAAACCACGCGCCCAGCGTATAGAGCAGCAACGCACTACCGGCCAACCCCACCCCAAAAACCAGCACGCGCAGCCATGAATACCGATTGCTGCGCGGCTGAAGCAAATCAATGCGCTGCTGCAAGCGCCGAAGATGCTTTCGCAGCAAACGCGCACGATCCTGATCTGCGTTTGAATTACTCATGAAAACCCACGATCGTTTACAAGTTCCAAGCAAAATCTCTTTGCTTTATCCATATCTTCACCCCAGCAGCGTCTAGTGTGCGTGGCACTGACCAAGACAATTTTCCTAACCTACCACTAGTCAGTGCCGCGCACACGGGCGCCCTATTACCTCACACGCATCGAATTACGCGAATTGCACGAATTTTTTATGCTGACAAATTGCAGCGAATGACGGTTAGTGTTTGTCCACCAACAGTAGTGACCATTCCGCACTCTGCACTCCGGGGAGCCCAGTGGGCCCCGCGCTTAACTCGCCCACGGCGGCAGACCGTGGTCGAAGTTATAATAGATCGTCTGTTGCGGCAGGCGGAAATCGAGCACATCACGACCGACGCTTTCCGGCGCTTCGTCCTGGATCAACACACGCGCCATAAAGTCGGCAATGGTAGCCATGTCTTGCTCACGCATCCCCAGGCGGGTCACTTCAATTGTCCCCATGCGCAGGCCACTGGGGCGATCCCAATCTTCGCGGCCATCACCCGGCACTAGATTTTTGTTGGTGATCAGGTTGGCTTGGGCCAGCCGATGGGCAACCTCTAGACCGCCGCCAAATTGCTTGACATTGGCGATCACCTGATGGGTGCGTGAGTAGCCTTTGTGCGCGCAGAGGACAGGAATGCCCCGTTCATCCAACGCCCGACCCAACGCTTGGGCATTGGCGACAATTTGCGCCATGTAACGCTTGCCATATTCGAGCATCTCCGCCGCCGCCACGGCCAATGCGGCCACACGATTGACCTGATGGGTCGCTACGAGTACAGGGAAGACGGCTTCGGTGAGCGGAACCGTCAAGGCCGGATCATTCCACATCATCATGCCGCTTTGCGGGCCGCTAAAGGTCTTGCCTGCCGAACCGGTGAGGACAGCCGCACCTTCCTGGAGCGGATCTTGAAATTGACCGCCAGCCATCAACCCCGCCTGATGCGCCCCATCATAGATAAAGCGCCCGCCCCATTCGGCAATGATCACACTCATCTCGCGCACCGGCAGCGGGAAGAGCGTCATCGACATGCCCATGACCACCAGATTGGGACGCGCCTGGCGCGCCACCTTGGCAAACTCGGCCAGATCAACTTCCAACTCAGCCACGTCATAAGGCACATCGACAATGTGCAGACCCCGCATCCCCGCTGGACCATCCTGACGATTGCTGGAGTGACCGCCAAAGGATTGCGCCGCGCTCATAATGGTGTCGCCAGGCTGGGTCAAGGCATGATAAACGGCCAGATTGCCTAACATACTGCCCATGAGTCGATGGTCGGCATAGTGACAGCGAAAGGCCATCTTTAGCAACTCGACACAGAGCGCTTCCACTTCGTCAATGTGCTGGGTGCCGGCAAACCAGCGGTTGACACGCCCAATGTGACCTTCCGCCGCGCGCGTGCCAATTTCTGCCGACAACAGGGCGCGTACGGTGGGACTGGTCGGCGCTTCGGGAGCCAACAGATTAATACACCGTTGGCCGCGCCACTCATCATTACGTTTAACGGCATCAACCACCGCCGTGGCCCACGCGCGTGGCGATTCGCTGGCGTTGATAATCGCTCTGGCATTGGCCAAGATGGCCGGGTCGTGAACTTCGATTTGGTTGATCATATAGTATTCCTTGTTCTATTTTCAGGGCAGCTCTTCGTTTTTTCCCAGGTGCCCTTAGGACGCGTTGTAGTTTTCTCGGCTGCATAGATACAATATATAACGAATTGCTAACACTTCACTAATTCTCATCTAATGTTGCCGTCGCAAAATGGAGCGTTGTAAGGCGATCAGTTTAGCTTTCAGTAACCATCATATTTCGCGCCAGCCCAGATAAGGAGTACAATTGCAACTTTGGGTGAATACAATTTATATCCAAATAAACAGATAGCATATAGTCACGAAGAAAGCAGTCGTTACAGAAAATATGAATGTAACTGTAACTGTATGGGAGAAACGTTATGATTGAAGTACACGATTTGGTCAAGACGTATGGCAGCCTTCGGGCGCTCAACGGCGTCAGTTTTGGTGTCGCCGACGGCGAGATCGTCGGTCTGCTTGGCCCAAATGGCGCGGGCAAGACCACCATTATTAAAATCCTCACTGGCTATTTGCAGCCGGACGAAGGCACAGTCGAGGTTGATGGCCTGGATGTGCTAAGCCAAACCCAGGCGGTGCAGGCGCGCATTGGCTACTTGCCCGAAAACGCACCGCTCTATCCAGAGCTATCGGTGCAGGCTTATCTCAAGTTGATGGCCGACTTGCGACAGTTGCCGGCTCAGGAGCAGCGGGTAAGGCTCTCAGAGGCGATCCACGCCACCGGTCTGGCCGACCGGCTGACCCAACCCATCGGCCAACTGAGTAAGGGCTTTCGCCAGCGTGTCGGGTTGGCGCAGGCCATTCTCCATCGTCCACGGCTGCTCATTCTTGATGAGCCGACGGTTGGGCTTGACCCCACCCAGATTGTCGAAATTCGCAGCTTGATTCGGCGCCTCTCGGAGCACAGCACCATTCTCTTCTCCACCCACATTTTGACCGAAGTCGAAGCGCTCTGTGATCGCGCCATCATTTTGATGAATGGCGAAATTCGCGCCGATGCTCGGCTGAATGAACTGGCCAGCAGTAGCGATGCTGTGTTGGTGCTCGACAAAGCGGTTGACAATGTCGTTGGCGCGCTCAAGGGCCTGGCCGGCGTCAGCCGCGTGGAGCAGCAAGCCGGCAGCAATGGGCATGTGAGCTATCGCATTGGCGGCCAAGAAGATGCCGACCTCTGCCCGGCCATCTACCGATTAGCCAACCAACACCACTGGCCCCTCCGCGAACTACGCAGCGACCGCCAAACCCTGGAAAGCGTTTTCAGTAAATTAGCAGCAGGCTAAAAGAATTGCGGAGTGCAGAATGCGGAATGCGGAATGGCACAAACAGATGTCTGTGGACGCCACTCCCTACTCCTCACTCCCCGCTCCCCACTCGATGGAGTTTCTTATGCGACAAATACTTTCAATAACCCGTAAAGAATTAGATAGTTATTTTGGCTCGCCGATGGCGCTCATTTTCTTGGGCGCGTTTTTGGCGGTGACGTTGTTTACCTTTTTCTGGGTGGAGACCTTCTTCGCCCGTGGCATTGCCGATATTCGCCCGCTCTTTAAGTGGATGCCGCTTTTGCTGATCTTTTTGGTGGCGGCGTTGACTATGCGCCAGTGGAGCGAGGAACAGCGCTCCGGCACGCTAGAAATGTTGTTGACGCTGCCCGTGAAACCCTGGCAGTTGGTCATTGGCAAATTTCTAGCAGTGATGACGTTGGTGGTGATCGCCCTTCTGTTGACCCTACCGGTAGCGATCAGCGTCGCCATGTTGGGGCCGCTCGACTGGGGGCCGGTGATCGGTGGCTATCTGGCGGCGCTTCTGTTGGCGGCGGCTTATACTGCGATTGGTCTTTTTATCTCGTCGCTGACCGATAATCAGATCGTCGCGCTCATTCTGACCACGATCTTGGGGGGTCTTTTCTACCTAGTGGGTACACCCTCCTTTGTCAATTATGCCGGCAGCCCCTGGTCTACCGTGTTGCGCAACGTCGGTACAGGCAGTCGCTTTGAGAGCATTCAGCGCGGAGTCATCGATCTGCGTGATCTGATCTACTATCTCTCGCTGGCCGGCATCTTCTTGCTCTTAAACACGCTGACGGTAGACGGCAAACGATGGAGCCACGGCCAACGCACCTTGGGCTATCGGCGCAACGCCGCGCTTTTTGGTGCCCTGGTGGCGATTAACTTGATCGTGCTCAACGTTTGGGTAACGCCGCTGCACGGCATGCGCGTCGACCTGACAGCCCAACGTCAATATAGCCTTTCTGGAACAACCAAAGATTTGCTGAGCAGTTTAGGCGAACCGCTGCTCATTCGCGGCTATATTAGCGAAAAGAGCCATCCGTTGCTCAATCCACTGCGCCCACAGATCGAAGACCTCTTGCGCGAATATGCGATCAACGGCAATGGCAAAGTGACCGCCGAAGTGGTCGATCCTATCTCCGACCCTGATCTAGAGGCGGAAGCCAACCAAACCTATGGCATCCAGCCCTTCCCCTTCCAGGTTACAGGCCGCTATGAAGCGTCGGTGATCAACTCCTATTTTGACATTCTGGTGCGCTATGGCGACCAAGATGTGGTGATCAACTTCCGCGATCTGCTCGAAATCACGCCCAACAGCGACAACACGATCAATGTACGGCTGCGCAACCTGGAATATGATTTGACCAGTTCAATTAAAAAAGTGGTCTATGGCTTCCAG
>Ga0163153_10006526_pt1 | contig 13087 bp, 11 predicted proteins | sample OliLakLV19MP6IB1_FD_148629 | JGI IMG/M metagenome (GOLD analysis project Ga0163153, IMG submission 148629) | Freshwater microbial mat bacterial communities from Lake Vanda, McMurdo Dry Valleys, Antarctica - Oligotrophic Lake LV.19.MP6.IB-1 | ecosystem: Environmental > Aquatic > Freshwater >... | reverse complement strand
AGAGAATCTCTACAGTCGTGATCGATGCCGCAAGGGCATTCGGGTACGAACAGATCTTCTCGTACGGCCCCGATGTTAGGGGCCCCGATGTTAGGGTTTACCTATGCCTTGACATCCTCCTCGGCCTAGAAGGCTGAGGATTCCGGGGTCGGCCCCGAGGTTGACGCTTCATCGAGCACTGCGCAGGTACCCAAAGGCACCATCCGTCTCACATGCCCTCCACGTCCGTTTTTCGTCTCGACCTGCCCGGCCGCGACAATGTTCTTCGCAGCATTGACATCTCTGTCATGCGCCGCACCGCAACCTTCGCAAGTCACCTGACGAACGCTGAGATCGAGACGACCCCACCGATGTCCACATGTACTACAGATCTGACTGGTCGGGGTCCATCGGTTCACGACCTGCAGCTCACGACCGTACCGAGTGCACTTCGATTCGAGCATCGTACGGAACGCCCGCCATCCTTGGCGACTTATCGAGCGGGCAAGGTGGTGGTTTTTCACCATGCCAGACACATTGAGATCCTCGACGACGATTACGTCGTGCGAACGCACGAGCCTCGTCGAGAGTTTATCGAGGAAGTCGCGACGCGTGTCACTGATTTTTGCGTGAAGGCGAGCGAGTTTCTTCTTGGTAACCGCGCGTCTACGCGAACCATTTTTGCGCCGCGCGAGTTCACGTTGGACATGTGCGATCTTCCGTTCGCGTCGCTTGTAGCTTGGTGCCTGCACCATCTCACCGGTGCTGAGCGCTGCGAAGCACTTGATGCCAAGGTCGATGCCGACCGGCGTACCACCTACAAGCGGCTGAGCGTTGACTTCGACGGTAAACGACACGAAGTAGCGACCAGTCGCGTCCAACTTCACGGTCGCCGTCTTCGGGATCGACGGCAGCAAGCGACTCCAGCGTACCTCGATCGATCCGAGCTTCGCGAGACACAGCTTACCGTGCTCAACCTTGAAGCCGCTGCGTGTGTACTCAGCGGACTGCTCATCGTACTTCGACTTGAACCGCGGGTACCCACGGCGCGGACCCTTGCTTTTGCAGCCGCGAAAGAAGTTGCGGTACGACACGTCGAGGTTACGCAGCGACTGCTGGATCGGTACGCACGAAATCGCGTTGAGCCACGCCAGATCCGTCGTCTTCTTAGCCGCCGTCAGACGCCGGCTTGCAGCACTGAAGCCCTGGTATTTAGCATCATGGATCTGCGATCGCGCAAGCTCTTGATTCCACACGAACCGCACCGCACCGAACGTCCTCGCCAACGCCACGCGCTGCGCAGGCGTAGGGTAAAGTCGATATCGGTAGCGAACGGTTGCCATTGGTCTGCAACTGACCATACTCTGCAAAACATGGCCATGCAAGCGCTCGATCGCGGTCGTCACAGCGTGACCAAGCTCCTAGTGCACTTGGTCTTCGTAACGAAGTTTCGCCGAAAGATCCTGACGGCACAGAGCCTGGTGACGTTGGAGCAAGCGATGCAACGCGTCGCATCGGAGATGGCGTTCACGATCGTCGAGATCAATGGCGAGGACGATCATCTGCACGTCGTCGTACGCCATCCGCCGACCTTGTCGATCTCGAAGATCGTCAACCACCTCAAGGGCGTGTCGGCACGACGCTACCGCGAAGCAGGACATCCTACGCCATCCGATCGATCACTGTGGAGCCCGAGCTACTTCGCCTCTTCGGTCGGCGGGGCTCCGCTCGATATTCTTCAAGCCTACGTCCGCAATCAGAACGCACCGGCCTAAAGGCCGAGGTTTCAAACCCAGGAACAATTTGATGAAGACTCCAGCGAGCTTCCACTATTGATCAATGCCGATCTTACAGACGTCCAGATCAAGATCCTCGTAAGACGCCGCATTATGGCGGAGCGGCGGTTGAAGAAGAAGGCGGAGCCATCAGGGCTTCATCTTGTCGAGTCCTGAGGCATGGCACGATCCAACCCACTGAGCAGCAACGCAAGCGAGCGAACGCTGTCCGCCATCGACGAGTGGCTCTGCCGACCTGTCGATCCTGCCGAAGTTATCGCTGCAGAGCTGTGGGTTAGCAGTGCTGATCCGCAGAGGTGCTCGTGGCTTGCAGTAAGATCGACGATGTTCCGCTACTCCGATTCCAACATCACCGCCATGATGGCGATGTGGCGCTACTACGATCGGACAGTGCAGTCACGCCCGTTCGTCGTACCAGATCTCGAAGATCTCAACAGCGTCCACGATGCACTGCGTCGAGACATTTCTGACTGGTGCGCCGCACAAGACGATGACGCGTGAGCGCTAACCAACAGCGCTACCGATCCGTGCGCCGATCTCTTTGGCCTGCTCTACCAGATCATCCTCCCAGATGGAGATGCTCTGCAGTAGCTCATCCGTACTCAGACCGTGTCCAATTAAATGTTTCACGCGATCGAACGCATCCGCGGCGCCCTTGACCGTGTGTAGGCTCGGGTCGTTCATTAAGATCGTATAGGACACACGACGCACGAAAAACCTGTATGCCCATCTCGCGCCCAGTAAGCCGCCGACGAAAATACCAAGAGCGGCGCCAATCAGGAACATGTGCATAGTAGTCCTTGTCAGGTGGATCTAAACCGCGTCAACGATCATCCGTTGAAAAAACGCCAGAGTCGCCGCCGCTACTACTGCCACTTCGAGGTCCGCGATCGACGTCGAAGAAGTCGTAGCGGAAGCGCGTCAGCTCCTTACGGATCATCGACTCGTTCCAGTCTTCGCTACGTATCACCTCGACGAGCGCTGCGATCCACAAGGCCGCCTTGTCAAGCGCCTGGCATACGTCCGCCGCCATCTTTTTGGTCAGCAACACAGGCGTCATCGACACGTGTCGCAGCAACGCGAGAGAGGCGACGACATCCAACAAGCCAGCAGCGCCGCGCCTAACCACAACCTCCTCAGTTGGGTCACAGGCTAGCTCGACGATCGATCCGTAGCCGTCAGCTCGCCCTGCGAGTACTTCGATCGTCTCGCAGATCTCGGCCCACGGCAGCGATGCGATACGGCACGCCAGTGTGTTGCTGCGCAGGTGCGCGATGTCGTCACAGCCGTCGTACCCCAGTGGACTCACGCTTGCGATAGCATCGTTGCGATACGCGCTGAGCACGAATCGAAATGTGCTGGCCACCAAACTTCGTTCGTCGTTGTCGTTGTAGAAGTCGGGCACGGCAAACTCGAACCCGTCCGTCTGCAGATCCTCGATCATGGTGGCACCCATGCGCCCATGCGCTTCGAGTAGCCGCGCCACAGTACGTACCCGAAGCACTGGCGCCATCTCGCCCACGTTGTCGATCGGGATCGCGGTGAGCAGCGCACAGATCTCAATCATCGACGGCGGCACCCACGACGTCATGAGCAACGCGAGCTTAGTGCCCAACGAATCCATCGCGTCACCCTGCGCCTTGTCGCTTGAGTTCGAACAGCTCAGCCTCGACCATGTTTCCGAGTGTCACGCGTAGCTGATTCGGCGCGGTGCCGATCGTGGCGGCCAGCGTACGTCCAGTGCCGTCGGATGAGACCATTCGGATGACATCGTCGACCGCTCGCGCGTGGATACTCGCACCTTGCTCAGGACTGAGCTTGACGGCAGAGTCGTAATCCCTCTTGACTTGCGGCACGACGGATTGCTCGTACGCCCGCACCGTCGACGCGACCGCGTCGTGCACTCGTATCAAGACGCTCTCGATCCGCTCGCGCCGTTTGCGGTCGCGCATGTACAACGACGCGATGATGCCAAGGATAGCGAGCACTACATCGAGAACGAGATCGGAAATGGATTCCGTCGGCATACCCTATGTTTAGCCTACTCTGGACCCGGCGTCGACTCTGGAGACGACGGTGGCTCAGCGGTCGGTGGTCGTGGCACGCCGCGTCGTGGTCCCGACGGAGACCTTGCCTGCGTGAACGGTCCTGGACTTCTAGCAGCCCCAGGGCTCTGCTGTTGGCTCTGCTGTTGGCTCTGCTGTTGGCTCTGTGAAGGGTTAGTTGTCACGTCGGTGGCCTGACCACTCACGTACGCCATTAGCTCCAAAAGACGTTGGAGTTGAGCAGGATCTAGCATCGACTGCAGCTTGCCGAGCATGGCAGCGTCGGACATCAGGAATTTCTGTACGAGACCGATACACGCGAAGCATGCGGCCTCGATGTCGGTGCGACACGCCTCTTCGAAGCTTTTCCACGCCGCTTTGGGCACCAATGCCCGTAGACCATCGACCTGCTGGTTGGTCATAGACGCTCGTAGCTCACGGATCGACACACATAGCTTAGGCACAGGATCCTCGTCGAACATCTCTGCCTGCACAGGTCCACTGTCGCCATTTTGAGTGCCTGGATGAGGTGCGTCGATCGGCATGAGGATCTTGGTGATCTGTTCGAGAAACGCCGCTGCCGCCGTGTTCCCACTCTTGTGCGCCCATACTGTCGCTGCGACTGCACCGAACGGAAGGATCTTGCTCATCGCATCGCCGACAGCCGAGCGTGTGTTGGAACTCTGCGACGTCTGCAGTGCCGATCCTAGGATCGCTCGGTCGAACTCTTGTTCGCGGCCCACGGCATCGCGCTGCATCGCCATGCCGTCGTTGAAAGCTTCCCATCCACGCGAAGCGACGTTGAACAACTGGTCGGTCTGCAGCGCCATCTGACGATCGCGTTCACGAAGACGTTCCTCCGCACTCTGTGCGCGTGACGTCTCTTCAGTGACTTGCGCGCGAGAAAACGCTTGCGACTCCCTCATCATCTCCATCATCTCGGCACGCGTTGTCTCTGAGTGAACGAGCATGCGCTCGTAGTTTACAGCGATGCGCTCCTCACTGGCGATCGCCGTGTCGCGCATGAAGCTCAAGATCCGCTCGGATGCCGACCGCAACTCTGTGTTGTTGATCTGTTGCTCGGAGCGGATCTGGGTCGTGAAATTCCGCTGCTCTTGTAGCAGCGCCAGCATGGCTCCTCCGATGCCAGGGATCATGAGTTCAGTGGTCGGCGCAGGAACAGGCGCCTGTGAAAGTGATGCATTGGTGTCGATGAAGCGCGGTCGAATCGTCGGATCGGTGTCGTTACTCATAGCTTGATCTCGTTGCTCACGTGCGTTGCCGTCGTCATCCTCGTCCTCGTTGCCGTCGTCATCCTCGTCATCATCGTCATCATCATCATCCTCCTCGTCGACTTCCGCCGGTGCGCCATCGATCGTGAACTGATACTTGGACCGCCAGTCTCGACGCGTCTCGTGTGTGCCGTAGAGGTTGACGACGAACGTCACCTCCTTGCGTCGACGCGTAGCGTAGGTCTCGCAGCGGTAGTGGATCATCTGCGCGACGATCCGTCCGGACACCGGTACGCCGTCGAGTTCGGGAACCTTGCCGACACCACCATCCTTGACCGTGAAGGTCACGAAGGTGCCGGCCTTGGCAGGGTTGCCGGTTTCGTCGTCGAAGTTTGCGTCGAGCTGGATCCGGATGAGACCTGCGAGGTGGGCCTCGATAGCGTTGACCGCGCGGCGCTTGACGGTGTCGCCCAGGTCCTGTGATACAGGGATGACCCACATGGGCTGCGTGTCGAAGATGTTGTTGAGGCCACTTGTCATGAACTCGATCGGTGTAGCACGCAGACATCACCGTTTGGAAAAATATCGATATTTCTAACAAGCGGATAAGCTAAATACCCATTCTCACTACCTGCTTGGCAAACGGTAGTCATCGGCCATAAATATGAAGCGATTTTCAGACGCGTGGACAATACGTGAAAATGAGAAAAAACATCAACGATGTTGACGACGTATGTCCACGAGTGTTCCACTTGTCTTCGAACCGATGGGGCTCTCTCAGTCCCATCCTCTTCCCTCACGATCAGGTTCACATGCAGACTCAGGCAGTTTCTCGCTCCGCCTCCGCCCTCGCCACTCGCACGTGGAATCCCTCCGCATTCAACGCTGAAGCGTTGGAGCTGATGAAGGAGAACCCGCAGCTCGCGGCCCGTTCGATGACGCAGCTCGCCATGCACAAGCGCACGGCAGAGCGCGAGTTGAACCTGTCGACCGAGTCGACCAACGATCTTGTCGCCTTCGCCGTGTCCAGTGGCTTGGTTGCTCTCATCGGTATGTGGGAGGGCAACGTCCTCGCCAAGCGCGATGCGATCATCGAAAGCTGGGAACTGAACGGTGATCTGGAAGTCGACACCGAACCGTCCCCCGAGCTGTGGAAGGCCAAGGCGATTTCGGAGCCTGGCAAGTTTGGCCCCATTCCGATGGGTCTGATCCTCCCTGTCCTGTTCGGCATCGGCAGCGTGATTGCGGCATCACGCCGTGATGAGCGCGAACCCGCGAGTACGGCCGAGCGTGTCCTCGCCACCACGGCGACGACCACCTTCGGTCTGTGGATCTCCAGCATGACCCGCGCCGTTGGCTACCGCCGCGAGAAGGCCAAGTTGCTCGTCGCAAACGTCGTCGAAGCAACTGGCACCTGATCAAGTTCTCCGTCGGGATCGATCCGACGGTGACGATCTGTCCGACGCATCGCGCCGGACACCAAGGATCCGAACCGTCCTGAAAGTCCCCGACGCAAGCAACGTACCTCGTTTCTCACAGGAAGAAGCAGATCTCATGAACACTCGAATGAATCCGATGATCGCCGCCGCGCAGCGCAACCTTCAGCAGGGGCGTCAGGGCGGGATCCCGCGCGGTGCACAGGCACAGTACGCCGCGATTGCGGGCCAAGTCCCGCAGATGCAGCAGCAGCAGCAGCAGATGCAGCGTCAGGGCAACGCGCCGGCAGGCATGCGCCTGTCGCCGCAGATGCAGGCGCGCATGGCTCAGGGCCAGGGCCAGGGGCTGGCGGTGCCGCAGGGCGCCAACGCAGCCAACCTCGCAGGCTGCGACAACGGCCAATGCATGACGTCGCCGTACGAGCAGCCCTTCGCGGGCTATCCCCAGTACGGCGGCGTCGGAGTACAGACCGCAGCGCTAATTGGCGTCACGGCGAGCTTCGCCACTGACGCTGGCGCCGATGGTACGCTGACCGCAGAAATCTCCTGCGCCGCCAGGTTGTTCAACGGCTGCGGCGCACGTGCCTTCAACGGTCCGTTCGAGGTCTCGCTCATCTCGGGTGTCTCAGGCTTCGATGATCGGAACCTGTTCTGCACGCCGATCGACCTGAACTACTTCAACACCAACGGCAACGGCTGCTACTGCGAGTTCGACTGGGGTTGCTTTTCCCAGCTCGCGCCACTGATCCTCACGTTCGCAGTGATCGGTACGCCGTCGACGCCGCCGCTCGTGAACCTCGTAATCGCAGGTCAGAGCCTGTCGGGCGGAGACGCCTGCTCGTTCTGGCCCGGCATGTACCCAGGCTTCGGCGGCGGCGGCTTGGGCGTCGGCCCAGGTATGATCTCGCCGACGATGTAGTTCTCGGCTCGCCCGAGTGCGCCCTCGCGCTACGAAGGGGCGAGGTCTTCACCGACCTCGTCCCTTTTTCACTTTTCCCCTCCGCACACGTCCTCATCCTCCTCATCTTCCAAGAGGTCCATCCGCCATGCTTCGCCGCGCCAAAGTCAGCACCCGATCCGCTCGCTCACTTCCCGTACTATGGATCCCGGCGGTCACGTCGATCGGGGCGGCAGGTAACCTCAAGAATTTCGTACTCTGGCAAGGCGGACCGACCGGCTGGCTGTACGAGAACAACGCCATCCCCCAGATGGTGACGGTCACCGAGCACACCGCCCAAGGACCGACCGGCCTCGCTGTCCACGTTGGCCCGCCGCCGCTCGCCGTCCAGCAGAACCCCCGCGGCCGTCGAGGTAACCCGCCGCACGCAGAACCGTTCAAGCTCTACGGCGCGCAGACGGTCGATCCGTTCGGCAACGTGCCGCCGCCGCCTGAGCCCACTGGTCTCAACCGTCTCAAGTCCGGCCTGCGCACAACGGCAGGCCGTACGCCGTTTCCTGGAGAGTCGTGGGATCCATTCGGGCCGGCAGGCGAAGGATGGTGGCATCAGCCAGGTCGCCAGCGAATCAAGCGATCGTTTCGGACGAAGAAGGGACCCGACGTCACTAACGGTCCGATGTTCATCAGCTTCGCGTCATCACTCCGCCCGGCAGGAGAGCCGCCGCCGGTGATGAACTGGATTCGCGCCACCTACTTCGACGCGCCACCGACAGGCGCTCGTATGGGTCAGCCGTGGTTCCAAATCACGTCGCTGGTGCCTCCTTACCCAGGCCAGGTTGCCAACCCGATGTTGCCGCAAGGCACGCTCGTCGCTGATCTCGGTGATGGCGATCCAGATCCAGGCAGCTTCGTCGCTGATCTCGGTGATGGCGATCCAGATCCAGGAAGCTTCGTCGCTGATCTCGGTGATGGCGATCTAGATCCGCTCGCAGGATGCTGCCTCGTTGAGATGGATGGATCCTACCTCGACGAGATGACCGGCACGACGATCATCACCGCCGGTGTGATCCAGTGCCCCGGAGGCGAAGCGCAGTCGAGTCTGCATGGTCGTGGGATCCCAGCGGTGACGATGGCAATCTTCACCGACGACGCTGGCCGTCGCATGGCGAGCATCGAGACAGGAGACGCGACAATCGTGCTACCCGTCTGCACCGACGACACGCCACCAGGTGGTGGTGGTGGTGAGGGTGAGTGCTGCTACGACGAGCAGCGCATGGTGCTTGTGTGCCCGAACTCTCAGTTCGCTGAGATCACCGGCCTGTTCGAACAACAGCAGAGCGGCCTACGCACGCTATCGTTCATCGATCCGACCGACGGCGTCGAGAAAAACGGCCGCTTCATGCCGTGCACGTCACCGCCGACGATGCAGTGCTGCTACGACCGCGCAACGTCGATGCTCATCTGCAATGACGACACTGAGCTGCCGGCGAGCCTCGTCGCTCCGGTGCAGACCAACGATGGATCGCAGGTAGTGATCGTTCAGATGCAAGACGGTCAACAGATGACCGTACCGCTGTGCCCCGAGACGCCGCCAGGTCGATGTTGCTACAACGTCTCAACTGGCACGCTGAGTTGCACGAACAGCGACCTCGACGGCCGCGAAGTTTCACTGGTCGCCATGGTGGCACAGCCCGACGGATCGATCATCGCGATCGTCCAGATCGCCGGCCATAACGAGCAGATGACGCTGCCGATCTGCGACGACAACGTGCCCAGCTGCTGCTTCGACACCGAGAAGATGGAGCTGGTCAACTGCGATGACGCAAACTTCAACGGCACCAAGGCCGCGATCGTATCATCGTGGACGGCAACCGATGGTACGCCGTGGGCGTGGTTGTCGTGGACTGGCGGCGGCGGTCGCGTGCCGTTGTGTCCGGGCCAGACCGAATGCCCTCCGTCGTTCTGCTGCGTGAACGTCGAGACGATGCGGTTCGTGTGTCCGGGATCGTCGAATCTCAATGGCCAGATCGCAAACGTCGTCGACATCGTGACGGAGGATGGATTCAGCTGGGGTGTACTCGCCTCGGGTCACCGCGTGCCGCTCTGCGGTCGTGACTGCCCGCCGCCGCGCATGTGTCCCGACTGCCCCGGATGCCCGCCGGGTCTATGGATGAGCCCCGACGGTAGCTGCGAGCCGCCGCCATTCTGCGAGCCGCCAGGAGGTGGCGGAGGTGGTGACGACGATTGCTGCGAGCCGTGCCTGCCGTACCCCAACGCACCGGTGATGATCCCGCAGCGCCGCAGGACGATGTTGCCGTTGCCGATGCCAATGTCGAACCCGACGCGATCGAACCCGACGCGATCGAACCCGACGCGATCAGCGAAACTCACGTTCGAAGCGCCGTATCAACGCGCAAGTGACTCAGGATGTTTCACGGTGAGCTTCAACGGCATTTGGCATCGGTGCTGTCCTCTGGCAGGTGGAGGATCTTTCTGTGCACCGGTGACTCTCACCAGCGGCCAGCCAGATCCGTTCGGCAACGTGTCGCGACCCGGCCTGCGTCTGCGCGTCGGTCAGAAAGTGCCGTTCAGACTCACTGCGGATAGGAAGCCAGCGCGCGGCAAGTGCATCAAAAACTACTACGCCGACGGCGCAGTAGTGCGTTGCTGTACGAACATGGCCGGCAAAACGAGTTGCACGATCATCGCGATCGACTCGTTCAACGCAAGTCGTCGAGGGTTCGTCGCTAACCCTGAGACGCCATGTTGCAAAGAGTGTGCAGTGGGCAATCCATGCTCGGGTCCACAAGGCGGATGTAACTGTGGTGACACGGCGATGCAGACCGTTCGCGTCCAGAACCCCAGGGTCTTTGGTCGCTCGCGCCGTCGGGGTCCGCGGTGAAGCGGAACGCCGGCAGCATGTTTGGCATGCCCGGTGGATCCGGCAGGCCTGACGTGTCCGCAAGGTCTAGTGGAACTAGTCCTGGTAGGACCGGCGCGTCCGCCAGATCGAGTACGTCCGCCGGGCCGCAGGGCTCGGCGGCCCGAGGGTCGAATCGTGTCGAGAACGGCGCGGCGCGCCCAGCAAAGAACCCGTGGATCCAGCCGATGCGTGCGGCCTGTCGGATTCCGATCACAGCGCTGACCGAGACGTACGAGTCGTTAGTGATCGGTGTGGCAGATCCGTACGCGTTGCGTTGGATTCCCGTAAATACCATCATCCCTGGCGTGTTCGTAGGCGAGCGTCTATCGGTAGGACGCACGTTGGTCAACGGTGATAATTTGCATCCCGGCGACAGCGGCATGCCAAGTATCGGCCAGATCGTGCAGTGGCATCACGTGTCGATCAGCGTGACGAACAACACCGTCTACCCTGTAGACGCACCGGTCGAGAACCCCGAACAACGTAACAGCGACGATGCAACGATCCTCAAGGCGCGCGTGACTCTGCTGATGGGCAACGCACGCACGCGCACGTTCGACATCGACATAGGCTCAGGCCGCGAGTTCGACGTGCGCTGCAAGGCTGTCGAGTCGATCGTCGCACTCGTGCCCGATCCAACGTCACTGCCGCCGATTCGTCCAGCGCCGCTACTGGCCGGCGACTTCCGTTTCGCAACGACCATCGTTGTCAGCATCTATTGCGGATGCGAACCTCAAGGCTATCGCGCGCCACTATCGTACACGCAAGCGTTCTTCTTCGGCGTCGGTTCTGCGGCGCGCTTCACCATGCCCGTTATGTCTGCTGCGCATGAATTCGAAGTATCGTCGACACTCGGTCTACCTTTGGTGGCCACAATGGCCATGGCGCTGTACCAACCCGTCGTCGCGATGACGACCGTCGATCCTGCAGTCATTGAACTGTCCAGCTTCACAGCTGATCCTGGCATAACACAAGTACGAGGTGCGATTCCAGGTAACGCTGACATCATCATCGTCAGCGGCAGCGCCCCTGCGACAGCTGTCGAGGTCGTACAGTTACTCAACGTCTAACCTGCACCGAGCCCGCCTGTGACCACGACGATCTTTCGAGTTCACGGCACGAACTTCATCACTGGTTTCGCCGGTGTTGAGATGGGTTGCGGTGGACCGGATGTCAAATCCGGGTACACGATCATCCACGGACCCAACGAGTACCTGTGGAGCACGAAAAACGATGGAAGTACCGGCGCTGGCGTCGACTGCGGAATAGATCCTGGCACCTACGTCGCCGAGCTTGCTGGATATACCGGTATTCAAGTCGCGTATCCCGCAGGCCTGGTCACCTCTGGATCCCGCGCGACAATCATGGCAGCTGCGTTAGCGCTGCGACCGTGGTGCACGTCGGCGACAGTCGCCGTAGCTGACAACCCGAACCGATCGCGATCGATCAGGATCGTTGGCACCTACACTTCGATCACGCCGGGCAGCCGTACGTGGCTTTCGCGTGGCGCCGCGGGACAATGGGGAAGCCACGTTTTTCGTCGCTCTCCGGAAATCGTAGGCGCAGCAAGCACCGTTATTACGCGTAACCTCGCGTCAGTAATCACAGTACCGCCTGCGAACGCACAGCCTTGGGGCGTAGGTCTCCAGCTCGGTGCAGTGGTCAGTGCACTTGCAGGTAACCGTCCACGCATCTACCTACGTGTTGGAGGCACGGCGATCGATCCGACAGGCAGCACCGTTCTATTTGATTTTGGCCAAATTCCCGTAAGTCAGATGATCGCGGACAGTCTCGCTATGATCACACTGACGCCGGCACAAGTGGTAGCGCTGCGCGCTGCGCTTAATACGGTTGGCGCGTCAGCGCTATGGGTATGTGTTGAATCTATAGCTATTACTCAGTACATATCTCTACCTAACGGCGGTGGCTGGAACGGCCAGATGCCGGACTCGAACCTTCGTGTTGACGTTGCTACGTCGAGCGATCCGACAAATCCTCCACCAGTTGCCTGGAACTCTGTGGGGATGCTGTCGATTTCGGCACTACTCTCCTTCCGATTCTTCTACGATATAGACCCAGCTGGAAATGCAGAGAGCCATCCCGTCTGGGGCTCGCTTCGCGATCTGTCGACGTTCCCAAACGTCGTGGTATTGCCGAATACTGAGACCTTACAGACTGCACTTTCTGGCACGGGTTACGAAGGTTACACGATCGAGAATGAGCAAGCGTTTATCGTAGCCGGTACAACGCGTTATTGCTTTGATCAAGGTGGAAATCCAGCAGTTCCGGACATGTCCGGCGCGACGACGATCTTGGACTTCGGTGCCATGTCGTCAACAGGACTGGTCACAATAACAGCCCCGACTGGCGATGCAAGCATAGCAGTACCTGCGGTACTATCAACGCGTTTCAAAGGTAACGGCGCTTCTGGACGGGGTGCATTAAACCCTCTTAATAATACACCTATCCAACCCAACGACTTCATCCGTAGATCCGACGGACGGAATCCATACGAGCAAGACTACGTAGCTCCTGGCGGTGATCCAAATACGCCGTTCGCGTCGCCGATCGTGGCACTTGCAACTGCGCCGGACAATCTACCTGCGCTACGCGCGACGCTGTTGCATCCAGCCGATGAGGCGGAACAAGTCATTGAGCCGGCGTCCGCCTCATGGCTACGAAGTGCGCAGGTGCCGACAGTCCAGTCATCCGTAGTCATTGAGCCGGCGTCCGCCTCATGGCTACGAAGTGCGCAGGTGCCGACGGTAATCATTACAC
>Ga0163153_10006524_pt1 | contig 13094 bp, 9 predicted proteins | sample OliLakLV19MP6IB1_FD_148629 | JGI IMG/M metagenome (GOLD analysis project Ga0163153, IMG submission 148629) | Freshwater microbial mat bacterial communities from Lake Vanda, McMurdo Dry Valleys, Antarctica - Oligotrophic Lake LV.19.MP6.IB-1 | ecosystem: Environmental > Aquatic > Freshwater > Lake... | reverse complement strand
GGCCACATCGACCTGGTGATGCCGCAGGGTCTTGAAAGCTGCGCTTGCGGTCTGCTCAATGCTGAGCGACTGCAAACTGTTCCCTTCGCATTGGGGTTTGGCCGCCAACGTGTTGTAGCCCGGCTGGTACAACCACTCATCCGCCCAAGCTGAAATATCCTTACCAGAAGTTTGTGACTGAAAGGCCACAAAATCTTCCAGCTCGGTGTTGCCATAGCTATTGGCCTTGAGGTAAGCCGACACACCGCGGCGGTAGTTTTCTTCGCCTACGTAATGAGCCAGTTGTTTCAGCACCGAAGCACCTTTTTGATAGGTGATCGCATCGAAAACCTGGAAAAAGTCGATGGTGCTGTTAACCGGCATTTCCACCGGGTGAGTGGTGACGCGGCTGTCTGCCAGGTAAGCCTTTTGCTTGTCGTCAGTAAAAAAGCCATGCCAGCTATCGTCGAATTCGGTGGTGGTCAGCTCCGCCATGGCAGCCATCTGGGTGGCGAAGCTTTCGTTCAGCCACATGCCATTCCACCATTCATGAGTGACCAGGTTGCCAAACCACATGTGTGCCATTTCATGCAGAATGGTGCTGGCCCGTTGCTCGCGTTGGGTGCGGTCACTGGTTTGCCTTTGCACATACCCCTCCTTGAAGGTAACAGCGGCAATATTTTCCATGGCGCCGATGGCAAAATCAGCAACGATAAGCTGGTCATATTTTCCGAAAGGATAGGGTATGTCGAAATAGTCCCGGTAATAAGCGAGGCCGCGTCGGGAGACATCGAACCACTCCTCTACCGCGACAAATTCGGCCAGTGACTGGCGCGCCATCAGGCGCATGGGAATGCCATTCGCATCGGCCTCCCAAACCTTGTAAGGCCCGGCATGCAATGAGAACGCATAGGTCGCAATTAAAGGCGTTATTTCAAACTGCCAGCGGGTCATGCCATCGGTTGATTGAGTCTCTGCCATTCCGCTGGATGTCGATACCACGATCCAGTCCTTGGGAGCCTGCACGCTCAGCGTAAATCGTGCTTTGAGATTAGGCTGATCGAAGGAAGGGAAAATGCGGTTGGCGTAGTAGGGCCACAGGTAGGAGTAGAGATAGGTTCGGTCATCCACCGGATCGACAAAGCGGTGCAGACCGGTGCCGTCATGGCCGTAATTCTGGGTAAAACGAAGGGTTAATTCGTTACTCCCGTATTTTAGCCCGGCAGCCGGTAGTGTGAGAAAGAAGCCATTGTAAGGAATCTCTGCATCGCTGCCATTCAGTGTGCTGCTCAGTAGCTCGCCACCACCAAAATCCAGCGTTAGATCGGCGATGGTTCCGGATTCATCAAGCGAGCCTGCCAAATCAAAGCGAATACTGACTTCGCCGGAAAATTTATCGCTTCCCTGATCCAGAGAAATATCAATAGCGTATTCGATATTTGCAACCCTGGCTTGGCGCGCCTTGGCTGTCGCCTGATCGAGCGAATCTATGGCGGCCCTTGAAGTTACTGGGCTTGAGTCCTGCTCGATCACTGTGCCGGAATCCTCGGATTGGCAGGCTGCAAGTAAGCCAATCAACAATATCAATGTGAGGGCGTGGCAGAGGCGTAGCATTTTCATGGGCATTTGGTTTGGTCCGGTACAGTAATGGACCAGTGTAGTCATATTCAAGGCAGATTACGTCCGGTAGCTGGAATTGGTTGACGGAATAAATTCGGGCCTGGCTATTGAGTCAATTGCGCTCAGCAGCTTGAGTGCGGAGCTTGGACCAGTATTCCAGGCGTTTCTTGATCTCACGCTCAAAGCCACGCTCGGGCGGGTGGTAAAATTGCTGGCGAGGCATATCGTCAGGAAAATAATCCTGCCCGGAAAAACCATTTGCTGTGTCGTGATCGTATTGGTAGCCCGTGCCATAGCCTTGCTTTTTCATCAGCGGAGTAGGGGCATTTAAAATGTGTTTCGGCGGAGTCAAAGAGCCGGTTTCTGCAGCGGCCCTTTGGGCGGCGCCAAAAGCTGCATAGGCGGCATTCGATTTCGGTGCGGTGGCCAGATAGACCAATGCCTGGGCCAGCGCCAACTCCCCCTCCGGGCTGCCCAGTCGCTCATAAGCCTGCCAGGCAGAGATGCAGATGGGCAGGGCTTGCGGATCTGCCAGACCTATGTCCTCGACCGCAATTCGCGTCATACGCCGCGCGATGTATTCAGGATGTTCGCCACCTGCCAGCATGCGCGCAAACCAGTACAGGGCCGCGTCAGCATCCGAACCACGCACCGACTTGTGCAATGCGGATATGAGGTTGTAATGCGCATCATCGCCTTTGTCATATAGCGGTGCGCGTTTCTGGATCAGCTGCATAACTGCATTTGAATCCAGCTTTTCAGTCGGCTCGATGTGCTGCGCTAGCAACTGCTCCGCCATGGTCAGCAGATAACGTCCGTCGCCATCGGCCATGGCCAGCAACATGGCTCGAGCCTGTTCGTCAACAGGCAGTTCGCGCCCGGCATCTTGCTCGGCCTTTTCTATCAACTGTTCAAGTGCTGCATGATCCAGACGATTGAGAACGAATACCTGGGTGCGGGACAACAAAGCTGCATTGAGCTCAAACGATGGGTTCTCGGTGGTCGCGCCAATAAACACGATGGTGCCGTCTTCAACTACGGGTAAAAAGGCATCTTGCTGTGATTTATTGAAGCGATGGATCTCGTCCACAAACAGCAGAGTGCCTTGTCCATTGCGTTGGCGAATCCGCGCAGCTTCAAATATTTTGCGCAAGTCTTGTACACCGGAAAATATGGCCGACAGTTGCTCGAAATGTAGCTCTGTGTGCGCTGAAAGGATGCGCGCCAGCGTGGTTTTGCCGCAGCCGGGCGGCCCCCAAAGAATCATCGACGCCAGCCTTCCACTGTCGATCATTTTGCGAATGGGTGCGCCAGGGCCTACCAGGGCCTCCTGACCCACAATCTCGTCAATAGTGCGTGGGCGCAGGCGGTCTGGCAGCGGCTGGCTGGCAGAGGGCTTGGTATCTTGCTCGTGATCAAACAGGTCGGGCATTCAGCTGGTCGTCATCATTTACTCTACCGGAGCATTATTACTGAGCAGATCTTCATCGGCACTGCTGCGTCTTTCCTGCCGCATCTGTTCCTCAACTGCTTTATCAGGCTGGGTGTCAGCCCCTGCTTCAATCCCGGTTTCAAGCTCAGTAAGAAGCTTAGTTTCAAGTTCAGCTTTGGCGGCCGACTGCACTGTTTCAGACTCTGCGGGTTCTGTCTGCTTTGTGGTTATCTGTTTTTGCCGCCGCAAATTCACATTGTAAATAGGCTCCGGCATGATGATGCCCGCCTCATCAAACGCTTCCTTCACCCGTTGTTGCGCTTCGCTGCGGGTTTTCAGGAAGTCGCTTTCGCGCTGATCGATCCAGCCCAGGACTTTCAGAATGATGCTGGAATCACCCAGTTTCTGCACCAGGCACAACGCCGGGGGTGAGTCTAAAACGCCCGGCAATTCACCTACAATTTTGACTGCCAGAGCGCGCGGCAATGACAAATCAACTTCCGTATCCACGCCTACTTCGAATTCAAAACGACGCAGTGGATTGCGCGTGAAGTTGGTAATGGTGGCTTTGTAAACTTTTGCGTTGGGAATACGCAGATGATTGCCATCCAGGCTCATGAGTATGGTGGCGCGTGGAGTGAGCCTGAGTACTTTGCCCTCAATACCTTCAATGTTGATGTGGTCTTCACGTTGGAACGGCTGGCGCATGCTCAGCAACATGCTGGCAATGTAGTTTTCCACGGTATCTCGCGTGGCAAAACCTATGGCAAGGCCGACGATACCTACGGCGCCTAAAAGAGAACCCAGCAAAGCGGTGGCATCCAGCAACTTCAGCGCGATCACCACTCCGAACAGCAAAATGGCCAGCTGCAGCCCCTGGCGCAACATGTCCCGCACAAACCAGTTAATAGCCATGCGATCGAACAGTCGCTCAGCTTTGCCGAGCAGTCGTGCCAGGAAAATCGCCAGAGCAATGACTATCAATGCCAGCAGCAGTAAAGGTGCGTTGCCGGCCAGGTCTTTGAACTGGGTTTCGGCGCTACGCAGAGCAGCTTGCAGGCGGCTGGTTAATGTTCGGTCCCGGCTGATCTGGGTAATTACAGTGACAGCACCCGCAATCCGGCTGGCCAGTTCTTGCGCACTTTTCAGGGATTGGCTGTCATCTACCGTGCCAGACAACAATATGACACCCTGGTTTACATCAACGCTGACCGCGGTGAGCCCCGGCAGATTCGCATAAATTTCGGTCAAGCGTGTTTTGATCTGAGCATCACTGGGACGGTCAGCTTCATTCGTTTCGATAATCTCCGCCGCCGGCGAAGGCTTTGCTTCTGTTGCAGGTTCCGTGATGCCGGGAATGGATTGCGCCCAGGCCAACTGTTGCCAACAGAACAGCAGCAAGAAACCAAGACAGATGCGTCGGCCAGCAGAGGCCACGGAACATGTGTTGAATAGCCTCATTTGGCTGGGGAACCCCTGAGTTAGCGACGTACGCAGAACTGTACACTGAATAGTTCAGCTGGATCACACCAAACCTTCTCCACCTCGAAGCCGACGGAATTTGCCAGGACACTGAACTCATGCAAAGTATATTTGTTCGAATGCTCGGTGACTATGTATTCACCAGCACTGAATGCGAATGTTTTTCCTGCCACAGATACCTCTTGTTGGCCAAGACTGACCAAACGCATTTCAATACAACCCTGTTCTGGCAGGTACACTGCCTGGTGTTTAAATTTGTCCAAATCAAAATTCGCAGCAAACTCCTTGTTGAGGCGCTTAAGCAGGTTCAAGTTGAAAGCAGCGGTGACGCCGGAACGGTCGTTGTAGGCTCGCTCAAGCACGTCTTTATCCTTTTTAAGATCCACTCCGATCAGCAGCGCGCCTCCATCACCCGCCTCGTGATGCATGACACGCAACAAGTCACGCGCGGCTTCGCGATCAAAATTGCCAATGGTTGAGCCGGGAAAATAGATCAAATTCCTGAGTGGTGTGGGCTGCGGGTCCGGTAAAGGAAATGGCTGGGTAAAGTCAGCAGCGACCGGCAGAATATTCAACCACGGGAAGTCTTTTTTGAGCCCCTTGGCAGCTGCGAAAAGATGATCTCTGGAAATATCGACCGGTACATAGGCAGCCAGTCGATCCAGGGTTTTAAGCAATATGCGGATTTTCAGGCTGGAACCACTGCCAAATTCAATCAGGCTTGCGTGTGGCCCCACGCGCTGTGCAATCTCCTTTGCATTGCTGTGCATTATGTCCAGCTCAGTGCGCGTCAAATAGTACTCGGGAAGTTGAGTAATTTTTTCAAACAACTCGGATCCGGCGCGATCATAGAAAAACTTTGGATGTATCGATTTCCGGGCTTGCCCCAGGCTCAACAGGATTTCGGTGCATTCTTCAGCAGACGCTGTGTTCTGCTCAGAAGTATCCGCCATGGCCTGTTTTTTGCTTTGGTCGGCGCTTGAATTCATTGATTACTCACTCTGTTTTTAGCCAGACGGATACCCAGGAACTGCCAACGGGCGTCCGGATAGAAGAAACTGCGGTAGCTGGCGCGGATGTGGTCGCTGGCTGTTACACAGGAGCCGCCCCTTACAGTGATTTGGTTGCACATGAACTTGCCGTTATATTCGCCTACCGAACCCGGCAGAGGTGTAAAGCCGGGATAGGCTTGATAGGCGGAAGAGGTCCATTCCCAAACGTCACCAAACACCTGGCTATTGGATTCGTGGGCGGCTTCTGGCTGCCAGATCATGGATTCCTGGAAGTTGCCCGTGATTGATTGTTCGCAGGCAAATGTTTCCCACTCTGCTTCTGTTGGCAGACGTGCACCAGCCCAACGGGCAAAGGCATCAGCTTCGTAGTAACTCACATGTGCCACCGGGGCATGAATATCCAGTTCGCGCTGCCCGCCCAAAGTGAATTCACTTTCGAGGTCCTGGCTCCAATAAAGTGGTCGGTTCCAGCCACGCTCATTGATGCAGGCCCATCCATCAGACAGCCACAAGCTGGCGTCACCGTAGGCACCGCTGTGGATGAATTCCTTGTACTCTCCAGCCGTGATTAACCTTGATCCGATGGAATGCTCCGCTAGCAGCACCGCGTGACGTGGCGCTTCATTATCAAAAAAGAACTCTTTTTCACTGGCACCGATTTCCATGCGCCCGCCCGCGCGAGAAATGAATTGGTGGTCCGGGCAGCTACGTTGGGCCGGCTCACGCAAATGAGGATTAACGACGGGTTGCATGGGGTTGCAGGAAAACACCTGTTTGATGTCGGTCAGCAGCAGTTCCTGATGCTGTTGTTCGTGCTGAATACCGAGCGTCAGCAGTGGTTCAATGGCTTCATTAACGGGCTGCTTATTCAGCAAAACTTCTATTGACTCGTCGACATGCTGCCGATAGCGCATGATGTCTTTGACCAAAGGCCGCGTCAGTTGGCCTCGTTGGGCGCGGGGATGCATCTGGCCAACTGAGTTGTAATAGGAATTAAACAGGTAGTGATAATTCTCGTTGAATGAAACATAGCCCGGCGCGTAGGGCAACAAAATAAAGTTTTCGAAAAACCAACTGGTATGAGCCAGATGCCATTTGGTGGGACTGACATCCGGCATGGACTGGACGACAAAATCTTCGGGCTCGAGATATTGGCACAACTCCCGAGTTGTGGCGCGAACCGATTGATATTTTTGCGCCAGGAGCGCTGGGCCGAGTGGAGAAATTATTCGCTGCACTTGAGTTGTCATATTCAGAATGGACCTGAGTTTATCGAATTAAATTTCGTTGCTGGACGCTGTGCCAGAAGCAATCAGTCGAAAGCAATCAGTCAGAGGCTTTCGGGGTGGGGGTGATTGAATCGTGCACCCTTGTCCCAGGCAAGCCGCGAATTCCCATAAGCAGGAAGTCCACCGGCGTCTTTGAGCAATTTTGCCGTGTGCATCAGGTTCCAGGCTTGAAAAGTGGCATTTCGTTGGGTGAACTCACAGTCAAAGCCCACACGGTTCCCATCATCATCCTCATCGCCATAGGAAGGCCCGGGTCCAATGGTACCGATCCAGCCGGCGTCAGCTTGCGGAGGGATGGTGTAGCCAATATGGCCCAGAGCGTAGAGCGTGCTCATGCTGCAATGCTTAACGCCATCCTCATTACCCGTGACAACAACACCACCCGCGCGGCCATAGAAGCGGTATTGTCCTTTAGAGTTGGTTTCAGCGGAACGCGCGTACAGGCGTTCGATGACTTTGCGGCATTCGGAAGATACTTCCCCCAGCCAAATCGGTGTGCCGATGACCAGAATGTTGGCTGCAAATACCGACTTGCTGATAGCGGGCCAGTCATCCGTTTCAAAGCCATGCTCTGTCATGTCGGGATATACACCGGGAGCGATATCATGATCCACTGCACGATAAAGTTTTACCTTGCAGCCCGCCGACTCCATGACTTTCGATACCACATTCATCAGAGTTTCCGTATGGCTGGTTTTCGGTGTGGGGGTCAAAGTGCAATTGATAAAAACTGCAGACAGATCACTGTAATCAGGCGCTTTTTCGGCTGTGTTCTCAGTAGAGTTCATGGGGCTTCCTCAGATAATGTTGTGGGGCGAAGCCTGTGTGGCTGTCCATCTCTGTAAGGGTACCATCTGTTCGTCATCGGTTAGCAATATGAGCCACCTCAATAGACAACGCGGAATCAACAGAGGCATCCAAAGTGTCATCACTGTAGCGCATCAGCTTTTCCAAAGTTTCGCGCAACTCATTAAACTCGCGAGCTGCATGACTATTCTGTTTCGCGGATCGAGTATTCAGCACGTCCGCAATGGCCTGCGAGATTACACGCATGTTGTACTCAAGGATTTGAGCGTATTGCGGTGGGCGATTCGATTCCCGCTGCACATAAGCCTGCATGATTTTTTTCTGCCAGCCAACTTGCCTGGCCAACAATGGTTGTAACTGATCCAGCCATTGCCTGCGGTCTTCCAGCCACACGGCATCAAAGCGTTGCATGGCCTGGGCAACTTGCAGCAATCGGTCTTTCTGATCTGGTGACAGTCGCCCCAGTAAGCGCTCCAACAATCGCCCGAGATTTTTGGCATTTTCTTTGCTGTACTCCTCATCAGTGCGAGACAGGAACTCATCCTCAAACTCGACTTGCTGTTCTTCCATACTGACAATGAACTCACTGATCTGCTGGTCAGATATCGTTGCGCCAAATTCCAGTGCCAGCTTCAGCATGGATTGTTCAACGCGCTGGCTTGCCTGAAACAGTTCATCACTCCAGCTTTTAACCTGGTCTGCTGCAACCGGATGCTTCAGACCGGCCTCAAGCTGGTCGAGAATCTCCTGGTAACGCGCCAGCTCTTCCTGCCGGTGCCATTGCAATACTGGCATCAGCTGGTCGCGTAGCGATTCTTTTTGCTCGCCTGTCAGATCAACATAGCCATCCACCCACCAGGGAATCAGCCAATCCAGTCGATTGTAGGCGAACGAAGTTGTGCAACCGGCCAGAGTGATGATCGCCAGGAAAGTAAACACCAGTTTTGAAAGTGATTTCATGGCGAGGATTCTGACACAGGATGGTGCGCAAACATGTGAAATCAGCCCGTGTCGAGGCTTGCATCATGTTGTATTGCAGTGCCTAATAAACCTTCTGGCAGGCAATCAACGCTACTTAAATGCAAGCGCTTGGGCAACTACTTTACCGACCAAAGAGACAGGAGCATATAGTGGCTTTTATCATTTCCAAAGATCGTCTTCGTTTTGTACTCAATCGCTTTCGTGAACACCTTTGGGTCAAGCCACTGGTTGTCTGTCTGTTGTCCATCACTTCGATTTTTCTTGCAAAACTTGCCGACGACACTTCTCTTGCGACCCTCGTGCCGCAGATTGACCCAAATACCATCGAGATACTTTTATCCATCATGGCTTCCAGCATGCTCGTTATTGCCACCTTTTCGGTGGGGTCTATGGTGTCGGCATTTGCCTCGGCCAGCAGGACAGCTACCCCGCGTTCACTCACTCTGGTGGTGGCCGATGGCGAATCCCAGAATGCGCTCTCGACTTTCGTTGGGGCCTTTATTTTCAGCATCGTGGCGTTAACCGCAGTTTTGAATGGTTACTTCAAGCCAGCTGGTCTTTTTATCCTCTTTGGTCTCACAGTGTGCGTATTTGCTGTCGTAGTTCTCACGTTCCTGGGATGGGTTGACCAAATTGCTCGCCTTGGGCGCATGGGCTCGACCATCGACAAGGTTGAAAAGGCCGCCGCAGGCGCATTAAAGCGCAGGAAGAAGGCTTTAACTCTGGGAGGTGTGCTACTGGATTCTGCAGCTAAAGGGCATGCCGTGTTTGCCTCAAGCGTGGGTTACGTGCAGCAAATCGATGTCTCAGCACTGAACGCATGGGCGGAAAAGTCCGCCGCGCGGGTCGAAGTGGCGGCGCTGCCTGGTACCTTCGCCGCTCCTGATCGGGCACTTGCCTATGTGCGAATTGACCGTGATGAACATGAGGATACCGATTACCATCCAGTAGTTAAGGCATTCCAGATCGGAGGTGAGCGTTTGTTTGACGACGACCCCAGATTTGGCTTGGTGGTGCTATCGGAAATCGCCGGCCGGGCTTTGTCACCCGCAGTCAATGACCCGGGAACGGCAATTGACATTATTGGCACGCTGCAGCGGCTTTTTACACAATGGAGCAAGGTTGAAGAGAAGGCTGAAGGGAAGGCTGAAGGGAAGGGTGATGACCAGCCTGAGTTTGATCGCGTGGCAGTTCCTCAAATCTCCATCTGCGATATGTTCGACGATGCCTTCACCGCTATTGCCCGCGATGGTGCCGGTGTCGTGGAAGTTGCATCAAGGCTGCAAAAAGCCCTGCGTTCTTTGGCATCAATTGGTGATGAAGAAATGCAGCAGGCAGCAAAGCATCACTCCAAACTTGCCCTGGAGCGAGCCCGAATTGCGCTGGATTTGAAAGAGGACCTGGCCGTTGTTCAGGATGCGGCTTTAGTCCCCTGATCTCTAGCCACGCTCAAGCAGCCACTGACCTCCGCTTTAAGCAAAGTGGAAGTTATTATTAGCCCATTTTTCCGCGGCAGGTTGGTTAGTAGACCTGCCCCAATCTTTGTGAGAGATTGGCCAGCAACAAAAATAATTCTCCAAAATCCCCATGAAAACTGTAATGGAGAGATTGTGACAATAACGACAAACCGATTGAGTCTGATTTTACTTGCGTTTGTATATTCCCTGCTTGGCCATGTGCAGAACGCACGTGCTGCAAAGATTGTCATTGATGATTTCTCTGCTGCGCAGACGAGTCCCGGCGTGGTCGATGATCCGGGTATTCTGGGTGGAGAATGTGACCTGGCTTCCTTACATGACTGACTTCACCCCGACAGCCTCCACAGACATCGCAGATTTCATTGGTCGCTGGTGCGATGCCGACGGCGGCGAGCGGGCGAATTATCAGCTGTTTCTGACCGAGTTGTGCCAGTTGCTGGCCCTGCCCCAGCCCGACCCGGCCGGTGCCAACACCGAGCAGAATGCCTATGTGTTCGAGCGACGCGTGGATATCCACAACCCCGACGGCAGCAGTAATCGCGGCTTTATTGATTTATACAAACGCGGTTGTTTTGTGCTCGAAGCCAAGCAGACCGGCAAGCAGCTCGATAGCCAGGTGTGGGACAAGGCCATGCTGCGGGCGCAGAACCAGGCCGATCAATATGTGCGCGCCTTACCGGCGGATGAAGGGCGGCCACCCTTTATCGTGGTTACCGATGTGGGCCGATCCTTGGAGCTGTATGCCGAGTTCAGCCAGTCGGGTGGCAGCTATGTGCCTTTTCCCGACCCCGGCCATTACCGCATTCGGCTGGAAGATCTGACGGATGAGAACATTCAGCGCAGGCTATATTTGCTCTGGCATGATCCGCAGAAACTCGACCCCAGCAAGCTCGCGGCGCAGGTCACGCGCAAGATCAGCGCCAAGCTGGCTGAACTGGCCCGCAGCCTGGAACAGCAAGGCTATGACGTGGAACGGGTAGCGCATTTTCTGAAACGCTGTCTGTTTACCATGTTCAGTGAAGACGTGGACTTGTTGCCGCGTGGCAGCTTCACCCAGCTGTTGCAGCAACAACAAAAGAATCCGCAGCACTTTGTACCGGCGCTGTCGTCCTTGTGGGAATCGATGCGGGTGGGTGGTTACAGCCCGCTGCTTAACCACCAAATACGCGAATTCAACGGCGGTCTGTTTACCGGTGTCGATCCAATCCCGCTGAACGCGGATCAAATCCAGTTGCTTATCGATGCCTCCAAATCCGACTGGCGTTTTGTTGAGCCGGCCATTTTCGGCACCTTGCTGGAACGCGCGCTGGACCCACGCGAACGCCACAAGCTGGGGGCACACTTCACCCCGCGCGCTTATGTGGAACGGCTGGTCATGCCCACGCTGATCGAGCCGCTACGCGAGCAATGGCGCACGGTACAGGTGGTGGCGGAAACCTGGCTGCAGAAAGACAAGCCCGACAAGGCGGTGGAAGAACTGCGCCAATTCCATTACCAGTTATGCCAAACCCGCGTGCTCGACCCGGCCTGCGGCAGCGGTAATTTCCTTTACGTGGCGCTGGAACATATGAAGCGGTTGGAGGGCGAGGTGCTGAACCTGATCAGTGAACTCAGCGCCGGGCAGGGCAGTTTCAGCACCGAAGGTTTGACCGTAGACCCGCATCAGTTCCTCGGCCTGGAGCTGAATCCGCGCGCGGCCGCCATCGCCGAAATCGTGCTGTGGATTGGTTATCTGCAATGGCATTACCGCATACACGGCGCGCTGAATATTCCCGACCCGGTATTGCGCAACTTCCAGAACATCCAGCACCGCGATGCGCTGATTACTTACCAGCGCAAAGACCTGGTCTACGGCGAGGATGGCAAGCCCGTCACCTTGTGGGATGGCATCAGTTTTAAGCCCAGCCCCACCACCGGCGAATTGATACCCGATGAAACGCAGCGCATTCCGGTTTATGATTATGTGAAGCCTGCTAAAGCGGAATGGCCGGAGGCGGAATATATTGTGGGTAATCCGCCGTTTATTGGTGCGTCCACCATGCGCCGCGCGCTGGGTGATGGCTACGTGGATGCGGTGCGTAAAGTCTATAAAGGCGAAGTGCCGGATTCAGCCGATTTCGTGATGTATTGGTGGCATATCGCTGCGACCAAGATGCGTTTGGGGCAGGCCCGGCAGTTTGGTTTTATCACCACCAATAGTTTGCGCCAGACCTTTAACCGGCGGGTGCTGGAACCGCATCTGAACGATAAGAAGGAGCCGCTTTCGCTGGTGTTTGCCATTCCGGATCATCCCTGGGTGGATAGCAACGATGGTGCGGCGGTGCGGATTGCGATGACGGTGGGTGGGGCTGGTGAGCGGGCTGGGTTGCTAAGGCAGGTTGTTGAAGAGATTGAGGGCTCTGACGAATCACGTGAAGTGAATTTGAGTCAACGAGCTGGAAAAATATTTGCCGATCTGACTATTGGAGCCAATGTGTCGGGCGCTTCAAACCTAAGTTCTAATGGCACACTGTCTCAGGAAGGAGTGAAATTACATGGCAGTGGCTTTCTAGTAAGTTGGGAAGAAGCTACTGCTATTGGACTAGGTTTGGTTGAAGGTCTAGATCAACAAATCTCCCCTATCTTAGTGGGCGAGATGTTGCTCAAATGCCCCGTGACTTGGCTGTCATTGACCTCTATGGAATGAGCTTGGAAATTGTTCGAAGCCGATTTCCAGCTGTCTATCAGTGGTTGTACGAACGTGTCAAGCCAGAGAGAGATCAAAACAATCGTGCCAGCTATAAGGAAAACTGGTGGATTTTCGGTGAAGCGCGAAGGGACTGGAGGTTAATGGCCGGTGAGCTCTCAAAATTTGTGATTACAGTCAAAACTGCTAAACATAGAATATCACTACTGTCCGGTTAACTATTGAACAAATTCAGTTGGTTAGAATCCATGTCATCTTCCCAGACATGCTTGGTATCGAAAAAGTCCTTGTTTAAAGGCATTTTCTCGAAAAGGGTGACGGAAAATA
>Ga0163153_10006523_pt1 | contig 13098 bp, 9 predicted proteins | sample OliLakLV19MP6IB1_FD_148629 | JGI IMG/M metagenome (GOLD analysis project Ga0163153, IMG submission 148629) | Freshwater microbial mat bacterial communities from Lake Vanda, McMurdo Dry Valleys, Antarctica - Oligotrophic Lake LV.19.MP6.IB-1 | ecosystem: Environmental > Aquatic > Freshwater > Lake... | reverse complement strand
TTCGACGCCAAGATGTTCCGCCACGCCGCGCCCGCGCTCGCCGAACACGCCGGTGGCGTGGGCTTCGTCGACATGCAACATGCAGTCGTAACGCTCAGCCAATTGGCACAGATCCGGCAATGGCGCGAGATCACCGTCCATGCTGAACAGCGAGTCGGTGACGATCAACCGCCGGCGAAATCCGGAAGCCTCGCGCAGCAGTGATTTCAAATGTTCGCAATCGTTGTGACGGTACACCTGCACCGCCGCGCGCGAGAGCCTGCAACCGTCGATCAGACTAGCATGGTTGAGCGCGTCGCTGAACACCACATCGCCTTCGGCAACGAGCGCCGGGATCACGCCGGAGTTGGCCGCGAAGCCGGTGTTGAAGAGGATCGCCGCCTCCGTGCCTTCAAACTCGGCGATGCGCAATTCCAACTTTTCGTGAAGCACGGAACGCCCGGTGACCAGCGGACTGGCGCCGGCGCCCCAGCCGAATTCTTGCGCAGCTGATGAGACGGCGGCAGCGAGACGCGGGTCGCTGGCGAGGCCGAGATAATCGTTAGCCCCGAAGTTGATGTACCGCCGGCCGTCGATGGTGATCAACGGGCCTTGCGCCCCATCGTGTGCGTTCAACCGACGGCGCAGAGCGCGGGCGTCAAGATCTTCGAGGGCGGCGTCAATCCAGGAGAGCGGGTCAGGCATGTGCCGTGCATTTTAGCACAACGCCGGGCCGTCGACTCAGGTAGCGGCGCGCAGCGCGCTAAGCCCAGGGCAGGCTGTAGAAATCGTCCCATCTGCAACGATTCCTGCAGCCTGCCCTGGGCTTTTCTTGAAACAGCGCTCGTTGGAGAAACGGCGATCTGTCCACTTTACTTCCCGCCGCTCAACCGTTGCGCCGTCTTCACCAGTTCAATGTACTCGGCGCGATATCCTTCGGCGTCGCGGGACATGCCCGGCTGGGCCATTTCCAATACCGCGCCGTAGTTCATCGTGCCGGCGTATTGCGAGTGCCGCAGCAGCATGCCGAAGGCGGCGACCGACGAGGCGAATTGGAAGTCGGGGCTCGATTGGCCGATTTTCTGTTCGCTGTCGGCGACCGGCGTCTTGATCAGTTTGCTCGTGTCGCCGTCCGGCTGCTTGTAGCGGAGCTTGAGCATCAGTAGATCGCTCGATTGCTTCGCCGCTTCCGTGGGGCCGCCGACGGACTGGTATTCAAGTTCGTCCACCGAGGGCGTGTTGACCGGTTCGCCGGCCGGGATGACTTCGTACAGCGCGGTGACGGTATGACCCGCGCCGATCTCGCCGGCGTCTTTCTTGTCGTCGTTGAAATCTTCCTTGGCGAGGATGCGATTCTCATAGCCGATCAGCCGATATGCGGCCGTTTTCGCCGGGTTGAACTCCAGTTGCAGCTTGACGTCCTTGGCGATTGTCAGCAGCGTGCCGGAAAGTTGCTCGACCAGCACCTTGCGGGCTTCGCGTTCGGTGTCGATGTAGGCGTAGTTGCCGTTGCCCTTGTCGGAGAGCTTTTCCAGCGTGGCGTCTTTGAAGTTGCCCATGCCGAAGCCGAGGACCGAAAGGAACACGCCGGACTTGGCTTTGCCTTCGATCAGGCTGACGAGTTGGCTTTCATCCGTGACGCCGACGTTGAAATCGCCGTCGGTGCAGAGGATCACACGATTCGCTCCGCCCTGGACAAAGTTCTCGACGGCGACCTGGTAGGCTTGCTCGATGCCGCCGGCGCCGTTGGTGCTGCCGCCAGCTTCGAGCTGATCGAGCGCGGCGAGGATCGTTTCCTTTTGATTGCCCGGCGTGCTGGCGAGCACCTGCCCCGAACTGCCGGCGTAAACGACCATCGCGACGCGGTCGTTTTCCGACAGTTGCTCGGTCAGCAGCCGAAGGCCCGTCTTCACGAGTTGCAACTTGTTGGCGTCCTGCATCGAACCGGAGACGTCGATCAGGAAGACGAGATTCGTCGCCGGGCGCTGGTCGACGGCCACTTCGCGTCCCTTGATGCCAATCCGCACCAGCCGATGTTTCGCTTCCCATGGGCACTGCGCCACTTCGACATGCACCGCGAACGGGTCGTCGCCAGTTGGCGGGGCGTAGTCGTAGCTGAAGTAGTTCAGCATTTCCTCGATCCGCACCGCGCCCGGTGGCGGCAAGGTTTCCTGCGTGAGAAACCGCCGCACATTGGCGTAGGAGGCGGTGTCGACGTCAATCGAGAACGTGGAAAGCGGTTCCTGCGCGACTTGCTTGAACGGGTTCTCGATGATCTGGTCGTAGGCTTCGGTGTTGGACTCACCGTCTTGAACTTCAACGAAATCGGCCCCCAGCGACATCGACGGCGACTTCGCTTCGCTCGACAGTTTCGCCAGCGACTCTTCGGAATAATCGTCCGCGCTCAGTGGCGTCGACAAACGAAAGTAGGTCGCCGGGCCACTGGCTGTCGCCGGCGAGGCGCCTCGTTGACGATAAGAGCTATCGCCACCTTGAGCGTATCCACGGCCATCATAAAGACCGTCGCTGGCTCCACCGGCTGGAGGGCCGTAAGGGCTGCCACCTCTCGAACCACCGGCGTAGCCCCCTTGGCCGCCGCCAGCTTGCGCAGGCTGCGAAGCGGGTTTGTTCGCAGCGACGGAGGCCAGGTCGGAGAGCTGCTTCTCACCTTCACCGCTTTCGGACATCGCTTCGTCGATGGTCGCCGCCTTGTCTTCGCCAGCACCTTGCTGCGGCGCGGTGGCATACACCGGTTTCGATACTGTGTAATTCTGTTCCTTTGAGCGAACCTCCCAAACCGGTTTTGCAACGGTGTCGGCGCTGTTGCCTTCTTGCGTTTCATAGTGAGCGACAGAGCCCTGTTCGTATTCCATACCCATGTCAGTCGGCGTTTCCCCCATGGACGCAAGGACCGGTGGATTAATCGTCGTCGAGTCTGGGCGAGCAGACGTACCAACTGCGACCTGGTTCGATTGAATCGAGGGCAACACCAGCGCGGTCACCACGCCGCCGATGCCGACGGCGACGCCGAGTTCCAGCATGTGCCGCAGTGACCAGAAGCGATGTGCCGGTGCGCTGGTGGCTGCGACCGTCGCGGGTGCGCCGTTGACGGATGGCTCCTGTGCCAGGATCGCGGCGCGGCGCGCTGCGTCGAGCGCCGGGCCTTGCTCATCGGCGAACGAGGCGCTCAACATGCCGGTCACGCGGCGAATCTCCGCCAGCGCTTTCGCGGCTTCGGGGGAGTCAGCGAGCTCGCGCTCCAGTTCAGTGCGCGCAGACTCATCGAGCTCGCCAAGAGCGTAGTCGATCAGACGCGGGTCGTCGGGATCTAGCGACATTTTTCAGAAACTCCTCACATGAGGAAATGAATGCTGGGTAACCACGAAAGTCACGAACGGCACTGTTGTGGCACGGTCTCTGTTGTGGCACGGTCGGGAGACCTCTGTTGTGGCACGGTCTCCCGACCGTGCCACCGGCCCGACCGAAGGTCTCCATGCGTCGCAAACCCGCCACGTGGCACGGTCGGGAGACCGTGCCACAACATGCGTCTGCAATCTCTCAGCGTCTCCGCGCCTCTGCGTTTCAATTGGATTCACCGTCTCACTCACGCTTCAACCATCTTTCCGCGTAAGGTTTTAATCGCCGTGTGCAGCAAGAACCCCACGTTGGTCACGGTGAGATTCGTGACCTCGCTGATTTCCTTGTAGCTCAGTCCGCCTTGAAACTTGAGGCGGACGACTTCCTGTTGATTCGTCGGCAGCGTCGACAGCCAGCGCGTCACCGCGGCATGGTCGTCGCGGGCTTCGGCGCGGTAGTCGGGCAGCGGCTCATGGCTCACGAACGGCGTGGCCACGTCTTCGGCAAGTTCACGCATGCGTCCCTCCTTACGCTTGAAGTCCAACGCCCGGCTCCGGCAGACGCGATACAACCACGGCGTCAGGTGTCCGTCCAGGTTGGCCTGGGTCTCGCGGCAGAGCCGGAGAAAGGTTTCCTGAACGATGTCCCGGGCCTGCTCCAAGTCGCCGACCAGCCGGCAGGCGTAGCGCATCAGCGGACCTTCGTGACGCTCCAAGGCGTCCCGCAGCCATCGGTCATGCTCCGCCGAACCTTCGCCGCCCATTCGAATCGCACCCCGGAGAAGTCGTTCCGACCGGGTTCTCTTAGCTGTTCCAAGAATAACAACGCCGGTCGGTCTCGCTTATTAGACGAAACCGACGGCCAGTTCGGGTCCCAGCGTAGGGCGGGCCGGCATAAAAAGAGAAATCGCCGGAAGCGGGAAAGCGCCGACCACTCCTGAAGGACCTACACAAATAAAACGAGGCCCGCCGTTTTGGGAACGGCGAGCCTCGGCGAGAATTCAAATTCTTGGCAATCGCCAATCGCCTAGCGGCGACGGCGCTTCACCAGACCGCAGACGACGCAGCCAGCCAGGGCCAAGATCGCCGTCGACGGTTCCGGAACGGCGGAGCCGCCTGGCGGGCTGACACCAAAGTTGTTGCGCACGCCGTTCAAGTCGTCCACATTCACGACGCCGTCATACGGAAACGCGTCGCCGACCAACGATCCGTCGGTGGCGCCTTGTTCGCCGAAGTTGTTGCGCACGCCGTTGAGATCGGTGATATCCACGTCGCCGTCTTCATCCGTGTCGCCGACCTGGAAAACCTCCAGGAACGAGTTCACGGACAATAGGCCCGTGGCCTCGACGAATCCCAGCGCGGGGTCCGCCGCGGAGTTGTCGGCGAACGTCTCGATGAACTCTCCGCTCAGGCTGTACTTATCAATGCGGCCTGTGCCATCGACAAAGCCGAGACTGCCGACGAGCAGACCTCCGTCATTCGGCAGGAGCGCCAGGCTGGCCGGAAAGACGAGCCCCGAAATCGGCGCAAAGGTCGGATCGGGCGCTCCGGTCGTCGCATTGAACTTCATGACCGCGCCGGTGAAGCCAGCGGCGACATACAGCGAGTTAGCGTCAACGATCAGGTTGCCTGCGCCCAGCAAGGCTTGATCGGGGCCAATAAACGTCTCGAAGGACGATGTTGCTTCGTTGTAACGGAGGATCTCGCCGGTGCCGAACGAACTGACCAACAAGTCCCCGTTCGGAGCAAAAGCCAGGCCGGTCCGCCCGGCAGGCAAGCCGCCGGTCAGTTCGGCGCCGGCGCTCGAGCCGTCCGCATTGAATTGGCCTACCGTCGCACCGTCGAATGCCGCGCCGCCCAGATTGGAAACGTAGAACTTGCTGTCGCCCGGCTCAAGCAAGATGCTGGAGGGCGTGGTCAGGCCCTCGGTGACCAGTACGGTAGGGTTGGCCACTTCGAACCCGTTATAGTCATAGCGCACGATGCTGCTGTTCTGCCGACTGGCGACGTACAGCTTCGACTTGTCAGGGGACAACGCCATGCCATTCGGTTCGTCCAGGTTGATCGGATCGTCGACCAAAACGCCAATCAACGAGCCGTCGCTGCCGCCGTAACGGAGCACACGATTCGTCAGCCGGTCGGCAACGAGGATTTCATTTTCTTCGCCAGCAGGAGCGGCATCCGCCCAGACGCAAGCTAGGAGCGGAACGAGGACGAGAAATCGAAAGCGAGACAACATGCGGGAAACCTCCACGGTGATCAGGGTGCGATGCTTCGGGGGCAAAACTAGGCGGCTCGCCGGCGCCGGCGATCATCTCATTGAAGGCCAAAACGGCCCTCGCGGGACCAGTGTGCCTGTGGCGGTTCGGCGGGCACAAAAGGGCCTGCATCGTTCCTGCCATTCAGGAGCACGAACGACAACCGGGCAGGCTCGCCAAATATGGGGACTCTTACTCTAACTACCCAACCAGACCACACCCACCCCCCCTGCCGGTGGAGAGCGACAGTGGCCGTGAAGAACATTGAGCTGGAACTAGTAGTTGATCCCGACTATCCTCCGCGCGCAGCGCGGCGGTGATGCAACGCCAGAATGTGGCCCAAGGAGGGGTGACGTGTCGCGGCGATTACAAGGACTTGGGGTGCTCGGCGTCCTCGTGGCGGCGGCCGCCTGGGTGTACTCGAACTACGAGTTCTCGGGAACTCTTGATCAATTCACGGTCCGCCGGCGCGGCGCGGCCGGACCGGACTTGGGACCCGCGCCCCCGGTGGCGCGGTCCAGCAACACCATCCGCGTGGCGACTTTCAATATCCAGGTGTTCGGCGAAAGCAAACTCGAGCACCAGGCCGCGGTGGCGGCGCTGGTCGACATTATGCGGCGGTTCGACGTCGTCGCCGTGCAAGAGATTCGCGCGCAAAGCGTCGACCAAATCCCCCGTTTCCTGGAACAAGTCAACGCTGGCGGGGGTCACTATCACTACGTGCTTGGGCCGCGGCTGGGACGTTCCAACAGCAAGGAACAATACGCCTTCATCTACAACCGCGCCAGCATCGAGGTCGATCCCAGTTCCGTCTACACAATCGATGACCCCGATGACCTGCTGCATCGCGAACCTTTGGTGGCCAGCTTTCGCGTTCGCGGGCCCAGCGCGCAGGAAGCGTTCACGTTCACGTTGATCAACATTCATGTCGACCCGGATGAAGTCGCGCGCGAGGTCAATGTCCTGGACGATGTCTACCGCGCGGTGCAACGTGACGGCCGAGGCGAAGATGATGTGATTTTGCTCGGCGACTTGAACGCCGACGTCCGTCATTTGGGGCAACTTGGCGAGATCTCGCAGCTCACGCCCGTCGTGACGGGCAAGACGACTACCAACACGCTCCGCAATGCGCAGTTGGACAACATCCTGTTTATGGCGCATGCCACGACGGAATTCACCGGGCGCGCCGGCGTCGTCGATCTAATCCGGGATCTCAATCTCACCACGGCCCAAGCCTCGGCGGTCTCCGATCATTGCCCCGTCTACGCCGAGTTCTCAATCCAAGAAGGCGGCGCGGACGGCGCCATTGCGGGGCGGGAAGTGGAGAGAAAGTAGGTCAGGCTTCCAGCTGACGGAAGACGACTTGGCGTCAGGTAGCGTGTCGGACCGGCAATGCGCGAGTGCCACGAGTCAGGCTGGAAAGTCTGATGATGTTGTGGCACGGTCTCCCGACCGTGCCACCGGGCCGACCGCAGGTCTCCCGTTCCGGATGTCACCACGCTCAGCCGTGGCACGGTCGGGAGTCCACATGTAAAAGCGTAGCACGTCAGGCTGGAAAGCCGGACCTACAAATTACCGCAGCACCGGACACGTATCGAACCAGCTGCGGCCTTCGGCTTCCATCCAGTCGGTCGATTCCGTCGGGCCCCAGAGGCCGGGTTCGTAGCTGAGCATCGCCGGGCGACGCGTCTCTTTCCAGGCCTGGTGGATGGGATCGACAATGCCCCACGCGAGTTCCACTTCGTCGCTGCGGGCGAAGAGACTCGCGTCGCCGTTGATGGCGTCGAGCAGCAGTCGCTCGTAAGCCTCCGGCATCACGCCGGCGAAGCTGCGGTCGAAACGGAAATCGAGATCGGTCAGCCGCATCTTCATGCCGGCGTCGGGCACCTTGGTTTGCAGGTGCAGTTGAATTCCCTCGGCGGGCTGCACCTGAATCACGAGCCGGTTGGCTTGATGGCACGCGTCTTTGCCGTCCTCGAACATCATGAACGGCGGCTGGCGAAATTGAATGACGATTTGCGTTGTGCGGCAGGACATCCATTTGCCGGATCGCAGATAAAACGGCACTCCTTGCCAGCGCCAGTTGTCGACGCCCAGCTTCACCACGGCAAACGTTGCCGTCTCGCTGTCCGCGGCCACGCCTGGCTCTTCCAAATAACCGCGATACTGCCCCCGCAATGTCGCCCGCGCAACTTCCTCCGGAGTGAGCGGGCGAATTGCTTGCAGCACTTTGACTTTTTCATCGCGGATCGCGTCGGCGGTGCGTCGCACCGGCGCTTCCATGGCGGTGACCATCAGCAATTGCAGTAGATGGTTCTGGAACATGTCGCGCAGCACGCCGGCCTGATCGTAGTACCCGCCGCGACGTCCGACGGCGACTTCTTCGGCCGCCGTGATCTGGACATGATCGACATAGTTGCGATTCCAGATCGGCTCGAAGATCGCGTTTGCGAACCGCAAGACGAGCAGGTTCTGCACCGTCTCTTTGCCCAGGTAGTGGTCGATGCGGTAGACCTGCCGCTCGGCGAAGACCTGATGTACCGCGGCATTCAGCTTTTGTGCGGAGTCCAGGTCGGTCCCGAACGGCTTTTCGATGATGATCCGCCGTCCGCCGTGCGATTCCTCCGCCAATCCCGCCGCGCCGAGTCGCGCCGTCGCTTCGGCGTAAAACTGTGGCGCGGTCGAAAGGTAGTACACGCGCGACGTGGACTGGCCCCCTTCCAACTCGTTCAGGGCCTTCGCCAGGGCGTCGAAATCTTCGCCTCGGCCGATATCGCCCGACTGATAGAAAATCGATTGGCTGAATTCCTGCCACTTCGCATCGTCGAAATCCTTGCCAGCGAATTCGCGGGTGGTTTCCGTGAGCTGCTCGCGCCAGGCCTCGTGCGTGAATTCCGTCCGCGAGAACCCCACGACACGCGTGTCCGCGGGCAGCCGTCCCTTGCGGTAGAGTTGATACAACGCCGGAATCAACTTCCGGCTGGTCAGATCGCCCGACGCTCCGAAAATGACGATCGTATGGGCCATGAATGCGGTCTCGCGCGAATCGAACGGGGTGGACGGCACGGTAGCTTAGCACGAGCGGCCGTGAGCGCCACGTGGGCTACATGAGCGCAAGATCCGTAACGCCGCACGGCAGAAACCCAGGCCCCTGTATGGGGTTTCAATTCCTAGGCGGTCGACGGGACCGACGCCGCCGCGACTGGCCGGGCGCGGCGGCGGCGACTACATTGGTTTTCGGAGGCGTCGCGCGGCGGGTTCTCGCCCACGACGCTCCGCGATCCACCCTGGCGGGCGATGTCCATGGGAGTTGGCTTGGCCACGAGCGAACCGGCGGGGCAAACGTACGAACAGCGCGACCCCGACGTGCGCCTGATGCTGGATGTGCGCGCCGATAACGCGGCCGCGTTCGAGGAATTGGTGCTGCGCTACCAGAATCGCTTGGTCACGGTCCTCGAACACCTGGTGGGCCGCCGCGAATTGGCCGAGGATTTGGCGCAAGAAACCTTCCTGCGCGTCTATCGGGCCAGAAAAAACTATGTGCCGGGGTCGAAGTTTTCGACCTGGCTGTACACGATCGCGAACAACGTCGCTTCCAACGCGCTCCGGTCGCAACGGCGGCGGCGGGAAGTGCATTGGGAGAGCAAACCGTCCGGCGACTCGCAGGCCGTCATGTCGCTCGACCAATTGGCGCAGGCCGCCAGCGGACAGATGCCGACGCGGCTGATCGACAAGGCCGAAATGCGGGACGTCGTGCGGATGGCCGTCGAAACCCTCGGCGAACGACAACGCTTGGCGGTCTTGTTGAATAAATTTGAGGGCATGAGTTACGAGGAAATCGCCCAAACGATGCGGATGACCACGAAGGCGGTGAAGTCGTTGCTGACCCGGGCGAGAGTCAATTTGCGAGGAGTTCTGGAACCTTACCTGGAGCGGGGCGATCACCCCGATCCGTCATGACGGCGCCGGCCCGGCACGACCGGGAACCCAACGCGTTGGACGAAGAGCTGGTCGCCTATCTGGACGACGAGCTAGACGCCGATGCACGCGCCAAACTGGAACGGCGGTTGGTCTCCGAGCCCGGCGTGCGCGAATCGCTCCGAAAGCTGACGCGCGTTTGGGACGCCTTGGAAACCTTGCCGCGCGCGGAAGTGAACGAGGCGTTCGCCACGACGACGGTCGAGGCCGTGGTCGCGAAGGAGGCGCTCTCGCAGGCGAGCACGTTCGCGATGCGTCGGAGCGCGCGTTCGTGGATGCGCGGCGTGGCGTTGCTGGCCGCGTGCGCGCTCGTGAGCTTCGTCGCCGTGCGCTGGTTTTGGCCCGACCCGAACCAGCAACTCGCCAATGATTTGCCGATCTTGGAGAACTACGACGCGTTCCGCGCGGTGCGGAATATCGAATTCCTCCGCGAATTGCACCAGGCGAGTTTGTTCGACAGTAAGCCAACGGATGCCGCCACGGCCACTGCGGCAACTGGCCCCGGCAAATCGCTCGTCGAAACAAACCTGGCACGGCTGGCGGCGATGAACGACGATGATCGCGCTTTGATTGCCAAGACGCGCGTCGATTTCGAAGGGCTGGACGAAAACCAGCGGTTACGGATCGAGCAATTGGAGGTGGCGCTCCGTGCCGATCCCAACGAATCCGAGCTGCGACAAGTCATGATTCGCTATTTTGAATGGCAGTCGTCACTCTCCACGGGGCAACGCGACGAGCTGCGCAGTCTCAACGCGCCTGGCGCGCGCATTGCGCGCGTGAAGGACATGATCGCCGCGGATTTGCCGGAACCGGACCGGGCTGTCGTTTTTGAGTGGGTTCGCGAGTACGCAGAAGAAGAGGCGGATGAATTGCTCCGCATTGCGCGTGGCAAGCAGTGGGTGCCGCGGCCAGAGTTGCTGGAAGCCATGCAGCGCGACAAAAAGAAGTGGCAGGCGGTGCTGGTGATCTTCCGCGCCGCGGAAAACGGAGAACTGGAGGACTTGCCGTTCAATGAAGTCGATTTCAAGCTGCTTGAATCGCGACTGTCCGAAGTCCCGGCCGGCCGGCTCGAGGAGTGCCTGAACGCGGACATGAAGAAATTGGTGCTGAGCAGTTGGTTGCAAACGATGGCGCGCGATTTCGCCGAAAAGATGCGCAACTTCGATCCAAGATTTGCCGACAGGGACTACAAGGACTTGTTGGAAAAGCTGCCAGTCGACCGGAAGAACGAGATCTTTTCCCTGCCGCCAGAACAAGCCCGCCAGGCCTTGAACGACGAGTGGTACTTAAGAAACGGCGATACGCGGTTCGGCGGCCCCGGCGGATTCATGCCGCCGCCGCCCGGCGGACGGCCGTTTGGTCCGCGGGACGACGACCGCAATGACGGCAAGAACGGCCGCCGCGGAGACCGCCGTCGCCACGATGACGATGATCGTCACGATTAGGTATTTGCGAGAAACACGGGCCCGAGTTGAGCACCGTCGACGCATTCTTGTACGAGGCTTCCTCTCCCAATCGCTGCTGCGTCGGACTAGTATGAGTGAAAGGACGCACTCCCTCACTCGATAGATCGCCCATGACAATTCCGCGGACGCTCGAATGGATTGGCGAATTGCCGGGCGTGTTGCGGTTGCTGGACCAGACGCGGCTGCCGACAGAGGTCTGCTATCTCGCTTGTGCGACCGTCGACGAACTCGTCGTGGCGATTCGCGCCTTGGCGGTCCGTGGAGCGCCCGCCATCGGTTGCGCCGCGGCGTACGGCGTTTGCCTGGGCTTGCAAGCGGAGCTTCATCGCGATGAAGCGGCATTCGTCGCGGCGCTTGAAACGTCCATTCAGCAACTTGCCGGAAGTCGCCCCACGGCCGTGAATTTGTTCTGGGCCCTGGAACGCATGCGCCGCACCGCCGAGGCGCAAACGGGGCGCCTTTCGCCGCGCGAAGTGCTGGAGCGATTACTACAAGAAGCCCGGGCGATCGAAGCGGAGGATCGCGCGATGTGCCGCGCGATTGGCCGGCATGGCGCAGCGCTACTCCAAGACGGCGACGGCGTACTGACGCACTGCAACGCCGGCGGGCTGGCCACCTCGGATTTCGGGACGGCGCTCGCGGTGATTTTCCAAGCGCACGAAGATGGCAAGCAACTCCACGTCTGGGTCGATGAGACGCGTCCACTGCTGCAAGGCGCGCGGCTTACCGCCTGGGAATTGATGGCCCGAGAAGTCCCGTGCACCTTGATCTGCGACAACATGGCCGCCCAAGTGATGCGATCCGGCCGCGTGCAGGCCGTCGTCGTCGGGGCGGATCGAATCGCAGGGAACGGCGACGTCGCAAATAAGATCGGCACCTATGGCGTAGCAGTGTTGGCGGCGGCGCACGGCGTGCCGTTCTACGTGGCAGCGCCCTCGAGTACGTTTGACCTGAGTCTCGCTAGTGGCGACGGAATTCCGATCGAGCAGCGCGCTGCGGAGGAAATCACGCACGGGTTCGGTCGTCAAACGGCTCCGAGTGGCGTAAAGGTTTACAACCCGGCGTTCGATGTCACGCCGGCATCGCTGCTGCGCGGCATCGTTTACGAGTGCGGCGTCATCACTCCGGTGAATATGGCCACGGTGGCCGCGGCGCTGAGGGAATCGAGCTGCGAGCAGCAATCGGTTGTGTCGCATTGACAGTCGCCTTTCGCTCCGCGAAAGGAAAAGAACCTTTCGCCTAGCGAGAGGCGACTAGGGTTTGCGGGAGAAACTTCGATGTCGTTTGAGGTAGAGCAGAAGTTTCGCGTGAACGACGCGGCGGCGCTCGAAGCGCGGCTGACCGAACGTGGCGTGACATTCGGTACTCCGATCGCGCAGTGTGATCGGTATTTCAATCATCCGAGCGTCGACTATGCCCTAACGGACGAAGCGTTGCGAATTCGTCGCTCAGGCAACGAAGTGTTCATCACTTACAAAGGCCCAAAGCTCGACGCCACGACCAAGACGCGCCGCGAATTGGAACTGCCGCTCACGGCGGATGAAGAGCGCTGGGCGGAGTTGCTCGTATTGCTGCGATTTCGACCGGTCGCCGAAGTTCGCAAGTCGCGGCGCATTGGCGAGATCGCCTTCCAGGGACTCGACTTCGAGATCGCTCTCGACGACGTCGCGGAGGTCGGAAGCTTTTGCGAATTGGAAGTTCAGGCCACGGCCCTGGCACTGGACCGCGCGCGGGAGTCGCTCCAATCGCTGGCAGCCGAACTGGGGCTGACAGCGGTGGAGCGATGCAGCTACCTGGAGCTACTCTTGGCGCGCCGCGAAGCGCCGCGCCAAAAGTAGTCGTCCCGGGTCAAGCGTTGTACTGCGCCACCAGAGACTGCAATTCCCCGGCCAGCGACTGCATGTGTCCTCCGACGGTGCGCGTCTCGGTCGCGCCTTGCGCCGTCTCTTTGGCGGAGCGTTCGACTTTGACGATATTCACCGCGATCTCCTGGCAGGCCGCGGCGCTTTCCGACACGTTCTGCGCCATGACCGCGGCCGCGGAATTCGTCCGCGCGACGTT
>Ga0163153_10006522_pt1 | contig 13098 bp, 9 predicted proteins | sample OliLakLV19MP6IB1_FD_148629 | JGI IMG/M metagenome (GOLD analysis project Ga0163153, IMG submission 148629) | Freshwater microbial mat bacterial communities from Lake Vanda, McMurdo Dry Valleys, Antarctica - Oligotrophic Lake LV.19.MP6.IB-1 | ecosystem: Environmental > Aquatic > Freshwater > Lake... | reverse complement strand
AGACAGATCAGCAAATCAAATTTTTCTTTGGCAAAAGCCAGGGCCTTTTCGTTTTTCGGCGTTCCGATCCAGTCTAATTCTTTTTGAAAGAAGAAATCAAAGGAAAGACCGATCGGCGCTTGTTTGGTTTTTACATATCCGAGCAGCTGTACTTTTTTGCCTTTTTTTTCCAGGGTTCGGGCAAATTCCAGGGTTTCCGCTTTGTATTTTTCCAGGGTTGCATCAAATAAAACACCGACCGTCCGGGCGCTTTTCAGCGTATGGCTTTTGCGTGCGCGTTGATGTGCTGCCAGGGATCGGCGGAGATTTTTTTTAAACAATGCGCTGCGAATTTTTTCCAGCATGGTTTCAGGCTTTTTTTCGTTTGGATGGCGTCTCGGCGGCGGGGGCTTCCAGGCGGCGGTAGTTCCCCATGTTACTGTATTTATTGATGCGGGCCATAATGCGCTCTTCCGGATCCTGATCGATAATTTTTGCTAATTCCGTTTTAATATGGTTTTTCAGGGTATTCGACATTTCCTCCGGTGCATTGTGGCTTCCACCCAGCGGTTCTTTCAGGATGCCGTCGATCAGACCGAATGACAACATATTATCCGCATCGAGTTTAAGCGCTTCGGCGGCAGTTTCCTTGTAATCCCAGGAGTGCCAGAGGATAGAAGAGCAGGATTCGGGTGATATGACCGAATACCAGGTGTACTCCAGCATGAACACTTTATCGCCCAGTCCGATGCCCAGTGCGCCACCGGAAGCGCCTTCTCCGATAATGTAGCACAGGATGGGCACCTTCAGTTGCGCCATTTCAAACAGGTTGCGGGCAATGGCCTCCGCCTGTCCGCGCTGCTCGGCTTCGAGTCCGGGAAATGCGCCGGGCGTGTCGATGAGCGTCACTACCGGGAAACCGAAACGTTCGGCCATTTTCATCAGGCGCAATGCCTTGCGGTAGCCCTCGGGATTGGCCATGCCGAAGTTGCGGTACTGGCGCATTTTGGTGTTCACCCCTTTTTGCTGCCCGATGACGACAATCGTTTGCCCGTCGAGGTTGGCCAGCCCGCCTACTATAGCGTGGTCGTCGCCGGCAAAGCGGTCGCCGTGGAGCTCTACGAATTTCTGACACATCGTATTGATATAATACAAGGTGTAAGGCCGTTCGGGATGTCGGGACAGCTGGACTTTTTGCCAGCCCGACAACTTGGAGAAAATTTCATTGCGCTTGACTGTGATCTTGTTCTCCAGTTCGCGCAACATATCGCTCACATCTACCTCCCCTTTTTCTCCGACTTCTCTCAGTTTTTCCAGCTGCTCATAGAGCGCTTCGAGGGGCTTCTCAAAATCCATGAAGATCATTGCCGTGGTATTTTATTTCGTTTCGTTGGTACACGTTTTGTTTTCTCCGGACAAGATGGGAGTGCAAAGGTATAGCGGAAGCGACGGATTTTGATCGTTGTGCCGGTTTCACATATTTTTTAAAAAATTATCCCGAAAAGTTTGTTGTTCCGAAACGAGTGCGGTTATCTTTGCCCCGCTTTAGAAATAAAGCATGGATTGGTAGTTCAGTTGGTTAGAATGCCGCCCTGTCACGGCGGAGGTCGCGGGTTCGAGTCCCGTCCAGTCCGCAAACAAAAAGGTCAATATTCTGAGGTTCAGAATGTTGGCCTTTTTTGATTTGGGGGGTTTAGGATGGCGCAGATAAAAATAACACAAAGCAGAAAACGTTTTCACTGCCTTTTATATATTTTGGCGAATCCGGCAGAAAAGTAAACTTATTCACATGCGATATTGATTATTCATTCGTTACAGAAAGCTTGTATATTTTTGCAAGGCAGAAAAGGTTGGATGGTTTGAATGTTTGAGGTGGTAACTCAGGTCTTAGGTTACCACCTCAAACCATCCAAACCATCCAACCATCTCCCCCTTCCACCACCGTTCAACTTAATACTACCAATCAAATCCCTCGTACAAATGGCATCAAAAAAAGTCAATACAGCCAGGTTCAAATTCGGCGGAAAAACCATGAGTTTTACCAAAAGTAAAACCGAAGCTGCCGTGCGCTACACTTCAGGTATGAAGCCACAGCCCAAGCGTAAGTCGGGCAAAAATGCCATCGCAAATGAGCAATTACGCGATTTTGAAATTGTGCATGCCAGAGGCGGCATCGACCAGAAACTCGATCAACTCAGGGCGCAACCCGACGTATCGGTTGGTACGCACGTCTGGTATGTAGACAACGAAAAAGACGCGGCGTTTGTACCGACGGGCTATCTCTATATCGAATTCAAACCCGGAACCGACGAACTGAAGCAACGCGCATTGCTGGATGAATTTGCGCTCAATATCCGGGAAATGGTCGGCCCCGATGCGTACCGCGTGAATACCACGCCCGAATCGCCCAATCCCATCAAGTGCGCCATGTTGCTGCAAAAAAAGCGCATCATATTGGTGGCGGAACCGGAGTTTGTCACCAAACCGATGACCAATGATTTCACCATGCCCAGCGGCAAATTCATCGCCTCGCAATGGCATTTAGACAATACCGGCACTCAGATTCCGATCATTGACATCCCCAACGCCGTGTTCGGCACTGCTCATTTCCGGCGCGGTGCGGATGCTAAAGTCAAGGAAGCCTGGGCTTACCTCGGCACTTTGGGGTCGGCGAATCTGAAGATAGCAGTCATCGACACAGGTTTTTCCACCGATCATCCGCAGTTGCGCGGCGACGGCACTAAAATCCGCAACACCTTTAATGCCGCGACCCGCAGCGCAGACGTATCGCCCTGGTTTCAGGCAAGCGACGGTTCCCGTGGCGTATTCAGTCACGGCACTTCCTGCGCGGCGGTTGCAGCGGGTGCCTGGGATGCACAGGGTATCCTGGGAGCGGCGCCCAATAGCCGCATTATTCCAATCAAACTCGACATTCTGAGTGATGACGCCATTGTAAAAGCATTTGAACACGCGATGTTGAATGGCGCAGATATCATTTCCTGTAGCCTGGGCTTCCCGAAGCCGGTACCGCTTTCTACCTGGGTTTTTAATACAATCCGTAAAGTAGTGGCACAGGGACGCGGCGGCAAAGGCACCCCTATTTTTATTGCTGCGGGCAATTCCAACCCTGCTTCCAACAACCAGCCGCGCCAGATAAGCGATTTTGCGACCCACCCCGATGTGTTTTGTATCACCGCTTCGAATAGCTTAGACGAACCTTCGAGCTATTCCTTTTATGGCCCCAATACCTTTATGTCGGCGCCCACCAACGGCAACAACGGCGTGGGTATTACCACAGCCACTGTCAAAACGGTCGATGGATTCAGCCTGCAAAACACCTATACCAGCGGGTTTGGCGGCACTTCCAGCGCTGCGCCCTTATCAGCAGGCATTTGTGCATTGGTGCTGAGCGCCAATCCGAACCTCTCCTTAGAACAGATCAGGAGTATTTTCAGTCTCAGCGCTGATAAAATATCAACCGGATATGATGCGAACGGCCGTTCACAACGCCTCGGCTTCGGCAGGATCAATGCCCTGCGCGCCGTAAAAATGGCGCTGCAATTGTCTGGCGGCGGAACGAGTACCCAACCGCCTGTGACGCCCACACCGACGCCCCAGCCGCCAAGCCCGCCGACATCGGGTATCAAACAAGGAAAGGTAACCTATAAATTCCTGAATGTACGCAGCGGAGCGTCTGCTTCCAGCGCAAAAGTGGGCCAACTGAAGCAGGGTGATGTGGTAAGTCTACTGGAAAAAGTATCCAATTTCTGGCGGATCGGGCCGAAACAATATGTCAGCGCCGATTATATTCAGGTGCTGGCTAATCCGGGCACAATCACACCTCCTGCCACCCGAAAAGGTAAAGTTACCTCTTCGTTCCTGAATGTACGATCAGGGCCGTCCACCGCCAATGCCAAAGTCGCCGAGCTCAAAAAAGGCGCTATTGTCACTATTTTTGAAACCAGCAGCAATGGCTGGCACCGCATCGGCACAGGCCGCTGGGTAATCGGGTCAAATATACAGGAGGTGTAAAAAGGTTGATGAATTAATTCCGGCTGCCCAGCAAAGCCCAGAGCAGGTAGAGGAATTGTACCAATGCAGCGAGAGCGGCGGAGACGTAGGTCATGGCGGCCCAGGTCAGCGCATCTTTTGCACCTGCATATTCCTGTCCACGTGCAAAACCCGAATCGTCGAGCCAAGCCAGTGCGCGGCGGCTGGCGTCAAATTCAACCGGCAGTGTGATAAGACTGAATATGGTCGTTATACCGAAAGCCACCAGCGCGATAATGAGCAGGATGGGGCTTTTGAAAAAACCGATGCCTGCAATCCCAAACATAAAGAGGTATTGCTGCATCGATGCGGCAATCGTCACCACCGGTACCAATTGGGAGCGCATTTGCAGGAAACTGTACTGCGTTGCATGTTGTACAGCGTGTCCGCATTCGTGGGAAGCAACTGCAGCGGCAGCCACATTCCGCCCGTGGTACACATCGTAACTCAGGTTGACCGTGTGATCGGCAGGATTGTAGTGGTCTGTCAGGTGACCATCCACTTGTGTGATCTTGACATCGCCGATACCATAATGACGAAGCATGGTAGCAGCCACCTCTGCACCGCTCATACCGTTGGTTAGCGGGACCTGCGCATATTTTTTGAATTTACCTTTCAATACCGAATTCAGAATGAATCCGATAATCATGAAAAATATACTAATGACAATTAACATAGGATCTGATTTAAGTTAGCTGGATTGATTGTGGTTGCCGTTTAAACGTATGACAGCCACAAAAATAACAGATATTCGATCAATTTTTTTCATTGACCGATAGATGAGAGAAAAACGGGTATTAAATCAAAAAGTTTAAAACAAATTTATTGGATGGTTGGGAAGGTTTGATGGTTGAGGAAGGTTTGATGGTTGGAGAAAGTTTGATGGTTTGAGAAAGTTTGGAATGGTTTGAGAAAGTTTGGAATGGTTTGAGAAAGTTTGATGGTTTGAGAAAGTTTGATGGTTGGAAAGGTTGGATGGTTAGAAGTGGCAACTCTTGGCTTTACGTTACCACCTCAAACAATCCAACCTTTCCAACCATCCAACTTTCTCAAACCATCCAACCATCCAACTTTTCCAACCATCCAACCATCCAACTTTCTCAAACCATTCTATAATCCAATGATCTTACGCAAATAACCTTCATCGATGGCTGCGCCTGCAAAATCATCGAATGCCCGTTCAGTTACTTTGATAATATGGTCCTGGATAAACGGCGCACCTTCCCGGGCGCCTTGTTCGGCGTCTTTGATGCAACATTCCCATTCCAGCACAGCCCAGCCGGAGTAGTCGTATTGCGCCAGTTTGGAAAAAATAGAAGCAAAATCTACCTGGCCGTCGCCGAGTGAGCGGAAACGCCCCGGCCGGTCGAGCCAGCTCTGAAAACCGCCATACACGCCGCTTTTGCCGGTCGGATTGAATTCGGCATCTTTTACGTGGAACATTTTGATCCGTTCGTGGTAAAAATCGATGTACTGCAGGTAGTCTAATTGTTGCAATACAAAATGAGAGGGGTCGTATAACAAATGGCAGCGCTTGTGGTTGCCGGTGGCTTCCAGAAAGCGCTCGAAGGAGATGCCATCGTGGAGGTCTTCGCCTGCGTGCACTTCGTAACAAAGATCCACGCCTGCTTCATCGAACGCATTCAGGATGGGCACCCAGCGGTCGGCCAACTCGCGAAAACCCATTTCCACAAGTCCGGCAGGGCGTTGCGGCCAGGGGTAAACGGTGTGCCAGATCAGGGCGCCTGAAAAAGTAACGTGTACGTCGAGGCCGAGATTCCGGCTGGCTTTTGCAGCGTTTTTCACGGTCTGTATGGCCCAGGCAGTACGCGCTTTGGGATTGCCCCGCAGGTGTTCGGGTGCAAAACCATCGAACAGCAGGTCGTAAGCCGGGTGAACAGCAACCAATTGCCCCTGCAGGTGGGTGGAGAGTTCCGTGATCTGCACCCCGCAGGCTTCTACGCGGCCTTTGAGATCGTCGCAGTAGGTTTTACTTTCCGCTGCTTTTTCCAGGTCAATCAGGCGGCTGTCCCAGGTGGGTATCTGCACGCCGACATAACCTAAGGATGCCGCCCATTTGCAAATACTTTCCAATGAATTGAACGGGGCCTGATCTCCCATGAATTGTGCCAAAAAAATGGCCGGACCTTTGATTGTTTGCATGATTTCAGTCTGAGATTGGAAGAAATGGAAAAAAGAATTTGTGGCTGCAATTTACAAAGCTCCTTTTTCTGGAAGATAAAGTGTGTTCTTTTTTTTCAGAATTCCAATTTTTTTCTGAATGTTGCGGCCATGATGGAATGGTTACTGATTATCACATTTGTTCTTGGCTATGCGGCCATCACCCTCGAGCACCCGCTCAAAATTGACAAAGCCGCTTCCGCCCTCATTGCCGGCGTCGTTTGTTGGGTCATTTATGTACTGTCGGAATCTGATACAGCGATGGTAGTCCATCATTTGGACGAACACATGGCCGGCATTTCCGAAATTCTGTTTTTCCTGCTGGGCGCTATGGTGATCGTGGAATTGATCGATGCGCACGACGGTTTCGAGATTGTAACGGAGCAGGTACGCACTACCGACAAACGGAAGTTGATGTGGATACTGATGCCCATTACTTTTTTCCTTTCTGCGGCTTTAGACAACCTGACGACCACGATTGTCATGGTGAGTTTGTTGCGCAAAATGATTGACGACAAAGAAGACCGTCTGCTGTTTACCGGCATGGTGGTGGTTTCTGCCAATGCAGGGGGCGCATGGTCGCCGATGGGCGACGTGACGACAACCATGCTATGGGTAGGCGGGCAAATTTCAGCGCTGAATATTGTACTTATGCTGTTTATTCCCAGCGTGGTTTGTTTATTGTTGCCAATGCTGGTCGTACATTTTCAATTGAAAGGCAACGTACAAACGCCCGTTGTGCCATTTGATGAAAACAAGGTTACTTCCACTCCGAAAGAGCGCAAATGGGTATTTGCTATGGGCGTAGGAGTCTTGTTATTTGTTCCCATCTTCAAAACAATCACACACTTGCCGCCCTTTATGGGTATTTTACTCGGCTTGGGCGTGATGTGGGTGGTGACGGAAATGATCCACAGCGGCAAGGATGAAATTGAAAAAGGCCCTCGGTCGGTCGTGCATGCCCTTCGAAAAGCCGATACGCCGAGTATCCTGTTTTTCTTAGGTATCCTGGTGGCTATATCTGCCCTCGAAAGCGCTCATCTGCTGGTCGGACTGGCTGAATGGTTAGATAAAACGGTCGGCAATATCACCGCCGTTGTTATCTCTATCGGTTTTCTTTCAGCTATTGTCGACAATGTTCCTTTGGTAGCAGCAGCGCAGGGCATGTACAGCCTCGGGCAATACCCGCAGGACCATTATTTCTGGGAATTTCTGGCCTATTGTGCCGGTACGGGCGGCAGTGCGCTGATTATCGGCTCTGCGGCAGGGGTGGCAGCCATGGGTATGGAAAATATTAATTTTTTCTGGTATCTGAAACGGATCACGCCACTGGCTATATTGGGATTTTTAGCCGGTGCAGCCGTGTATGTGGCGCAATATGCGCTCATGCATTGATTCAGTCTAACAACGCGCCATTTTCTTTTTATAACCGGTTTTGCCTTTGTCTATAGCGTTCTGAATGTACGCGGTTGTTCGCTGCCCATTTGCCGGAGTTCCTCTAAAATTGTTTCTGCAGTCATGATTAGAGGTGAGAGGTGAGAGGTGAGATGTGAGAGTATTCAGATATTTTGAGTGTCTGCCTGTTGTTTATTCTTTTTTTCTTTCAATTTGCCGGAGTCGGTGATTTTCGCTGCTATAGCCACGGTAGTACCTTGCACCAGGATAGAAACGATCACAATAATAAAGGCAATATTTAAAATTTTCATGGCTTCGGGCACTTTTGCCACCACCGGTATCAAGGCAAAAACGATGGGCGTAGCGCCGCGCAAACCTACCCAGGCATAAAATGTTTTAGTGCGCCATTGAACCTGTTTGAAAAACGCCAGAGAAGCGAATACGCCAATAGGCCGTGCTACAAATATCAGCAAAAAAGCAAGCAACAAACCTTCCCACATCACCCTTGGCAAACCAAAAACATTGACCTGCAAGCCCAGTATGAGGAACAACATGGTTTCCATCAGCCACGAAAGACTTTCAAAAAAGTGTACGTTGATGTCGCGTTGCGCCCAGGGAGAATTGCCCAGAATGATACCTGCCACGTATACCGACAGGAAAGCGCTGCCCCCCATCAGATCATTGACGGCATATAAAATGACCACCCATGCCAGCAGCACAATGGGAAACTGCCCGCGTTTGAGCGGAATACGTTTTATCAGCAGGTGAATAAACCGGCCTGCCAGCAGTCCGGTACCTAATCCCACCAGCATGGTCCAGATAAAATTGCCGGTCAGGGTGATTGCATGGATTTGGGGAGCGGCGGGCAACAGCGAAGCGGTCAGGGTCAGGGTCAGGAAAAAAGCCATCGGATCATTGGCGCCCGATTCCAGTTCGAGTACTTCGCGGATATGGGTATTGAGTTTCAGTTTACTGTTTTCCAATATGGAAAACACAGCTGCGGCATCCGTGCCCGATACCACCGCTCCCAGCAACATCGCCTGCAGCCACGGCCAATCCAGCAGCCAGTGCGCCAGTGCGCCCACAACCAACATGGTCAGCAGCACACCCAGTGTAGCGAGTGAAACACCTTGCCAGAGTATCGGACGGACAGACTTCCACTGGGATTCAAAACCACCTGCAAAAATGATGACACACAACGCTAATTCGCTGATATGCAAGGTAATCGTCGGATAATTATAGTAGAAATCATACAATCCGCCATTGCCAAAAGACAAACCGATCGCCAGGGTCGTCAGCAAGGTAGGTGCGCCGAATCGCGCGGCAAAACGACTGGCAATCAGATTGAGAATGATAAATGCTGCTGCCAGCAACAGAAAAGTCGGGTACGTAAAATGCATGCAGGTAAGATTAAAACGAAATAAGTAGTTATTAGTTATTGGTTATTTGTGTTGATAATCAATTATTTACAAATAATTTAGCCAAAACTAATTTTGCTTGATTACTTACAAACGCCGGTTCAAATTTAGCAAAAAAAATTGACTTACCGGCAGGTTGGAGGGTTGGAAGAGGTTGGAGGGCTTCGCTTTTGGGTAGATAAACTGTACGCTCATTCAAAACCAATTTGCATCAGGTAAAGTTTGGCAGCCGATCCATTTTGCCTATTTTTGGGTCTTCATTTACAGCACCTCTCTCACCCTCTCTCACCTCTCACTCTCTCACCTCTGTATATGTCTGACATCATCCGTCCCCACGCCGAAACGGCCTATGCGCATGAGTTGGCAGCATTGGCCGCTGCGGACGACCGGCCCCGGCCCGCCAACTGGCGCCTGTCGCCCTGGGCAGTTGTCACCTATCTGCTCGGCGGGAAAGCAGGCGATACGGATATTGAACCCAAATATTACGGACAGCGCCGGATCATCGAAATCGCAGTCGCTACGCTGACAACAGATCGCGCTTTGTTGTTGCTGGGTGTGCCCGGTACCGCCAAAACCTGGGTGAGCGAACACTTAGCCGCAGCGATCAGCGGCGACAGCACGTTGCTCGTGCAGGGAACTGCCGGCACACATGAAGAAACCCTGCGTTATGGCTGGAATTACGCCCGACTGCTGTCGGAAGGCCCCTCTGAAAAGGCCCTTGTACCCAGTCCTGTGCTCACCGCCATGCAACACGGCAAAATTGCGCGTGTGGAAGAATTGACCCGCATTCCGGCAGATGTACAGGATGCGCTGATCACGCTTTTGTCGGAAAAAACGCTGCCCGTTCCCGAACTCGGCAGTGAAGTACAGGCCATTCAGGGTTTCAATCTGATTGCAACAGCCAATGACCGCGACAAAGGTATCAACGAGCTCTCGTCTGCCTTGCGGCGGCGGTTCAATACGGTGGTGCTGCCGCTGCCAAACACCCTGGACGAAGAGGTTACCATCGTTCAAAACAGGCTGAATGCGCTGGGCAAAGCGCTTGAACTGCCTCCCAATGCTGCGCCTTTACAGGAAATTCAGCGATTGGTTACTATTTTCAGGGAACTCCGCAGCGGAAAAACAGAAGATGGCCGCGACAAACTAAAAAGCCCGAGCGCCACCCTGAGCACTGCGGAAGCCATCTCGGTGATTCACCAGGGACAGTCTCTGGCCGTCCATTTTGGCGATGGCGACCTGCGCGCGCACGACCTGGCAGCCGGACTCACCGGCGCTATCATAAAAGACCCGGGCAGCGATGCGGTTATCTGGCGGGAGTACCTGGAAACGGTGGTAAAAAAACGCGAAGGCTGGCAGGATTTGTACCGCGCCTGCCGCGATTTGGGTGCTTAGTTTGGCGTTTTAGTGTTTTGGTGTTTTTGGGTTTTTGGGCGCTTCGCATCAACCACTCACGGTTGCCGAGGGCAAAGCGCCCAAAAACACCAAAACACCAAAACACCAAAACACTAAAACACCAAAACACTATTTCCGCCAGAGCGCCAGGTACTTTTGAATCGCTTCCCTGTTATCGCGGTACACTTTCGCTCCTCTTGTGGCAGTTACGATGCTGCAAGGCACTTCTTTGGCTACTTCGCGTTGAGACAGGCCCCGGTCGAGCGCATCAAAAATTCTCCAGCGCTCCAGCATCATGGCGCGTTCGTTTTCCGTAAAAGTGAGATCTGCCAGTTCATTGAATTCAGTCTCTGTCCGGGCAGATTGAAAAAGTTGGTATAACATGGGCAAGGCAATTCAGAGGCTTTATTTTTCCATTACCACGCCGTATTCTTTGGCTAAGTATTCTTTGATCCAGGCCGTTGTTACGGATTTCGGGCGTTCGAGCGGCAGACCCAGTACACGACTCCAGCATTGTGCTGCCAAAACGCCCAGCGCCCGGCTAACCCCGAAAAGAACCGTATAATAGTTGTATTCCTTCATGCCGTAATGGATCAAAACCGCGCCGGAATGCGCGTCCACATTGGGCCATGGGTTTTTTACTTTACCCAGGCTGCTTAGGATAGGCGGCACCACATCAAATATTTTCCAGACCACTTTTACCAGATCGCTGTCCGATACGTTGTCTTCACAAAACTGGCGTTGCGCCATAAAACGGGGATCCGGTTTGCGCAGTACCGCGTGGCCATAACCGGGAATGACCCGGCCGCTGGCCAGCGTACTTTTTACATATTCCGCTATCTGTTCCCGCGAAGGTTTGGAAGTTCCCAGGGTATCCACCATTTTGAGTACCCAGCGAATGACCTCCTGATTGGCAAGGCCGTGCAAAGGGCCGGCCAGCGCATTCATGGAAGCGCTAAAAGCCAGGTAAGGATCGCTCAGGGTAGAACCCGCCAAGTGGGCAGTGTGTGCAGATGCGTTGCCCCCTTCATGGTCGGCATGGATGGTAAGGAAAAGGCGCATGTATTCTTTAAAACCTTCATCCTGATACCCGAGCATGTGTGTAAAGTTGCCACCCCAGTCGAGCGAAATATCGGGAAGTACGTGTTCTCCATGGTGGTATACCCGGCGGAAAATGTATGCTGCCACGCGGGGAAGCCGCGCAATGAGGTTCATGGTATCCTCATACGTGGCATCCCAGTATTCGGATTTATTCATACCTGAAATATAACGCTGGGCAAATACGCTGGTATTCTGCATGGCCAGCACGCCCACCGAAAGTTGGGTCATCGGATGCGTTTCCAAAGGTAGTGCATCGATGGCCCGAAAGACGTGTTCCGGCACATTCGCGCGGCGCACCCAAGCTTCGGTCAGCCATTTCACCTGTTCCTTTGTTGGAATATCCCCCACGAGCATCAGCCAGAAAAGGCCTTCGGGAAGGGGTTCCTTGCCTCCGGGAGCGGCAGGCAGTTTTTCACGCAGCTCTGGGATAGAATATCCGCGAAACCGGATACCTTCCTCGGCATCGAGTAAAGACGGTTCCCAGATCATACTGGTAATATCACGCATCCCGCCATAGGCCTGTTCGATGGTAACATCATCCAGTTTTTTGTCACCGTGTTCCTTCAGTAATTCTTTGACCTCTTTGGCAAGGCTCTGGGCTTTGTTGGAAAATTCTTGCTTGAGTACATCCATATTGCGATCCGGTAAATTTGGTTAGTATAAAACGGCTTTCAAAACATCTTTCTGATTAGGAACGGTGTCAAAAGAATGGCATCAAATTGGGAAGTTATTTTGACACCGTTCCTAAGCAGGCCTAAAGGTATAATTTTTCAATTTCCCTACTAAAAAAGCCGCCATTTGTCGCAAAATAATATGAAATGGAATTGGTTGCCGCAAGAAAAAAAATGCGCATTCGAAGAGCACTGTTCACTCCGAATGCGCAACTATAGTATTAAAGCACAAAAGTGCCCAGTAAATTTGACGTGTAGCTACTAGTGTTTGTCCTTCGAGTTTATCCCCCTTGAAAATTGAATTGGATTAAAAGAAGCACAAATATGAGGGTATAATTTGAATCCAGTGTACTTATCTTTCGCACAAATAAAATATCACCCGCCATGCTTATGAGAATTTTAATTTTTCTGGTTTTTTGTCCAATCCTGTCCAATTGCCAAACCCCTACGCCTTCCAGTATCCAGATCATCCCGCAACCGCTTTCCATTAAATCCCAGACCGGAAGTTTTGCGCTGAGCGCCGACACCCGGGTGTATTATCCGGAAGGCCTGAACGACTGGCAAATGGTTGCCCAATCCTGGATTGCGCTGGTGCAGTCCGGCACAGGTTTTACCTTAGTTTCACAGGCAGTCAAAGAAAAACTGACCAAGCCCCGAACGAATTCCATTTACATACTGCCCGACGAAACGGTTCCTCAGGAAGAAGGCTACATCCTTGATATTAAACCCGCCGCCATCATCGTCCGGGCTAAAACCGCTGCCGGCGCTTTTTACGCCATTCAGACTCTGCGACAGCTCTTCCCCGCAGAAATAAACAACAGGCCACTGCCCGCCAAAACAAAATCTAAAGGCGCCGCCCGTCCTGCCGGACTCAAGTGGTCAGCGCCCGGATGCCTGATTCAGGATGCGCC
>Ga0163153_10006520_pt1 | contig 13099 bp, 9 predicted proteins | sample OliLakLV19MP6IB1_FD_148629 | JGI IMG/M metagenome (GOLD analysis project Ga0163153, IMG submission 148629) | Freshwater microbial mat bacterial communities from Lake Vanda, McMurdo Dry Valleys, Antarctica - Oligotrophic Lake LV.19.MP6.IB-1 | ecosystem: Environmental > Aquatic > Freshwater > Lake... | reverse complement strand
GTGTGAAATCTCCCTTTCTACGTTTCCATCCTACGCTGGCTCCTTTTCTGGCCCACCAATTGCCCGCTGATGAGCGCAGCGAATTGGAGTCGCGTTACTGGCAACACTACTATGCCGTCGCTGACTTCATCTATCACGAAGATTTCAAGTCACCGTTCGTCGCCCGCAGCCTAGCTCAGTGCGATTTGCCAAACCTGTACCGGGGTCTCACCTTGGCCCTCCAGGCTGGCGCGCTGGATGAGGCGGTGGACTTTGCCAACAGCATCAACCGGTTCCTCGATTATTTTGGCCGTTGGCGTGAGCGGGACGTACTCAACGCCCAGGTGGCGCAGGCTGTGGCAGCGGAACGACGGACGACTGACGATGACCATCTGACCCCGCGGGAGTTTCTGTTGCTGCAGCACCAGGGCGAACTACTCTTGCAACAACGCGCCGCTGAAGCCGAAAGGCTCTTCCGATCACTGCTAGTAAAGCTGGAAGTGAATGCAATCTATGACACCAGTTATCACCGCATGTTAACTTTGGGATCTATCGGTCGTAGTCTGGAGTTGCAGGGTAAATCTGTGGTAGCGGCGGATGCCTATCGGTCGGCGCTGGAACTAGCTAACGCGCTGGCACAGAATGACCGTGTGAAGCGTATGACGGGCGTATTCCACACTGATCTAGCCACTGTGTTGCAGCACCAGGGACTGTATGCTGCAGCGCACGTGGAGTATGACATTGGTTTGCAGTTAGCCAAGCAGGTCCGGGATGAACGTCAGGTTGGTGTTATTGGTAACCAAATGGGTGCGTTGGCCTTAGCACAGGGTCAACTAGCTAAAGCTCAGCGTTGTTACACGGAAGCGCTGACCACCTTCCGGCGTCTGGGCGAGACCCAGACTGAGGGCGGCATCTGGCATCAGTTGGGCAAGGTGGCTGTAGAAGCGTGGGATTGGGATGAGGCCGAGCACTGTTTTAAAGAAAGTCTGATAATCGAAGAAAGACTTGATGACAAAGCAGGAATGATAAAGACGTCCAATGCTCTTGCAGTTGTTAACAAAAATGCTGGGCGTATTGTACAAGCTATTCAGTGGTCTGAACGGGCACTTGTGCTGGCAGAAGAAGTCAAAGATGAAAAAGAAATATCAATAATCGCAGGCACTCTTGCCAACTTGCTGCTGTACCAGGATCGCCTGGCCGAGGCCGAGGCGTATGCGCAACGGGCATGCGCCATTATGGAGACACTGGACTTGTCGGTCGAGCCTTGGAAAATCTACAGTATCTTGGCCGGTATTGCTGGGCGACGGAATGATGGAATGGCGGCACGAGCCTGGCGGCGTAAAGAGCAGGAGACTTTTGCCACGTTTGCGGGAAACCAGCGCTATGTAGAGCAATATCAATCGTTAATCGAGGCGATTGCGCACGCTGTGGATGGCGATCAACAAGCAAAGCAATTTGTTGAGGTCATGTATGCCAAGCTAGAAGTAGGCAGTGCCGCTTGGGCTATAGGTGCAACTTCAATTCGTAGGATTTTGGCTGGTGAAAGAGACTTAGATATTTTAACAGATGGTCTTGAGCGTGTTATTGCGCTTATCGTTCGTAGCATCTTAGCTGCACTAAGGTGAGGAAGATTTCCGTCCCAACCTGCGCCAGAAGCGGATGAGAAAGAAGCCGTATTCCCCTACTGCAACTACTCGACCTGGTGGAGTGGCAGCAAGAGATGCAATCGTAGTAGACCCGTTTAGGGAGCAAATTCGAGACTATCTCGCTATTCCCCTACGCCTCGATTTTGAAAATAGTGAATAACCAACTGCAAACACCGGTGAGCTATAACACCTTGCGGTATTACGTCGATCGTGAAGGAGATTTGCAAGGGGTTGTTGCTTTTATCATCGTTATTTAATTGCTTCTCTCCGGTTCTAAGAAATGCTTGTCTACGGGAAAGATAAGACGGCGTACACACCCTCCATTGGCGTGTTGGTCGCTTCCGGCAGCGGCGTTGCGTTCAGATATTGACACCATGATGTCAACGATGTATGATGACGGCAGGAGGTGAATCGAATGGATAAAAAACGCATTCAAGTCTATGCCAATGAAGAAATGAAGCGCCGCATTGAATTGGCGGCGGCTAAGCACAATTTGGCCGTGACCGAGTATTGCTTAACGGCGATTCAACAACAACTGGCGGATGATGACTGTTTGGAAGAACAGCAGATAGTTGTCCCGCTTAAGGCTACCCAGGATGCCACGCTGATCACCGATTTAGTGGCGCTGCAAGCACGCATCAAAGCACGCCGCGGTGGCAAACCCATTGATCTTGAGCGCATCATGGAAGATTTGCGGGCAGAAAGGGACTATGAACTCACCAGTCTGCCTTGACGCCAACGTGATCGTGCGCACCCTCGTGTTTGATACCTTATCTGAGCAGGCGACGGCCTTGCTGGCGCAGTGGCACCGGGAACAGCGCGTGCTCATTGCCCCAGCGCTCTTGGCGTTTGAAGTGACTGCTACCCTGCGCCGCCTGGTCTACCTCAAGGAAATCACGCCCGATGAAGGGGAGACAGCCTTCACCAACTTTCTGCGCATCAAAGTCCGGCTTTCGCATCGCCAGGGCATTTTTCCGCTCGCTTGGCACCTGGCCAAACAGTTCAATCGCTCCCGCGCCTATGACACCGCCTATCTGGCGCTGGCCCAGTTACATCAGTGTGACTTCTGGACAGCGGATGAGAAGCTCTACAATGCGGTTCGCCATGAACTGGCCTGGGTAAAGTGGATCGGCAACTATCCCCTCTCCACGAACGGGCAAGAAACCCATTGAGCCTGTTAATGGTGGGCGTGCCGAGATAGATTTATCGCTTATTTTCCCGCCTACATGGGCTGAATACTGGCGGTTGGATTTACGCCTGTAAAACGAAGGAATCGTTGTTGTACCCCTAATCGTTCTCAATTTTTCTATCACGCAAGTACATCGGAAGCCCAATCTTCTCTCTTTTAGGGCTTGGCGGTGGAAATGATAGCACTCCCCTACCAAAAAGCGGATTAGATCCATCCTTTCTATCCGCTTACACCTAGATTTCCCAGATAAGAAGAATATCGATAAAATCTTGACAGCGAATTCTAGCTTCAGCATCGTACCATACCGCCGCCTAATCCATTGTGCCTTTAGTAATTCGCCTCTGCCCGTTGCCTTGCTATCTACCTAGAGAAAAATAACCTGTCGTGAATCATCCACTGCGTGCTGGGTTAGCTTTTTGTTGGTTCGGCTTGGCGCCCATGCTCGCCTGATTATCGTAGCGTAAAAGAAATGAGTCGTCCATGCCACAAAACAATCATCAAGACCTTGTCGGTTTCATCTGGAACATTGCCAATAAACTGCGTGGCCCCTATCGTCCACCACAATACCGCAAGGTGATGTTGCCTTTGGTGGTGCTGCGCCGTTTGGATTGTGTGTTGGAACCGACCAAAGATCGCGTCTTGTCGGAAATGGCACGGCTGGAGGCTAGAGGCATTCAGGGCGCAGCGCTCGAAAAGGCGCTCTCACGCGTGGCGCTGGGCAACGAACGCAGCCAGCCACTCTTCAATACGAGCCCCTTTACCTTTCAAAAATTGTTGGGGGATGCGCCCAATATTGCTACCAACCTGCTGGCCTACATCAATGGCTTCTCGCCACGCGCCCGCGATATCTTCTACAAATTCGAGTTTGAAAATGAAATTCAGCGCTTGGACGAAAGCAACCGCCTCTTTTTGATCATCAAGGAGTTTTGCAGCCCCGCTATCGATTTGTCACCCGCCCGTATTTCCAATTTTGAGATGGGGACACTCTTTGAAGAACTGGTGCGCAAGTTTAACGAACAGGCCAACCGAAGAAAGCGATGTCTTTAAGCCGGGCATTTACAAAAGCATTTATGATCCCACCGCCGGTACCGGTGGTATGCTTTCCGTTTCGGAAGAACATATCAAAGCGCATAACCCGGATGCGAATTTGGAGCTCTTTGGTCAGGAGTATAACCCCGAGGCGTATGCCATCTGCTGCTCCGACCTTCTGATCAAGGATGAGCCGATCGACAACCTGGTCTATGGCGATACCCTGGGCTTGAAAGAGAGCAAGAACAAGGGCAACAATTTTGTGCCCCACGATGGCCACTCCGGCAAGTTTTTCCACTATATGCTGGCCAATGTGCCCTTTGGGGTGGAGTGGAAGCCGGAAGAGGATTTCGTACAAGCGGAATATAAAGAGCACGGTTTCAACGGGCGCTTTGGCGCTGGCCTGCCCCGCATCAACGACGGCTCGTTGCTCTTTTTACAACATATGATTGCCAAGATGCACCGTCCCCCCGAAGTGGCCGGTGATGGGTCCAAAATTGCGATTGTCTTGAATGGCTCACCTCTCTTTACTGGTGATGCCGGCAGCGGCGAAAGCAATATCCGCCGCTGGATCATCGAAAATGATTGGCTGGATGCAGTGGTTGCCTTGCCCGATCAGATGTTTTATAACACTGGTATCAACACCTATATCTGGTTGGTGAGTAACAAAAAGCCTGCCCACCGCAAGGGCAAGGTGCAGTTGATCGACGGTACTCGCCACTATCAAAAAATGAAAAAGAGTTTGGGCAACAAACGTAACGAACTCTTCCCGCTGCACATTGCCGAGCTGGTGCGTTTGTACGGGGACTACGAGCACAACGCCACCAGCCAAGTGACCGTTGACAGCAAAACCGAAGCGCGCATCTGTAGCAAGCTGTTTGATAACCGCGACTTTGGCTATCTGAAAATTACGGTCGAGCGCGCCCTACGGCTGAATTTCCAGGCCAGCCCAGAGCGCATCGAGCGGCTGCGGCAACAGAGCGCCTTTGCCAACCTTGCCACCAGCCAAAAACGCAAGGACGCTGCGGCGCAACAAGCCGAGATCGCCGCCGGTGAGGCGCAACAGCAACGGATCATCGACGTACTTTACACGCTCTACTCGACTCCGATCTATCAATTCCGCCCCGAATTTGAGCGTGTGCTGGACAAAGCGCTCAAAGCGGCTGATCTTAAAGTGGGGGCACCACTAAAAAAGGCGATCCTTGCCGCCCTGAGTGAACGTGACCCAGCCGCCGAGATTTGCTGTGATGCCAATGGGTGCCCAGAAGCCGACAGCGAACTGCGTGACACCGAGCTTGTGCCGCTGCCCCTAACGATTCAACTACCCTTGCCGCTGGGCTATGCCAACGAAACCGGCCATGATCAGTTGTTGTCGCTGGTGTGCGACCATTGCGAAGCCTATCTCAAAGCCGAAGTGCTGCCCCATGTGCCCGATGCCTGGATCGACCACAACAAGACCAAGGTCGGCTACGAAATACCGCTCAACCGCCATTTCTATGTCTATCAGCCGCCGCAGCCGTTGGAGAAGATTGAAGCCGAGATCAAGACGCTGGAAGCGGAGATTCTGGCAATGCTGGCAGAGGTGGTCTGATGGCTGGCCATCCGGCGTATGCGGAGTATATGGATTCCGGTGTTGAGTGGCTAGATTCGTTGCCTGCGCATTGGGGCGAAGCTAAAATCAAATTTTATTATGACATTCAACTTGGGAGAATGCTGCAGCCACAGCCTAACAGTACAGAGGATGAGGAAGTTGACTACCTAAAGGCGTTAAATGTGCAGTGGGAGTATGTTGATTTTTCTAATCTTGCTAAAATGTGGACATCGCCAAAGGATAAGCAGAAATATGCAGTAAGAAATGGCGATCTTCTTATCTGTGAAGGCGGAGAAGCAGGCCGAACAGCACTTTTAAAAGACCTAGATAGCGAGTGTATTATCCAAAATGCACTACACAGAGTTAGAGGCTCGGAAAAAGCCTGTATTGACTACCTGAAACACTTGATGCGCCACATCGCCGACGCTGGTTGGTTTGATATTCTGTGTAACAAATCTACTATTGCTCATTTAACTGGTGAAAAGCTTGGCTCTCTCGGACTTCCTCTGCCGAGCATAGAAGAACAACAAGCCATCGCCCATTTCCTAGACTATAAAACCGCCCAGATCGACGCGCTGATTGCTAAAAAAGAGGCGCTGCTGGCCAAGCTTGCCGAAAAGCGCACGGCGCTGATCAGTCATGCCGTGACCAAGGGCCTCGACCCCAGCGCGCCAATGAAGGATTCTGGCAGTGAATGGATAGGGGAAGTGCCTGCTCACTGGCGTATAGGTTCGCTTGGTTATGTAGTTGATATTGTCTCTGGCGGAACACCTGACAGGAATAATCCCGAGTATTGGGGTGGGAGTATCCCTTGGATTAAAACGGGTGAGATTAATTACCAAGATATCTACGAGGCTGAGGAACATATTACTGAGGCAGGAAGAGCTAATTCATCTGCAAGCTTAGTACCAGCAGGAACGCTTTTAATGGCCATGTACGGGCAAGGCAACACAAGAGGAAGAGTTTCAGTTCTGGGCATTGAATCAACTTTCAATCAAGCTTGCCTAGGAATTTTACCCCACAACGACATTAACGTCCGATTTTTATATTTCTATTTAACTGCGGCATACAAATACATTAGAGATTCAGGTAATGAGTCTAGTCAAATGAATTTGAGTGCTGGTGTAATAAGCAAAATAAAAATCTCATTTCCCTGTATTGATGAACAACAAGAAATAGTTCTCTTTCTGAACAAACACAGTGGCAAGATTGACCAACAAAAATTAAAAATTGAGCAGGCCATTGACAAACTCAAAGAATACCGCACTGCTCTGATCACCAACGCTGTCACTGGCAAAATCGACGTGCGTAACGTGCCGATTCCCGTATCCATCTAGCAGAGGCTGCCCATGTATCGCGAAATCGATTTTGAGAACGACATTGACCATGTCCTGGTCAGCGAAGGAGGTTATTTCAAAGGCGGCCCTGCTGCCTATGACGCCGAACGCGCCCTCTTTCCCGGCGAAATTGTCGCCTTTGTGCGCCAGACGCAACCCAAGTTCTGGCAATCCTTTGCCAGTAGTAACCAGGGCAGAGCCGAAAGCATCCTGCTCGACAGTCTAGCTAAGGAACTGGCGAGCAAGGGCATGCTCACCGTGCTGCGTGACGGTTTTAAGTGTTTTGGCAAAACGGTACGCTTGGCCTACTTCGCCCCCAATACCGGGATGGATCCCAACTCCCTGGCGCTCTACCACCAAAACCGGCTCACCGTCGTGCGCCAGGTACAAACCAAAAGCGGCGCGATTCCCGATGTCATCCTCGCCGTCAACGGCTTGCCGGTGGTCTGCATCGAGCTCAAAAATCCCATGACCGGCCAGACGGTGGACCATGCCATCGCGCAATATCGCTACCGTGACCCCAACGAGTTACTCTTCCGTTTCAAACAGCGCTGCTTGGTTCATTTTGCCGTAGACCCAGACACAGTCATGATGACCACCAAACTGGAAGGCAAAGAGACTTTCTTTCTGCCATTTAACCGCGGGCATCATCACGCGGCTGGCAACCCCCCCGTCTATAACGACGTGCGCACCAGTTACCTCTGGCGCGAGGTACTCACCACTGCCAGCCTCCTCGATATTCTAGGCCGCTTCCTGCATCTAGCCGTGGAGGAGAAAACCATCGCCACCGAACAGGGCATCAAACAGTACCGCAAGGAGACGCTGGTCTTCCCGCGCTATCATCAGTTGGACGCCGTGCGTAAGCTGATCAGCCACGCCCAGGCGCATGGTTCTGGCCACAATTATCTGATCCAGCATTCAGCTGGGTCAGGCAAATCCAACTCGATTGCCTGGCTGGCCCACCGCCTTTCCAATCTGCATGATGCGAACGATGCCAAGATTTTCCATTCTGTCGTCGTCATCACCGACCGCCGCGTGCTCGATCAGCAACTCCAAAATACCATTTATCAATTCGAGCATAAACAGGGCGTCGTCCAGAAAATCGACGAAAATACACAGCAACTAGCCAAAGCACTTGCGGATGGCGTGCCGATTATCATTTCCACGCTCCAGAAGTTTCCCTTTATCACCAAGGCGATCCAAACCCTGGAGAAGAAAGGGCCGGGCGTGGTGATTGCCACGGCGGGTAAGCGTTTTGCCGTGATTATCGACGAAGCGCACAGCTCGCAGAGTGGCGAAACGGCAATGGAACTGCGCAAGGTGCTCAACAAAGAGGGTATCGAGGCGGCGATTGCCGAGCAGGTGCTCGACATGGACGAGGATCAGCTGAGCGAGCAGGCCAAGGAAGCTATGCTGCGCGAACAGCTAAAACGCGTCAAACAGCCCAACCTCAGCTTTTTTGCCTTTACTGCCACGCCCAAATTTAAAACACTGGCAGTCTTCAACGAAGCGGGGGCGGATGGCCAAGCGCCCTTTCATCAGTACAGCATGCGTCAGGCAATTGAGGAAGGCTTTATCCTCGATGTGTTGCTGAGCTACACCTGGTACAAGCGCTATTACCAATTGATCCAAAAGGTAGAGGATGACCGCGAAGTACCACGGCGCAAGGCAGCCCGCGCCCTAGCTCGCTTTGTCGATCTACACGACTACAACATTACCCAGAAAGTAGAAGTGATCGTCGAACATTTCCGTACCCACACTCGCCATAAGATTGGCGGCCGGGCCAAGGCGATGGTGGTGACCGGCTCGCGCGAACACGCCGTGCGCTACAAGCTGGCCTTTGACCACTATCTTCGGGAGAAAGGTTATACCGACATTAAGTCACTGGTGGCCTTTTCCGGTGAAGTGTCGCTAAGGGACTTGCCGGGCCAGAAATTCACCGAAGTCGGCATGAACCAGGGCATCAAGGAATCTGAACTGCCGGAGAAGTTTAACAGCGAGGAATACCAGGTGTTGCTGGTAGCGGAAAAATACCAGACCGGCTTTGACCAACCGCTGCTGCATACCATGTATGTGGACAAACGACTCTCGGGCATCCAGGCGGTGCAGACCCTCTCTCGCCTCAACCGCACCACGCGCGGCAAAGAAGATACCTTCGTGCTCGATTTTGTCAACGATCCCCACGAGATCTACGCGGCTTTCAAACCCTACTATGAAGTGACCCCGATGGGTGAGGAATCCGATCCACAGCAACTCAACGACTTGGCCCACCAACTCCAGACATGGCAGGTCTACTACCCCAGCGAAGTCGATGCTTGGTGCGAAATCTGGTTCCGCAATCGCCTGAACCCCACCGGTGGCGAACACAAAAAGCTTAACAGCATCCTGGATGTGGTGGTGGAGCGCTTTAAAGCCTTAGCGGTCGAAGACCAGGAGCAGCTCAAAGGCCAGTTGGTCAGCTTTCGCAACCTCTATCTGTTTCTCTCCCAGGTCATTCCCTATCAGGATTCTGACTTGGAGAAACTCTATACCTTTGGCCGCTATCTGCTGACGAAGCTACCGTCCACTGAAGACAGCCGGGCGGTACGCATCGACGACGAAGTCCAACTTAAATATTACCGGTTGCAAAAGATCAGCGAAGGCGCCATCAACTTGAAAGAAGGGGAACCCGAAGCGCTCTATGGCCCCAGCGCCGTCGGTACTGGTCAAGCCGATGAAGAAGTGCAGCTCTCGCTGTTGGTTGAAAAGCTCAATGAACGCTTCGGCACTGAGTTTACGCTGGCCGATCAACTCTTCTTTGATCAGGTGCGCGAAACCGCGGTCGCCAACGAACACCTGCGTCAGGCCGCCACGGCCAACACCTTGGAAAACTTTGAGCCAGTCTTTAAAAAACAGCTCGAAACACTCTTTATCGAGCGCATGGATGACAACGAAGGCATCTTCGTGCGATTGATGAATGATGACAACTTCCGTGAATTGGCGGCCAAGCATTTGCTGCATGCGGTGTATCAGCAGATTCGGCAGAAGGCGGCATAAATTTAGTTTTCCTAGTATTACAACGAGACTTTGAAAAGCCCTCTCTGACAAAAGCCGTGAACCAGGTCGAAGTTTCACAGCATTGGCAGCTTGCCACCAGAGGCGGCTATCTTGATCGTTCGCGAAGTCTCGTTGTAGTACTAGCCAATCGTTGGTAAAGTGCAATTCTACTGGTACCCTATAGAGCCAGGTTAGGCCGACCACCTGATGTCATGGCGAATCCAAAAAGATAAAGATCTCAAAGGTGATAAGCTTATGACCTTCAATTTAACTGTTCCTCTTCCCGGTCGCGCTCCCCTTGACTTTATGCTCAAGGGGGGAGAAAGTCTGTTCGTCCTTGGTGCGAATGGTAGCGGCAAATCAAGCCTAATGCACCTTTTTTATAAGACCCATCAAGACAATGCGAGACGAATGTCCGCCCATCGCCAGAGTTGGATTGATATGAATGCGATTGTATTTTCGCCAGCGCAAAAACGGAGTGAAGAAAATAATTTACGACATGAAGATAATGACCGTACCGCTCGTTGGAGAGATCCCAAGGGTCATGAAAGATCGCGCATTGATATTTACAATTTGATCGATCCCGAAAACGTACGTGCGCTCTCAATTGCCAACGCAGTAGATAGCGACGACATTGAGCTTGCAAAGAGTCTTTCAAAAGCAGATGCACCCATAAAGATTATCAATGAGATTTTTCAACTTTCAAATCTGCCTATCGAGATCTCGATTAAGGAGCGCGAGCAGCTCGTCGCTCGCAGATCAGGCAGCCCGCCGTATAGCATTGAGGAGCTTTCAGACGGTGAGCGTAATGCACTTCTGATTGCAGCGAGCGTCCTAACTGTTAAAGGGGGCACATTGATTCTTATTGACGAACCGGAACGGCATCTTCATCGCTCTATTATTTCGCCGCTTCTGACCCATCTGTTCGCCAAGCGACCCGACTGTGCATTTGTTGTCTCAACCCATGAGGTAATGCTTCCCCTCGACAATCCAAGCGCTCGAACGTTACTAGTGCGGGGCTGTACCTATACCAACGCTTCCGTTTCTACCTGGGAGGCTGATCTTGTTACTCCCGAAACAGCGATTGATGATGACCTCAGAAAAGACATCCTTGGCGCACGTAGAAAACTTCTCTTCATTGAAGGCACCGAGCAAAGCCTCGACAAACCGCTATACACTTTGGTATTTCCCAATATCTCTGTCGTTGCTAAATCGAGCTGCCGCGATGTTGAACATGCCGTTGCCAGCCTCCGCGAGGCCAGTGAGCTCCACTGGCTCCACGCCTTTGGTATTATTGATAACGATCGGCGCGCACAAGATGATATCGACCGACTGAAAAACATGGGCGTTTATGCCCTCTCGGTTTTTTCGGTCGAGTCAATCTATTATCATCCTGAAATTCAACAGCGAGTAGCAGAACGCCAAGCCGCCGTCACCGGAGAAGATTCTGATACGCTCCTCAGTAACGCAAAGATGGCGGCGATTAAGGCTATCAGGCCCCATATCCAACGCTTAAGTGAGCGCACCGCCGAAAAGATAATTCGAAAAGAGATGTTTTCGTATTTGCCGCGTCAAAAAGATATTGCTAAGGCCGAACCTATAAATGTTTTAATCGACGTACCTGCTTTTGTTACAAAAGAACGTCTTCGCCTTCAAGATGCGCTTGATGATAATAATCTTTCAGTCATAATCGAGCAGTATCCGGTTCGTGAGACAGACGCCTTAAACCAAATCTCGAGTAAGCTCGGCTTTCAAAGTCCTCATAAATATGAGGGAGCTGTTCGGAAACTATTGATGGATGACAAGGCAGCTTTAACGTTTGTGAAATCCCTCTTCGGTACCCTGGAAGCTGATCTTAATATAATATGATTGTGTTGGACGCTGTTTGCGCCTCCGGCTCACCACAACTCATTCCTGGCTGCTTCCTCAACATCTCCTCTTCGTCTGTGTAAAACGGTGAGCGCCTAGCGAACCGACGCAGGCGCCGACGCGGTAATATGTTACGCCCCGTGCGCGCATCCGTTGAGCAGAGCGTGCTATGCGGCGCAGCCTGCGCCAGTGGCAAACGTGTCAGTCAGCGCCATTGAGCAAAATGCCCAGCGCATCGGGCTTTCGCTGCGTGAGTATGTCAGCCGGTTAGTACTGAAAGATACGCCCTCTCCGCGCAAGAAGCTTGAAATCTTCCCGGTCGAGCATAGCTGGGGTCCGGTGCCAAAAGCAGTCAATGCGCGGAGGCGAGCGCACGGGCAGAAGCAGAATTCAAACAAGGCAAGCAAAAAGGGGCTCGAACCGCTGAGGTGTACGCCCACCAAGACAGCAGATGTTGGCTGGCGTGCTTCACCGATAAGGCACCCGTTTCCAGCGCACAAAGTCACGCCACACCGACACTCCCCTTTCGCTGATCCACGCACCCTGTGAATTGATATATGTGCATAATAGACGTATATTAGGCCCATAAGCGCGCTAAATCCAACTTGCGCGCGCTCGTTACGCTTGATTGTACAGAGGAGGAGATCTTGCATGAAACGCTTAAATACCTACTTCACTGATCAGCAAGTCGCAGCCATGCAGGCGATTGCAGGCACGTCCGGCCACAACGTCTCGGAATTATTACGCCGGGCGGTGGATATGTATTTGCAACGGATGGTGCAGCGCGGGTTGCTCATCAAGGAAGCCTTACCCCCACCGGTCGATGAGGCCGAGTTTGCCGATCTACCCGATGAGACGATTGAGCGCGCCTAGATTGTAAGGGGCAATCGACACGCAGGCCGACAAATACGAGCGAGAAAAAGCGGGACGGGCTGCTGGGCATTCACTCGTCATCCAGCGGTGCCAAGCCGATGACAGCATATTGTCGTTCCTTTTCTTCCCAACCCAGCGCAAATTCAGTGATTGACAGTTCGAGCGGGGCATCGGCAAAAAAGGGGTCGTGGATGGAGATGACCCCATTCTCGCGGTCGATCCCCACGACCACCACCGCATGGCGGGTGACTTCGTCTGCCCAATGCCGCCAGCCAAACGTTTCGACCCCAACGATCACCGGCAGACCCGATTCGAGGTAGCGTTCGAAGAGCGACAGGTCGCCTTGTTTTGCCGAGTGGACAAATAGGCCGAGCCTGCGGAGGCGATTGATGTTGGAAAAGGGTGTCCCATCTACCGTGGTCCCGAGTCTGCGTCGCAGGCGCGCCTCATCAACTGCCACGCCTAGATAGTCCAACACCATGGCCGCACAGACGACCAGACAATCAGCTTGTTGCTGTTGACGGTGTTTGATGCCGAATAATAGCACGGG
>Ga0163153_10006519_pt1 | contig 13101 bp, 13 predicted proteins | sample OliLakLV19MP6IB1_FD_148629 | JGI IMG/M metagenome (GOLD analysis project Ga0163153, IMG submission 148629) | Freshwater microbial mat bacterial communities from Lake Vanda, McMurdo Dry Valleys, Antarctica - Oligotrophic Lake LV.19.MP6.IB-1 | ecosystem: Environmental > Aquatic > Freshwater >... | reverse complement strand
GGTGAAATGACGCCCCTGGACCTCTTACGTGTAACGTTTCACGTTTCACGTTTCACGGCCCCCTCTGCTTGATTCGTCAGCCGATTCAAAACCGACTCCAGCTCCTGGCACGCCGCTGCCGCCGCCTGTTCATCTGCTTCCCGCGGAACCCAGATGGGAGCGCCCCATAGATAGAGCCCTCGTGACCATGGATACGGGACCATGAATCGATCCCAGCTCGCAAAGAGTTTTTTTTTGAGCAGCTAAAGGCCAGCGGCACAATCGGAAGCCCGGTTGCTTTGGCCAGCTGAATCACCCCGAGTTTCGCAACCTGGCGAGGCCCCTTGGGCCCATCGGGAGTCACGACAAGATCGGCGCCGGATCGCCCCAGGCGAATCAATTCTCGTAACGCAAGCGCTCCCCCCCTCGTGCTCGATCCACGGACCGCTCGATGCCCGAATCGGGAGATGATGCGCGCGATGATCTCACCGTCCTGATGCTGACTAATCAACACATTGGCCCCTGATCCGCGATAGCCGGTCGGAATCATCAGTTGCTGTGCGTGCCAAAATACAAGGATGATATGCCGGCCCTCACGATACAACGCATCCACCTGTTCATGGCCCTGTGAATCCATTCGCATCGACCGCCCCAGCCCTCGAATCACCGCGGCTCCGATTGGAGGAAGGACAGAGAGCTTCAACCAATTCTCCACCCGCTTCATCGCGGGGTTACGCATCGGGAATATCCTGGAACTGCATGGCATGGAGCCGCTGATACTGTCCTCCACGGCGCAGCAATTCATCGTGTGTCCCCACTTCGACGATCGAGCCTCGAGCCAGGACCATGATCCGATCCGCCTGTTGAATCGTCGACAACCGATGGGCAATGACGACGGTTGTTCGATTTTTCATCAAATTGGTGAGCGCCAGCTGGACCACCCGTTCAGATTCGGTATCCAACGCCGACGTGGCTTCGTCGAGGATCAGCAAGGGAGGGTCGCGTAAGATCGCACGGGCAATGGCCAAACGCTGCCGTTCCCCACCGGAGAGTTTCACCCCTTTTTCCCCAACGACCGTCCGGTATCCTTCAGGAAGGCGTTCGACAAAATCATGGGCATAGGCTAATCGCGCCGCCTGAACGATCTCTTCATCGGTTGCGTCTTCCCGACCAAACGCGATGTTGTTACGAACGCTGTCGTCAAACAAGACGACGTCTTGTGACACCATCCCAATCTGCGATCGGATCGAACGAAGGGTGTATGATTGAATATCGATCCCGTCGATAAGAATACGACCGGCCGTCGGTTCATAAAAGCGCGGCATCAAGTTGACCAGGGTCGTCTTTCCGCTGCCGCTGCTGCCCACGAGGGCCACCATTTCTCCGGCACGAATAGTCAGATTGATGTCTTTAAGCGCCGGTACCGACTGGCTCTCATAATGAAACGTGACGTCGTCGAACGTCACAGACTGCGCAATTCGCGGCAACTCTAACCGGCCCTTCTCCGCTTCCTGCTCAGTCTTGAGGTCCAACACGCCGAAGACTCGTTCCGCCGCGGCCAGCGCCTGTTGAATCAAATTATTGGAGCCGGACAGTTTCCGAATCGGCGTATACGCCATAAACATCGCGGTCAGAAATGAGAAAAATTCGCCCGGCGTCATCGAACCGTTGATCACAAGAAAGCCGCCATACCAAATAATCGCCGCAACCCCCACGACGCCGATCACCTCCATATGCGACGACCCGAGGGAGGAGACCTGAATCGCCTTCATCGTCGTGCTGAGGAACGAGCGGTTGCTCTGTTGAAACCGCGCGGCTTCCGACTCTTCACGCCCATAGGCCTTCACCATGCGAATGCCGGATAACGTTTCCTGAAGCGTGGACGCCATATCCCCCATCCGCTCTTGACCGCTTGCCGCTAACGCCCGCAACCGCTTTCCCATCCGCACCATCGTGAATACGGCCAAGGGAATGACGATCACCGAGAGACTCCCCAGCCTCCAATTCTGATAGAAAATCACGCCCATCATGGCCAGGAATGTGAGTCCCTGCTGAAAAATATCCTTCAACACTCCCGCCACCGCGTTGGCCATCAAGGTCACGTCGTTCACGACACGGGACACCAGCCGACCTGACGTATTCACATCGTGGTAGGGAACAGGCAGCCGAATGAGTTTACCGAACAACTCCTGTCGAATGTCGGTGATCACCTGATTCCCGACATAGTTCATGAGATAGTTTTGCCCGTAGTTGAAGACGCTCTTGAGCACCGCCACGGCAAAGAGCGCAAGCGGGAGGATGAGGAGGAGGCTTTCGTTCTTGTTAATAAAGATCTCGTCGAGGACCGGTTTGACAAGCCAGGCATAGGCGCCGGAAAAAGCCGCCACCAATCCTGAACAGGCGAATGCAGCACCCAATCGAATCCGATAAGGTTTCAGGTAACGGACTAATCGTATCAGACGATCTAGAGTCGACATTCTGCTAAGACCACTTGAGCCGCTCGATGCGAAGCACCCGGCTCTCCCAACGATTGCCGAACCTGTCGCAGTTCTTCTTTCATGTCATTATACGCCGACCGATCGCGCAAGAGGTGCAAGACTTCCTGACAAAGCCGCTCCTCCGTTGCTTCATCCTGGATCAGCTCCGGCACGATCGATCGGCCGGCCACCAAATTCACGAGCCCGATCCATTTCACCTTGGCCAACCAACGCGCGAGCCAATAGGTCAACGGGGAGGTCTTGTACAGCAACACCATGGGAGTCCCCACCACCGCTGCCTGTAGGGTCGCGGTCCCCGATGCGACGAACAACACATCGGATAGGGCCATCACCTCACTGGCTCGATCGTGCGCCACTCGAACCGATATCGGGCTGTTTTGCAGCAGGGACTGGATCTGATTATCCTCAATTGAGGAAGCCTGCGCTAGGATAAACTGCGTTCCCGGTTCAGCCAAGGCTAATTGCGCTGCCGCCTTGAGGAGCACCGGAAGGAGTGTTTCGACTTCGCTCCTTCGACTTCCCGGCAACAAACCTACAACACGGACGGATTCATCGAAGCCGAACTCCTTCCGAAGCCCAGCACGATCATAGTGCGGCGCCACCGAATCAAGCAGTGGATGGCCGACGAACGTGCACCGAACTCCCGCCCGACGATAGAGTTCCGGTTCGAATGGGAGGATGACGACGACATGATCGACTCGACGCTGAATCCACTTCATACGCCCTGGCCGCCAGCCCCACACTTGCGGGGCGATATAGTAGAGCACACGCCGACCGGCGGCTTTGGCCACCCGGGCGAAATGAAAATTCAACCCTGGATTATCGATCAGTACGACAAGATCCCAGGCCTCTGCCTTGAGCACCTTCCGAATCGCGCGCACACGCTGGACTAAGGCTGGGATAGCGGACGGCCCGATCAATCCCATCACATCCAACTTCGGGACACCAGGCACAAGCGTTACGCCGGCCGCCCGCATCCCAGCCCCACCAATGCCGACCAGCTGAGCCGTCGGGTCGAGCGCCATGATCGCTTTAGCCAAATGAGCCCCGTGGAGATCACCGGAGGCTTCGCCTGTGACAATCAGAATTCGCATGCCTCTTTATGGGAGGAGCTCGGGGGAAAAGCCCACGCCTGTATCCTGCTGTCCCTCTCTCTCGCTATCCCGTTATCCCCCGATCCCTCCACGATCTCTTTATCCCCTTCGATCCCCTACTTCATGGCGAGCCGCAAAGGTCTCAATGGCTTGCAAGACCTGGTGCGCGAGACCCACTGCCGCTGCGCCGTCCTCACCCGATACCACGGGCCTTGTACCCGCGCCGGCTGCGTGAAGAAACGATTCAAGCTGAAGCTTCAGTGGTTCTTCATCTCCACCCTGTAGCTGCTCAACCTCGACGGTCGGCCGCTCCCCTGCCCTGACATTGCGCCGGCAAATCATCCCCTGCCTGGTCTGAAAATCGATCGACAGATAATTATCTCGCTGGAAAAGGCGCAACCGGCGCATCCTATTCGTCGACACACGGCTGGAGGTCAAGTTAGCGACGCAGCCGCTCTGAAACTGAATGCGGGCGTTGGCGATATCGATCGACGAGGACAACACCGCCACCCCTGCAGCACGCACCTCTTCAACGGGGCCCGGATTCAACGACAACACGAGGTCCAGATCATGAATCATCAAGTCCAACACCACATCCACGTCGATCCCCCGTTCGCTAAAACTGCTGAGACGATGACACTCAATGAACACAGGTCGCCCGATATAGGGACGCATCAGCGCCATCACCGGATTAAACCGTTCACTGTGTCCCACTTGCAAACAACAGCCTCGCTGCTTGGCCACTTGCACTAACTCCTGCGCCTCTCCAAGTGTGACGGCAATTGGCTTTTCGACGAGGACATGTTTCCCTGCATTCAGACAGGCGTGTGCGACGGTATAGTGGCCTGATGTAGGCACCGCCACACTGAGGACATCGACCTGCGGCAACAATTCATCGACTGTACGAAAGACGCGCACACCATGGCGAGCTGCAACCATCTGCGCTCGTTCGACCGACTGATCCACCACCCCGATGAGCTGCGATCCGGGCAAAGAGGCATAGAGACGTGCATGGTGCTGCCCGAGATGTCCAACCCCGACAACGCCGGCCCTCAAGGGTGTCATACTTCGAGCCTTACTTCCTACTCGGTTCGAGTTTCGTGATCCCGACGATTGCGATCCGAGCAGCCCGGGCCTTGGCCAAGACGATCTCGCGATCCAATAGGACCGTACGCCCGGCCTCGATCGCCAACACAGATGCCTTGACCGAGGCCATGACCTCGATGGTCCGAGGCCCCACAGCCGGAAGGTCGAACCGTAAGTCCTGTTGCGGCTTCGATCGCTTGACCACGACCGCGCCGTCTTTGGCCAAATCGCCGCCGCGCTTGATCGCTCCATCGGTGCCCTCGACCGCCTCAACAGCCACGACCACGCAATCCTTAATCACGACACACTGCCCGATATCGAGACGTCCGATGTCATGCGCCACGTCCCACCCGTAACGGATGTCGTCCCACTCTTTCTCCGATGGCTCCCGCGTCGTCAACGTCCCTTCTTCTGCGAGGATCCCTTCGAGACCAAAGGTCGATTCACAGATCGCGATCCCTTCTCCTTCAAGTTCCTTTGCGAGTTCACGCAGAATGTCGTCGTCTTTCCGAAGCGCCAACCGCGTCGCCATGGCTAAGGTGCGGAGATCCGGCCGTACGGTGGTAAACATATGGGTCTTCTTGATCCCACCCAACATCACGGCCTGGCGGACCTTGTCTTCCTTGAACGCTTTGATCAGCTTGCTGAGCTGGCCAATTTTGATCCAATGGATCCGATCCACATGACCGGCTAACTCGGGTTCCGTCTCGCCTTCGTGCGCAACGGCTGACACATGATAGCCCAGCTTCTTTGCGTTATCCGCGAAGATGATCGGAAACCGACCATTTCCGGCAATGAGCCCAATTCGCTCGCCGTGGGTAACGTGAGGTCTTGTGGCCACGGCGGTTATTCCTCATCCTCTTGATCTTTTCCGACCGACCGGCAGATGCCACGCTTCGTCCCCTCAAGAAACTTCACGACCGTCATGACGTCCGGTTGATCTCCAAACTCAGCCTTGGCAAGCTTGGCGGCTTCAGCGGTTCGATGCCCAGACCGGAAGAGCATGTCGTAGGCCCGTTTCAGGACCGACACGCGATCCGTTGAAAACCCCTGTCGGCGCAATCCCACCGAATTGAGCCCATACATCCGCGCGCGATAGCCACCCGCTGCCCGCATGAACGGTGGAAGATCCTGCCCAAGAGCACAGCAGCCACCAACCATGGAGTACGATCCAATCCGTACGTGCTGATGGATACCGGTGAGTCCACCGATGATGGCATGGTCGCCGATAGTGATGTGACCGGCCAAGCTCGCGGCATTGGCCATAATGAGGTGACTCCCGAGCCGGCAATCATGCGCCACATGCACATAGGCCATCAAAATATTCTTTGACCCGAGCGAGGTCACCCCTCCGCCCTCCATGGTGGCACGGTTGATCGTGACATATTCGCGAAGGACATTGTCGTGCCCGATGATGACCTTGGTCGGTTCCCCCTTATATCCGAGATGCTGCGGCGGGCCGCCGATCGAGGCAAAAGGATGCACGACATTCCGCTCACCGATCTCCGTCCATCCATCGACAGTCACATGAGACAACAATCGGCTTCCTGTTCCAATCGTCACATGCTCACCGATCACACAGAACGGTCCGATCTCCACATCATCGGCCAGACTCGCTTTGGGATGAACAATCGCTGCTGAATGAATCTGCACGCTGAACCTCCAGTGAAACGAAAATTGTGAATCGTTATTTACAATCTACGCATGTGACCGCCGCCACATGTCTCTTCATCTCACGCTTCTCGTTTCACGTCCTTCTCCTCGGTCACCATAGCCGTTACTTGAGCTTCACAGACGAGTTCCTCCTCGACAAACGCCTTGCCCTGCATCTTCCAAAACGGCGTTCGCTTCTTCACCACGTCGATCTCAAACCGCAACTGATCGCCAGGCACGACCGGCCTTCGAAACTTTGCACCATCAATGCCGGTCAGATAGACCACCGGATGGGTGGCATCCCCCATCGACTTCAATGCCAACACTGCACCGACTTGCGCCATGGCTTCGAGGATCAACACTCCAGGCATGACCGGGCGCCCAGGGAAATGCCCCTGAAAGAAGGGTTCATTGACCGTCACGTTCTTGATTCCGACGATCCGCCGGTCGGGGTCCAGCTCCTGTATGCGATCGACGAGAAGAAATGGATACCGATGAGGCAAGAGGGACTGAATTTCGGCTTGTTCCATGACGGCCATCGGCAGAACCTCCTTTTATAGACATAACTTGAAAGATTCTTCCAAGCTCATCACCGTCCTTTGCGGGGCCAACCAGGCTGCCCCCGCTTCCTCTATTTATTCTGCCGATCGAACTCTTTCATCACTTGATCGGTTAAATCTAACGCGGGCTGATGATAGAGCACAATCTTCATTGCTGCCTCGACCCCTTTGTCGATGATCGCAACGTACCCGGTCTTTTCCCCAACGGCCTGGGCCGCTGCTTGCACTTTTTTTGAATATTCCGCCACCATGTCACGCTGCTTCTGTTGAATCTCGCGATTGAAGTCGGAGAGGCGGCGCTGATAGGCGTCTAGCTTGGTCTGGAACTGACTTTGCTTCTCTTGCTTTGCGCTGTCGGACAACTTCTCGTCTTGAGTCGCCTGTTGCAACTCTTTTAACTCTAGATCGTCGGCATTGATGATTCTCTGTCTGCTCATGGAATACGCCTTCAGCTCTTCCAAGGCACGTTTGCCGGCCTTCGATTGCTCAACCACCACTTGCTGATTCATCACGGCAACTTTGAACGTGTCATCCGACAGCGCCGGCGACACCATCGCCAACCACAAGACCACCACACCAATCAGTTGAAGTACTCTCAGTCCTTCCATCACATCCTCCTTCGCTCCTCATGAGTACGACGGTCGCCCACAATATTCGCGAACATCCCCGCGGCCACCGCCCGACCGCTGCTCCTGCCTATCTACGAGATCGCTTCATGAAACATCCGTTTTCTCGGCACACTATTGTGAATCATACTGCACGGGGCCTATCGCACACGGCCATTCACCACGAATAGAAAGATCGGCAGGCATATGTGGGAGCGCACCCCACGAGCAAAGGAGACGCCTGGCTATCATTCGCCGCAGGAGAAAGAGCCATGCCGGACCGATGCCTACGGATATTCACGATTGAATTCATCGATAACCTGACCTGTCATGTCCAGGCCTTCATCGTTATATAAGGTAGCGCCGCCTTTCCCCTTATCGATAACGACCTGAACGCCAAGGCGCTTCGATACGTTTCCCACCATGAGTCCGACCTTCTCCCGGAACCCTTCAAGTACGTCTTTTTGTTTTTCCTGAACCTCGCGGTTCATGTCGTTCGCTTTCTGTTGATACTCTGTGACCCGACGTCGAAACTGCTCTTCGCGCTCCCGTTTCGCAGTCGGGCTCAATATACTCGCTTGTCTCCCAAAGTCTTCTTCCATGCGGCGCAGTTCTTTCTCATCCATCTCGATCAACGCTTGGCGATTCTTCGAGAAGATGGTCAAGGAATCCTTCGCCTTCTTGCCGACGTTTGTCTCATTGAGCACACGAGTCGCATCAACGACACCTATCTTCCCCTCAACTTTAGCCACGCCGGCAGCGCAACCAGACACCGCGAGAAGCGCGACCAATAGACCGACTACACTGAGCATCTTCTTCACAACCTCATCAATCTGGATCACACCGCCACCTCCACTCCCGGTCAAAGACTTGCCTCGTTAGAACAACGTCCCGATCGTAAATTCGAAGACCCCTTTCCGCTCTCCTGGGTTGGGATCGATATTGATCCCGTACGCGGCACGGAGGGGGCCGAAAGGCGATATCCACCGCCCTTCTAACCCAACCGTTTTCCGTAACTTAGACGAGATTTGCTCGTCGTCGTCGAAGCCTTTCCCATAGTCAAAAAAGATCACCCCGTTCAATTTCGCATCAGCGGAAATCGTAAAGATAAAATCGTTATTAAAGATCAACTGTTTGCTTGCACCGAGTAAGGAATTGCTGTTGGTCACCGGCCCCGCGCGCCCGAAGGCAAACCCACGTATTGTATTGATACCGCCGACGAAATATCGCTCAGTCAACGGGATAGGCTCCCCACCCAGGCCGACTGCGGCACCATAACGAGCGCGAAAAGAAAACCGCGTATCAAAAGGCAGTGGAATATATTTAATCACATCCACATAATATTTATAGAAGTTATTGGTCCCGCCTAGGTAGGGCGTCCCCACGTCGAAGCCCACAGCGGCTCGCCAACCGGTGCGTGGATCCATATAGTAGTCCCGTGTGTCACGAGCGAGCGAGGTTCGGAACCCGGTCGACGACTGGCTCCCAAGTTGCCGACACACAATAGGAAATCGATCCGGGCAGATGCCCACCGCCGGATCTTTAAAATTCAACTCCTCCACGAACAGACTCACGCTTCCGGAGGTATATTCTGAAAGATATCGACCTAACGTCACGCTGGCGCCGGTTTTCTTCTCAAAATAGGTGATGTAGTTCGTCGCCGTGGCGTAGACGTCCAACTGCATGGACGTCAAGGAGTCGTTCACGTAGGGGTTGCGAAATGTGATCAACCCGATTTGCCGCCGCGCGCCCAACTGACCGCGGATTCGCCCCATCCAACCATTCCCACCGAGATTTCCCTCCGTAATATCGGCGATGGCGACCACCTGGTCCAGCGTGCTGAATCCGCCACCGACGCTGAACTGGCCAGTGGGTTTCTCTTTCACGCGAACATTCAGATCGACCTTGTCCGCGCCCACCTGCGCCGGAAGAATTTCTACCGTCTCAAAAAAGTTCAAGTTATTGAGGCGCTGAAAGCTCCGTTTCAAGGCGGGGGTATCGATGACATCTTGTTCATCGACACGGATTTCACGGCGAACCACATTGTCTTTGGTCTTCTCGTTCCCGCTGATATTGATCTGACGGATCCGCATCATCTCTCCTTCCTTGACGGTCAGAATGATACTTGCGGTCCGCTCCGTGGTGTTCGGAACCACATTGGGAGAGACATCAGCAAACGAGTAGCCCTTACTCCCATACAGATCGTTCAATCGTGTAATCTCGTCGCGGAGTTTCTGACGCTGAAAAATTTCCCCTTCCTTCATCCTGAGCCCCTGCCGAAGCTCCAGATCTTCGAACACCGTATTCCCACGGAACCCGATTTCACCGATGGTGAATGGCTCCCCTTCCATGACCGCGTATGTCACAACGAACCATTTCTTGTCCTCACTGAGCTCCACCGTCGGCAACCCAACCCGGGCGTTTAAATAGCCTTTATTGAGCAGGACCTCTTTGACCCGCTCCACGTCGTTGTTCATTTCTTCCCGCTTCAAGACCCCGGCATCCGAAAGGATAGACGGCAATTTGAGTTGCGTGATCAGTCCGTGCCAAGGAATCCATTCTCGCGTCGCCATCACCTTAAACATCTCGTCTTTGGTCGCCGAATGCAGACCGTCAAAATTAACCGTTTTGACGCGCGCCTTGTCCCCTTCTTTCACGAGAAATGTCAGGCGCTTCCGATCTTCGTCCAAGGTCTGCACGACCGGGATCACACTGCAATTGAAATAGCCGTCCCCTTGGTAGGCGAGGCGAACCTTCTCCGCACTCGCTTTTGCCTGTAACTGATCGAGAAAGGATTGGCTCTTGATCGTAATCTTTTCTTTGAGCTTATCGTCACTGAGCACGGTATTCCCGTCAAATACGATCTCGGTGATAAATGGTTTCTCGTGGACCAAAAACGCCAGGGCCGTCCCACCTGCCCCCGACTCCGTCTCCACCTGCACCTCTTCAAAGAACCCGGTTTCGTAGAGAATCTTGATCTGTCCGCGGATGTTTTCCGGGGTGTAGGGATCGCCGGGTTTCAATGTCAATCGGCCGACAATCGCCGGCAACTCGATCCGTTTGTTTCCTCGAATCTCAATCGTCGTCACTATCACTCCGGCCTGCTCTGCAGCGATCGCAACCACCGGCAGCATACTGCAGACCAGGGTCACGAATACCATCATGAAAAGCCAGCGTGGCTCCGCCCAACGGCAAATTCCCCTCACTGGATCTGCATCCCATCAGAACACGGAAGAAACAATATTGGCATTATGGGCAACCTTAACTTTGGCCGTACCGGTATCTACTCCCTCTCCACCGCACATTCACACGCACAATGGCGCTGGACCACATCTGACGCCGACGGCAGCGGGAGTGGCGGGCGTGAGCAACTCGTGCAGTCACTGCACACATCTCCCTCACGGTCACCTACGTTCAAAACTCCCGGATTATATTGGGCAAGTATTTGAATGTAAAGCTGATAACCCAGAATTGTTCACGTAGGCTCGTTGCAACCTGGCGAGGCAAGTAAGACAGACGACGATTCGAGGCTCGACGCGCGCTGGCGTGGAACGTCGCGCCGCAGGGTATGCGATGGAGGCATGCATGCCTCGCCCACTCTCGCTCTAGTGAGCCATCACGTCTCTCGCAACTCTGAACGCCTCGCCTGAAATCCAAAAACAGTCTTACAATCAACCGCACACTCGACAGAGTTAGTCAGACTGTTGGGGCCGGTTCTCATTCAAGTTGGGCGTGGAGGTATATGTATGAAGGAACCCGAGTCAGGCCGATACTCGGCATGGTTGTTGAGGTATGGGTTTCACGAACAGCAGGGGAAACGGATACTCGTTTCATCTTCACCTGCGTGAACTTGGAGCAGCACCAGTCCATCTTCGGCACTCGATATCAGTCATGTGACCGTATCATCACTCCCGCATTTCTTGACATCGTCTACCTCATCACATAGTATAAAACTATGTCACGTTATGATGTCCGTAAAGCTGTGATTCCCGCCGCTGGCCTTGGCACGCGCTTCCTTCCCGCGACGAAAGCGTCTCCCAAAGAAATGTTGCCGCTCGTCGACAAACCACTCATTCAGTATGCCGTGGAAGAAGCGGTAGCCTCCGGAATCGAAGACATTATTATCATCACCGGAAGGGGCAAGCGCGCGATCGAGGATCATTTTGACCGGTCCGTCGAATTGGAAGAAAATCTCAAGGGCAACGGCAAAGCACAGCTCTTGAACCAGATGAGACACATCTCCACGCTAGCAAATTTCTGTTACGTCCGTCAGTCGGAGGCCCTTGGGCTTGGCCATGCGGTCCTCTGTGCCCAACGACTGATCGGTGACGAACCCTTTGCCGTTATTCTCGGGGACGAAATCATTGATGCCCCGGTGGCCGGCCTTGCGCAACTCATTCATGCCTACAAGAAACGACACGGTGCCATCCTCGGTGTGCAGGAGGTGCCCCACCAGGACGTCAGCCGCTATGGAATCGTATCGCCGCGAACCGTCTCAGCAGGGCTCCATCGAGTCGAAGGCCTTATTGAAAAGCCGACACCGGCCGAAGCCCCGTCCAACCTGGCAGTCATCGGTCGCTATGTCCTGCCGCCGGAAATTTTCTCCATCCTGCGAAAGACACGACCCGGTAAAAATGGCGAGATCCAATTGACCGATGCGCTAGTGGAATTGGCAAAGAAGTCCCCTATGTTTGCGCTGGAGATACAAGGACAACGGTATGATGCCGGGGATAAGTTGGGCTTTCTCATTGCGACCGTCGAATTCGCACTCAAAAACCCCTCCCTGGGACCGGAATTCAACGAGTATCTGCAGAATCGGATGCGGCCTTCCGGCGAACGCCGTACAACACGGCCGCGAAAAGCCTAGCAGGCTGAGGGAAACCCTTTGTGCATGGAGAATTGCATGAGGCTGTCCATTGAGGATCGCCCGTTCGCTCTGGTATATCCAGCAGGTCTGATTCAACCCAAATACCGGTCAGACGGCGTAACGATCCGTTGCATAGCGGCGACCGAGTTCAGCGTCCTGCAGACATGACATGTCGCGAAGAGATAACCGCCTCACGTATTCACCACTGAGCACACGCTGAGACTATACCGATGAACGACCCAATCGAACAAGACTTGCAGCCTCCCCAAAACGTCGAAATCCCCGACCAACTTCCACTCTTGCCGGTTCGAGATATCGTCATTTTTCCCTATATGGTCCTCCCCTTATTTGTCGGGAGAGAGATGTCGATCAAAGCGATTGAAGCTGCGCTCGCCGGCAATCGCATGATCTTCCTGTCGACACAAAAGGCCTTGGACGTCGAGAACCCTTCACCGGAAGATATTCATACCATCGGCACGGTGGGCATCATCATGCGGATGCTGAAACTACCCGATGAGCGCATCAAAATTCTCGTGCAAGGGCTCTCGAAAGCCAAAATTTCCAGTTACATCCAAACAGAGCCCTATTATTCCGTGCGCATCGAAAAACTCATCGAGCACAAACAGGCGAGTGCCGCCCTTGAAACCGAAGCCGCCATGCGGACGGTCAAGGAACAGATTGAACGGATCGTGAGTCTCGACAAAGTCTTGGTCCCGGACGTGATGATCGTCATTGAAAACCTCGAAGACCCCGGACGTC
>Ga0163153_10006517_pt1 | contig 13103 bp, 9 predicted proteins | sample OliLakLV19MP6IB1_FD_148629 | JGI IMG/M metagenome (GOLD analysis project Ga0163153, IMG submission 148629) | Freshwater microbial mat bacterial communities from Lake Vanda, McMurdo Dry Valleys, Antarctica - Oligotrophic Lake LV.19.MP6.IB-1 | ecosystem: Environmental > Aquatic > Freshwater > Lake... | reverse complement strand
CGGTCGTGCGCCCGAACGGCCTGAAGATCGAGAAGATTCGCGTTCCGCTGGGGGTCGTGTTTTTTATCTACGAGTCGCGGCCGAACGTCACGGTCGATGCGGCCGCCATTTGCGTCAAGAGCGGCAACGCCGTGATCTTGCGCGGCGGCAAGGAAGCGCGGCACTCGAACCGCTGCCTGGCCGACTTGTTGGCCCGCACCGCCGCCGAGCACGAGATACCGGCCGACGCCGTGCAGCTCGTGTCGACGACCGATCGGGAAGCCGTCGGCGAGTTCCTCCGCCTCGATCGTTACGTGAGCGTCGCCATACCTCGCGGCGGCGAAGGGCTGATCCGCCGCGTCGCGGCCGAAGCCCGGATGCCGGTCATCAAGCATTTCGACGGCAATTGCCACGTGTACGTCGACGCCGCGGCCGATCTCGCGATGGCCGAATCGATCCTGATCAACGCCAAGTGCCACCGGATGGGCGTTTGCAACGCCGCCGAATCGCTGCTGGTGCATTCGCTCGTGGCGGCCGAGTTTTTACCTCACGCGGCCGAAATGCTCGCCGAGCGAGGGGTCGAAATCCGCGGCTGCGAAACGACGCGCGAATACGTGCCGACGGCCAACCCGGCGAGCGAGGCCGATTACGCGGCCGAGTTCTTGGGCCCCGTCATCTCGGTGAAGGTCGTCAGTTCGCTCGACGAGGCCGTGCGGCACGTCAATCAGTACGGTTCGCATCATACCGACGCGATCGTGACGACCGATAAGTCCGCGGCGCGGGAGTTCGCGGCCCGAATCGACAGCGCGGCCGTGATGATCAACGCCAGTACGCGATTCAACGACGGGGGCGAGTTCGGCCTGGGGGCCGAAATCGGCATTAGCACCGACAAATTTCACGCTCGCGGGCCCTGCGGGCTGCGCGAGTTGACGAGTTACAAGTATGTGGTCCACGGAACGGGCCAAATACGCAAATAGCCGGCTCCGCAATTAAACTGCGGAACTGTCCTAAGCAAGGAAGCTTACGATGAGCGGCGACGTCCTGAGTCAGGCCGAAGTGGAGAGTTTGCTCAGCGCCATGGAGCAAACCACCAGCCGTACGCCCGCCGCCAAGAAGGCGGCGCCGGCGCCGGCCGCCGCGCCCCAGCAGGCGGCCTCCAAGCCGCGCGAGAAGGTCACGCCGTACGATTTCAAGCGTCCGGAGCGCGTCGGCAAGGAGCAAATGCGGGGCCTGCAGACGCTGCACGAAGGCTTCAGCCGCAATTTCGGAGCGGCCCTGTCGGCCATGCTCCGCTCCATCGTCGAAGTGAAGCTGACGAGCGTCGACCAGCTGACCTACAGCGAATTCGTGTTCAGTCTGGAGAACCCCTCCTGCTTCAACCTGCTGAAGGCCGAACCGCTGGAAGGGAGCCTGATTCTCGACATCAACCCGTCGATCTTGTTCCCGATTATCGACCGCCTGCTCGGCGGTGGGCGCGAGCCGCACACGCTCACGCGGCGACCGCTGACGGAGATCGAGCTGCGGCTGGTGGCCCGCATTACGTCGCTCTTCTTGGAAGAGCTCCGCAAGGCTTGGGAGAACGTGCTGCCGATCGCGTTCCAGGTCACGCGGGTGGAAAGCAACCCGCAACTCGTACAGATCGTGCCGCCGAACGAAGTCGTGGTGCTCATCAGTTTTGAGCTGACGCTGGGCGACCTGCGGGGGATGATCAATTTTTGCATCCCGTTCAACTCGATCGAACGGATCGGCGGGAAGCTGTCGTCGAACAGCTGGGTCAGCCCGGTTCGCAAGTCGGCCTCCGCCGAAAGCGTCGAACGGGTGACCAAGAACCTCCGCGGGGCGCTCGTGGAATTGGTGGTGCACCTGGCGGACACGACGATTTCGACCAGGGACTTGCTCGGCCTGCGAGTGGGCGACATTATCACGACCGAAAAGGACGTCCGCTCGGCGCTGGAGGTCGACGTCCAAGGGGTGGCCAAGTTTCACTCCCGTCCGGGAGCATTTAAGGGTCGGAAGGCGATCCGGATTGAAGATTCGATTGTCGCTAAATAGGCGACCGATCTCGCCGGCCGACCACTTCCGGCCGACGGTTAAAAGTCGAAAGTCCGTCCGGGTGGACGAGTTGATCGCATGAAATGGGCCGCAAACCGCGAAGTTTGCTTGCCGCCGGGACGCGCCGGTACAATGACCCATCGGCAATTCACCTTTGCGGGGTCATCGTCATGCTTGCGTCTCGCGGTTCGGGGCGTGTCTTGATTTGTGCCGCGTACTTGTCGGCGATCATGGCGGCAAACGGCGCCTGCGTCGCCACGGCCGAGGCCGACGACGAGCCGCTTCGCGCCGCCGTGGCGGCGTTGTTCGACGCCTCGTGGGAGCGTAGCGCCGACGGCATGGCCAAGGCGCAGGAGCAGCACCGCCGAGCCAAGGAGCTGGCGCCGGCCGACGGCCGGGCCGACTATGCCCTGGCTTTAGTCCAGTGGAAGTACCTGCGCTTCGACGACGCCGAGCGAACGTTGCGCGACCTGACGACGGCCGATCCCGAAGATTGGAACGCCGCACGAGCCCGGATCTACCTGACGATCCTGATGAAAAAGTACTCGCAGGCACTGGCCGATATCGAACAGCTGAGCCGCCGGGTCGCCTCGGCCGCCGCCGATCCGAACCGCGCCGACAATCGCCGTGAGACATCGCACTTTCTGGGCCAGCTGTTCGGCTATCTCGAGGGGCCTGCGCAGCGACTCGTTTCGCAAACGACGGTCGCCGACGTGCGCAAGGGGGTGATGGGACGGCTGGGCGATTCGGACCGCGAGGCCTTCGGCGAGTCGTTCGGTGCGCTCGGCGAACGGTTCAGTCAGCTCGACGTGGAGAAACGCCGCCTGCAGGTCGAAACGAAGGCGGCCGAAGAAAAGGGCAAGGAAGAGGAGCTCAAACGCCTGGCGGCCGCCAAGGAAGGGGTCGACGCCGACAAAGAATTGATCCGTCGCCAGCACGACGAAGCGCTCAAGACGGCACAAGACGGCTTGGCCCGAATTGACCGGCAACTCGTGCCGCTCGAAGCGGAGATCGGTCGGCTCAACGCCCGCGGGAATATCGTGAGGGCGGAAATCGCCCGACTCGATATATCGGCCAACTCGCTGTTGGCCCAGGCGGACTCGACCGACGACCCGGGGCTCGCGGCCTCGCTGCGAACGCAAGCCGGGTTCTTTATCGGGCAGATTCGCCGCTTTGATTTCGAGTACCAACAGCTCGACGCCCAGGCCGTGCAGGTTAACGCCCAGCGAGCCGCGCTCAATAACCAGCGCGGGCAGATCATCGCGCGCTACGAAGCGTTGGCCAAGCAGTTGGGAGTCGCCGCGTCGAAACTCGGCCGCACGGAAAAGCGGATCGCGGTGGAAGAGACGAAAAACCGCAAGCCGGCGACAGGCAACTCGCCCCAGGTGCAGACCCTGGCGACGACGGCCAATTCGATTACCTCGTACGTCGAGTTCCCGCTCGACCGCGAACGGCAACGACTGTTGGATACGTTCGAGAAATGAGGAAGTGAATCTGGCTAGGAATGAGTACATTTCTAGCCAGATTCATTTTGTCGAACGCCGCGACGTTTCTTGCCGTGCGACTAGCTTGTTCGTCGGGCGACGCGCTCGAAGATTTCGAGAGCTGTGGCGATTTCCGCTTCTGAGATGCAGAGTCCCGGGCAGAAACGGACTGCCGCTTTGCCGCAGCCCAGTAGCAGCAGCCCCTCGAGGAAGGCGGCTTGAATCAGGGCGTCGCGTCGCTTTGGGCTCGGGCCGGCGTCGTCGAGTGCGTCGACTGCCCGCATGAGGCCCAGGCCTCGCGGGTTCGCCAGTTTGGTCGCCGGGTCGCTTGAGAGGCGGCGAAGGCCTTCGTCGAGTTGCCGGCCGCGGACCTCGGCGTTTTGCATGTACTCGTGCTCGACCAAGTCGAGCGTCGCGAGCGCCGCTCGGCAAGCGACCGGATTGCCGCCGAACGTTGAGGCGTGGCTCCCCGGCGGCCAGGTCATGATTGCGGCCGGCGCGATGATCGCCCCCAGCGGCAGGCCCGAAGCGATTCCCTTGGCCAGGCAGATGATGTCCGGAACGACGCCGAAGTGCTCGACGGCGAACATCCGCCCGGTCCGGCCGATGCCCGACTGCACCTCGTCGATCACGAGCAGAATGCCGTGCTCGTCGCATAGCTTCCGCAGCATGGGGAGGAATTCGGGCGTGGCGACGCGGTAGCCCCCTTCCCCTTGAACGGCTTCCACGAAGATGGCGGCCGTTTCGTCGGCCGGGCAGCAGGTGGCGAACTGTTCTTCGATTTCCGCCCGGTCGCAATTGAAATGGATTCTCTGAATCCCGGGAACGAGCGGCCCGAAGCCCCGTTGGTGGTACGACTTGGAGCCGCCGATCGACATGGCACCGTACGTGCGGCCGTGAAACGCACCGTAGCAGGAGATGATCCGCTGTCGCCCGGTGCGAAAGCGGGCCAGCTTGATGGCCGCCTCAATCGCCTCGGCGCCGCTGTTGCAGAAGAAAACCATTTTCGCGGCGTCGCCGGGTGCGATCTTCGCCAGGCGCTCCGCCAGTTCGATCTCGGGGGCGTAGTAGAAATCGGTCCCCGACATATGGATGAGTTTTTGGGCCTGGTCGGCAATTGCGGCCGCGACGGCCGGGTGGGAGTGGCCGGTGGCCGTCACGGCGATGCCCGCCGTCAGGTCGAGAAACCGGTTGCCGTCGACATCTTCGATCGTCGAGCCCTGGCCGCGGGCCGCCACGAGCGGATAGATCCGCGTGTAGGAGGGGGAAATCACCTGCTCGTCGCGCCGGATCCATGCGGCGGCCTGCGGACCGGGGAGCGACGTCACCAGGTGGGGGACCTCGGCGGCAGGCGTCATGCGGTGCTCCTTTGGTGTTGCCGGCAGTGTTTGGTTTCGTGCGGGCCGCGGTCCGGGTCAGGTCGATTTCTGTTCGCCCGCGGTCATGCCCTGGGCCATCGTAATGCCCAGCTCGTGGTTCACGGTGAAGGATGTTTGGTGCGTCACCGAATCGACGAGCGCCGCGGCCGACGGTTGGCCGTTGCCGCTCCGCTTGACGCCGCCGAAGGGCAAATGCACTTCCGCGCCAATGCAGGGAAGATTCACGTACCCCATGCCGTAGTCGCATTCGTCGCGGTAGAGTCGCCAGCGCCGGTAGTCTTCGGTGATCACGGCCATCGACAGGCCGTAGCGAGTTTCGTTGTAGATCTCGATCCCCTGGGCGTCGTTGTCGAACGGAATGACCGCCAGGTGCGGCCCGAAAACTTCTTCGTGAATCGTTCGTCGGTCGAGGGCGTACTCCTGGCGATACACGAACGGCGAAACGAAATGCCCCCGCACGGCGTCGCCGTCGGACATCCGGCCGCCGTCGACCAGAACGGTCGCCTCTTCCTCTTTCGCCAGGGCGTTGTAGCGGAGCACCTTGTCGACCGACGACTGGTTGATCAAGGGTCCGGCGAACGCGCCAGGGGTGAACGGATCGGCGAACTTCAGCTTGCGAACCCTTTCGACGAGCTCACGCTCGAAGGGGGCGAGCAGTTTGCGATGAACGAGTATGCGCCCGGCCGAAACGCAGCGCTGGCCGGTGGTTTTAAAGGCGCTCAGCACCGCGGCGTTCACGGCCAGGTCGAGCCGGGCGTCTTCGCAGACGATCACGGCGCTCTTGGAGCCCATTTCGCAGGCGCACGTTTTGTGGTCGCTTTCGGCCGCCAGCTTGCGAATGTGCGAGCCGACCTCGTAGCTGCCGGTGAAGCAAATCACGTCGACGTCATCGTGCCGGACCAGTGCGTCGCCGGCCTCCTCTCCCAGGCCGTGCAACAGGTTGATCGTTCCCTTGGGAAAACCGGCTTCGATGAAGAGCTCGGTCAGTTGTTGGCCGATGGCCGGGGTTTCGTCCGACGGCTTGAAGACGACGGTGTTTCCTTCCAGGAGGCTCGGACCGAGCATCCAGAGGGGGACGGCGAAGGGGAAGTTCCAGGGCGTGATGACGGCGACCACGCCGCGCGGTTTGCGGCGGACGTAAAGATCTTTGCCGGCGATTTCGGAGGCGACGCAATCGCCGATCGGCCGACGGGCCGTGCCCGCGACGTACTCGACCATATGCAGCCCTTCGACGACTTCGGCCCGAGCTTCGTCGACGATCTTGCCGCTTTCCAGGGCCAGGGTCTCGGCGAGCCTGGCCGTATCGCGGCGGATCAACTCCGCTAAGCGAATAAAGAGATCGCCGCGCTTGATGCGGCTCATTTGCCGCCAGGGGATGAAGGCCCGCCGAGCGGCCTCGACGGCGGCGGCGGCATCCTCGCGGGTGCCGGCCGGGAAACGCCCGATCACCTGGTCGATCCGGGCCGGGTTTCGATTTTCGAGCGTATCGCGCCCGACGGTCCACTCGCCGTCGATGAGGTTGCGTCCGGTCCAGGGTGCGTGTTGCTTGTTCGTCATGGAATACTCCGGCGTGGAAGTCGCCGATCCGTCGTGTACGTGCGCCGTCACCGGTCCACCACCCTATCGCCCGTGCCGAAAACAAAGCAACACGAACTTGCGGCGGCCGGAGTGAGGGAAGTAGCCGAACCGATCAAAACTCGCGGTTCGGCCGGCGCAGTCGCCCTCCCTCCGCTTACATTATGCGGGGCGAGTCAAAGCGCTCGGCGATCGCACGTGCTGCAGGCCGGTGGCGCGATAGCGGCGACGGAACCGCGAGTGGGGGCGGTGTGAAACTCGGGCGGAGCTTCAGCTTGCTGCGGCTTGCGAGGCGAGCGTCGCCGGTTGCGGGGCAGGCGGGTGGCGCCTGCGGACCAGAGCGATATAGGCTTCAACCAGCATCAGCGCGGCCAAGGCCAACAGGACGATGCCGATCCAAGGAACCGGTTCCTTGGGAATTTGAAACGAACCGGATTCCGGGCTAAAGAAGCTGGGAAACGTCATGGCCGCCAATGCCCAACTGCTCATCACGTACATCCAGACGCACGGAAGGCCCGTGACGAGCCAAACCCACGCCTGCCGCCGGGTTTGCCAGAGCCAAACGGTGACGCCCAAGAGCGTAAGCGCGGCGAGCAACTGGTTGCTGGCCCCAAACAGGTTCCAAAAGGTCTTGTAAAGCGGTTGTTCGACGCCCTTGACCATCATGGGGGGCTGCAGCAAGAAGAATAGCGGCACGCCCGCCGTGAGGCCCGTTCCGAGCCATCGGCCGCCCCAACCGTCGAGGCCGGTCAGTTCCTGGATGATGTACCGGCCGAGGCGGGTGCAGACGTCGAGGGTGTCATAAACGAACGTCACGAACGCCATCAAGGCGAAACCGATCGCGAGCTTCGGCGGAATATGGAGCAGCGAAAGGAATTCGCCCATTCCCCGGGCGTAAATGATGCTCGGCGAGCCCTTCAGGTTCTCCGAGGTGGAGGCCCAGATCATGACGCACGAAAGCGAGACGATCGCCACCATCGCCTCCAGGAGCATCGTTCCGTAACCGATCACGCGGGCGTCAGTCTCGCGGCGGAGTTGCTTGGACGTGGTTCCCGAGGCGATCAGCGAATGAAAGCCGGAGCAGGCCCGCAGGCGATCGTGATGAAGAGGAACGGAAACAACGATTGCCCCGCGGCCGAGGTCCAGCCGGTTTGCGCGGGATAGTTCACCGTGTGCCCGCCGAACAGGATGCCGATGGCCGCCCCACCCAGGGCGGCGTAGAGGAAGTAACCTCCCAGGTGGCCGCGCGGCTGCAGCAACGCCCAGACGGGAACGACGGCGGCGAACAAGCAGTAGACCAACAGCGCCACGTCCCAGACGTTTTGTGCCTCGTTCACGGAAAGGTCGAAAATCTTCTCGACGCTGAAGGGGAACTTCTCCCCGAGGACGATCGTGGCCCCGACCAGCGGCAGAAAGATAACCGTCGCCCAATTGAGCGACAGCTTCGTATAACGCAGCAGCAAACCCATAACGATCGGCAGCACCAGGTACATGAGCGAGGCGCCGGCGATCGCCCCGCCTTCCATCGGTGTGCCGTCATCCAAGATTTGCAGGCCGACGAAACTTTGCGTCGTCAGGTCGGTGAATGCGACGATGATGTAAACCAGTGCAATCCAGACGAACGAAAGAAACAGCAAGTACGAGCGGCCGCTCATGTGCCGGCGCACAACTTCGGCGATCGATCCGGCGCGGTGCCGGACCGAGGCGGTTAGCGCCGTCATGTCGTGGACGCCGCCGATGAAAATCGACCCGACCAAAATCCAGATCAGGGCCGGGACCCAGCCGAACGCCAAGCCGGCCAGAATCGGCCCGACGATCGGGCCGGCGGCCGCGATGGCCGAGAAGTGCTGGCTCATCAAGAACTTCGGCGGGATCGGCTCGAAATCGAGCCCGTCGCGCTGGGTGACGGCGGGGGTCGGCGTACGGTCGTCCAGCCGGAGCAATCGCGTGAGAATGCGGCCGTAAGTGAAATAGGCCGTCAACAGGATGACGGCCGAGACCAGCACGATCGGCAGCAACGACATGGAAACCTCCGCCCGTTTTCGAACATCTAAGCCTTGAAGATACGTTCGCCGGCACGGGTGAACAAGATGAGCCGCCCGGGGCGTCGGTGGACGTATGTCGTTGAGTCCCTATAATTTGCGTTCCGCGCGGTGCGAAGCACGGCCAACGTCGGGTTCCTGAACACGAAAAGAGTGCGCCTTGGTTGAAAAAGTAGTCATCATCGGCAGCGGCCCGGCCGGATGGTCGGCCGCTATTTATGCAGCCCGCGCGAACCTCAGTCCGCTCCTCTACGAAGGAACGATGAAGCCGGACATGATCCCGCTGGGGCAACTGGCGTTCACCACCGAGGTGGAGAATTACCCCGGCTTTCCTGCCGGCGATATCCGGGCATTCGTGGAAACGGCCGTCGATAAAGATCGGCACTACAACCTGCCCCCCGCGCCGAAAGGGCACGTTCGCGACGGTCGGCCGCACTACGCCGTGCAGGGCGTCGAGCTGGTCGAGCTGATGAAGCAGCAGGCACTTAATTTCGGCACGCGGGTCGTCGGCGACGACATCGTGAGCGTCGACTTCGGCGAGGGCCCTCCCGGCCGGCCGCACCGCCTGACGACCGGCGAGGGAAAGACGGTGGAGGCCCGAACCGTGATCGTGGCCACGGGTGCGCGGGCCAACTACTTGGGTTTGCCGTCGGAAGAACATTACAAGAACCGAGGCGTGAGCGCGTGCGCCGTGTGCGACGGCGCGCTACCCCGGTTTCGCAACAAGCCGCTGGTGGTCGTAGGCGGCGGCGATTCGGCCGTCGAAGAAGCGACCTACCTGACGAACTTCGCCTCCCGCGTGTTCCTGGTGCACCGACGCGACGAGCTGCGGGCCAGCAAGATCATGGCGCAGCGGGCGTTGACGAACCCCAAGATCGAGATGGTTTGGAATTCGGCGATCGATGAGGTTCGCGGGGACGATAAAAGCGGGCTGACGACCGTGATGGTGAAGAGCACGGTCGGCGCCCCGACTCTCGAAATGCCCGCCGCCGGAATGTTCGTGGCGATCGGCCACACGCCCAATACGGCGTTCCTCGACGGGAAGCTCGAGATGAACGACAAGGGCTACCTGCGGCTGACGGTACCGTTCCGCACGAACACGAGCGTTGCGGGCGTGTTTGCGGCCGGCGACGTCAGCGACGACTATTACCGCCAGGCGATCACTTCGGCCGGAACCGGCTGTATGGCGGCGCTCGACGCCGAGCGGTTGCTGGCCCAATTCGAGCATCATTAAAGGAACCGGGTCGACGCCCAAGGATTCGTTCGCCGCGTCGGCCCGAGAGGAGAAGCACGGATGGAAACGATCAGCGTGGCCGAAGCCCGCAAAGCGGCGACCGTCGGCCGCCCGGTGCGGATTCAAGGGTGGATTCGGACCCGTCGCGACTCGAAGGGAGGGTTCAGCTTCCTCGAGGTGAACGACGGCTCGTCGTTCGGCAACGTGCAGGTCGTGGCCGACGGGGCGCTGGCGAACTATGAAAGCGAAGTGAAGCACCTGGCGGTCGGGTTCAGCGTGGCGATCGAGGGGCTGGTGAAAGCGTCGCCGGCCAAAGGGCAGGAGACGGAGATCGCCGCCACGAAGGTCGAGGTCTACGGCACGGCCGACCCCGAGAGCTATCCGCTGCAGAAGAAGCAGCACTCGTTCGAGTTCCTGCGAACGATCGCCCACTTGCGGCCCCGGACGAACACCTTCGGCGCGGTGGCCCGGGTGCGGAACTGCGTGAGCCGTTCGATCCACGAATTTTTTCAGGAGCAGGGCTTCCTGTACGTCCACACGCCGATCATCACGGCCGGCGACTGCGAAGGCGCGGGGGCCATGTTCCGGGTCAGCACGCTCGATCCGGCCAAGCCGCCGATGCTGAACGGCAAGATCGACTACACGAAGGACTTCTTCGAGCGGCCGACGTACCTGACCGTGAGCGGCCAATTGCAGGGAGAAACTTACGCCTGCGCGCTGGGGAAGATCTACACGTTCGGGCCGACATTTCGGGCCGAGAACTCGAACACCACGCGGCATTTGGCCGAGTTCTGGATGGTCGAGCCCGAAATGGCGTTCTTCGATCTCCAGGACAACATGGCCTTGGCCGAGGCCTTCTTGAAGCGGATCTTTCGCGACGTGCTCCAACGGTGCCCGGAAGATATGGAGTTCTTCAAGCAACGGATCGACCCGACCGCGATCGAAACGCTGGAGAAGATCATCGCCGCCGATTTCGTCCGCTGCTCGTATACGGAAGCGATTGAGATCCTCAAGTCGAGCGGCAAGAAGTTCGAGTTCCCGGTCGAGTGGGGCGTCGACTTGCAGGCCGAGCACGAGCGGTATCTGACCGAGGAGAAGTTTCAGAAACCGACGATCCTGTTCGACTACCCCCGCACGCTCAAGCCGTTCTACATGCGGGTGAACGACGACGGCAAAACCGTGCGGGCGATGGATATCCTGGTGCCGAAGGTGGGCGAGATCATCGGCGGCAGCCAGCGCGAGGAGCGGCTCGACGTGCTCGAGGCTCGCATGGGCGAGCAGCACCTGGTGGCCGACGACTACAAGTGGTACGCCGACTTGCGGCGTTACGGCACCGTGCCGCACGCCGGGTTCGGCCTGGGCCTGGAACGGGTGGTGCTGTTCATCACCGGGATGGCCAACATCCGCGACGTGATCCCGTACCCGCGTACGCCGGGGAACGCGGAGTTTTAGAGATCGGCGTCGATCAACACGATGTGGAATTTGCCCGGGCCGTGTACGCCCGTGATGAGCTTCATCTCGATGTCGCCCGTTTTGCTCGGGCCGGAAATGAACGTGGCGTTGCTGGGGAGCCCCTCCGGCGACAGGAGGGGGGGAGAGCGGCCCTCCGCCCCTTCGAATACGTCGAACAGGTCGGCCACGATCCGGTTTCGCGGCAAAACGGCAATGTGGACCGGCGGCGTCAGGCTCGCCGTTCGTTCATTCCCCGGACCGTGGACCATCAACAGCGACCCGGTTTCGGCGATCGCCGCGGTCACTCCCGTGATGCCGATGTCGGCCGAGAGGATTTTGGACCGTCGCGCGTCGTTGCTCAAAAGGGCCAACGAATCGGCGTCGACGACCTCCACTCGTTGGCCGCCGAGCAGTGTCCGAAGGCCGATGCGGTCGAGCGTTTCGTGTTGCCAACAGAGGGCGATCCGCGGCTCGTACTGTCGCAGCAGCCTGGCGATTTCTTCGCAGGCGGCTTGGGCGCAGTCGACCACGACCGGCCGGCCGCCCACCGCCGAAATTTCTTTGACGTAACGCTCCACCCGGTTCGGGCCGACATCGGCCCGGCCCTGAGCCGTGGTGAAACCCGTTTTGACGTGCACCGGGAAGCGCCTGCCGGCGGCGGCCGCTTCGCGAACGCGAGCGAAAAAGGCTTCTCGGTTCATGGGTATTCCCTTGAGATCATGGGTACTCCCTTGAGATCATGGGTACTCCCTTGAGATCATGGGTACTCCCTCGAGATCATGGGTATTCCCTCGAGATCATGGGTATTCCCTCGAGATCATGGGTATTCCCTCGAGATCATGGGTATTCCCTCGAGATCACAGCCGCCCCTCGCGGTTCCACCAGTCGCGAAAACGCTCGGGTGCCGGTGCCGGGAAGTCGCGGGTGGCGGTCCAGCCGTGGAGCTTGCCGGGCAGCCGACGCATCCAGCCGCTCTTACGCAGCCGACCGACGGTGCGCGTCGAAAGCCAGGTCAGGGCCCGGTAAATCCGCGGCCGACGCATGGCGAACGACCACGCCCGGTAGGCCAGGCCTTCGAGCCGCGAGGTCTCGCCGGGGGTGGCGTGCAACTGATCGCGGAGTTTGATCAGCAGTTCGGGAATGGCGATTTTCACCGGACACGCGGCCTGGCAGGCCCCGCACAAACTCGAGGCGTGCGGCAGGTGATGGTTCGCTTCCAGGCCGTCGAAGAGCGGCGTCAGCACCGCGCCGATGGGGCCGGCATACACGCCGCCGTAGGCATGCCCGCCGACGTTGCGATAGATCGGGCAAGCGTTCAGGCAGGCCCCGCAGCGAATGCAGAACAAGCTTTCGCGGAGCGGCCCGGCCAGGATCTTCGAACGTCCGTTATCGACCAGCACCAGGTGAAACTCCTCCGGCCCCTCCTGCTCGTGGGCCTGCCGCGGGCCGGTGATCAGCGACGTGTAGATCGACATCTTCTGACCGGTTGCCGCGCGGGCCAGCACCTTGAGAAAAACGGGCAAGTCGGCCAGCTTAGGAATGACCTTTTCAATGCCCACGACCGCGATGTGCATCTTCGGCAGCGTGACCGTGAGCCGGGCGTTCCCTTCGTTGGAGATCAGGACGATGGTGCCGGTTTCCGCCACGGCGAAATTGCCGCCGGAGATTCCCGCATCGGCCGTGGCGAAGTCTTCGCGCAAGCGGCGGCGGGCGTAGGCCGCCATTTCCTCCGGCGAGTCGGAGAGCGGCACGCCGGCATCGGCCGAGAGGAGTTCCTGGATCTCCGGAATCCGCATGTGCAGCGCCGGCGCGACGAGATGCGACGGCCGCTGATGGGCCAGTTGGATGATGAACTCGCCGAGATCCGTTTCGACGACCTCGACTTGCGCCGCTTCGAGGGCCTCGT